>MDSW01219798.1_pt1 | contig 311111 bp, 308 predicted proteins | sample 811171 | NCBI WGS metagenome assembly MDSW01 (sample SAMN05326641, study PRJNA326480) | marine metagenome | isolation source: seawater | place: Atlantic Ocean: North West | collected 2012 | reverse complement strand
CGTCACCGCCAGGCAAGCCGCCACCCAGCAGATCCGTCACCGGGGCTAGCGGATCGCCGCCGTCACCGCCAGGCAAGCCGCCACCCAGCAGATCCGTCACCGGGGCTAGCGGATCGCCGCCATCTCCTCCCGGCAGGCCGCCACCCAGCAGGTCCGTAACCGGTGCCAGGGGATTGCCGCCATCACCTCCGGGCAGGCCGCCACCAAGAAGATCCGTTATCGGGGCAAGTGGGTCCCCGCCATCGCCGCCGCCGCCGGGAAGCCCCGGGAGCGCACCGGCCGGGACAAGGCCGCCAAGCGCGCCATCTTCGCCACCGCCGACCAGGGCCGGAACCGTGCCGGTCTCGCCGAGCAACATGCCGGCTACGTCTTGACCCGTGAGATCCGCGACCAGTCCGTCTTCGCCGCCGATACCAAGCGCCGGAAGCTGCCCGGTTACAGTGTCGAGCGGGATTTGCGCGAGCGCATCGGTAACGGGAGCAAGGCCACTCGCCACAGGCGCCAGAGCTTCCTTCAGCTCCGGCGGCAACTGACCGCCTACCAGGCCTTCATCGCCACCACCGAGCACACCCTCCGTGCCGAGAAGAGGGTCGGTAACGCTCGCCAGGCCGAGCGTGTCGGTCACGCCGCCTTCACCGGTAACACCAAGGGCGGTGACCGTGGAACTCGATCCGCCACCCCCACCGCCTCCGCCGCCGCCCAAAGTGGACGAACCGTCGGATGAACATGCCGCCGCGAGAAGCATTGCGCTCATCGCCAGGGCCATTTTCGCTACATTCGAAGACATCAGCCTAATCCTCTCCTCGCGTCGTTGGACTGGGAGAGAGCCTAAGTCACACGAGCGTTTTATGGTGTGGAGCCGTGTGCAATTGCGTGGCCGATTGTTGGCGCCGTCCGGAATGGTCAGCCGGCTGATGGTCTGTACCATTCTGGGCCTGAGCAAACGCCCGGAACTCCTGAGGCGAACACTCATTCCACTTGCGGAAAGCCCGTCGGAAATTCGCGACGTCGTCGAAGCCGAGAAGCGAGGCGACGTCTGTCACGGTCAACGGTGTTTCCCTCAGGTATTCGCGCGCCAGATAGCTCCTTACGTCATCCACGATTGCCCGATATGACGAATGCTCTGCCGCGAGGCGACGGCGCAGGGTTCTCTCGCTCATGTTCAGGCGCCGCGCTGCCTCCTCCATTCCCGGAAATCTTCCGCGTGCAGCGAGGATCATGCGCCGGACCTCGCCACCAAATCCGTTTGCGGCGTTCATGTCACGCAAAAGCCGTTCGCATTGACGCCGGTACATGTCCGCCACTGGAATTTCCGCGGCGGAGAGGGGTTGGTCTATGCGTTCGTTCGGACCTATGAAGCGATTTTTCCGGTGATTGAAAGAAACATGCACACCGAAATAACGGCGGTAAACCGCTTCAGACATCTGGGGTTCATAGGCAAGCTCTATGCGACATGCCTCGGGAAGCGGGCCTATCAACTGACGCAGCGCCGTCAGAAGCCCTGCAAAGAACAGCTCCACCATGAAGTTTGGAGCACCCTCCACTTCGAACGGAGATTCGAAGGTCAGAACCGCGTTTTCTCCGTTGAATGACAACTGAACATTTCCGTGGGTGCCTTGAAGGGGACTGTACTGGATGAGCAGTCCCGCAGCCTGACGCAAACTCCGGCTGCTCAGAATGGCGTGCCCGAGCAGGCCATGCGTTCCCAGATGCATGTGTGACCCAAGTCGAAGCGCGATCGACGGATCCTGGGTTACGGCGACGAGATTCTCCGACATCGTCCGAAAATCACCTTCCGATACCACGCCGGTTCTTGGCAGCGGAAAAAGCAAAGGGTCATGACCAAGATCCCTGAGAACGGCGGAGACGATTTCGACATAACCGGGTTCGATGCGCATGACGTGACCGCTTTTAACCCCCAGCTTGGCCGGAGATGACCTACTGCCTTTTGCGGAAAGTCTTATTTAAGGCGCAGCAAGTCACACCGAGCGCTTTCCGCAAGGAGCCCTAACGATGCAACACTCTCTTCTCTCCCGCACGCCGCAAAATGTCGAAATTGTGCCGCGGAACAGGCAATTCAATATCGAAGAGGTTCTGGCAACGAACTGGCATGGCGGAGATGCCTTCAAAACAGCTTTCTTCGACGCGATGTCGATCCTCTTTCCGCTGGGTGAGCAGTTCTTCATCGACAGCGTCAAGGAATTCCGCGATCAGATCGAAGATCCCGAGCTTCAGCGCCGGGTGCGCGGATTTGTGGCGCAGGAGGCCATACATCGGCGCGAACACCAGCACTACAATGAGGCTCTGTGCAAGGCACGCGGCATACCTCTGAAGAAGATGGAAGCCCGCGTCGAGAGGAAGCAGGAATTCGCACATCGGTATCTTCGACCGATTCAGCGGTTGAGCGCTACCGTCGCTCTCGAACACCTGACGGCCATCATGGCAGATGCAACATTCCGCAATCCGGAAGGACTTGAAGGCGCTCATCCTGAAATGAAGGCCTTGTGGCATTGGCATGCTCTTGAGGAAACCGAGCACAAGTCCGTGGCCTTCGACGTCTTCGTCGCGGTCGGTGGATCGCACTTCCGCCGCCGGCTGTCCATGGCCCTTATAACGCTTGAATTCACGCTGCATGTCATCCGCAACATGCGACTTCTTCTACGCGACTACGAAGGATCGCGCGTGAAGCTTTGGTGGGGTGGACTGAAGTTCCTCTTTGGCGAAAAGGGTGCCCTTCGCGGTCTCATGCGGCCCTATCTCGACTTCTACAAGAGGGATTTCCATCCTTGGGATCACGACAATCGGGACCTTGTGTCTTCTGTGATGTCGGAGTTTGGTGGTGGCGCGGTGAACCCGGTCTGACAAGGGACCATCAGACGAGGGACCGTCATGGCGATGGGAATCGAGAGTTCCAGCATGGAAGAAGGTGCGGAAGTGTTGCCTGCCCGGCCCGTGCCGCCCAGGCAGCCGCCGGGGCTTCTTACCACCTTGATAAAGCCCCAGCTTCTTTCAAATCTCGTCGCCTCCTATCCCGCATACTGGTACGAGGTTCGCCGATGCGAGTTTCGCGTCGGCGTATCGCGCAGCGGCCGCGGCCTGCTTGTCAATGACCCTGAGGCGGTGCGGCGCATTCTCGTCACCGATGCGGAAAGCTTTCCGAAAGAAGAAAACCAGCTGGCAATCCTGAAGCCGCTACTGGGAAAGGGTCTTCTGACCGCGGAAGGCGAGGGCTGGAAACAGAACCGAAGGCTTGCCGCACCGATCTTTCAGCATTCGAGTGTCCGCGATTTTGCTCCATTGTTTGTGCGAGCGGCCGAACGCTCGGCGCTCAGGGCGATCGAGCGTCAGAGCATATATCGCATAGACCAGGAGATGACGAAGGTCACCCTGGAGATTATCGGCGAAGCGGTTCTAAGCGCGAATCTCGACGAGAATATCGACGACATATCCCATACGGTCACCACCATCCTCGAGAAATTTCCCGCGATGTTTCTCGCCTCGGCCTATCTCCCGGCGGGCCTGCGCAACCGGTTCATCGGCTCGATCGTTCAACCTGGACGGAAGAAGCTTGACGTCTTCGCACGCGCCATTATCGAAGAAGCCAGAAAGGACCAGGACGGTAAGACGCTCATGCATCGCTTGATGGCCGCCTCCCGAAACGAGGCAGGCCAGGAAATGAGCCTGGACCAGGTTCGCGACGAGGTTGCGACTTTCCTTCTGGCGGGGCATGAGACGACCGCCACAACGCTTTCCTGGGCCTGGTATCTCCTGACTCTCTATCCCGAATGGCAGGATCGTCTCTACGAGGAGGTTCGCGGCGTAACGGGAGGCCAGCGGCTTACCGCCGATGATGTTCCCTCACTTCCGCTCACCCGCGCTGTCATCGATGAAACATTGCGGCTCTACCCCGTCGTGGCGAACCTGCTGCGGCGCGCTGCGGAGACGGTGGAAATCGCACCTGATATCAAGGTTCCGAAGGGCGATACGGTTCTCATCTCTCCTTGGGTGCTGCATCGGCACCGGCGTTACTGGCGCGAACCGGAGCGATTCGACCCGATGCGGTTTCTCGGTGAAGAAGCTGCAGAGCGCCCGCGTCAACTTTATATGCCTTTCGGTGGCGGGCCCCGCATCTGCATCGGGATGAGCTTCGCGATCATGGAAGCTGTACTCATTCTCGGTACTTATGTGCAACGGGCGCGCATAAAGGTGCTGAATACCGACAAGGTGATGCCGCAGGCACGAATTGTGCTCCGGCCAAATATGCCGCTCGAAGCAATCGTTTCTCCCAGAAACATCGATGCCCACTAGATGTGCCATCCGGTACAATGCCGGACAGTTGTCGACAATTGACGACAACATTAGATCAAGTTGTTTGACTCAGCTTGCTAGATTTCTCCCACAGGTTTTGCCGCAGAAACTTCGGCGAGTGACCAGAAAAGGAGAATCGGCATGAAAAAGCTTCTCAATCACTGCGCTGCTGGGACCGCCTTGGCGGCCTTGCTTCTCGCCGGGGCGCCTGCGACGGCGGAAACCCGATACTCCCTTCAGACGGGAGCCGATCTCGCGCAGGTCTGCGGCAATCCCACGGACGCCAAAGCTCTCACTGCGGCGGAACGTGACCGTCTCGCGCTTTGCGGCGCCTATATTCAAGGATTTCTGGGGCATTACGCGATTGCGAGGCGTGAAATGAAATCGCCTGGCTTTTGCTTGCCCCCGAAAGGGGTCAGCGCGGAAAAAGTACGGCAGCTCTTTCTTGCATTGCTGGAGCAGCGGCCGCAGATTCGCGATCTTCCTGCAAATCTCGATCTCGCAACTAGCCTGACCTGGGGCTACTCCTGCCAGAAGCAGCAGCAGAACCGCCCATGACTTCTCACGGTGACAACGCGCGGCTTCAGTTATGAAGACCTTCGTCAACACCGCAACGCTTTCGCCACTCGGAGAGCAGGGCCACCAGGAGGTCCCGCAGTTCGTCATCGCTCAGGCTTTCGACGGCGCCCGCAAGGTCCGTCGTGCGATCGTCGATCGGGTTCGAGTTGGAGTCCATGATGTCGAAGTCATAGTTCATGGCCTGATCCTCGGTATGACGCCTCTCGCGCCGCGGCCGCATTCATGCGTTACATGTTCGACCTTGCCGGGAAAAACAGGCTGCAAGGTGTAGAAAACTGTACTGATTGGTGAATGCGGGGCGCGCCGGGCGAGCTTGAATTCCGCCCGCAACAGAAAGCGGAGTTCCGATACGTACTCCGAAGAATTAAAGCGGCCGTGTGTGTTGCGATTTAAGAAGAAACGACAGTCTTAGCAAGTTTAGACGGAAAGAACGGTTTATTGAATTTGGTATAGGATTCTTAAACGGTGCCGGTCTAGACTTGGGCGAGGCTGCGAATTGAGTAAGAGGGTGCTCAAAGTTCGCATTCGGCCTAGTTGTTGTTCAGTCGGGTGGAGGGAAAACGATGACTGTCACGGCAGAACAGAACGGTTCGTCGCACATGACCGCAACTCATGCAGCTTCGCTTCTGCTGGTCGACGACGACCCCGAGATCAGAGAAGAAATGAAGTCCTATCTGAGTGCCAACGGCATGGTGGTGACCGAAGCCTGCGATGCTCAATCGGCACTCAAGGCATTTTCAGAGGGCCAGTTCGATCTCATCGTGCTCGACCTGCTGCTCGGCTCCGATAACGGCTTCGACATTCTCCGCGAGATTCGTCAAACGCATACAACTCCCTGCATCATGGTTACCGGTCAGGGTGAAGCTACCGACAAAGTTGTGGGTCTGGAATTGGGCGCCGACGATTACGTCGTCAAACCAGTGAATCTTCGCGAACTGCTTGCACGCATTCGCGCCCTGTTACGCCGCAGCGGAGGCTCGGGTGGATCGAATACGCGCAAGAGCGCATCGGCCTCCGGCGAACTTGAAGAAGCAAGTGCTCGCTGGAAATTTGACCCTCATCGCCGCCGGCTTTCAACGCCGGATGGCTCTCTGGTCCCCCTCACAACCGCCGAATGCGATCTCCTGATCGAGCTCGTCGCCCATGAGGGAAATCCCCAAACGCGGGAAGATCTTTGCCGTCGCGTCTTCAATCGCCAGTGGCAGCCTTATGACCGAAGTCTCGACAGCATCGTGGTGAAACTCCGGCGCAAGCTCGAGCCCAACCCCGATCATCCGATGGTGATCAAGACCATTCGCGGCAAGGGATACCTTTTCACGGGCTTTCCAAGCACGGAGTGAGGCCAGATCAAGCTATTTCGCGCGGCAATATCAACGCGACATAGCCGCCGGCTTCATGATTGCCGAGTTCAATGCGGCCACCGCTTTCACGAATGATCGTGTTGCAGATTGCAAGTCCGAGACCTGTGCCATGTTCGGCTGACTTGGTCGTGAAGAAAGGTTCGAGAACGCGATCCAGTATCTCCTGGCGAAATCCCGGACCTGAGTCCTCGACCCGCAGGATAACCATGGCTTTTTCCTCCGCAGGCACTTCGGCACGTAGACGGATCAACCCTTCCGATCGTTCGTGCTTCGCGCCGATGCCGGATATCGCATCAACGGCATTCTGTATAAGGTTCCCCAATACCTGCTCGAACTGAAGTTGATCTCCGATCACCGAAAGCTCCTCCGGAATCTCGGTTTCCAGACGTATCCCTGCGCGCAACAGAACGTGATGCATGATCGCTTCGACGTTCTCAACCAGATCGCACAGCGAAACTGTCGACTGATCTCCCGTGCTCTTGCGTCCAAAGCGTCTCATCCGGTCGATAACTTCGCTCGCCCGCTCGACTTGCGCGAGGACGCGCTTTGTTTTGGATGCGATAGCAGCCTCGTCGACTTCGGGCGCCTGAAGAAGAAGCTCGAGATTCTGTACGGCCAGGGAGATCGTGTTCAGCGGCTGGCGGAGTTCATGCGCGATACTTGCGGACATTTGACCAAGCGCAGCCATCTTGGCCGTTTGCGCTAGCTGGTTCTGTTCTTCGCCGAGAAGAAGAGCCTGCCGCAGAAGTAAGGTGAGCCTGTCGGCGAAATCGAGGTCGGATGATGAAAAGCCCGCATCCCTGGATGTCACGCAGATCAAAAAGGCCGCTTCGCCTCGAAGCGGTAGCGGCAAAGCGGCGGCATGCCTCCCATCTATGCCAAAAGAACGCGTGAGCATCGCCCCTTCCCGGCTCCCCAGATCGAAGGCCACCGCGGAACCGGCTCCGCTGCGATTCAGGATGAGATCGAACGCAGCTTCCGCTTCTCCGCCCGGCTTTTGTTCCCGAGGCATCAGGAAACGCACCGATCCATCGAGGCCTCGTTGCACCACACGGGCCGCGCTTGCACCTATGCATCCGCAGACCAACGCCACGAGCCGCGACAGCTTCTCGCGTGAAGCATCCGGACCGAGAAGAAGACGCAACCCCTGAAGCATTGCCTCCGCCTCCCGGCGTTGACGCTCCTCACGCAGGCGGGCATCCCGCATCTGCACCATCATAGCCGCCGTCTGGCGGACCAAGCCATCTGCCGGCTTCTTCGCAGCAGTAATGGTGCCGATGCAGCTGCCGGGGCTTCCGGCCGACTCGTTCATTCTTGCCGAAACGAGAAAGGTCTCATTTCTCCCGGCCGCGCCGTCCGCCTCGATGGGGAGATGACGTACCGAGCCAAACTCTTGAAGCGCTCCGAGGAGAGATCGTTCACCATCGATTTTTATGGAGGCGAGACTTCCCCCATCGATCATCGCGCCCAGATCCTTCCGTCCGTTCAATATTCGGCGTACTCGAATAATCCCGTCGGGCCCTGCCTCCCAAACGATATCCACCTCCAATGCGAGCCAGGAGGTTGTATCTTCAACGAGATCGAGAAGGTGTCGTTTTTCGAGCGCCGAAGCCATCGACTTTCTGACGTAGACGGATGCCGATTCCGCGAGGGTGGCGATTTGCGAGGCGTTCACCGCGACTTCAGGATCCACAACTCCATCTTCAAAAAGGACGGCTGTGCGCAGTCCTGTTTCGGATGAAAACTCGCCAGCGGAAAGAAGGCCTCGCCAGTTCTTGCCCCTTGCGACACATAGCTCTCCAGCATGCCGGGCTGCATGCTCATACCATTTGCTCAGGTCTTCGTCGCCGGAGATCGAGAGCCCGCCCTCCCGCGAACACCAGAGAAGGCGCGGCAGACCGGATGCCCCGAAACCTACTTCACCAACAGCGGCCGGAAGTGCAGCCTGGCGCGCAAGCCAGGAAGCTGCCTGTTCTCGTGCAGAGTGAAGCTCAGAGCCCGTCTTTACACGAGAGAGCAGCAAGGCCACATCCGCAAATGAATGGAGAATGTTCGTCCGTCCTTGTTCGCGATCTTCGTTCAGGCGGCGACTACCCAATGTCATGCCGGATCACGCGGAAGGATCTGTGACGACGAATGTCGTCTCCACCCGTATCGTTTCTTCCGGCGTGGGAATGAACGGCAGAAACGAGAAGCGGGAGTCAGTGTAATCGATAGCGATCTCCAGGCGGTTCCCTCCTGCGTCCTCGGTTTCCTGGAAATCGAGCGTGGCGAAGGCCGGATTTACTATCGGGGTATATGCGTTGAGCGCATTATTTATGGCGTTCGTCGCATACAGCTGCCGTTGTGTCGCATCGAGACCCGCAACCGCCGCGCGCCCCCCTTCCGTGACAGCGTAAGACAATGCGATACGTGTTGCGAACTGGAACCCATAAGACATGATCCCAAACAGGATCGTCAGGAAAACCGCCGCAACGAAAGCAAACTCGATTGCGACCGAGCCACTCTTGTCGCGGAAAAGGCGAGATGAAGGCGACGCCTCCCCACGCGGAGAGGCGCCGCCACGTTTTTCATGCTTCCTTTGCACAAGCGTACAGGGTCGCATGGTTATTTACTTATTCGGCAGCGGTGGCGAGATCGGCCTGCACATCGCCCAGCACCGCCTGCAAGTTGGTGCCGATGCCGGTGTCGCCACCGACAATCGCCCACAGGCCGACCGCGATACCCGCTGCGAGCAGACCGTACTCCACGGCAGAGATGCCGCTTTGATCTCTCATGAACCGGCGCAAAAACGCCTTTGTGCTTTCAGACATCGAACCCTCCGACTTTGAAATTGCCGTTTCCGGCACCCACTTCACCAGGCCCCCAACCTGGCTCCTCCACTCTGCACGAGGCAGCTCCCTTAAATAACGTATCAGTTTTCAGGCATCCTCACTGATGGAATTTTGCCTTATCAATTGCTAACGCAGCCTAAAACCACGTTATGAGAATGGTCTTGATCGTCTACAGCTGACCGAAAAGCAGATTTCAACTTCAATCACACAAGCCTGCCCTCCCCATTTACTCCATTTCTTCTGTCTTCTTCTTCGGTTCCTCGCCAATTCCTTCGAGGTAATTCTCGTAAATTCTGTTTGCTTCGGCGGATTGCATCGGGGCTTGTCTGCCCTCAGCCGCATATTGCGCGTCCAGCACGGCTTTGGCACGTGATGGCGGCGGCGTTGCAACATCAGCACGCGGAGTGGAACAGGCGGCGAGCAGTGTTGCGGCAATCGCACCGGCTACAACGAGCTGTTTCATCACATATCCTCCTTTGCCGGTTCATCACCTCTCATGTGTCGCTCGAGCCAGGTGGCGGCGAAGGCCTGAACCTCTGCTCTCTCACGCATAGTCGGAATGCCCGCGAGCAATCGCCTCGCCTGCTCCTCCTTGCCCGCCATAAGCAGGGCAATCACCAAATTATTGCGGATTGACGTTGATGTGGGATCAAGCTCCTGCGCCTGACGAAGGTTGAACTCCGCGGCTGGAATAGCTTCACCGCCCACGCAAAGCTGGGCATAGCCGAGATTATTCAGAAACTCCGAGCTGGAAGGTCTTACGTTGACCGCCTTCTGGAAATTTTCGGCGGCCATACGCCAATCGCCCTGCGCCGCCTTTACTCGGCCGATGCCGTTGAAGCCATCGGCTTCGAGCTCCGTGCTCTCGAGCTCCGCAAAAGCCTCCGCAGCCGCATCATATTGTTCAGTACCCAGCAGAGCCTCGCCATAAAGCTGTAGAAAGTAAGCGGTCTTGCGTTCCTTCACGGCATACTGATCCAGATAAGCGAGGGCTGCACGATAGCGGCCCTGCTCAATCAAGCCGTTTACGACGCTCAAATAAAGCCTGGATGTCGAAGCCTCATCGAGCACCTGAACATTGCTGGAGGCGGGAGAGATAGTTGCTATCGGGTCAAAGCCATAATCTGCGCAGCCCGCAAGCGGAACAAATGCCGCAAGGAGAAGAATTTTTTTCATCTAACTGCCCTCGATTTCGTCATCTGCTCTCCAGCGTTCTGCAGAGCGCCTTTAAGCTCCACAACTGCTGGACCAGCCAACACAATCAACAGTACCGGCATGAAGAACAGAATCATGACGAGCGTCAGGTGAGGTGCCTTTCGGCCAACTTGTTCGCGCGCCGTCGACATTCGTTTGTCAGACAGATCGGCGGAAAAACGCCGAAGCGTGGTGCCGAGCTCACCACCCTGAAACAGCGCCTGCTTGATTGTCGAGGCAAAATCCTGACCTTCATCGATGCCGAGCCGCATACCCAGCCTGTCCAACGCGGCGTCATATGGCATGCCACCATCGATGTCGGCAATGTGACGACGAAGCACGTCACTTGTCACCGGCGCCGTTCGTACCGCCACGCTTGCGACATAGCGCATACATTGATCGATGCTCACGCCTGCATCGAGCGCCATCAGCATGATATCGAGAACGGGCGGCAATTCTCGGCGGATGATGTTTGCCCGCCGGTCTGCGTAAAGCTTCAATGCGATCAGCGCATAACGATAGAACAAGTAGCCGAAGAACAAGCCAAGCAGCACATCGATCGGAGATATCCCGGTCGCACCCGCACGCGAGGCAACGACCAATACTCCGACAGTGAGGGCAACCAGGTAACGCAACGCCACAAAAATGTGGAGCATGGACGGTTGAAAAAATCCCGCGCGGAGAACGAGCGTTTTCAACTCCTGATTTGCTCCCGCGCCTTCAAGGCGGCGGCCAATCCGCTCCAAAAGGTGCAGAACGCTTTCCACCCAGGTGTTTCTAGGCAGATCAGGTGTAAATAGATCGGACAGTCGGGCGGCAACTTCATGCCGCCGAAACAGAGCCGGGACGGATGCAGCAAAAACGAACACTCCGCCCGTCACCGCCAGCAGCGCCACCATCCATGTCAATCCCTCCAGCAAAGCTTCGATGCTCCCCTAGTATGAAGTTGATCCGACGACGCTTCTCATCATGAAGGCACCCAGAACCTGGGATACCGCGCAATAGATGAGCAGTGTCTGGCCGGAGGGGTTGTCGATGAACCAGCGCACATAATCCGGGCTCTGTGCCATGACGACTGAAGCGACGACCATTGGCAGAAGCCCAAGCACCCATGCGCTCGCCCTGATCTGAGAGGTGCTCACCCTGACCTCACGCATGACCGCAGCACGACGGCGAATATTCTCGATAAGATTGGCCAATATCGCGGTCAGCGAACCACCGAACCGGAGATTGGTCTCAACAGCTGTTCCAAACAGGCGGAGCTCATAAAGATCGAGCTCGTCCGCAAGCTGATTGACGCTTTCAGTGATGCCCGCGCCGTTCGCGATTCTGCGCATGGTCGGCGAGAAGAACTCGACAACGACAGGCGGAGAAGACTGGGTGGCGCGAGCAAGGGCAACCGAAAGGCTGTTTCCCACCACAAGCAGCTGCCGCACCCGATCGAAGTATCCGAGCATCGCATCTGCCAATGCATTCATTCTCTTCCGTGCGCGATAATCGACGATTGCGACGGTGATCAGCGAGGCACTAAGCAGAAGAAGCGTTGAAACCAGAAAGTCCAGCAAGAACCCGGCCGACAGCCAGATACAGAATGCAAAGATGACAATGGCCGTCAACCGGTCCGGAGGCAGGTCGATCCCAGCTTGATACAGGCGGTTGCGCGCAATCTTCGGCATATAGCGAGTTGTGTCGGGCCAGACGCTGAATGCACGCGGGGCAGAAACATCGGATGATGATCTATCCAAAAGCCGCCCAAGACGATCGGTGACTTCCTGATTTTCACGAGCACGCCAGACGAGCAGCAGCGTACAGGCACCGCATGCCAAACAGAGGGTCGCGAGCATGATTATCGAGAAGCCGGCCATGACAAGTCCCCCTAAACGACCCGTCTCTTTTCCGTTTCATCGTCGGAGAAAATTTCCCGCAGCGAATAGGTAGGCCCTTCCATGCCGGCTACCTCACACACCGATACGACCTTGCGCTTTCCATCGGATCTGCGTGCGGTGTGCACAACAATATGAACGGCCCCTGAAATGAAACGCCTTACAGCCTGGAGGTCGGTCGAGAATCCGTGCAGACCGATGAGCATCTCAAGACGTTCGAGCGCATCGCGGGGCGCGTTCGCATGCAATGTCGCCATGGACCCGTCATGACCCGTTCCCATCGCCTGCAACATCTCGATCGCCTCACTCGAACGAACCTCACCAAGGATGATGCGGTCCGGGCGCATACGCAGCACATTGCGTAAAAGATCCCGCGCCGTTACTTCGCTCGCGCCATCCGGCGAGGACGGCCGCGTCTCGAGGCGGACAACATGCGACTGTTGCAACTGGAGTTCTGCTGCGTCCTCAATGGTTACCAGGCGCTCCTTTGCGCCGATATAGGAGCTCAGGACATTCAGCAGTGTCGTCTTGCCTGATCCTGTTCCGCCGCAGATCAGGATGTTTTTCTTTCCGCGAACCGCATTCGCCAGATAGTTGAGCATATCCGCCGTCATGCTCCTGCTGCGAACGAGATCCTCGCCGGTCAGCGGGATGTGCTTGAACTTGCGAATGGAGAGTATCGGCCCATCCAGAGCAACAGGCGGAATGATGACATTGACACGAGACCCGTCCGGCAGACGCCCGTCCACATAGGGCGTTCCTTCGTCGACGCGACGGCCGATCGGACTCACAATCCTCTGAATGACATTCATAAGGTGTGTCGTGTCACGGAATCGAGTCTGCACTGGCTCCAGCTCGCCGCGCCGCTCGACGAAAATGGTCGCCGGACCGTTGACGATCACGTCGTCCACGTCGGGGTCTCGCAACAATGGCTCAAGCGGGCCAAAACCCACAATTTCGTTCTGAACATCTTCGATGAGCTGAGCTCGTTCGCGCATGTTGAGGGCTATGCCGCGAGACATGAGCACTACAGCGATTGCGCGAGCGATTTCGTCTTGAAGCGCGGCGGCAGGAATACCATCGCCCTCAACTCCCTGTTGATCGAGATACTCGAGCGTCAGATCGAATACGCGAAACTTGATCTCCTGATAGCGGTCGGAAACGCCGATCTCGCTTGCGGCATTGCCTGTTCCGAGCATGTAGGGCTGCATCGTCTTCATGACAGGACCCCAAGCTTGCGCGCCCAGTTTCTGAGAGGCTGAACGCGATCTTCTTCAGCATCACGATAGGGTATGAGGTTCAGAGCCTGAAGGTGCCGAAGCAGATTCTGTGCATATGCCGCGGATGTGTCGAGGGAGAGCGGCTCGCCGCGGTTGATGCTCTCCGCAAGCTGTTGCCAGCGGACCGGAAGGGCCACCACCCGGCTAGCGCCGACAGCGTTTCCTATGCTCGAGATATCCGGCGCCATTCCAGGCGCGAACTCATGAACCACGAGCACGGGCTCCTCGCCTTGCGGCCTGGCCTGACGCAGCAGATGCATCAGATCGGAAGCCCCCTTGATCGAGGTGAACCTCTGATTGCACGGAAGCAGAAAGAGAGAGCCTTCGTCAGGAAGACCGAGCAACTCTTCCTGCCTGGAGAAGGGGCCACTATTCACGATAACGACGTCGTAAAGTGACTGACAGATTTCCAGGAGCGCGCGAAGATCATGGACATCAACGGCCCATTCGGCATCACCGTGCAAAGCAAGCGGCAGAACGTACACCCCGGAACGCGAGCAACGTCCAAGCGCCGAGTCAAGCAAAGCCCTGTCCAGTCGTGACATTTCCCGGACGGCTTCCCTGACCCGGAATGACAGATCGAGTCCGAGAGCAATGGGGACATTGCTCGCGGGAAGCGAAAGGTCGACAAGCAGAACGCCTTCCTGCGGACGTGCGGCGGCGATGGCAGAGCCAAGATTGACCGCGAAGTCTCCGTCCTCTTCGCAAGGAGTTCCGCTGAGCACGGTGACGATACGAGAGGGCGCAATATTTCGAGGCCTTTCCGCTACCGAGTGACGCTCCACCACGTTCCGGATGTCTTCCTGGGTGGCGTCCCGGTCCACAAAATCCTGCGCGCCGGCCCGCATTGCAGTCAGAATGAGCTGAGCTCCGGATTCATTGCCGATCACAATCATCGGTAACCCGGGAAACCAGCTTCTCACCAGCGCCAAACGCTCGAAAGCAGTGCGCGCACCCATTCGAATGTCGCTGTCCACCAGAATTCCGTCCGGCCGAAACTGACCGGCCACATCCTTCACGTCATCTATGGACGGATCCGAGGACATCACTGTCGAAATGGGATCGAGCGCAAGCTTTACCCGGGCTATCAGCTCCTTATCGCCTGAAATCAGTAAAAATCGATGCATGCCGCGTTACCTCATAAGGCCATGCTTGACGACATGATCGTCCAGGGAGTCGATGTTGAGCAGTATGTCTCCCATACTCGGATCGTAGAGCTGACCTTCGCCCGGTAGCGTCGGGACTTCACCTGCTTCCATCGGCGACACCAACCTCGGTGTGGCGATGATGATCAGTTCCTGACGTTCGCGAGAATTCTGGGTACGCTTGAAGAAGCTGCCGATGACCGGTAGCTCGCCGATGCCAGGCACGCGATCCTCCACGTTGCCCGATGTCGAGTACATAAGGCCCGCCAGAACGAAGCTCTGCCCATCGCCAAGTTCGATCGTGGTGCGTGTTGATCGCGACCGCAGCGCCGGCACGCGAAAGCCTTGCACGACGAGAGCATTCGTGTAGTCGAGCTCGCTCACTTCAGGACTCACCTTGAGTACGATCCTGTCGTTGTCGAGAACCGTTGCCGCTACATCGAGCTGCACGCCGAACTTCTTGTACTCGATCGTCACGGTGCCATTGCCTGCACCGGATTGGGGAACGGGTACCGGAATTTCACCACCGGCCAGAAACTCGGCATCTTCTCCGCTGCGTACGAGCAGAGTCGGCTCGGCGAGGAGCTGCGCAAGATTGGCGCTGCTCAGTGCGCTGATAACGCCAATGATGTCGCTGCCTGGCCAGGCCATGAAAAGGTTGAATGCCTGGCTGAGTGGCAGGCTCGTATTCGGCTCCAGCCCCGTTACTGGGTCGTAACCATAGCTTGTCGAAGAATTGGGGCCGATAGCCGCCAGCTGAATATTGTTATCCAGGCTCTGGAAGTTGAGCCCCAAGGCCTTCAACGTGCTCGTGGAGACGGCCGCGAAGCGAACCTCCACAGCCACCATGCGCCGGTCTGCTACAGCGATCATGCTGCCCACGTCCTCACCAAGATATGAACGTGCAAGGGCCCGCGCCCTTTGCTGATCTTCCAGGCTGTAAACCTGCCCTTTCAGGACGACGCCCTTACCTGTCTCAACTGCTTTGACGCCCGAGAGAGCGGGATCCCTCGCGAACTCTGCCTGCAGCCCCTTCAGGTCGGCGCCAACCACGATGTGGTAAGAGAGCGACGTTTCCGTATCAGCAAACCAGATCGTGAGATCGGTCGTTCCTTCCTTTTGCCCGAGTACACGCAGCTCGCGGGACGAGACAACTTTCACGTCTACCGTTCCCGGGTCGGCGATCGCAATGCGGTCGATGGTGCGCTCCAGCTTCAGAATGCGCTGGCCGCCGACTGCAATGTCGAGTGTGCGCATCGCGGCGATCGCGCTCTGGCTTGTCGCCATCAGCGTGACTGCGAATGCCGCAATCATCCACACCCAAAAGAGGTATGAATGGACCTTGTCGAAATTCCGACGCCTTTGCTTCATGTGCCTCATCTCGACGGCGCCCCTTCTGTTATCTCGGTGCCGTGACAATCGTCTGGTTCGCACCCGAGTAGATCGTGATGCGATGCCCCGACACGTTGCTCGTTTCAGGTTCCCGCTTCGGGTCCACCGAGGAAGCGTCCGGCCGGAGATCTTCCAACGCAACCATCTCAGCTGACGCAAGATCCCTGTCTGCGGGATTGCGTATAGCGAGAGTGATGTGACCAAGCCGGCCAGCAAGTGCGAGTTTCGCCAGTGCGGCAGGCGGTGCGGCAACAGTGACTGTGCGAGCACCGGCGTTCACTTCGCGTCCCTTGTTGGACAATGCTGCGCCTACAGCGAGGACCTGCATGTCTTGCAGGAGGAGCGCACTCTTGCTGCGATCTTCCCCGGACTGCCCGATCCCCGCCTGCTGGCCGTAGACCGCCCCGGGGAAAGTTGCGAAGACATCGACCCTGTCGCCTGCCTGGAGGAAACCTCCGACAATGTCTTCTTCGGCAACGCGAAGCGAGAATGCTCTTTGCCCCTCCGGCACCAGCGCAGCTACTCCAGCATCGGAAGGTTCCTTGCTGAGGCTGTCGCTGAAGACGATTTGCGAAGTGCCGATATCCGACGTCGCTACACGGCCTATCAAACCGGCTGAATTCGCGAAGCTGCCGGAAGGCGCAGGCGCCTCCATTCTGCGTAGCGTCAGATCTTCTGCGGATATGGATTCTCCACGCAGGATGTTACGCGCGGCGACGACAACTTCTGCAGTTGTTCCCATGTCGCGCTCACCCGCCGCAGGCGTCGCCGCAACTCTGCTGGCTTCATTCCGAGCCGAAAGATTGAGCCAGATCAGCGCCAGTGCTGCCAGGATGAGTACCACCCCCAGACCGAGAAGAAGCATCGGGTTTTGCTGAATCCGCTGTGCGAGATTCATACTGTCGTCCCTCCTTTAGCGGCTGCCCCCACAGCCGTGTGCCTCAAATCGGCACGTGCCTCACATATCAGCCCCTCATTTTACGAATCAGAACGGTCAATAGAGTCCTAACTCTACACATATGTTTCCAATCGAAGTGTGAGTTTCATCTGGAATAGTTCTAATAGAAGTGAATTCCCATACTGACGAAATGGAAACTGTGCTGACCGAAAATGCATATTTTCCCATGCCCAAGACCACTTCACTCTTCGCGGACTGAATCGCAACTCACTCACACAGGAATTGGTTCCATCAGCGTGAGTTGAATTCTACTCAAACAGGCACAGACAAGGACGCGATATATCGCGGGATTTGGTGAGTGAGACGGCGAACAGAAATCGAAGCACCTCTACATAAGTCGACAAACCGTATACGGACGGCTCCGTGTTACTCAAATTAAATACAGTACTCTTCTTTATTGCCGCGACCCGCTTTGTACCATCTGTGCGAGGGAAACTTGCATTGAGGTGGAGGCAACATGACGCGACAGACGGGAAAGTTTCTGGCGGCCGTTTCCGGTATGGCTCTCATGTGTAGTCCGGCTTTTGCGCAGACGACCACGCCACTCAATGCACCGGCACCGGGAGAAGTTCTGACGCCGCCGTCGCCCGCTCCGGAGCTCAGAAAGCGGGACACGCCCGAACTGAAAGAAGAGCTTGGTCTGCCTGACGGTTCGCAGAAGGTGCTGAATTTCCGCATCTCTCAGGTTCGGATCGTCGGAGCCACGGTCGTCGAGGAAGAGAGGATTGCCGCCCAGTTTGACGATCTTCTCGACCGGGAAATCACGGCAGCACAACTTCGCGCCTCTCTGGATCGCGCCAATCAACTTTATACGGACGCAGGCTACGCATTGGGCCGCGCCTACATTCCCGTTCAGGTCGTACAGGGCGATACCTTGATCGTGCGCGTGGTCGAGGGCTTCGTAGGCCGTATCAACATTACGGCGGACGATCCCGCCGTGCGCCACATGATCGAGGAGTTCAGCCGACAGATTGTCTCGGAGAAACCGCTTCGTTCGTCGACGCTCGAGCGGTATCTGCTACTCATCAACGACATTCCGGGCATTACGCTCGGCGGCAAGCTGACCGGAATGAATGTCTATACCGGATCCGCGACGCTTGCGCTCACCGCCGAGAGCGAGAAAGTGACGATTTCCACGGCGGTCGACAACAGAGCAAATCTCGAAGACTCACCTTTCGCCGCTTATCTTACCGGATCGTTGAACAATATTTTTGGATGGGGCGACCAGATTTCAGTCACCTCACTGGCAACGCCGGAGTTCGACACGCAGCAATATTTCCGGGGTGCGTTCTCGACCTTTCTCGGCAATAGCGGTCTGAGAGCGACAATCGGCGCCTCTTATGCCAGCTCGGAGACGCCGGACCTCCCCCCCGGATTCGAGCTTGTCAGCTCAAGTACCCAGGCGGATTTCCTTCTCAGCTACCCCATTATCCGGGCGACGAAGGAAACGCTCACCGGCTTTTTCGGTCTCTACATGACCAACGCCGAAAATGAGCTCAACGGCTTCAAGTTCAGCGAGGACGCGATCCGCGCGGCCCATATCGGAGGCTCCTATGCCTCCCAGGTGAACGAAAAAATCTCCCTCGGGGCGAACTTCCGCGTGACGCAAGGCCTGCCGATAGGCGGCGCAGGACCGAACAACACACTTCATTCCCGCCTCGGGGCTGCGCCCAATTTCACCAAGTTACAGACCGGCTTCTCGATTAATTATGCGGCAACGGAACGTCTCCTGCTCAGTTTCCGGACCGAGGGACAATACAGCCCCGACTCTCTCTACAGCTCAGAGGAAATCAGTTTTGGCGGCGCACGTTTTGCGCGAGGCTACAACAACTCGGAGATCAGCGGCGATAGCGGCATCGGGGCCTCTATCCAGGCCAGCTATCGCTTCGATGTAGAGATGCTAGGCGGATGGGCTGTCACGCCCTATACATTTCTGGATCAATCGAAAGTGTGGAACACGGATGTCGACGGCCAGGGAAATCATCGTCTGCTGTCAACCGGCATAGGCGTCACATTTTCCAACCGGCGTTGGCTTTCCCTGGGACTCGAACTCGACAAGCCGATCAACCGGACACCAATTTCCCAGGACAACAAGGATCCACGGCTCTTTGTTTCCTTTGAGGTGAAATTCTGAACCAGACACCATCGAAGCATGACAACAAGAAAGGCCCGGCATTCTGCCGGGCCTTTCCGTTTGAGGGCTTTGCAATTTGCTGAGCCCCCGGGGGGCTGGATCAACGGCCTCCGAGAAGACCGCCAACTACGTTGGTGACGGGAGAAAGCACTCCTGACACAGGATTCTGAACGGCGGCGCCGGAGGGCGCGGACATGCCGGGTGCTGAAGACTGTTGTCCGGACGGTGCGTTCCCGCCGACTACGCTGCCGATGACAGGGACATCGCCAAGTGCACCCGTCACAGGAGCAACGACACCTCCGACAAGGCCACCACCCACACCGAGGGTGTTTTCGAGCACGGGCACGGCGGGCGCAAGGACACTGGGCGCAGGCGACGGTTCATTGCCGGCAACGATGTCGAGAAGGCCCGTCGCAACCTCGCCGACCTGGCCGAGAGGCGCATCTCCCGCCGGAAGGAAATTACCGAGCTGCCCATTGTCGCCTCCGCCGAGAGGCGTGTTGTCGCCGACAAGATTGCCAACCACGTTCGTTCCCACGATGTCCGAAAGTAAGCCGCCCTCTCCTGTCACACCGAGTGCTGGAATCTGAGCGAGCGCTTCGTTCAGCGCGGCCACTGGAATTGCGCCAGCCAACGGCTCTGCCACGGGCGCGAGAGGCGGGCTGGCAACCCGATCGTTCAGCAGAGCACCGAGCAAACCGTCATTGCCGCCTGCTATGCTGGCGGTGAGAACGCCGCCCGTATCGAGCGATCCGCCCACGAGATCCGTTCCAGCCAGATCCGCGATCAAACCACCCGCCCCGAGAAGACCAAGCCCGACAACCTCTGCTTCCGGATCGCCTGCGAGCGCTCCCGCCATAGAGGGGATCAGGCCGTCGGAGCCACCGCCAAGAATGTCGCCCAGCGGATTCTCCTCGCCCAAATTATCCAGCAAGCCCCCAACCGGGTCCATGCCGACAAGATTGTCGAGAACGCCGCCGCCTTCGGTCACGCCAAGACCGGCGTCTCCGGTTGCTCCGCCGAAACCACCACCTGAATCGGATGTCCTTGTCACAACCGAGCTTCTGCCGCCGCCACCCACTTCGGAAGACATGGAAATCTTGTCAGTCCCGCATCCTGCAAGACCGACACACACGAGGGATGCAACAATGATTCTTCCGGACAAGATTCCCTCCTCCAGTCAGGCGTCCAGGTCCCGAGGGCCTTTACGCCTTCATTTCCCTGCTCTTTTTGTAGAACGGAGCTTCTGGGAGGGGTGTGTGGTTGTGTCTATTTGTGTGCACATACTTCAGTCGTGCGATTTCTTGTCCGCATACGACCTATTGCACTTAAATGTTCGCTAACTTGGGAACCGGTTAAATAAACTACACGGACACCCTCAGATCATAGACCATCCCTTGGGGGAATTCGGAGCGATCTGGCGGGATGCGGAGGAAGACCATGTACCAAACCATGATCGCCTTTCTGGTACGCTATGCGCGCAATGAAGATGGCGTCATCTCGGTTATGGCGGTTGGTGCGCTAGTCCTTGCGCTGGCAGTTGCCATGATCGTCATAGATACGGGCGCCATGTACTCGGCCTACCGCAATCAACAGTCCGCCACCGATGCTGCCGCTCTCGGCGCAGTGCGGCAGATCGCACAAGCTCAGAACGTCGCGGAGACGATTTTCGAACTCAACGACTACTCAGCCGAGAATGTGGAAGCAACACCGCTTTACTATGTGCCCGATCCGGCACGGTCTCCGAACGAGAGATTCTTTAGCGAGGGAGAGACAGCAAGCGACGGAACGATCGTCGACGATACGAACTTCAACGCCGTGAGCATTATCAAGACTTCGCAATCCCCGACCTATTTCGCCCGCCTCTTCGGCTTCGGAGACAGCACTCAGATCGAAACGCGTGCAGTCGCTGCCTATTCGAAATATGTCTCGTTCTCGGCCGGCACAAGGCTGGCCTCACTCGACGCAGGGTTAGCAAATCAGATACTGGGGGGGCTTCTCGGAACGACGATCAACCTCTCGCTTGTCGACTACAATGCACTCGCCGATGCAAACATTGACGCACTGGAGTTCGTCGATGCCCTAGCCACGGAGGTCGGTCTGGATGCGGGAGCGGATACCTATAACGACCTCCTCGAAGCAAGCGTGATGGTGGGCGATATCCTCAACGCCGCCGTCGACGTTCTGGCCGGTGACACATTCGAGGGAGACCCTTCGGTTGCAACTCTCGCCCTTCAAACCGCCTTTTCACCGATATCGGGCACTCCGGTCGACCTGAGCAGAGTGCTTGACCTGGCTCCAATCGCTCAGCGCACGGTAGGATCGGTTGGTTCCTCTCTCGCCGACGGCGTTCCCTTCAACCTGATGAGCCTCGTCTCGGGTACGGCCATGGTCCTCGGAGAGGGGCAATCTGTCGGCTTCGACACGAACGTCAATCTTGGCTCTCTTGCCTCCGTGTCCGGCACCGTTACCGTCGGCGCCCCTATGGCCCAGATGGCTTTGGGCAGAGTAGGAGACAGCGTAGGGACGTCGCAGGTGACGGTTCAGCTCAGCGCGACGATCGATACAGGGATAGCCGCGCTGCTGAATTCCCGCATCGAGGTTCCGATATACATCACCGCGGCAGAAGGAACAGCGACCGTTGCGGGTATTCCCTGCATCTCCGGCGGAAATGTTGCTGTTCTTGCCGGAACAACCGGTGCGGTCACCGCCCGATACGGGACAGTGTCGGATACAAACCCGGAGATAGCTACAATTACCGTTGCCGGATTAGAGGTTATGCGTCTTCGCGCCGGCGGATCCTATGCCGTTGCCGCTGGCGGACCCACAAATGTGGAGTTCACGGACACGGATATCGAAGACCAGAATGTCAAATCCATTGCCTCCAGCTCCAACATTCTGGGTGGCCTTGGAAGCGCCCTTTCGATAAGCCAAGTGACGCTTCTCGGACTACCGATCCCCGGCCTCCCGGCAATTCTTTCAACTCTTACAACGACAATCGGAAGTGCACTCGGGGTGCTCGATACCGTTGTCGACTCCCTTCTCACGACGCTCGGCGTGAAACTGGGAGCAATGGACATGATCGTCACCGGCGCAAAGTGCCAGGCCCCTACCCTGGTGAGTTAACCCTTTCTCACCACACAAGTCTTCAAAGCAACTCACACGACTACGTCGGGAAAAGTTAGAACCAAACGAAATAGACGATACGGGTTTCGGGTAAGGAAATGCGGGCTCTGGTATATGACGACGACGATGAACTGGCGATCGAATGTGCGGAAGCACTGCAATCCCGCGGCTTCGAAACACGAACACGCGAGGGCCGGACGGATTTCGCGCAGCTCGTGAGTGAATTCGAACCGGATCTGATCATGCTCGATGTCCACATGCCTGAATTCAACGGATTTGAGGCTCTGCTCGCCCTGGCTCAAAACCCGCGCAAGGCCGAGATCTCGATCGTCATGATGTCGGGGGCCAGGGACAATCTTCTGGATGCCGGGGCCTCACTCTGCGGCGCTCATGACATTAGGCTTCTCGGGACGCTGCCAAAACCCTTTGGCCTTCCGGATCTGGATAGACTGCTTGCCCGGCGCCATTTAAACGATTGAGCAAATGGCCGGCAAAGCGACAAAAGTCGACAAAGGCGCGCACCAAAAGGAAGCGCGGTTTACCGGCGGTTAAACCCGATGGACGTTCACTTGGAGCCAGAAGCGCGGGCGGTCAGGCCTGTGCAGGGTTTGGAGTTCGAGATGCGTGCTTGCGTCCTAGTCGCCGACGACGATCCTGTTCAGCTTCAGGAGATGGCGGAGTTTCTCCGGTTAAACGGTCTTGATGTTATTACCGCCCGCGACGGGCATGAGGCGGTGGAACGCATTGCCAGCGAAAGGCCGCGAATTCTCATGCTCGATGTGAACATGCCAGGTTGGGATGGTGTGCGGGTTGCGGAGGCTGCCCGTAATCTCAATCACAAGGTGATCGTGATGCTGATGACGGCGGAGAGCGAAATGTATCACTACGCCAATCTTGCCGATTGCGGTGCGGTAGCCGTTTTCCGTAAACCTGTTCAATTGGACAAGATCACGGACTTTCTTCGTTCTGCTTTGGGACAGGCTGACGCCGCTTGATCGGTCAGCCTGCCCGTTCACCAAGTTCGACGCTCTTAACCTATTGAAACCTGCTAAGTTCTGCCTAACCTCAAATGGCGAGGTCAGGCATGATCAAATTCGCAATCAAAACGCTGGTGGTAATGGTCCTCGCAGGCCATGCAATCAAGCTCGCCGAGCCGGCCGGGCCGGTTGCGGCAGCGCCGGAAGTCATTCCGGTCGTCCATGCGGACGATGAATCCCGCCCTGATCGCGATGTCGTGCGCGATCTCTCCCTCTTTACGAATGCCCGGATTGTCGTGTCGCACGCGACCCGCGATGCGGCCGGGTTCTGTGAGCGCGAGGCGCTGGCATGCCAATCCGGTGAGGAAATCATGATACGTCTTGCCACCGGCATCCGCGACCTGGCAGCCGGCTTTCTGGCTTGGGCAGAAGACGAGAAGGAGATCGGCGGTTCCACGACGGAAGAAGAGGAGTACCGGCCGCTCAAGAACTATACCGGTACCTACCCGATCCTTCCGGAAGCTCGACCGGTTCGTCGCGACATCATGTGAAGCAGCGGCCGATAAAGGCCTCGGGCCGTACGAAGCCGAAATCAACCGCGCGAAGCGGTGCTCGCAAGCTCTCTCAAAGACTGTTCGAGCCTATCGGCCATCTCCGGCATTTCTCGCTTCAGTGCATCAACCCGATGCAACATGCTCTTTGCCGTGAGATAGGCGACGTCGAACCTCCGGCTTACCTGCGAGGCGGTGAGGTTCTGTTTTCTTATCTGCGTGGCGTAGAAGAGCTTCACCCAGGCCGAGACGGGCAACCTTGAGCGATGCAGCTGCGTACCCGAGGTCACACTATACTGGCAGCGCCGGCAGGCCTTGCAGGTCCAAAGGCCAGGGCGTGTGGTAAGGCGGCTTGCCGCTCCCTTTGCGCCGCAACTCATGCAGACGGGCCCTTCCGGCCAGCGCGCCCTCTCCAGAAGCTCTCTGCAGAACTCCTCGGACTCCAGCATCTCGGTCAATGAACGAGAACGGTGTGCGTTGCTCACCATTTCGTTCCGGTGTCCAAGATGTGCAGTCTGCATGTAGTTGGACTCGTGGGACATTCGTTCACTTACCTTCCATTCCTGAAGAGTCTGAATGGAAAATCCCCGGGAGCGGTGCTGCGTGGGGTTCAGTACTCAACACCGCCAACCCCGGGGTGGGCGACTGGAAACCGATGACTCGGAGCGAGTTCGACGTTGTGTGTCGCCGATGACCTTGTGTGCAGAGTGGGGGCTCGTCAGGTCGCCGAACATGCAAGCGCCGATATCTCCTCCATCGCCGTCGGGGGTGGGTTCCATCGCCCGGATCCGTCTTTGACAGCTTTCCGTTCAACTCGTTCACCAATTTTCGGTACCGACGTTGGGAAGTCATGGGGAATTCGGTCGATTTATGTAACCGTCGCTCACGCAGCATTCGGCGCTGATCGAATGTTCCCGCTTGTCCGAAAATCTCTGCTTTGCCAACGCTCAATGCGCACGTCGGTTCCAGTCCAGTCACACAATCAATGGAATGCCTGTCATTAATCGCGCCGCCAGATGCAATTCGCTTCGTCCTTTGCAACTGAATCCACCCGCCTGCGTTATCGCCATAAATCATGGTCGCGTTGCTGGATGGGGAGTTCGAAAATGAACGGCAATCTTGAAGATGCTCGAAGCAGGTGGGACCGACGCCTTCGCTCTTTCTGGATCGGAGGGGGCGGCCTGTTCTTCGCCTGCATCATCGTGGCGCGACCGCTTACCGATTCCTTCGAAGTCATGCGTTGGTTCATTCCAGCCGCAGCTATTGCGTTGTTCTCAACACTCGTAGTTAGCGGCTTCATCTGGCTGTTTCTTCAGATTGCGTTCCGGGACAATCGGGATAGCGCAGCGCGAATCCGTCCTCGATCATTTGGCGCTCGCTAGGCGGATCGCAGCTCATGTTTATCCCTGTCATTTATGGATCCGTTAGAAACGCCCGAGTCGGCATACGAGCCGCCAGAATGATGACCAAGGCGATCGATGCACGTGGCAAAGAGGCGAAACTGATCGATCCGGCGCTTTTCCGGCTTCCGCTTCTCGATAAGCGCATCTTCGAATTCGAAGATGAAGAAATGCCGGCCGCCATTTCCGAACTCTCCGAAATCTTCAAACGAGCTAACGCGTTCGTTTTTGTAACCGCGGAATACAATCACTGCATTCCTCCAGCCTTGAAGAATTTGGTGGATCATTTTGGTACGGATGAGTTTGGGGGGCGGCCGGCGGGTATCGTTTCCTACTCAGCCAGCCGCTTTGGTGGTGTCCGGGCTGCGGAACAAATGCGTCTTCTTGTCCCTTCCTTTGGCGCGATCACCATTCCGAATGCCATGTCGATCCCCGAAGTCGGCGACGCCATTGGCGAGGATGGCACAACACCACACGGAAGCCCCTGGCCCGATCTCACGGATGCATTTCTTACAGAATTGTTCGCGTGGGCTCGCGCAGCGCCAGGCAAAACAAATCATGACGGCATCGACTAGTGCGAATGGCTCATGGATATCTGGCAGGCGCTTCTTTCGAGTTCTATTCCCGATTATACAATCCGGCTTGGCGCCGCCGCGGTAATGGGCGGAATTATCGGACTCGACCGTGAAGCGCGCGACAGGCCTGCCGGACTACGCACGCACATGATGACGGCAATGGCCGCATCGATCTTCACCATACTGACGCTCGATCTCCACGAAACATTTGCGACCCAGAACCCCCAAAGCAATGCAGACCCCATTCGCGTCATCGAAGCGGTCACTGCCGGCGTAGCCTTCCTGGCGGCCGGAGCGATCATTCAAGCCCGAGGACATGTGAAGGGCCTCACCACAGGCGCCGGGATGTGGCTCGCGGGTGCGCTTGGCGTCGCTTGCGGTATGCAGAACTATACCGTGGCCTTCACAGGATTGATTCTGGCGATCCTTATTCTCGCAGTCATAAGACCGCTCGAATGGAAGTTTGGGAGAAAAGCAGAAGATCCTTCCGACACTCCCGACCGATTCCCCAAAAACAGTTCGTGATCTGCACAATGATGGAACCTAGTTGCCTATTGCGTGTTTTCTCTTCAAGCCACCTGGCGGGATAACTGCTAACAGCGGGCAATCAATCAGGAGGAGAAGTATGCTTTATTGGGCAGCCGTTTTCTTTGTTATCGCCGTAATCGCGGCGGTATTCGGGTTTGGTGGAATCGCTGCGGCGTCCGCCGGAATCGCGAAGATTCTCTTCTTCATCTTCCTGGTTCTCTTTCTCGTGAGCCTCATTTTCGGATTTGCGCGCCGCCCGGGGCCGCCCCGCTGAACGAAACAGAGAACCTAGACCACTCAAACTCCGCAGGAGGAACAAATGAACTGGGATCAGATCGCCGGCAACTGGAGCCAGATGAAAGGGCGCGTGAAGGAAACCTGGGGTGATATAACCGATTCCGATATCGAGAAGATCGAGGGCAAGCGAGATCGCCTTGCAGGCGTTCTTCAGGAAAGGTACGGCAAGGAGAAGGAAGCAGCGGAGAAGGAAATCGACCAATGGCTTTCACGCCTTTGACCACTGCGGAATCATTCGATACGGGAGTCGTCGGGTTGGTCTACTGACGGCTCCCTTTTCTTTGCCTACATATCCGCTTACGGAATTTGTTGCCGTTTCAGGCAAATATCTCGCTGCCATATTCCAGCCATGAAGGCGGCTAATGTCTCGACATGAGATCGCGCCAGGTTGGCCGATTCCGCTACCAAAACCCGAGTTGAACCATCTTCAAGGTCAAGCGTTAGTAAGAAAGATGCTTTGGACGGCACTCGTACATCGAGTGCACAAGAAATGTGTTTTGGAGATGATCGAAGACAGGGCAAGAGACATGCGAGGAGGCCGCCGCGACGAATCCCGTCGCGAGACCGCGGCGCGTAGCGCAAGTATCGGCCGAGAGCTCCGGGCGCTCTATCGAAGCGCCGTTCAAGAGCCGATCCCTCCCGAGTTCATTCAACTGCTGAATAAACTGGACGCGGGTGACAAGAGCTGAACGCATGATGGATCAGATTGAAAAGCCAGGCGAAGTCGAGTCGCTCAGCGACGCCGATTTCAAGAAGGAGCTCGAAGCGCTCATCCCGCACCTGCGTGCCTTCGCGCGCAATCTATGCGGCCGAGCAGACATGGCCGACGATCTTGCCCAGGACGCTCTTCTGAAAGCCTGGGCGGCAAGAAAGCGCTACAAGGCTGGGACCAATATGCGCGCTTGGGTTTTCGTCATTCTGCGCAATCAGTTCCTGTCCCAAATGCGCCGCTCGCGCTTCAAAGGCGAATGGGATGAAAACGTCGCGGAACGAACGCTTTCCACCCCGGCGCATCAGGATCACCAGATGCAACTGACGGATTTGCAGCGCGCGCTCATGCGCCTTCCTCCCGCACAAAGGGAAGCACTCATCCTGGTGGGCGCGGGCGGCTTTTCCTATGAGGAGGCGGCCAGCATATGCGACTGCGCTGTCGGCACCGTGAAGAGCCGTGTTGCACGCGCCCGGGTGGCATTGGATGAAATGATCGACAATGGTCTTTTGCCCGCTCGCTCCGAGAATTCGCTCGCCGTTGGAGACACCACGGAAGCAATCATGAGCGAGATGGAAAAGCTTGTCCGCTGAGCCAGCCGAGCATTTTCCTACTTCCGGAAATGACACGACGCCGCCCTTTCGGGCGGCGCCCTTTTTTCAAAGTGTCGCCGAAGCAAATCAGGCAGCTTCACTTTTCTCTGCATTGAAGAAGAGAGCCTGCCCGATGGCCGCCTTGACCGTGCTTTGCAGGAAGGGCTTTGTTATCAGAAAGGTGGGCTCGGGGCGTTCGCCCGTCAGCAATCGCTCAGGATATGCGGTTATGAAAATCACCGGGACAGAGAAACGGGCGAAGATATCCTTTACCGCGTCGATGCCCGAACTGCCGTCTGCGAGTTGAATGTCCGCCAGAACGAGACCCGGCTTTCTCGTGGCAATAGCATTTACCGCCTCATCTCGCGTTACAACGGTCGCCATGACATCGTGGCCGAGATCACGAACGATCTGCTCAAGATCCATCGAGATGATGGGTTCATCTTCGATAATCAGGACATTTGTCGCGATCTGATTGTCTATCTCCTTCAATGCCGCGTCGATCAGAGGTGAGATTTCAGCATCATCCACCTGAAGAATTTGTGCCGTTTCCTTGTTGCTGAAGCCTTCCATGGCGGTAAGCAGCAGCGCCTGGCGGTTAATCGGGGTCATGCGGGAAAGCCGCTGCGAAACAATGTTCTCAGCGCCTGCAGCCTCCTCGGGCTTGGCGACATCCAGGTCGGCAGTAGACCAAATTCCGTAAAAAGCCTTGTAGAGCCCCACGCGCGGCTCCAGCCCCCGGTCGATGATGCTGTCATCGGCGACAATCGCTTCAAGCAGGGAACGCACATATGCATCCCCGCGTTTCTGATTTCCGGTCAGCGCGCGGGCGTAGCGGCGCAAATGCGGAAGAAGAGGTGCGATTTGATCTGCGAGCGACATTCCTGATCCATCTCCGTCTGAACTTTATCGTAACCCAGCTTGCCCGGTTGCGAGACTCATATCCACGAACTAAATTCGGAAAAAAGTTCTCGACCTAAGGAACCCTCGGAAAACAAAAGAGTTTCATTTCTTGTAGAAATATTTTCCTCGCCTTCAGCGTTTGCCATTCCGCGAACGTTTTGAAGTCGACGCCAAGGGCGCGGTGCAGAAGTGGCGAACGAGAAGGACAAGCAGATTCAGCCCACGAAAAATGGCAAATCTGCGGACAACCGTAACAAAGTCGAGCAAAGCGCCCGGCGCGAAGCCCTCGGAACGGGGTTAAGGCGGGCCTATCAAGATGTGCTGGCGGAGCCAATTCCGGACGAATTTGCGTCGCTCCTCGATCAGCTTTCCGACTCGGAACCGGAAAAAGGCAAGGATTAGGCCGGAGCTGGGCGGACATATCCGAAGGCAACCTGCAACCATTATGCAGGACCTGATCAGGGGCTGACATTTGGCAACGGAATCGAGAGCCGGCAAAGTTTGGCTAATGCGTTTGGGGCGCATGCGCGAAGCTCGGCTTGGTCTCAAATCCCGAATTGCGCTTCGGCTTGCTGTTGCGCTTCTCCCGCTCTGTCTTGCAGCGGAGATCGCTCAGTACGCCATCACCGTTCACAACCAGGAATTGAGGGAGCGGGCTCTCATTTCACGCGGCGAGGCGACACTCGCGCGTCAGAGTACCAAGCTCCGTGAGTTGAGGAATCTGCTGGAAACAATTTCGGTTCTCCCGCTGGGTGATCCCGCCGATAGCGGCAGCTGCAGCGAAACCTTCCGCCGAATTGTCCTGCAAAATCAGGATATTTCCTCATTGCATCTGATGGGACTCGATGGCGGACCTATCTGCAGCGCACCTGCGCCTCTGCCGGACACAGCAAATGGCAAGCCGCCAGAGTGGCTCGCCAAATCGGCGAAATCGCAACAATTCTCCGTCTGGATGCAGCAGGATTTTGCCGTCTCTGAGGGAGAACAAGCTTCTTCCCGTCTTGTAGCCACGTTGCCGATCTACGATCCGGACCGGCAGACTGTGGGAGTACTCGCAGCAACGCTTCCTTTTGGCGCCATAACTCTCGGCATGCAGGAAGCTGAGCTGCCTGACGCTTCCGCTATCGCTCTACTCGATAGCGGACATAACATCCTCGCCCAGCGGACCAAAGGCGAGCATGTCGATCTCTGGCTGCCAGCCTCGTTTGCCAATAAGTCCGGACAGGATCTCATGGCCGGAAGCTTCGCCGAGAAGGGCAGAGACGGTGCGTTGCGTCACTATGTTGTCTCCACAATGCCCGGGAATGTCTTCGGTCTTTACGCACAGGATCCGGAGGAACTTTCCGCGGCGGCGCAAGCAATCCTCTACTTCGTCATCGCATTTCCCTTGCTCGTCTGGGTAGCGGCAAGCTTTCTCGCAGGACGTGCGACCGAACAGATCATCATTGAGCCGCTCAACAAGGTTCGGCAGGCAATTCGCCGATATATCGCAGGCGATGACAGCGCACGGGTGGAGTACGACCCTCAGGCGACCGAAGAAGTTCAAGCCGTCGCCACGAAGTTCAACACCATGGCGGATACTATTCAGGCCCGGGACGACGCGTTGCGTGCGGCTCTCGATCATCAAAAGGCGCTGGTCCGCGAGGTAAACCATCGTGTGCGCAACAATCTCCAGGTCATGAACAGCTTGTTGAGCCTCCAAAGCCGCAGAGCCAAGACAGCAGAACAGGAGGCAATCTTTCTCGATGTGCAAAGACGGCTCAACGCTCTCGGTATTGTCCATGCCGCGCTCTATCAAGGCGACGATTTCCGGGCGGTCGACCTCGGTGTTTTGCTGAAAGATCTATGTCTGTCGACGGAGCGGCACCTGTCAACGGAGTGGGGACGTCCTGTCCTTTCCATGCAGTGCCGCGAGCCGATCTACGCCCTGCCCGACGCTGCGCTCACGCTTGCCTTTCTGGTCACAGAGCTCATTGCCGAAACGACGACACGCCTTTCACCCGAAGGCTTGCCGGCAACGCAGATCGACTTCGAGTTGGCGGAGCGGCCCGGCAGTGGCTCAATCCTGACCATGAAGGTCGATCAGCCGGTTCTCGAGGGGCTGATGGAGAACCGGCCCGACGAGGGACACATCAATCTGTTCCGCGGGTTGATAAGACAGTTGCGTGCGCATATGGACGTCGACGAGCCAGGCTGCGTCGTGACGGTCAGTCTGCCCGTACTTGTTTGACTCAGCCTGAATTTTTCCTTGAAGGCCCGGCTGATTGAGGGAACCGGCAGGTCTCACCGGCGTTATTGAGGTGCTATTGCGAGGTTAGGTCGCCGGAGTGGCACACAACCTTTGCAGGCCCCCCGATCCAGTATCATCCCCGCCCCCCAAGCCCCGCTGGATCGGGGGCATTTCCCTCCCCACATGATGGCTGCCGACGAGATCGCCAATACGCGGTAGCGTCGGCGCGCAAGCCGCACGAAAGGCCCGGCCAGGTTTCCCCCGGCCGGGCGGTCACTTCTCCGAAATCTGGCGAATTACATCTCACCCGCCTTCGGGGCTTCGTCCTCGTCATAAAAGAAGGTCGGTTCGCCGCGGAGTTCGTCCAGCGTCATGGCGAGATTCAGTGGTTCGTCCGCCGCCGCCGGTTTCAGTTCATCCAGGTCAAGCGCGACACGCTTGTCGTTCATCTCAAGCATGCCTCCATATTCGATTACGGCGTATTTCGCCGTGCCCCGCTTGTCGAGAATGAGGTCGGAAACTTCGCCTGTTCCGTCATCCTCCGTCGCAAAGACCACCTCGCGGCCGATATAGGAGCTGGCGAGCTTGCCGCCGTCCTCGGCGAGCGGCGCCTTGTCGAATTCCGCCACGCCTTCGAGCGCCTTGTCGGTCATGCCGATACGGACCATACGATCGTCGTTCTGGTCACGCGTGATCGAGGCGCCTTCAAAGTCGATCGCGACCATCTTGCCGCCGAAGCCGAACATCTCGCCATCGGCGATGATGACCCGATCAACCGACTTGCCTTCAGTCAGCACGAGATCGTCCACGGTCCCTGTTTCCTCACCATCGGGGCCGACCACCGCCGCGCCGATTACGTCTGCGGCTGCGATCGCGTTCGGAGCCATCACGACGTAATTGTCATGCTGCACCAGCACGTCGTCACCCGACCGGTTCCGACTCAGTATTTCGTCGGGCGCTTCGAGGACGGGCTGCGCTTCCTCCTGCATCGGCGTGACGTTCATGGGCGCATTGTTTGCTTCGCCCCGCGCTGCAAAGGCTGCCGCTGTGAACGCCATCGAAGCCGCAAGCGCCGTGGTGGTGAAAAGACTTTTCATGGGGTTCTCCTTTTGCTTTCCCGTCGCGACCCTTGTGGCGCGACCCTTGCCGTTTGAAACGGATTGCAGAAAGTGCCGTTCCCCATCTTATTTTCGGCATATTTGGGCCGAATTTGTTGCTTCCTCGCCGGGCACATACCGCGATGGCAGATCGCCCCATGTGATTGCGATAGGCTGACGCCAGCACAAAGCACGGAGGTCTCCATGTCGGCACGTTCAAAGGTAGTTTCCTTCAAGGGCGCTTATGGCGACGATCTCGCCGCCCTGCTCGATCTTCCGGCAGGCCCTGTGCGCGCCTATGCCATCTTTGCCCATTGCTTTACCTGTTCCAAAGATGTGTTTGCCGCCGCGCGTATTTCAGGCGCGCTGGCGGATCAGGGGATTGGGGTCCTTCGCTTCGATTTCACCGGACTCGGTATGAGCGGAGGTGAATTTGCCAACACGAATTTTTCTTCGAACGTCGCCGACCTTCTCTGCGCGGTGGACTTCATGCGGGAGGAGCTTGAGGCGCCGTCAATTCTTGTCGGGCATAGTCTCGGCGGCGCGGCCATTCTGGCGGCGGCGGCAGATGTGCCTGAGGCCAAGGCCGTTGCGACAATCGGTGCACCCGCAGACGCAACGCATGTGCGGCGCCATTTTCAAACCGACATCGAAAAGATCGAGACGGAGGGTGAAGCATCTGTCGAGCTCGCCGGCAGACACTTCTCCATTCGCAAACAATTCCTCGACGATCTTGAAGAACATAATATCCGTACGCGGATTTCTTCTCTTAGAAAGGCACTGCTCATATTCCATGCTCCGCTCGACGAGGCCGTGGGCATCGAGAATGCGAGCATGATCTTCGAAGCAGCGAAACATCCGAAGAGCTTTGTATCTCTGGACGACGCGGATCACCTGCTGACGAAGAGGCGCGACGCCTTGTACGTGGCGCAGGTCCTTGGCGCGTGGGCCAGCCGCTATATCGGTCAGGGAAATATCGCCCGGGACGAGAGCGATGCGGATATCGTAACGGTTTCCGAAACCGGTACGGGAAAATTCCAGCAACGCGTTGCCGTTGGTCCACATCTTTTGACGGCAGATGAACCGGAGGCTCACGGCGGGCTGAATTCGGGACCCACTCCCTATGACTTTCTTTCGATAGCCCTAGGCGCATGCACATCGATGACGCTGCGTATGTATGCCGATCGCAAAGGCCTTGAGCTCGGAGCCATTTCGGTCGCCGTCGACCACAAGAGAATTCATGCCCGCGATTGCGCCGGATGTGCGGAAGGCCGGGAGGGTTACATCGACAGGTTTGAGCGAACCATCAGGGTGTCCGGCGGTCTTGACCCGTCGCTCAATGAGAAGATCGCGGAAATTGCCGGAAAATGTCCGGTTCACAAGACGCTTGAAGCAGGTTCCGTGGTGGTGACGAAGGTTACAAAAGGAACCTGACAGGCATTTCTGGCCTTGAGCGCCACTAGGCAAACAGCCATTTCATGATAACAAAAATGAGAAGCAGTAGCATTTACAGGCTTTTGTGAAATTTGTATGACACCCCCTTGAGAGGCGCGCTGCGGCGCCGGAATCAAGGGGAACTCATGTCGCTTCAATCACGTAATCTCTTTCGCAACCCGGCTGCCGGGTTCATCGCATCCGTCTTGCTTGTGCTTCCCGCTCAAGCGGAAGAAGCAGGTTCATCTGCCGATCCGCAGGAACGGTCGAAGGCAAAAGTCCATATCCTCGAGGGTCTGGTAGTCACCGGGTCTGCAGAAGGCATTGATGAAGTGGGTGGCTCCGCGACCTTCATCAGCAAGGAAGAGATCGAGAAGTTTTCCTACACTGATATCAACCGTACTCTTCGTGTCGTTCCGGGCGTCCAGCTTCAGGAAGAAGACGGCTATGGCCTTCGCCCGAATATCGGCATTCGCGGCTCCGGCAGCGACCGCAACAACAAGATCGTCATCATGGAGGATGGCGTGTTGATGGCGCCCGCGCCCTACGCCGCACCTGCCGCCTATTATTTCCCCCATATGGGCCGGATGGAATCGATCGAAGTCGTCAAAGGTCCGGCGGCAATCAAGTATGGGCCCTCGACGATCGCAGGCGCGATCAACATGTTTTCCACCTCCATTCCCGACAATGAGGACGGAAGCATTTCCGGTTCGGTCAAGATTCTCGGCGGTGAGGACGCGACGCTGCGCGTTCACGGTTATGCGGGGGGCTGGATGCCCATGTCCGAGGCATGGGAAGTCGGCATCCTTGCCGAGACGCTTCAGGACAGGACCGACGGCTTCAAGGAACTCGATGGCGGCGGAGACACGGGCTACAGCATTCAGGATTATCTGGGCAAACTCGCCTTTCGCTCGACCGCGCAGTCCGGCCTGCGCCACTCGTTCGAGTTCAAGGTACAGCGCTCGGACGAGGTTTCCGACGAAACCTACCTCGGTCTGACCCCGGCGGACTTCGCGGCAAACCCGTATCGCCGATATGCCGCGAGCCAGGTCGACGAGATGAATGTCGAACATCTGACGTTCCAGGCGTCACACCGCGTCGACTTCTCGAACGATCTCAATCTGACGACGACCGCCTATTATCACGACACCAAACGCGCGTGGTACAAGATCAACGACGCGCGTCTCACCGGCGCCCCCGCATGGACAAGCATTTCCAGCATTGTCGGCGATCCCGTTGCGAATGCGGCCGAACTGGCGGTTCTGAAAGGCGCGGCCGGCGAAATCCGTGTCCGGAACAATAATCGTGAGTACTATGCGGCGGGAATCCAGTCCGTCCTCGGCTCGTCATTCCTCACCGGCAATATCGCCCACTATCTCGAACTTTCGATGCGCTACCACGAGGACGAGGAAGACCGCTTCCAGAATGACGACATCTACACGATGGCCGGCGGTGTGATGACGCTGACGACGCCCGGCGCGCCCGGAAGCCAGGACAACCGTGTCGGCGATGCAAAGGCCTGGGCTTTCTATATTCAGGACACGATCGACTGGGGCAATCTCACTCTGACCCCGGGTCTCCGCTACGAAACGATCAAGTTGCGGCAGACGCGCTGGGGTCTCGCCGATCCGGGACGGACCGGCCCCACAACAGTCACGGAAAACTCCGTCGATGTGCTCATTCCGGGTATTGGCGCGACCTATTATCTCAACGATGAATGGCAGATTGTCGGCGGTATCCATCGCGGATTTGCCGCGCCGGGCACGGGCTCGAACTCGGATGCCGAGAAGTCAGTCAATTACGAGGCTGGCTTCCGATACGGATCGGGTCCCGTCTCTTTCGAAGCGATCGGTTTTTACAATGATTATTCGAACCTGCTCGGCACCTGCACGGCTTCCACGGGCGGCGGCTGCGCAATCGGTGCGCAGTTCGACGGCGGCGAAGTCGATGTAAAGGGTCTGGAGCTCAGCGCCGGGTATGATGTAGCCGGCCTGCTCGGTACCGGGTTCTCCGTTCCTCTCGGTGCGATCTACACCTATACCGACGCGGAATTCCAGACGAGCTTCAACAGTGGCTTCGGCCCGTGGGGCAATGTCACGGCGGGCGACAAGCTGCCTTACGTACCCGAGCACCAGCTGACGCTTACCGCCGGTGTCGAAGGCGAGACATGGCGGGCAAACGTGATCGCCAGCTATGTCGACGAAACGCGCTCGGTCGCAGGCCAGGGATCGATCCCGGCCAACGAACTCATAAATGAGCGCGTCGTCGTCGACCTCTCCGGCGAAGTCGAGATCGTACCGGGCGTGAGCCTGATCGGGATCGTCGAGAACCTGACCGACGAGGTCTACAATGTCTCGTTCGACCCGGCCGGCGCCCGGCCCGGCAAGCCCAGAACCATTCTTGGCGGGGTTCGCTTTACCTTCTGACGGTTGGAATTTTCCGGCACGGGGATGGCGGGGCGACAAGCTCCGCCGTCTATCGTCCGGCATGACCGCAGCGGAATCACGAGCATTGCGGCGCGGCGGCAACTGCGTCGTGATCTTCTCATTAACATACTGACTTTATTTATATTTTGTCTCTTTTGAGGCGTCTTCCAGACCCCCTTGCCGAGGTCCGTAGCGATGTATCGCTGCCACAGTCCGGGCCCGTCATCTCTCTGTCATAAAAGTTGAGCCTAACCGTCACATAGCTCTGTTACGAGCGGGGTCATGGGGGGTGTTCGCGGTTCCACCGCGGCTGCCGATCCTGCAACAGAAGCTCATCCATAGAACACGGAGACGTCATATGACGTTGAGAAACATTCTGCTGGCCGGCACGGCAATCGGCGCCGCCGCCTTCCTTGCGGCGCCTGCTTTCGCCGCCAGCAATACCCAGGCCGAACTCGACGCCCTCAAGGCGCAGATCGAAGCGCTGCAGCGCAAGATCGACGACGTTCAGATCCAGCATGGCAACGCCATCAAGTCGCTCGAAGAGCGCAAGAGCGATGTCGAAGTGAGCCTGAAGGACGGCCGCCCGGTCTTCAAGACCGCCGATGGCAACTTCACCTTCGGCATCACGGGCCGCGCCCATCTCGATGTCGGCGGTTACAGCATGAGCGACACGGACAAGGCGAACATGGTCGCTGCGACCGGCAACGCCGATCCGCTCCGCGGCAACGCCAACTTCCGCCGCGCCCGCCTCGGCTTCAATGGCACTTTCGCCAAGGACTTCAAGTACAACATCGAGTTCAACTTCGGCGACAGTGGCACGGAATCGAACGCCCGTATCTATGAAGTTGCGCTCACCTATACCGGCATCGAAGGCGTGAATCTCGTTCTCGGCGCGACCAAGCCGAAAATGACGCTCGATGACTCGACCTCGTCAAACGACATCACTTTCATCGAACGCGCCACGGCGGTGAACCTCGCCCTCGTCCCCGCGGCCGGCGAAGCGCGCATGACGGCTGGCGGCACCTACAACACCGACAATTTCTTCGGCGCTGCCTATTACACGATGAGCTCGGCAGCGGCCGCTGGCGGTCTCGACGACTATGACAGCTCCAACGTGGTGGGCCGTCTTGCCTATGCAACTTCGCCGAAGGAAGGCCTGAACGTGCATGTCGGCGCTTCCGGCTCGCACTCCTTCAACCTGCCGGCCGATGCGGTCCGCTTCCGCGACCGTCCGGAACTGCGTGTCGACGGCGACCGCTACATCGACGCAAACTTCGCGGGCACGGCCGAAACGGTTTCGGTCTACGGTCCGGAACTGGCGCTCAACTACGGTCCGTTCCGCGCTCAGGGCGAATACTACATCTACGACGTGAGCCGCGTGGCCGGCCTCAACGATGTCGATTTCGACGCCTGGTATCTGCAGGCTTCGTGGGTGCTCACGGGTGAAGCCTACAAATACGACATCAAGAAGGCTGCCTATTCCGGTGTGAAGCCTGCCAATCCGTTCGGCTTCGGCGGCGGCGGCATGGGCGCGTGGGAAGTTGCCGCGCGCTACAGCCAGGCCGATCTGAACGACACCGGCAATGGCATCTTCGGTGGCGAGCAGCGCATCATCACCGCCGGCCTGAACTGGTACGTGAACAACAATCTCCGCTTCATGCTCAACTACCTCGACGTGGATGTGGACGATCGTGGCGCCGCCCAGCTCGACTTCGGCCATCAGGCCGTGGCGCTGCGCACGCAGTTCACCTTCTAAGACAACGTCCGATCCTCGCAGATCACAAGACGGCAAGGCCCCGGCGAGAAATCGCCGGGGGTTTTCTTTTGCGCGTCCCGCGCGGGGGTGGAGAAATCCACCGGAGGTTTTTTGCGTTCAACTTATGCCCGGGTGCGGGGATAAATCGCGGCGACCGTCATCGAAACGTCATTAAACCGTCAAACACGGACGACTTGTCCTCGCTGTGGCGGAGACCGCACACGTCATGCAGACGAGCAACGGCACGGACGCCACAGGGGACGCGTAGCGAAAGGACAACAGCGGGGATAGGGAGCGAGGCTCAGTCGAGGCCGAGCTTCTTCCGCTCCTCGGCGGCGAAGGTCCAGGGCAGCGAGTAGAAGCCCGCGATGACGGCGTCGCGCTGTCCTTCCTGCGAGAGAACATAGTCGAAGAAGGCAAGGCCGGCCTCGTTCCTGTCGCCCTCGACATAGACGAAGCGCGACAGGGGATATTCCGCGCGGTAGGCAGCGGAGGCGCTTGGCGGCACGCATTCACCGCCATCCGAAAGCCGAAGCGCCTTCACACCCTTGCCGCGATAGCCGGCGGGCGCATAGCCGATGCCGCCCGGCGTTTCGGCGAGACGGTCGAGAAGATCCGAATAGCGCGGGACGAGCGAGACGCCGCCCGCAAAGGGCGCGCCGCCCAGCACCTCCCCGGCGAAGAAATCGCTTTCGCCCTCCTCCGCCTTTCGGGCAAGAGGCGCAACGGAAGCGGCGGCGCCCCCCGCCATGTCCCATGAAGGGTTTTCTTCCGTATAGAGACGTTTCAGCTCGTCGCGTGAAATGCAGGAAAGCGGGTTCTTCTCGTGAACGAGAATGGCGATCGCCTCGACGGCCGTCTTGACCTTCACATCGCTGCCCGCGCCGATCCGCAGAACGGTCTGCGGCTGGAGCATGTGAAAGCTCATCGACCAAAGCAGCATCAATCTTGCCGGAGCGGGCGCACCCGCGACGGACGCCTCGCCGGAGAGGCCCGGCCGCGGCGCATATTCCTTGTAGCGCTCGTCCACGGCATGGGCGTGGGAAAGGACCGTGCAGGAAAGAAGAGCGATCAGGAGAGCGTGGCGTTTCATGAGAGGTCGCGAACTCCGGCAGAGACACAATCCTTCAAGACATGACGAGGTTCTGCGACATGCATGTGACGCTGCGACGAGACCCCCGCCCCCAGGGGCGGGTGGGAAGGAACATATGCATGCTGTGTCATTCCATGACCAGCACGGCGGCGCCGGTGAGGCGGCCTTCGCGGAGACGGGCGAGAGCCTCGTTCGCCTCTTCGAGAGGAAGCGTCTCGACCGTGGTAACGACAGGCACTTGCGGCGCAAGGGCAAGGAACTCCTCGCCGTCTTCACGCGTGAGGTTCGCGACGGAATGAATGGAGCGTTCGCGCCAGAGGATGTCATAGGGGAAGGAAGGAATGTCCGACATGTGAATGCCCGCGCAGACGACCCGCCCGCCGGGCGCGACGGCGCGAAGCGCGGCGGGCACGAGCGGGCCCGCGGGCGCATAGATGATCGCGGCATCGAGAAGCTCGGGCGGCACTTCATCCGAGCCGCCCGCCCATTCCGCGCCGAGCGACAGCGCAAACTCTTTCGCGGCCTCGTCGCCCGGCTTCACGAAGGCGAAGAGACGCCAGCCCTCGTGGCGCGCCACCTGCGCGACGATATGGGCGGCGGCGCCGAAACCGTAGATCCCGAGAAGCCTGCCCTCGCCCGCCATGCGGAGCGAGCGGTAACCGATGAGCCCGGCGCAGAGAAGCGGCGCCGCCTCGGCCGCGCCATAGCTTTCGGCGACGGGAAAACAGTAGCGCGCATCGGCGAGCGTATATTCCGCGTAGCCGCCGTCGCGCGTATAGCCGGTGAAGAGCGCCTGTTCGCAGAGGTTCTCGCGCCCCGCGCGGCAATAGCGGCATTGCCCACAGGTATGGCCGAGCCAGGGAATGCCGACGCGCTCACCAGGCGCGAAGCCGGTGACGCCCTCGCCCAGTGCGGCGACGCGGCCGACAATCTCGTGGCCCGGCACGACGGGAAGCTTCGGGTCGGGCAGTTCGCCGTCGACAAGGTGAAGATCGGTGCGGCAGACGCCGCAGGCTTCCACCTTCACCACGACCTCGCCCTTGCCCGGACGCGGCACGGGCAGATGCGCGAGGCGCAATGGCTTTCCCGGCGCATCGAGCAGCATGGCGCGCATGGTTTCGGGAAGCGTGTCGGGCATGAGCGGGCTCCTTTGGGTTCCATGTTTTCACAAAGGAGGCGCGTGTTCGAGGGGAGACGGTGTCGCGGCGGGAGACCACGCAGAGGCGCAGAGAAGGAGAGAGAGGGTCACACGGAGGCGCGGAGAAGAACAGTGCGCTTGTTTGAGCGCCACCCTCCCACAGGGGGAGGGTGATCCAGATGGCAAGCGCTCGAACAAGCCTTTTGCATAGCTCAGGGAGGGTGGTCCAGGTGGCGAGTACAGCAGGAATCCCGGCGGCGGAGAACCGCCGCCGGGAGCGCGTTACTTCAGGCTGTGCGCCTTGGCCCTGGCAAGGTCGTCCTTCAGCGTTTTCGCGCCGAGGACGAAGTGGATGCCCGCCCAGGGCCAGACGACCATGACGGTGAGCAGCGCATAGCGCAGCGACTCGCTGCCATAGGCCGGATTGTAGAGATCGCTGATGAGGCCGACCGCCTGGGGCCCGAGGCCCATGCCGATCAGGTTCAGGATGAGGAAGAGCACGGCCGAGGCGACAGCGCGCATGCGCAGCGTGACCAGCGCCTGCGTCATGGCGAGCGAAGGCCCGATATAGGCCGCGCCCGCAAAGGCCGGGACGAGGAAGAAGGCAAGCGCCCAGTATTTGTCGGCCGAGAGATACATGCCGACAGCAAAGGGGAAGCAGACCGCCATGACGATGGCCACGACCCAGAGATTCCAGCGCACATCGCCCTTGCCGTAACGGTCGGCGAGCCAGCTCGTGGCATAGGTGCCCGCGCCGCCGACAAAGCCGATGATGAGGGCGAGCCAGGTGCCGATTTCACCGGGCGACATTTCAAAGGAGCGGATAAGGAAGGCGGGAATCCAGGTGACGCCCGCATAGCCGCCGAAAGCCGCGAGCGCACAGCCGAAGGCGATGTGGCGGAAGGACTTCTGCGACCACAGAAGCTTCCAGACCTCGCCGACCTTCGGCGCGGCGGCCGAAGCCTGGGCGGAGATGCCATCGGCATGGCCGCGTTCCGGCTCCTTCAGCGTGAAGCGCACGAGAAGCGCGATCAAAAGCCCCGGCGCGCCGACGATGAAGAAGGCCGCGCGCCAGCCATACCACTGGCTGACCCAGCCGCCGACCAGGAAGCCGATCAGGATGCCGATATTGATGCCGAGCGAATAGATGCCCATGGCGGAGGCGCGCTTCTCCGGCGGAAACATGTCGGAGATCATGGAATGGGAAGGCGGGCTCGACCCCGCCTCGCCGATGCCGACGCCGATGCGCGCAAGCGCGAGCTGCACGAAATTCGTCACGAAGCCGCAAAGCACCGTCATGCTCGAAAAGATGGTGAGCGCAAGGGCGACGATGTTGCGCCTGTTGGTGCGGTCCGCCCACATGGCGATGGGAACGCCGAGCGTCGCATAGAAGATCGCGAAGGTGATGCCGGAGAGGAAGCCGAGCTGGGTGTCGTTCAGCCCCAGATCCTGCTTGATGGGTTCCAGCAGGATCGCGAGGATCTGCCGGTCCACGTAATTCGCCGTATAGGCGATCATCAGTACAAAGAGCGCATAGTTGCGATAGGCGGGCGTGAAGCCCTGCGACGGCGCAATGCCGCCCGCGACGCCCGGTACGGCGTCTGCCCTGTCCGTCATATTTTCCTCCCCGAATTCCCTCTCCGGCCGGTTTTCCTCCCCCGCCGGACAGTTCAGATTTTTCAGTTTCCGTTGAGGTGAGCGTAACAGCGGCGGGGCGTAACTCAAGCGGAACCGGAGGCGAAACGGCGCGCAAAGCTGACGGTGGCGTCACGAATGGAGATGTCCGATTTTGGCGAGCGCGAAAGAGGAGGCCGCTCTAGACTGCTTGCCATGAACATGACGGCTCCCGCATCGCTCCTCGACGAAGACGCCTGCTACCGCGCGATGCAGGCGAAGGATGCACGCTTCGACGGGCGCTTCTTCGTCTGCGTTTCATCGACGGGCATCTATTGCCGGCCGGTCTGCCCGGCGCGCGTGCCGAAGCGCGAACATTGCCGCTTCGTCGCTTCCGCGGCGGCGGCGGAGGCGGCGGGCTTCCGCTCCTGCCTGCGCTGCCGGCCGGAGACGGCACCGGGCACGCCCGCCTGGACGGGGACAGCGGCGACGGTTTCGCGTGCGCTGCGGCTGATCGAGGAGGGGACGCTGGACGAGGGCAAGCTCGAGGATCTCGCGGCGCGGCTCGGCCTCGGGGAGCGGCAACTCCGGCGGCTCTTTCTCGCGCATCTCGGCGCGGGGCCGCAGGCGGTGGCGGCGAACCGGCGGCTGCTCACCGCGAAGCAGCTCATCACCGACACGGCCATGCCGCTTTCGGAAGTGGCATATGCGGCGGGATACAGGAGCCTGCGCCGCTTCAACGACGCGATCCAGACAGCCTATGGCGTGGCGCCGACGGAAATCCGCCGCGCCTCCGAAGCGCAGGCAGGCAGCACGATCAGGCTGAAGCTCGGCTACCGGCCGCCTTTCGACTTCGAGAGCGTTCTTTCCTATCTGCGCGGCCGCGCCATTCCGGGCGTCGAGCGCGTGGAGGCGGAACGCTATGCACGCAGCTTCGCGCTTGGCGGGGCGAAAGGCATCATCACCGTGGAGCGGGCCCAAAAGGGCCATGCCCTCGAAGCGCGGATCGCGACCATCGGCAGCACGAAAGGGGCACTGCCCATTCGCGCCATCGCGGCGCGGCTGAGGCGGCTTTTCGATCTCGACGCGGAACCTTCCGCCATCGCCGCCGCGCTTTCGCGCGATCCGCTGATCGGGCCGAGGCTTGCAGCGAGACCCGGGCTTCGCGTGCCGGGCGGTTTCGACGGCTTCGAACTCGCCATTCGCGCCATACTGGGCCAGCAGATTTCCGTGAAAGGCGCGACGACCATCGCCGGGCGGATCGCCGCGAAATTCGGCGAGAAGATCGCCGAGCGCGAGACGGAAGGGATAGAGCGGATATTTCCTTCGGCGAAGGTCCTGGCGCGGGCGGACCTTTCCGGTCTCGGGCTCACGGGCGGGCGGATCGCGACGCTGAAGGCGCTGTCTGCGGCGGCCGCGGGCGGCCGGATCGGCTTCGCGCCGGGCGAGAGTCTGGAAGCGACGGTGGCCGAACTCACGGCACTGCCCGGCATCGGCGCATGGACCGCGCATTACATCGCGCTGCGCGCGCTTGGCGAGCCGGACGCCTTTCCCGCATCGGATCTTGGATTGCGCAAAGCGGCGGGCGGCGGCACACCCGTTTCGGCCGCCGAACTCGAAACCATGTCGCAAGCCTGGCGGCCCTGGCGCGGCTATGCGGCGCTGGCGCTCTGGACGATCTGACGACAAGCAAGGAGGCGAAAATGAAACTGCCCGACGATCCCGCGCTTGCAACGGCGACGCTCGACACGCCCATCGGCAGGCTGAGGCTCGCCGCGACGGAGGCGGGGCTTGCGGCCATTCTCTTTCCGAACCAGAAGGACGTGCCGCTTTCCGCGCGCGAGGGCAGCGCGAAGGCGCGCGCGCATCTCGACAAGGCGGTGAAGGCGCTCAACCGCTATTTCGAGGGAAAGGAGAGGGATTTTTCCGGGCTGACGCTCGCGGCGGAAGGAACGGCCTTCCAGAAAAGCGTGTGGGCGGCGCTTGCGCGCATTCCCTTCGGCGAGACGCGCAGCTATGCCGATATCGCGCGCGCGATCGGCAACCCAAAAGGCGTTCGCGCGGTGGGTCTTGCGAATGGAAGAAATCCCATTCCCATCGTGGTGCCCTGCCACCGCGTGATCGGCGCGGACGGATCGCTCACCGGCTTCGGCGGCGGATTGCCGACGAAGAAGTGGCTGCTGGAGTTCGAAGGAATCGAGACGCCCAGCTTCGTGTGAACATCAACGCACGAAGTTCGATTTCGTTCGATCACACAACTCCACGAAGCAGCGCGGAATCCGGCGCATTCGGAACTTACCTCACACCGCAAATCGCGCTAGGCTCACTGCCGGGGGAGCGTTTGGTCTGGAGGTCATAAATGTTCGGCGACGGTTATACCGGCATACTCGGCATCATCATCCTGATACTGGATATCTACGCGATCATTCGCATCGTGCAGAGCGGCGCCGAACCCCTGTGGAAGGCGATCTGGATCGTCATCGTTCTTCTTCTGCCGGTTCTCGGCCTCATCCTCTGGTTCCTGTTCGGGCCCAAGTAGCACTTCCCGTTCATCCGTATAGAAACGAACCATCCGCGGGGCTTCCCCCGCGGGCGGGCGGACAATCCATGTGAGGGAACAATGAGCTTCAAGGACTTCCTGAGCTTCGACAAGATGATCGCCGGGCGCGCGACGCAGCTTCTCTACTGGCTCGGTATCGTGGCGATCCTGCTCTATGTCTTCGGCATGATCACCGGCTCCGTCGGCACGATGAGCTACAATGCAGGCCTCGGCGTGCTGCAATTCCTGGTCGCGATCTTCGCGCTGGTCTTCGGCATCGTGCTGTGGCGGGTGATCTGCGAGATGTATCTCACCTTCCTGTCGATGAACGACAGGCTGAAGGAAATCCGCGACAAGCTGCCGGGCGGGCCGGCCGGACTCTAGAAGAGACCGGCGAGGGAGACGGCGCCGCCGCGCGGGACGACGCGGACGGGCGTTGCGCCCGCGAAGCGCGCGATCGTCTCCGCCGTTTCCTCCACGGGGACGGGACCGGGCTCCTTCTCGCTCACCACGATGGCGCGGGGGGCAAGGCCTTCCTTTTCCATCACGGCGAGCGTCGTCAGCGTGTGGCTGATGGTGCCGAGATAGGCGCCGACGACGAGGAGAGGGGCGAGATCCGTTTTCGCCTTCAGCGCCTTCATCCAGTCGAGAACCGTGTGCGTGCCGTCGAGCGGGACCATGAGCCCGCCGACGCCTTCGATCACCAGCGGATCGTGCGCGCGCGCGGCGGAAACGCATTCCGCCACGAGTTCTTCGAAATCGATCACGCGGTTTTCGCGCTTCGCGGCCATGTCGGGCGAGAGCGCCGCGTGGAAGCGCCAGCGCGAGACGAGGCCCGCATTCTCATATGTCACGGGCTCGCCCATGGCGGCGAGAAGCTCGGCGGGATCGCTCTCGGGAAAAGTCTCCTCATCGATGCCGCTCACCAGCGGCTTGATCACGCGCGCCTTCAGTTCGCGCGTCAGCATGGCGGAGACATAGGTCTTGCCGATCTCGGTTCCGGAGGAGGTAACGAAGATGGGAGGCATGGTTTCTCTTTTGACTTACTCGGCGGCGCGGCGGGGCAGGATGCGCTCGCGGACGAGGCTCGCGAGGCGCGCGATGTCGGCATCGGTGTGCTCCGCCGTGAAGGTGAAGCGCAGGCGCGCGGTGCCCGCCGGGACGGTCGGCGGGCGGATGCCGGTGACGAGATAGCCTTCCTTTTCGAGGAGGGCTGAGGCGGCGAGCGTCAGTTCGGCGTCGCCGAGGATCAGCGGCACGATGGGGCTTGCGGGATCGGGGAGGCCGAGCGCGCGGGTAAACGCCCTCGCCTTCTCGACCGGGCGGCGGCAATAGTCCGGGTTCGCGCGCATGAAATCGAGCGCGGCGATGGCAGCGGCGGCGGTGCCGGGCGGCAGGCCCGTCGAATAGATGAGCGTGCGCGCGCGGGTGCGGATGAGGTCGCAGACGGCGCGGCTGGCGCAGAGATAGCCGCCATAGGCGCCGACCGCTTTCGAGAGCGTGCCCATCTGGAGGGGCACGTCCGCCTTCGTCTTCCCCATGAAACTGGAACCACGGCCTTCATGGCCGACGACGCCGATCCCATGCGCATCGTCGGTCATCAGCCAGGCGTCATGGCTGGCGGCGATGTCTGCCATCTCGGCGACGGGCGCGGCATCGCCATCCATGCTGAAGATGCCGTCGGTGAGGATGAGGCAATGCTGCGCGGCATTTCTGTGCGCGGCGAGAAGCGCGCGCAAGTGATCCATGTCGTTGTGGCGGAATATCTCGATCCGCGCGCCGGAGAGCTTCGAGCCCGAGAGCAGGCAGGCATGGGAGAGCTCGTCGGCGAGGATCAGATCGCCCTCGCGCATGAGCGTGGGCACGATGCCCATATTGGCCATGTAGCCGGAGCCGAAAACGACGCAGTCTTCCGCCTGCTTCCAGTCGGCGAGGCGGCGCTCCAGTTCGCGGAAGAGCGGATGATTGCCGGAGACGAGGCGCGAGGCGCCGGAGCCTGTGCCGTATTTTTCCGTCGCCTCGATGGCGGCGCGCTTCACCTCTTCGTTCTGCGAGAGGTTCAGATAGTCATTGCAGCAGAAGGAGATGAGACGGCGCCCGTCGCGGAAGGCGAGGGCGCCTTCGCGGCGGTCGGTCTCGACAAGGCGGCGGCGAAGCGCCTGCGCCTCAAGGGCGTCGAGCTTCGCCTTCGCGAATTGGTCGAGCGTGTCTTTGGCCATTCATCTCTCCTCTCGCGGAGGAGGTATGGGCCGCGCGGGCGTCCTCGCGCAAGCCCTTTCCGCGCGCGAGCTTCTTGTCCGGTCGCGTTTCCGGACGGCGAACCGGCTTCCACTTCGCCTGGAAACGCTCCTAGAAGCTGCTTGTTTTCAAGGAGATACGCGAGCTGGCGGCGAGAAGGGAGCCGGTGTCGACAGGGGCCTCTTCGGGCTTCTCGACGCTCGCATAGGCCTTGGCGAAGAGTTCTTCCGCCTTGGCCAGTTCCCCGGCGAGGCCTTCATGCTCCTCGCCGAGCGAGGGCTTCAGCGTTGCCGCGCGCTGCTGGGCGACCTTCCAGAAGCCGTAACCGTCGATCCAGGCCTCTTCGGAACCGTTCGGCCCCGTCGCCGCGTCGTACTGCTTCGCCGCACGGTCAAGCATGTCGGCCATGAGCGCCGCTTCGATGGCGGCCGCGCTCTTGTCGCTCGACGGGGCCTTTTCCGCCGTGGCGTCGATGGCGGCATAGACCTTCCGCACCGCAGCCTTGACCTCATCGACCGGCGCATCGGAGAGCGCGAGATCGACGGCTTCCGTCATCTCGTCCATGAAGGAGGCTGCGCCTTGCGCCTCGAAAACCGGCTCGAGATCGATGTAAACCTCGGAGATCGGGTGGGCGAACATCTCGCCGCCCGCCTGGCGGCCGCCTTCCACGTCGAGCATGGCCTCGCCCGCAAGATAATGCGCGCGGATGATGTCGAGCGCGGAGAGATAGAGCGCCGGATCTTTCGCGGCAGCGGCCGGATCGACGCCGCCCTCGCCACCTTCACCGCCTTCGCCGCCTTCGCCACCTTCACCTTCACCCTCGCCTTCGCCTTCGCCTTCACCGGCGGCAGCCATGAGGAAGGTGCCGGACGCCTGCTTGTCCTGGAGGGCATCGGCATGGGAGCCATTGCCCGCGCCTTCGCCGGCCGATGGGGCGGCCACGCCCGCGACGGCGCTCGAAGCCGCGATGAGGGCGGCGGCGCTGATGCTGGTCCAGAGTTTCGTCCGGTATTTCATGGAGGCTTCCTCGAGGTTTTGCGGCGATACTATTTTCAACACTGGTTTCGACGCTGGTTTCGACACCGGCCTCGACCTTTACCGCGAGCGGGGTTAGTTTGCAAACGCTTTGCATTATCACGGATATGTGACGTTGTTTATCCAGATCGCCGATGTCCTGACACGCTCCGACCTTCGCCTCGCCGAGACCGTTTTCAGGCAGAAGGACGGCTTCGAGGACGGCGCGCGCACGGCCGGCCGGATCGCCAAGACGGTGAAGCGGAACGAGCAGGCAAAGCCGACAGGGCTTGCCGCCGACTTCACGGCGCTGGTCGAGAAGCGGCTGATGAAAAACGATGTCTTCCGCGCCGCCGCCCGGCCGCGCGAGTTCATCCGCATTCTGCTCTCGCGCTACACCGAGGGCATGGAATACGGGCTCCATTCGGACGACGCCTATATGGACGGCAAGCGGGTGGACCTTTCCTTCACGCTTTTCCTCGCCGATCCGGAGACCTATGAGGGCGGCGAACTCATCGTGGAGGAGCCCGCGGGCGAACGCTTCGTGAAGCTCCCCGCCGGGTCGCTGGTGCTCTATCCCTCGACCACGCTTCACCGGGTGGCGGAGGTGACGAAAGGCGAGCGCCGGGCGGCGGTGGGCTGGGTCCGCAGCCTCGTCCGGGGGGCGGAGGAGCGCGAAACGCTGTTCGACGTGGCGCTGGCGCTGCGTCAGGCGGAGGCGGCGGGAAACCGGGCGCTGATCGACCGCCTCCTGAAAATCCAGGGTACGCTTCTGCGGCGCTGGGGCGATGACTAAGGCAATCGGGCAAGCCGATTGCCTTCGATTCTTGTTTGCCCTCAAACGCCGGGCGCTTGGCTTACGCGCCGTAAGGCGCGGCGGGCCCTCAAGTCGGGGATTTTCGACTTGAGATTCTCAAATTGATAAGAGCGAACTGGCCGTAGGCCAGTTCGCGGCGCCCTTGCCGTTTTCGGCCAGCCGAAAACGGTTGCAGGTATCCCAGACGCCGGGCATCCCAAATCTTGCATTGGGGCTCAGGCCGCCTATGCTGCCGGAATTGTAGCCTTCTTACCGTTATCCCGAGAGAGCCGCGGCCCATGACCATCCAGACCCGCATCGACCAGAACCGCACGGAAGACTCCGCCAAAATGCAGCCGGGTATCACACGGCGCACCAATCCGGACGAGATCCGCCACGACTGGACGCGCGAGGAGCTGCAGGCGCTTTTCGACCTGCCCTTCAACGATCTCCTGTTCGAGGCGCAGCTCGTGCATCGCCGCTGGTTCAAGGCGCATGAAGTGCAGATGTCGACGCTGCTCTCGATCAAGACCGGCGGCTGCCCCGAGGATTGCGGCTATTGCGCCCAGAGCGCGAAGTTCGACACGGGCCTCAAGGCCTCGAAGCTGATGGAAGTGGAGAAGGTGCTCGCCGAAGCCCGCAAGGCGAAGGAAGCGGGCGCAACGCGCTATTGCATGGGCGCGGCCTGGCGCGAGCCCAAGGACCGCGACATGGACATGATCTGCGCCATGATCGAGGGCGTGAAGGAAATGGGCATGGAAACCTGCATGACGCTCGGCATGCTTTCCGGCCAGCAGGTGCACCGTCTCGCGCAGACGGGCCTCGACTACTACAACCACAATGTGGACACGTCGGAAGAATATTATCCGAATGTCATCAGCACACGGACATATCAGGACCGGCTCGAGACGCTGGAGCGCGTGCGCAACGCCGGTATCAATGTCTGCTCGGGCGGCATTGTCGGCATGGGCGAGAGCGCCGACGACCGCATCGGCATGCTGATGACGCTGGCGAACCTGCCCGAACATCCGCAGAGCGTTCCGATCAACATGCTCATGCCGATGGAAGGCACGCCGCTCGGCCGGAGCGAGAAGGTGGACCCGATCGACTTCGTGCGCATGATCGCGGTGGCGCGCATCGCCATGCCGCAATCGGTCGTGCGCCTTGCGGCCGGCCGCGAGCTCATGTCGGAAGAGGCGCAGGCGCTCTGCTTCCTCGCGGGCGCGAACTCGATCTTCGTCGGCGAGAAGCTCCTCACCGCGAAGAACCCGGAAGAAGACAAGGACCGGCGCCTCTTCGAGAAGCTCGGCATCGCTCCCATGCCCGCGCATAGCTGCCCGGCGGAGAAGTAGGGTCCGGGACTAACACCTCCCCTTGAGGGGAAGTGTGCCGGTACCGGGGCACCAAACCAACGTCGTCATTGCGAGGCCTGAAGGCCGAAGCAATCCAGAAGCGGCAAGCACGGAGCAAGCAGCCCCTGGATTGCCGCGTCGCGGCTTCGCCGCGCCTCGCAATGACGGATTGAAGGTTTTGAACAAGAAACGAAAACCCATGTCCATTCCGCCCGCCAATCCGCTCATCAACGATCCGCCCGCATGGCTCGTCCAAGGCGCGCCGCATCTCTGGCTTCCCTATACGCAGATGCAAACGACGCCGATGGCGCTGCCCATCGCGAAGACGGATGGCGTGCGGCTGACGCTTTCGGACGGGCGCGAACTCATCGACGGCATATCGTCCTGGTGGACGGCGGCGCATGGCTACAATCATCCGCACATCCGCGAGGCGGTGACGAAGCAGCTCGAGACCATGCCGCATGTGATGCTGGGCGGGCTCGCGCATGAGCCGGCCTGCCGGCTCGCGACGCGGCTTTCTGAAAAGCTGCCGGGCGATCTCGGCCATGTCTTCTTTTCGGAGTCGGGCTCCGTCTCGGTCGAGATCGCGATGAAGATCGCGGTGCAATACTGGATCAACAATGGCAAGCGCGGGAGGACGCGCTTCGTCAGCTTCAAGGGCGGCTATCACGGCGACACGCTGGCCACCATGTCGGTCTGCGACCCGGACGAGGGGATGCACACGCTCTTCAAGGGCGCGATTGCCGAACAGTTCATCTGCGAGCTGCCGGTGGACGAGGAAAAGACCGCCGCGCTCGACGCCTTTCTGGGCGAAAAGGCGAACGAGATCGCCGCCGTCGTGACCGAACCGCTGGTGCAGGGCGCGGGCGGCATGCGCTTCCATGACGCCGAAACGCTGAAAACCCTTCGCGCGCTTTGCGACAAGCATGGCGTGCTGCTGATCCTCGACGAGATATTTACCGGCTTCGGGCGCACGGGAAGCATGTTCGCCTGCGAGCAGGCGGGGATCGTTCCCGACATCGTGACGCTCTCCAAGGCGCTCACCGGCGGGACCATGGCGCTCGCCGCCACCGTCGCCAGCGCGCGGGTCTTCGAGGCCTTTCTCGGCGAGGACGCCGGAAAGGCGCTGATGCACGGGCCGACCTATACGGGCAATCCGCTCGCCTGCGCGGCGGCCAATGCCTCGCTCGATCTCTTCGAGCGCGAGCCGCGGCTCGACCAGGTGAAGGCGATTTCGGCGCAGCTCACGCGCGAGCTCGAACCGGCGCGGGACCTGCCGGGCGTGAAGGATGTGCGCGTGAAAGGCGCGATCGGCGTGATCGAACTCGAGGCGATCCACGACATGAACGGGATGAAGCGCCGCTTCGTGGAAGAGGGTGTGTGGATCCGCCCCTTCGGCAACATCGTCTATACGACGCCCCCGCTCGTCATCGGGGCGGAGGACCTTGCCCGCCTTACGGGCGCGATGCTCAAAGTGGTGGCAGAAGCGGCGCGGGATTGATCCTTATCCCACCGGAAGCGCGCTACCGATGTGTCCCCGCCAACACATTTTATGGTGGTAGCGGCATTTTTCGCGCGCATATGTTGAGCCAAAATGGGTCACACATTACTCTCGGGACGGGGGCTGATTCGGCCTTTTCGATATTCGATCACGCATGCCGGCGGGTCGCGGGAGCGCGAAAGCTCTTTCCCGGATCGAGGCCGGCGCGTTCTTTTTCCAAGTGCCGCAAGCGAAGGAATCGTGCGCGGCCGGTTATCGGGATTAAGCCATGCATGTCATCGCGTTTGCGTCCCAGAAGGGCGGCTCCGGCAAGACCACGCTGGCAGGCCATGTCGCCGTCGAGGCGGAACGGCGGGGCGCAGGCCCGGTCGCACTGATCGATACGGACCCGCAGGGGTCGCTCTCGCAGTGGTGGAACGCGCGCGAGGCCGAGAGGCCCTTTTTCGTGCGCGCCTCGGACGAGGGGCTCGAGGCGGATCTCGCAAAGCTGAAGGATGGCGGCGTGCAACTCGTCATCGTCGATACGCCTCCCGCCATCACCTCGACCATCGGCCATGTGATCGGCCAGGCGGACCTCATCGTCATTCCGACAAGGCCGAGCCCGCATGACCTGCGCGCGGCGGGCGCGACGGTCCGGCTCTGCGAGGAGATCGGCAAGCCGCTCGTCTTCGCCGTCAACGGCGCGAGCCCGCGGGCCCGCATCACCACCGAAGCGGTGATCGCCCTTTCGCATCACGGCCCCGTGGCGCCGTCCATTCTTCACCAGCGAATCGATTTCGCCTCCAGCATGATCGACGGGCGAACCGTGATGGAAATCGGCTCCTCGACCAAATCGCCGGAAGAAGTCGCCGAACTGTGGAGCTTCCTCGAGGACCGGCTCAAGGGCCGCGAAACCTCGCCGCTGACCTCCGGTTCCTTTGTTTCCGGGGGCGTTTCCGGAAGCGCCGGCGACAAGCCCGACAGCGTACTGAGAGGCGCCGCCTGATGGCCAAGAAGCCTGCCTCATTGACGAGCGACCTGCTTGCGCGCAAGGGTGAAGCCGGACCTTCTTCCGTCGATCCCGTCTCGCGCGTCACCATCGCGCCCGGCCGGCAGCCCAATTTGAGCGGAATCGGTGTAAACGAGGGTCCGTCCCGGGGGCTATACGACAGCCCCGCCACGGAGAGGCCCGAGACGATGCACGGAACGGACGAAGAGGAGCGGCCGAGACCGCCCGAACCCGAGATCATCTATACGCCCGAGGAAGAAGACAGCGGCGGCCGCACGAGGCTGATCGCAGGCGCTTTCGTGGGCTTGGCGCTGCTTGGCGGCGTGATCGTCGCGCTGTCGCTGAACGATGGCGGATCGGGCGTTGCGCCGGTGTCGCCCGACGTGACGGCGCTGCCGGGCGAAACCCCGGCGGAAACGGCGCCGCAGCAGCAGGCGGCCCTGCCGCAAACGGGCGAGAGCGCCTCCAGCCCGGAAGCGACCGTGCCCGGCGAGGCGGCGGCGGAGGAAACCGCCGAGCTTCGCACGAGCGCCGTGCCTGCGGAGAGCGCAGCGCCGGAAGCCGCCCCGGAAGCATCGCCCGAGACATCCGCGGAAGCGGCTCCCGCCGAAGCACAGGAGACAACGCCGGAGATAACGCCGGAAGGCGCGCCTACCTCGATCACGCCGCCCGCCGCACAGACCGCGGCGCAGGAACCGGCAGCCGCCGCGCCGGAACCCGAGAAGACCGCCGCCGCCGAACCGGCGAAGGCTGCCGCTGCCGCGAGCGGCGGCGCCTATGTGGTGCAGATCATGGCGCTGCGCGAGGAAGCGGGGGCGAAGGCCGCCTGGGCCGCGCTGCAGGAAAAGCATCCTTCCATACTTGGCGGGCATGCGCTCGACATCGAGAAGGCCGATCTCGGCGACAAGGGCGTGTTCTATCGCGTCCGCGCCGCGGGCTTCGAGACCAAGGCCGCCGCGCAGTCGGCCTGTTCAAGCCTCAAATCCGCGGGCCAGGACTGCCTCGTCAAGGCGCGCTGACCCCGGATAGCGCATCCGGCTTCGAGCGTGTAGGTTCCGGCCAAATGAAATTTGGCTAAGGATGAGGAACCTACATGGTCGAGGCAGTGATCTGGGATTTCGGCGGCGTGCTGACATCGAGCCCCTTCGAAGCGTTCAACCGCTACGAGAGGGAAAAGGGTCTCGACAAGAATTTCATTCGCGGCATCAACGCGACCAATCCCGACACCAATGCCTGGGCGCTGTTCGAGCGCAGCGAATGCTCGCTGGACGAGTTCGACCGGCTCTTCGCGGAAGAATCGGAAGCAAGGGGACACCGCATTCCCGGCCGCGACATCATCGAGCTGCTGTCGGGCGATATCCGCCCGGAAATGGTGACCGCGCTGAAGCGCTGCAAGGAGCGCGCAAAGGTCGGCTGCATCACCAACAACGTGTCTGCCGGCGAAGGTGCGGGCATGGCGCGCAGCGCGGAAAAGGCCGAAGCGGTCGCGGAGGTGATGTCGCTTTTCGACCATGTGATCGAGAGTTCGAAAGTGGGTATCCGCAAGCCCGATCCGCGGATCTACGAGATGGCCTGCGAGGCGCTCGGCGTTTCCGCTGCGGCAAGCGTCTATCTCGACGATCTCGGGATCAACCTGAAGCCGGCACGCGCGCTCGGCATGACGACGATCAAGGTGATCTCGCCGGAGCAGGCGCTGCAGGAACTCGAGGCGGCGGTCGGCTTCCCGCTCGCTTGAGCGCAGCGGGCAAAGAGCCGTAAGCTTCTCCCCAAAGAACAAGAACATGGGGAGGATATTCGATGCTCAGGCCGAAGGCACAGGCGATCGATCTCGGCGGCAAGCCGGATCTGAAAGATCCCGATCTCTATCTGCGCGAGGAACATCACGAGGTGTTCCGCCGCTTGCGGGCGGAAGAGCCCGTCTACTGGAACCCGGAAGCGGACAGCACCGGTTTCTGGGCGATCACGCGCTATGACGACATCGAGGCGATCTCGAAGAACCCGAAACTCTTTTCCTCGGCGAAGGACAAGGGCGGGCACCGCATCTTCAACGAGAACGAGATCGACGGAAACGAGACCGACGCCAGCATGATTTCCATGGACCCGCCGGAACATGCGAACTACCGGCGCATGGTGACGCCGGGCTTCGTGCCGAAGCGCATTTCGAACATGGAAGAGCGCATCCGCGCGCGCGTGACGCGGCTCCTCGACAAGCTCCCGAAGACGGGCGAGGCGGAATTCATTTCCGCCGTCGCCGCCGCGCTGCCGATCGAGGTGCTGGCGGAGCTTTTCGGCGTGCCCGAAAGCGACGGGCCGAAACTCTTCGAATGGTCGAACGCGACGGTGGGCGAGGACGATCCGGAGCTGCGCGTGTCCGACGAGTACATGCATAAATGCCTCTCGGAAATGGCGGCCTATTCGGCCGGGCTCTGGCAGCAGCGGCTGGAGACACCCGGCGAGGATCTCATCTCCATGCTCGCCCATTCGAAGGTGGGCGGCGAGGCGATGAGTTTCCCGACCTATATCGGCACTTTCATCCTGCTGGTCGTCGCCGGAAACGAGACGACGCGCAACTCGATCTCGGGCGGACTGCTCGCGCTCAGCGAGAACCCGGAAGAGCGGCAGAAACTCCTCGACGATCCCTCGCTCATTCCAAGCGCGGTGCAGGAGATCGTGCGCTGGGTGAGCCCCGTTCTTCACATGCGCCGGACGGCGACGGAAGACACGGAGATCCGCGGACAGAAGATCAAAAAGGGCGACAAGGTCGTGATGTGGTACGCATCCGCGAACCGCGACGAGGAGAAATGGGACGATCCCTACCGCTTCGACGTGACGCGCTATACGAAGCCCCAGACCGCCACGCAGCTCGGCTTCGGCGCGGGGCAGCATTTCTGCCTCGGCTCAAGGCTCGCCGAACTGCAGCTCAAGGTGCTGTTCGAGGAACTGCTGAAGCGCTTTCCGGATATTCATGTTTCGGGGCCGGTGAAGCGGCTGCGCTCCAACTTCATCTACGGCATCAAGGAAATGCCGGTGCGCTACACGCCGGAGGCGTGAGCGGCGAAAAAGGGACGGAGACAAAAAGGCCGCCGGAAACCGGCGGCCTTTTCCTTGCGATCCCGAGCTTCCCGTTCAGTGAACCGGCGCGCTCTTCTGGCGGGCGACCGGACGCTTGCGCGGGATGATCATTTCGAGCGTCACTGCGAGCGCGGGCAGTACGCTTACCGCCATCACCATGTTGACCATGAACATGAAGGCGAGCAGCAGGCCCATATCCGCCTGGAACTTGAGGTCGGAGAAGGCCCATGTCGACACACCGACCGCGAGCGTGAGCGCGGTGAAGAAGGTCGCCATGCCCGCTTCCTGCAGCGACTGCCGGAAGGCATCCGAGACGGTGAGCCCCTCGCCCATGTAGTAGGGCACGCGGTTGTAGATGTAGTAGGCGTAATCGACGCCGATGCCGACCGCGAGCACCATCACGGGCAGGGTCGCCACGGTGAGGCCGATCTGCAGCACTTCCATGAACCAGTAGCCGAAGAAGGTGCCGAAGGTGAGCGGCAGACAGCAGGCGATGACGGCGCGCCAGTCGCGATAGGTGAGCATGACCAGCGCGACGATCACCGCATAGACCCACATCATCATGGGCAGTTCGGTTTCGGTGATCTCTTCGTTCACTGCCGCCTGAACGCCCATGTTGCCGGAGGCGAGACGGATGTTCACACCTTCCATCGGATTGGCTTCACGCCATTCCTTCACGGCGTCCACGGCGGCCTTGATCGTGGTGGCCTTGGCGTCGCGCAGATAGAAGCTGTGCGGCAGAAGGGTACAGGTCTGGTTGTAGAGAGAGCTCGCGCCCGGAACGGTGTTGGCCGCCTGGGCAAGGGCCGGACGGTTGCGCGGGATATCCTTCCACTTCAGATTGCCTTCGTTCCAGCCGGCGGCCGAACCCTTGATGGCGAAGGGAAGAGAGGCGACGAGCGTCACGTCCGGCACGTTCTGCATGTGCCAGGAGAACTGGTTCAGATATTTCATGTAGGAATAGGTCACGCAGCTGTCCGCCGGGGTCTCGACCACCGCGATCAGCACGTTGAGGCCGAGCGCGTAGTCACGCGCAATCGACGTCGAGTCGATATTGTAACGCGCATCGGGGCGAAGCTCCGGCGCACCGGCATGAAGCGCGCCGACATGGCGGTTCGCCGCCTCGTGAACCGCGATACCGAAAAGAACGGTCGCGAAGACGAGAACGATGGGCGAAATCTTCGGATTCGCGACGAAACCCAGCGCCCGCATGATCTTCAGGCGGAACTCGCGCGAGCGATGCACGTTCTCGCGGAAGCCTTCACCGAACTTCAGATAGCTGACCAGCAAGGGCAGCATGATGAGGTTGGTGACGACCTTGAGAATGACGCCGATCGACGCCGTGATCGAAAGTTCGCGGATCATCGGCACCGGGATGAGATAGAGCGTCGCGAAGCTCACCAGCGTGGTGACCAGGGCCATCGAGCCCGGCACGAAAAGCCGCGAGAAGGCCGAACGGGCAGCCGTCTCGGAGTCGGCACCTTCGGCGATCTCGGCGGTGACCACGTTGATCTGCTGCACACCGTGACTGACGCCTATGGCGAAGATGAGGAAGGGCACCAGAACGGCGAGCGGGTCGAGGCCATAGCCCAGGAAGGTGAGCAGACCGAACTGCCAGACCACGGAGGTCAGCGAGGCGAAAAGCGTCGCCGCCGTCAGCACGATCGAGCGGGCATAGAGGTAGAGCGCAAGCGCGGTGAGCGCAAAGGCAAGGGCGAAGAATACGACGACCGTCTTCGCGCCGTCGGCAATGTCGCCGACGAGCTTGGCGAAGCCGATGATACGGACGGTGTACTGATCGTCTTCGTATTTCGCGCGGATCTGATTTTCGAGTTTCGCCGCGAGATCGAAATAGTCGAGGCGCTGGCCGGTCGAGGGGTCGTAATCCTGGAGCTCCGCGACCACCATGGCCGAGCCGAAATCGTCGGCGACGAGGCGCCCGACGAAGCCGCCACGGATCACGTTACTCTGAATCTTCTCGAGATTTTGCGGCGTCATCGTGTCGGCGGTGACCTTGCCGGAAATGACGTCGTCGGCGGAGATGCCGTCTTCGGTGATTTCGATGTAGCGGGTGTTCGGTGTCCAGAGCGAGGTCACCGTGTGACGCGATACGCCCGGCAGGAAGAAGATGTCGTCGGTGAGGTTCTTGTAGACCTTGAAGAATTCCTTCGACCAGACGTCGCCCTCCTTCGGTTCGAGGACGACAATGATCCGGTTCGAGCCGAAGAGCTGTTCGCGATACTCGGTGAAGGTCTGGATGTATTCGTGGCCGACGGGAAGCTGCTTGTCGAAGCCTGCGGTCATGCGCAGCTGAAGCGCATAGAAGCCGGTGATGCAGGTGAATACGAGAAGCCCCAGCAGAATGATCGCGCGGAGCTTGAACACAACATTTTCGAGCAACTTTACCATCGACAGCACCCATCTCCCTTGCCGCGTTGCCAGAAGCAAGCGGCGGCGTTGCACATCGCAGAGCCAGCCGGGGAACGGAGAGCGGATGCCCTATTTCGGGTCCGTTTTCCATTTTGGCCGCGGCCGGCCTCGACAGTTCCGGAGGATAGGTCCGTCATGACGACGGCAGCGGCCAAGGGCCGCCTATCCCCGATTCATGCGGGCGCTGCCTCAGGCAGCCGCCCGGTCTTTCCATCGGGGTTATTGCCCCCTCCCAAGATGCAGGTCTCTTGTCTTACCGAGGCGCCGCTTCCCCGCGCCGCCGGTCCGGACCGGTCATCCCAATGTTTCTAATTACCACATGCGGCGGAGGTTTGTAACGGGTGCGTAGTATGAATCCGCGAAGTTCACCCTCTTCGGGACGGCTTGGTTAACCGGCATTTTACGAAGTTGACGCCCCCGTCATTTTCTTCTTGACCCGGCGTCACCGCACCCTATTCTGCTTTCCAAAGAGACAGACCGGCGGGCGGAACGCCCTTGAAGCCGGCTTTTCCCGTTCAGGCGGTTAAACCGCTCCCTCTGGAGGACCCGATGACCGAGATTCGGCAGATCACCAAAGACAACGCCTATGACGCCGTCGCGCCGGACGATTTTCCCGCGATGATGGAAGTGGACCGTTACAACGCGCGCTCCACGGCCTTCGACAAGATCATTTCCGCGACCCATGACCATTTCTGGGATCCGCTCGACGTCAAGTACATCGACTTCAGCGAGCCCTTCGATCTCGAAAACCAGATGATCATGCCGGAAGAGATGGTTCCGGAACTGAAGCTTCCCTGCGTGCAGGCGCTCGACCGCAAGGCCCAGGTGAAGCTTGCCAATGAAAGCGCCCGCTGGGCGCTGTCCTCGATCCTGCATGGCGAGCAGGGCGCGCTGAACCTCTCCGCTTCGCTCTGCCACATTCTCCGCGATCCGGGCGCGCAGGAATATGCCGCGAACCAGACCCGCGAAGAAGCGCGCCACGTTACCGCTTTCGCGAAGTATGTGCAGGCGCGCTGGGGCAAGCCTCTTCCCGTCGGCACGACGCTGGGCGGCCTTCTCACCGACATCGTCCGCGCGCCGGAAGTCTACAAGAAGATCGTCGGCATGCAGATGCTGGTCGAAGGACTCGCGATGGGCGCCTTCGCGACGCTTTACGCAAAGTCGAACGATCCGCTGCTCGTGAAGCTCACGCAGCTCGTGATGACGGACGAAGCGTTCCATCACAAGTTCGGCAAGATCTGGGCCGACCGCACGATCCCGAATCTCTCGCAGGAAGAGCAGAACATCATCGAGGACTGGGCGGCCGAGTGCTTCCAGACGCTGCTGTTCAACCTCGTGAACCCCGAGCAGAAGCAGGTCATCTATGGTGAGTTCGGCCTCGACTGGCAGCAGGTCCAGCTCGAGATGCTCGAAGCCTTCGGCGACGACGACCGCCGCGAAGCGATGAAGGAAGGCACGAACATCTTCCGCGTTCTCATCAAGACGCTGCTCAAGGCCGGCATCATCACCGACCGCACCAAGGCCTTCTACGCGACCTATGTCGACATGGAAGAGCTGAGGGGCGAAGGCGACCGCATGGTCGGCGACGACATCGCGGAGGACGGCATCCGCTACCTCCAGAAGATCAACTTCGGCGCCAATGTCGACGCGCTGAAGGAAGTGACGATCTCGGCGGCCGAGTAAGTTGCGTAACGCGTAAGGTCGAAGAGTTCCCTCAACTCGACCCTCGACAGACTTGTGTAACGAACTGGGCGGCTTCCACGGAAGCCGCCCTTTTTGTTTGCTTCGCTTGTTTGCTTCGTCCGCCTGCCGGCCAGTTCCGGCCAAACGGCAGACAAGAAAAAGGCCGGATGGATCGCATCCGGCCTTCGATGTCTTCCCTGAAACCGGGCGTCAGTTCTTGCGCTTCGGCACCACGACCATCAGTTCCTCGTAACCCTTCACGAAGCTCGAATAGACGCGGCGCGGCTCCTGCAGAACCTCGATGCGCTGATCCGGCCAGCGCTTCATGATCTCTTCCCAGGTGATGCGAAGCTGCATCTCGGCAAGACGGTTGCCGACGCAACGATGGATACCGAAACCGAAGGAAAGGTGCTGACGCGCCCGCTCGCGGTCGATGATGAGTTCATTCGGGTTCTCGATCACGCTGTCGTCGCGGTTGCCCGAGACGTACCACATGGCAACCTTGTCGCCCTTCCTGATCTTCTGGCCGCCGAGCTCGACATCCTCGAGAGCAGTGCGGCGCATATAGGCGAGCGGCGTCTGCCAGCGGATGATCTCGGCCACCATGTTGGGGATGACGCCGGGATTTTCCTGCAGCTTGCGATATTGTTCCGGGAACTGATTAAGCGCATAGAGACCGCCCGAAAGCGAGTTGCGCGTCGTATCGTTGCCGCCGACGATGAGGAGGATCAGGTTTCCGAGATACTCCATCTTGTCCATGTTGCGGGTCGACTCGCCATGCGCAAGCATGGAGATGAGATCGTTGCCCGGCTCGCGCGCATTTACCCGCTCGTTCCAGAGGCCGATGAAATATTCGGCGCATTCGAGAAGCTCGGCGCGGCGCTGATCCTCGGTTTCGACGATCCCGCCTTCCATCGGCGTCGCGGTTGCGACGTCGGACCACCGCGTGAGCTTGCGGCGTTCCTCGAAGGGGAAGTCGAACAGCGTGGCGAGCATCTGCGTCGTCAGTTCGATCGAGACGCGGTCAACCCAGTTGAAGGGTTCATTCTCGGGCAGTTCGTCGAGAATGCGCGAGAGGCGCTCGCGGATCGTGCTTTCGAGCTTGGCGAGGTTCGCCGGCGCGACGATCGGGCTCACGACCTTGCGCTGCTCGTCATGCTTGGGCGGGTCCATCGCGATGAACATCGGCAGCTGGAAGTCCTCGTCCTGATCGCGCAGCACGATACTGCCTTCCGAGGAGAAGACCTGGTGGTTCGTGTCCACCGCCATGATGTCCTTGTAGCGCGTCACCGACCAGTAGGGTCCGACTTCCTCGTTGACGGTGCTGTAGTGGACCGGCGCTTCCTTCCGGAGGCGCTCGAAATAGGGCCACATCGTATTGTTCATGAAGAGGTTCGGATCGGCGACGTCATACGCCTCCAGCGGAGTCGTATAGGCTGCGTCGCGCGCTTCGTCGGCCTCGTATTTCACCGCTGCGTCGCTCATGAGGTTTCCTCCTCCGGATTTTCCGGCTTTCTGTTATTCCGTTGCGTCAAGCATAACGGAAAACGCGGACCTGTCATACGTAAAATGACACCCGCGTCATCTTTTATGTGAGCGAGGTTAGCATCCGCTGCGGAAATTGAAAATGACGGAGGCGTCATTTTTATAGAAAAATCGCTTCACGCGAGGTTTCAGCCGCCGAAGCGCTGCCGCGCGGCAAGGGCAAGGCCCGTGGCGACGGAGGTGAGCTCGCCGCCGCCCGCCAGCTTTCCGGCGCCGAAACGGGCCGCGAAAAGCTCTCTCACCGCGGGAATGAAGGAGGAACCGCCGGTCAGAAAGACGCGGTCGACCTTGTCCGGCGCCGTACCCGTCTCTTCCAGAAGGGCATCGACGCAGGTGGCGATCGCCTCGAGCTCCGGCGCGATCCATTGCTCGAAATCCGCCCTGCGGACCCTCGCGTCGATGCCGACGGGGCCGAGCCCGAAACGGAGACGGGCTTCCGGGGCACCGGACAGTTCGACCTTCGCGGCCTCGACGGCCCGGTAAAGAGCAAAGCCCCTCTCCTCCTCGATGAGTTCCAGCAGCCCCTCGACCTCAGCCGAGGCTTCCGCCGTGCGGGCGATCTCTTCCAGCATGCGGCGGGTCTTGCCCGTGTTGATGAGGCTGAGTTCGTGCCAGCGCCGCATCTTCTCATAGGGCCAGGAGGGGACGGGAAGGACTTTCCCGCCACTCCGGTAATTCGTGCCCTTGCCGAGACGCGGCGCGACGCAATGCTCGATCAGGCGCGCATCGAAGGCATCGCCCGCGAGACCGACGCCCGAGACGCCCACGATGGTTTCTCCGCGCGACTTCAGCCGCCGCAAGCCCGGTCCGACATGAAGCAGGCAGAAGTCCGATGTGCCGCCGCCGAAATCGCCGATCAGTACAAGCTCGTCGCGGTCGAGCGTGGCCTCATAGGAATGCGCCGCGGCGACGGGCTCGAACTCGAAATGGATGTCGGGGATGCGGATACCCCGCAGCGCCTCGCGAAGGCGCGAGACGGCAAGCTCGTCATGCTCGCTGTCGGGCGTGCCGAGACTGTTGCGCACGAAGCGGGCCGGCCTGCCGACAACGACGGGCCCCGACAGCATGCGTTGCGTCAGCTCGGCCGCTTCCGGCGTCGCATCGATCAGGCGAGCGACAATGAACCCGATCAGGTTTTCCAGCGTGAAGCGGCTGTTGAAGATGGTCGTCGAGGTGAAGTTCGGATTGGCGAGCCAGGACTTCACCGACTGGACGAGGCGGCCTTCGGCGCCACGCTCCAGATAGGCGTCCATCGCCTCGGGGCCGGCGAAAGCATGCGGGCGCCCGTTCCGGTCGCGTTCGTCCTCGTCGAAATAGAGGATCGAACGGAACGTCTGGAGCTTCTCGTTGCGATGGAGGACCGGCACGAGCCGCGACGGGCCATCCGGGGGGGCGACCGCCAGCGCGCTGTTGGTCGTCCCGAAGTCGAGACCGATGAACATCTGGCACCTCGTATCCGTCTGACCGGGCGACGACGCAGTACCGGCCACAGCAATACATCGGAGGAAAATCCGGCATCCGCCGGGCGAAAGGGCCGCGAGGAATACCGAAGCGGCCGGGCTTTGTCGAGTCCCGCCGGGCCGCGCCGCATCCTGCGCAAAAGTGACGCAGGCGTCATTTTCGCGTTGCTTGTGCGGCGCACAAATACCCACATTTGGAATAAGGAAATTGGCCCGGCTTTCGCGGGGAAAGCGGCCAGTGACAGCGAGGACAAAAGGACATGACCGAACCGCGCCAGATCACCAAGGACAATGCCTATGACGCCGTCGCGCCGGACGACTTCCAGGCGATGATGAATACGGAGCGCTATAACCGCCGCTCCTCGGCCTTCGACAAGATCATCTCGGCGACCCACGACCACTTCTGGGATCCGCTCGACAAGCGCTATATCGACTTCGACGAGCCCTTCGACCTCGAGAACGAGATGCTGATCGATCCGGAACTCGTGCCGGAACTTCGCCTCGCCTCCTTCGAGAAGCTTTCCGAAAAGGAGAAGGTGCGCTTCGTCAACGAGACCGCGCGCTGGATGATGTCGGCGATCCTGCATGGCGAACAGGGCGCGCTGAACCTTTCGGCTTCGCTTTGCCATATCCTTCTCGATCCGGGCGCACAGGAATATGCCGCGAACCAGGCGCGCGAAGAGGCGCGCCACGTGACCGCCTTCGCGAAGTATGTGCAGTCGCGCTTCGGCAAGCCGCTGCCCGTGGGCGAGACGCTTGGCGGGCTGCTCAGCGAGATGGTCAACGCAAAAGAGGTCTACAAGAAGATCGTCGGCATGCAGCTTCTCGTCGAAGGGCTCGCTATGGGCACCTTCGCGACCTTCTTCAACACGGCGCGCGATCCGCTGCTGGTGAAGCTCTGCCAGCTCGCGATGACGGACGAAGCCTTCCACCACAAGTTCGGAAAGATCTGGGCGGACCGCACGATCCCGAAGCTTTCCCAGGAAGAACGCGACATCATCGAGGACTGGGCGGCAACCGTCTTCCAGACACTGCTCTTCAATCTCGTGAACCCCGAACAGAAGAAGCTCATCTATGCGGATTTCGGACTCGACTGGCGCGAGGTTCAGGCCGAGATGCTCGAAGCGGTGACGGATGAAGACCGGCGCGAGGGCATGAAGGACGCGGCAAACGTCTTCCGCGTGCTCGTGAAGACGCTGCTCAAGGCCGGCATCATCACCGATCGTACCCGCGCCTTCTATGCGACCTATGTCGACATGGAAGAGCTCAAGAACGAAGACGACCGCATGGTCGGGGACGACATTGCCGAGCAGGGCATCGACTTCCTGAAGACGGTGAACTTCGCAAACAAGAAGAATCCGATGCAGAGCGTGGCGGCTGAGTAATTTCCCGAAGGGTCCTCTCCAGAGGGAAAACTTGAGGGCGGTCTGCGGACCGCCCTTTTTTCACATCCGCTTTTTACGCGCAGGGCCCGATGCCGCCTGATAAAGTGCCCGCCCATGACGGATATACACGACGCGATCTCGGAGGAAATTCCCGGCCTTCCGCAAGGGCCCTGGCCGCTTCTCGGCGAGGGGGTCTGGGGGAGCGTGCACGATCTCGGCGACGGCACGGTGCTGAAACTCGTCCGGCAGAATGGCGGCCTCGGCACGGGAACCAGCAAGCATTTCCGCGAGACGGCGGCACTGCGTCTCCTCGACGGCGAGCGCTCGTCGCCGCGCCTGCCTCGCCTCGCGGATGCGGGACGTTTCGAAAACGCCTATGGCTTCTCGGGGCCGCCGCTTACGGGATGGCTCCGCATCGAGAAACTTGCCGGGCGTCCTGCCGACGAGGGTGGGCTCTACGCGCTGAAGGCGGAAGAACGCGAAAGGCTTGGCGAAGAGATCGGCGCGGCCATAGCGCGGTTTCACGAGGATGGAGCCCGGCATGCCGAAGAGGCATCGCGGCTCGGCAATCCAAGCATTCGCAGCATAGACGAGGCACTGGCGCGGATCAGCGATCCGCAGACGCGAGCGCGTCTCGAAAGACTGAAGGAAATGTGGGCGGCGGAAGAAGGAAACCGCGTTCTTCTTCATGGCGACCTCAACCTTTCGAACATTCTCATCGCACGCGGCGAAAGACCGGCCTTCATCGACCTGGCGGAAGCCGGCGTCGGACTGCCGGAAGAAGACTTCCGTCATTTCGACAATCCGGGGCCGATCCGCGACGCCATCTTCCGCTCCTACACCGCCGTGTCCGGCCGGACGATCGACATGCAGCGCTTTCGCATGAGCATCGCCGTCAACGCGGCCTGTACGCTCGCCATCGGCAGCAATGCCGGCCATCCCCGCGAGGGCATGCGCCGCGTCAGCTTTCTCGACGAGGCGTTGCGGCAGGCGGGCATCGAGGCTTAGATTCCGTCATGGCGAAAGACGAGCTGCCCGAAATGCCCGATATGGAGATGGACGAGTTCCGCCTCTTCGACGGGCGTCAATCCGCTACCGCGGCCGGTGTGCAGCGCGGCGTCTGCAGGCTGCTTGCGCAGATGGGTTATGCGCCCGTTACCGAACTCACGCTTGCGACCGGACGGCGCGTCGACATTCTCGCGCTCGGACCGAAAAATGAAATCCTGGTGCTTGAAATCAAATCGAGCCTTACCGACTACAGGACGGACGCGAAGTGGGAGGAGTATCTCGACTTCTGCGACCGTTTCTATTTCGCCGTGCCGCCAGAGTTCCCGCGCGAGGCCATTCCCGAGGAAGTCGGCCTTGTCGTCGCAGACCGCTATGGCGCGGAAATTCTCCGCGAGGGGCCAGCGACACCGCTTCCACCCGCAAGACGCAAGAAACTCACGCTTCATGCCGCGCGCGTATCCGCGCGGCGCGTGCACCGTTTTCTCGAACCGGATTGACTCAGCCGGCGAGCGGCGATGCGCAGACGCATTTTTATCTTCGATGAATGGATATCCGATGGCCGACAACAAGAATCGCATCGCAGAAAAATGGAACGCCAATGCAGATGCGGCGGCCAGCCAGACTCGCTGGTGGCAAGTTCCGAAATATTGCGCCTACATGAATCTGGAAATATGCGGCAAACCTCTTCCCTCGGTGTCACAGGGGGCGAACAAACGGCTCAGAGAGCTGGGACCGTTCGCACGAGCCGTTTCGGTCGGATGCGGACGAGCCACCAAGGAGCAGGCCTTGCTGAAGAACGGCACCGTCCAGCATTTCGACCTCTATGACCTTTCCGACAAACGGCTCGATACCGCCAGGGCGAGATACAAGGAGCATGGCCTTGAAGGACGCGCGACATTTATTCTTGGCGATGCTTTCGAGAATACGCCGCGCGACACATATGACCTTGTTCACTGGGCATCGTCCCTGCATCACATGATGGATGCGCGGGCCGCGCTTGAGTGGAGCCGCGAGGTTCTGAAGCCTAGCGGCGTTTTGATGATGAACGAGTTCACGGGCCCCACCTACTGGCAGTGGGGCGACGACATGCTGGACTGCCTTTACCGTTTCAGGGCTGCACTTCCGGCTCACCTCCGACCGGCCAATCCATCGATAAGACGGCTTACAGTGGATCAGATGATCGCTCGCGATCCTTCGGAAGCGGCGGATAGCGAGGCGATCCTGCCCGCTCTGAAGGAATTCTTTCCCGATGCGGAGATAAAGGCTCTGGGCGGCGCGATCTTTCCGCATGCGCTGAAGGGCGTCTATCCGAAGATGAAGGCGGAAGACGACTGGGTCTTCGATATGGTTCTCACACTCGACGCCGCATTCCGCGCAAAAGGGGAAAGTCACAACACTTTCGCCCTCGCGCGCAAGCGCTAGGCCCGACCGAAAACCCGGATAGCGAAATCACTTCGGAGCGCGTTTCGCCAGGATGCGCTGGAGTGTGCGGCGATGCATGTTGAGGCGGCGCGCCGTCTCGGACACGTTGCGATCGCAGAGTTCATAGACACGTTGAATATGTTCCCAGCGTACACGATCCGCCGACATCGGGTTCTCCGGCGGATCGGCCTTGTCGCCGCCCGTCGCAAGAAGCGCAGCTTCAATGGCATCGGCATCGGAGGGCTTGGCCAGATAGTCGACGGCGCCGAGTTTCACCGCCGTGACGGCGGTGGCGATGTTGCCATAGCCCGTCAGCACCACGATGCGCGCGTCGGGCCGCGCCTCCTCGATCGCTGCAACCACGTCGAGCCCGTTTCCATCCTCGAGCCGCATGTCGACGACAGCGAAGCCCGGTTTTTTCGAACGGGCAAGTTCCTTGCCGTCCTTCACCGTGTTCGCCGTCGTGACATCGAAGCCGCGGCCCTCCATCGCGCGGGCAAGGCGCGTGAGGAACGGCACGTCGTCATCCACCAAAAGCAGGGTGCGGTCTTCGGGAATTGCGGGGCCCTCGGCCCCCTGCGCATCGTCGGTCTTGCTCACGTTTCGTCCAATCTCTTGCGGATTTCCGGAATTTTAGGCCGAAGGACCCTCTAAAGCCAAGCCACGTCTCACTTATTCGGCCGGTGTGGGAAAAGCGGGGTCCGCCTCTATCGCGCGGCGGGGCCAGTGCATGGCGAGCCGGGCACCCGCCTTGCCGTCTGTGCGGTTGCCGATTTCGACGGTGGCGCCCGTGCGCTCCAGCAGCGTCTTGCCGATGAAGAAGCCAAGCCCCATGCCCTCATGCCCGCCCTCGGGATCGGAGCTCGCCTTCTTGCGCCGCGGCCGCGTCGTCACATAGGGCTCGCCGAGTTTCTCAAGCACGTCCGGCGCAAAGCCGGGCCCGTCATCGGTGATAGTGATGGCGACATGCGTCTTGCCGTAATGCGCCGCGACGTGAACCTCCTCACGCGCAAAATCGGCGGCATTTTCGATGAAATTGCCGAGGCCATAGAGCATTTCGGGACGGCGCCAGATTTCCGGCTCGCCGGCCTCCTCGTCGTCGGCCAGAACCTCGATACGGAAGGATACATCCATGTCGCGATGGGGGGCGACGACCTCGTCGAGCAGCGCATGGAGCGGCAGGCGCGAATAGATGACATCGGTGCCGTCGGGCCGCTTGGAGAGCCGCGAGAGAATATCCTTGCAGCGCTCGGCCTGACTGTTGAGGAGGGCGAGATCTTCCTTCATCTCCGCCTCGCTCATGTTGCCGCGCATGAGTTCCTTCGAGACGAGGGAGATGGTGCCGAGCGGCGTGCCGAGTTCATGCGCGGCCGCGGCGGCGAGACCGTCCAGCGCCGAGAGACGCTGCGCGCGGGCAAGCACAAGCTGCGTCGCCGACAAGGCAGCCGACATTCGCCGCGATTCCTGCGAGACGCGCCAGGCATAGGCCGCAAGGAAGCCAAGACCGAGCAGCAGCGCGATCCAGTGTCCGGTGACATAGAGCGAGGGAAGGTCCAGCGTCTCTCCCGGCCGCCAGGGAAGCGGCATGTGGAACCATGCAAGCAGCGTCACATAGGAAAAGGCCTGAACGAGCAGGAGAGCCGTGCTCGTGAGAGAGAGGGTCGTCGCCGAAATCGTGACCGGCGCCATGAAAAGAAGGGCGAAGGGGTTTTTCAGTCCGCCCGTCAGAAAGAGCAACACGGCGAGTTGCGCGAGATCGATGGCGAGATAGATCGCGGCCTGCCAGTCGGGCAGGCGGGTGGAAGACCGGTAGCGGAGCGTGAGAAAGACATTGAGCCATGCGGAGGCGGCAATGACCGCGAGGCAGAGGCCGAGCGGCAAGGGAAAGCCCATGGCGAAATGCACGACGAGCACGGCGACCAGCTGTCCCGCAATCGCGAGCCAGCGCAGGATGACGAGCGTCTGCAGCCGGACCTGTCCGCCCTGGTCACCCGGCATGCGCCCCGCGAGAAAGCTGCGGCGCAGCCAGCGCATGGCCACCCGGTCGTCGATCATGCTCATGGAATCGTCTCCGCCTCCTGTTGCGAGCGGAGTGTAGTGCGTCAAGGGCTGGCCGTCATGATCTCGATCAAGGCGCCGCTCACGCGTTGGAAGGCCAGACACCCGCCAGCTTGCGCGTTTCGCCGATGCGCATGATCCAGGTATTTTCCGGCTCATAGCCATGTGCGTCCGCCGCCTTGACGAAACGCTCCGGCGGCTCGAAGGGCGGCTCGACGGTGAGGAGCACTGTGCCCCAATGCATGCCGACGATGCGGCGCGCCTTGAGATCGCGGCCCATCTGCACCGCCTCCTCGGGCGTCGCATGGGACGCCTTCATCATTTCGCGAGGCTCATAAGCGCCGATGCCAAGCAGCGCCGTATCGAAAGGACCATAGGCTTCGCCGATCTCGCGGAAGATCGGACCGTAGCCGCTGTCGCCGCCAAAGAAGAGATGGTGAGTGTCGCTTTTCAGCGCGAAACCTGCCCAGAGGGTGCGATTGGTGTCGAAGCCGGAGCGGCGCGACCAGTGCACGACGGGCAGCGCGGTGACGGAGACGCCCCTGACCTCGTGGCGCTCATGCCAGTCGAGTTCGATCACGTTCGGAAAACCGCGCTCACGGAAGAAGCGCGCGAGGCGGAGCGGCACCACAACCGTCATGAGATGCTTGTTGGGCAGCCGCGCAAGCGCGCGTTCGTCCAGATGGTCGTAATGATTATGGCTGACGACGAGAAGATCGATTTTCGGCAATGCCGAGATCGGCACACCCGACTTCACATAGCGGCGCGGCCCGAGACCGGCGGGGCCTGCAAAGGTCGTCAGATAGGGGTCGGTCAGAACGGTGAGGCCGCCAATCCGGATGAGGAAGGAGGCGTGGCCGAGCCAGGTGATGAAGTCTTCGGATTGCTCAGCATGCGCATTCAGTTCGAGAACGGCCTCGGCCCGCGGCACCACATGACCGTCGGGCACCTCGACCTTGCGGGCGCCCATCTTCAGCATTTCGAGAAAGAAAGGACCGGCATGCTTCATCCGGCCTTGCCCACGGCTCGCGCAACCCTTCGGATTTCGAAAGGTTCCATCCGGCAAATGGTGCCAGGGACGCGATAGTTCCGAGGTTTCCCCGCCGGAAGCTGCGCCGCCGGCATCCGGGCCAGCCTTCTTCGGTGATGCGCGTCTGTTTGTCATTACGCCTTGGGTACGAATGTCGATGCCATAAAGATAGGGCGAATCCCAACATCAACAAGAGAAAGCCCCGCGCCGGCGCGAAGCCTTACTGCGCTTCGGCGTCGCGCAGAAGGTCGGCGATCTCGCGCAGATGGCCTTCCTCGGCAAGATCGAGCGCGGAACGGCCGGTGAAGTCGGTTTCGTAGAGGTCGACGCCATGTTGTATCAGCTTCTCGACCACGGCGGGATTGTTCGCCCGCGTCGCAATGAGAAGCGGTACTTCGCGGTTCGCGCCGGGCTTGTCGGGATCGGCGCCCGCCTCGAGAAGCGCGGCGGCGATGTCCGCGCGGCCAGACAACGCCGCCATCGAGAGCGCCGTGGTGCCGTCCGGCGCGCGGCGATCCGGGTCCGCGCCATATTCGAGCAGCAACTGCACCGTCGAGAGATGGCCGTTGCCGACAGCGAGCAGCAGCATCGGGATCCGGTCGCTGCCGCTTTCATTGGGCGAAACGCCCCTTATGAGATCGGCCTTGAGCGTTTCGTTGTCGCCGGTTCGCGCGGCCTGAACGGTGTCGTTATCGACAAGATAGTTCGCGGGGCCGCCCGGCTGTATCGCCTGCACAGGCGTAAGGCCCGTAACGAGGGCAACGCCCAGGGCCGCAAGGACAAGGGAAATCGCGCGGCGGTGCCCGCGTGTCAAAATGTCGCCGCGAAGGGGGCCGTGAAATCGAAACATTTTCTCAGGGCTCGTTTGACGGTAGACAGACAGGAGGGCCGGACGCCAAGCCGGTATTCCCCCAACGCCGGGGAGTATAGACCATGCGGGGAGTTCGCGCCCGCCTTTCGGGCAGAACCCGGCGGCAGCGAAAAACCTCGCGTAAACAGGGAGAAAACCATGACCCGCAACGGCTTGATCGCTCTCGTGGCCGGCGTGCTGATCGCCATCGCGGCGGGATTGTGGATATCCGAACTCGTGATCGGCGCGAGCGAGGAGGCGCAGGAGACCGCCTCATCGGGCAAGGCGCGGGTCGGCGGCCCCTTCACCCTCATCAACCAGGACGGCGAAACGGTGAGCGAGGAGACCTTTCGCGGCAAATACATGCTGATCTATTTCGGCTTCACCTTCTGCCCCGATGTCTGCCCGACGGAGCTTGGCGTCATGTCGGCAGCGCTCGATCGCCTGGGCGGCAGGGCGGAAAAGGTGCAACCGATCTTCATCACCATCGATCCCGAACGCGATACGCCCGAGGTGATGGCGCGATATGTGAAACTCTTCAATCCGCGCCTTGTCGGCCTGACCGGAACGCCGGAACAGATCGCGGATGTGGCGAAGGCCTATCACGTCTTCTATCGCAAGGCACAAGACGAGAGCTCCAGCGAATACACGATGGATCACTCTTCCATCGTCTTCCTGATGGGACCGGATGGCGAATACCTCAAGCTCTTCCCGCCGCAGACGCCGCCCGACAAGATGGCCGAGATGATCGAGAGCTATATCGAGTGAAGGCGGAATGGCCGGTGCATGCAGGTAAGAAGTCCTGTCCCATTAAGGATTTCCCTGCCGCTCGTCCGCTTCGTCCGTGTCTTGACGGTCTGGCGAGAGGGGCTTATGTTCGCGCGCATGGAACGCAACCGGCATATCGCCCCGGGCCGCACTCTTGGCCTCGACCTCGCCCTTCTTCGGGGCGCGCTCCTCTGCGCCTGAGCGCAGAAACATTCCCTTTCCGACATTGCCGAATCCAAACTGCGCCGCAACGGGGCCACAAGACCCCATGCCGCGCATCGCTCCGCCGAACGTGTGAGACAGACCAATGCTGAAGAATCCATCCGTCAAATATCGCGCCTTCCCGCAGGTGCCGCTGCATGACCGGCAGTGGCCGGAGAAGACGATCACGAAGCCGCCCATCTGGATGAGCACCGACCTGCGCGACGGCAATCAGGCGCTTTTCGAGCCGATGAACGCGGAACGGAAACTCCGCATGTTCGAAATGCTCGTGAAGATCGGCTTCAAGGAAATCGAAGCTGGCTTTCCGTCGGCTTCCGACACGGATTTCGGTTTCATCCGCAAGCTGGTCGAGGGCGACTATGCGGGCGACGACGTGAAGATCGAGGTGCTGACGCAGGCGCGGCCCGAACTCATTTCGCGCACGATGGAGAGCCTGCGCGGCGCGAAGAACGCCATCGTTCACGTCTATAACGCGACGGCGCCGAACTTCCGCGAGGTCGTGTTCCAGCAAGGCAAGCAGGGCGTGAAGGCGATTGCGACGGAAAGCGCGCACCAGATCAAGGAAATCGCCTCGACCATGCCCGAGACGAACTGGACCTTCCAGTACAGTCCGGAAGTGTTTTCGGGCACCGAGCTCGACTTCGCCAAGGAAGTGGTCGATGCGGTGACCGAGATCTGGGAAGCCGGACCGGAACGCAAGGTCGTCATCAACCTGCCCGCGACGGTCGAAATGGCAACGCCGAACATCTATGCCGACCAGATCGAATGGATGCACCGGAACCTCGAACGGCGCGACGGCATTATATTGTCCGTACACCCGCATAATGACCGCGGCACGGCCGTGGCGGCGGCGGAACTTGCCGTGATGGCGGGCGCGGATCGCGTCGAAGGCTGCCTCTTCGGCAATGGCGAGCGCACGGGCAATGTCGATCTCGTCACGCTGGCGCTCAACCTCTACAGCCAGGGCATCGATCCGGGTCTCGATTTCTCGCAGATCAACGAGATCGCGCGCACGGCGGAATATTGCACGCAGCTGCCGATCCATCCGCGCCATCCTTATGTGGGCGACCTCGTCTTCACGGCGTTTTCCGGCTCGCATCAGGACGCGATCAAGAAAGGGCTCGCAGCCTACAAGGAAGGCGACATCTGGCAGGTGCCCTATCTGCCGATCGACCCGAAGGATGTCGGGCGCACCTATGAGTCGATCATTCGCGTGAACAGCCAGTCCGGCAAGGGCGGCGTCTCCTATCTTCTCGAAACGGAGTATGACCTCCGCCTGCCGCGGAGATTGCAGGTGGAATTCAGCCAGGCCGTTCAGCGCGTGACGGATGACAGCGGCAAGGAAGTGCGGGCCGCCGACATCTGGGCGATCTTCGAGAAGGAATACATCACCCGCAAGGAGCCCATCGAGTATGTCTCGCACAGTCTTTTCGACGAAGGCGGCAAGCAGGGCGTAAAGATCCGTATACGCCGTTTCGGCAAGGAGGAGCAGCTCGAGGGATTCGGCAACGGCCCGATCGATGCGGCGATGAACGCGCTGAAGCTCGGCGTGGAGCTGCGCCATTACGAGGAGCACTCGATCGGCTCGGGCACGGACGCGAAGGCCGTAGCCTTCATGGAGGTGGCCGATCCGGACCATGCGGGCGATCTCTTCGGCGTCGGTATCGACCCGAATATCATCACCGCCTCCTTCAAGGCGCTGATCTCGGGTGCGAACCGCGCGGCGGCCCGCCGGCCCCGCCAGGAATGGACCCGGCTCTGCGGCGGTGAGGGATAAGTGACCCCTTTTTCGGGGTGACCATCATCGAAACGTCCTCGAAACGTCACGAAGCGGATTTCCGTTTCGTGACGTTTTCGCGTCTGCCGCGCGAAGCTTCCCATAATTCTCCGTAACCATGATTTCAAAAATATCTTGGAGAGGCGGCGGGGGAAGCCTACATTTCATGTTGCGCCGCAACATGAGGCGCGGGGGAGGAAAGGGCATCGGAGGCGACAGGCCCCGGGCTCCGACCGAAGCGAGGTAGAGCGTGCTGTATCATTTCTACGAACTCAATCATGCCGCGATCGCACCTTTCCGGGCGGCGGCGGAAGTGAGCCTCTGGGCGCTGCGCCACCCGCTCAATCCCTTCGCCGAAAGCATGACGCACAAGACGCTGGCGGCCGCCATCGACGTTTTCGAGTCGACGACCAGGCGCTACGGCAAACCGGAGTTCGGCCTCCACGAGACGGAGGTGAACGGCAAGCCCGTTCCCGTGACCGAACGGATCGTCTGGGAACGCCCGTTCTGCAACCTCATCCATTTCGAGCGCGAGCCCTCCGCGATGAAGGGCGTGGCGCCGCAGCAGAAGCTGCTCATCGTCGCGCCGCTTTCGGGCCATTACGCGACGCTGCTGCGCGGCACGGTGGAGGCAATGCTTCCCCATAACGAGGTCTACATCACGGACTGGGCCGATGCGCGCACGGTGCCGCTGACCGAGGGCTCCTTCGACCTCGACGACTATATCGACTACGTGATCGACATGTGCCACGAGCTCGGGCCGGACCTGCACCTTCTTGCCGTCTGCCAGCCCTCGGTCCCGGTCTTCGCGGCGGTGGCCGTCATGCACGACAATGACGATCCTTACGTGCCGCTCAGCATGACGCTGATGGGCGGGCCGATCGACACGCGCGAAAGCCCGACGGAGGTGAACCGGCTCGCAACCGAGCGCGGCACCGAATGGTACGAGCGCAATGTCGTGATGACCGTGCCCTGGCCGCATCGCGGCTTCATGCGCCGGGTCTATCCCGGCTTCGTGCAGCTTTCCGGTTTCATGGCGATGAATCTCGACCGGCACATGGATGCGCACTGGAACTATTTCGACCACATGGTCGAGGGCGACGGCGACTCGGCGGAGAAACACCGCGAGTTCTACGACGAATATCTCTCGGTCATGGACATGACGGCGGAGTTCTACCTGCAGACGGTGGACGAGGTATTCGTGAAGCACTCGCTGCCGAAAGGCGAGTTCACGCATCGCGGCCGCACCGTGCGGCCCGAGGCGATCACCCGGACCGCGCTGATGACCGTCGAAGGCGAGAAGGACGATATTTCCGGCGTCGGCCAGACGAAGGCCGCGCACAAGCTCTGCAAGAATCTTCCCGATGCGATGAAGACCCATTGGGAGCAGCCGGGCGTCGGGCATTACGGCGTCTTCAACGGGTCGCGCTGGAAGAGCGAGATCGCGCCGCGCGTGCGCGAGTTCATGGCCCGTCACGCGAAGCGGTAGTGCTTGATACTCCCAGGGTCGCTTGTTTGACCGCAGCCTGAATCGAAACGAGGCCTACAAGTCTTCTAACCCGAGATAAATTACAGACAGCACATCCTTTGCGTTGATCTCGAACATCGCTTTCTTTGCAGGGATGTCGTCTCCGTAAATTCCTATTTCCAAAGGCTGATGGTCATTCCTCAGCAGGGTTACATCACCTCCGTTTTCTTTGCCATACAACGTGAATCCCTCGTAATCGGCTCTTTTCTTCAGTTCCTCAAACGCGGCTGATGAAATGTTAATCACGGACGTCGGACTGATTGTTTCGGTTTGATGCCGCACACCTAATCGAAAGTAGATGGTCTGTCCCGGAGCTATGTTTGCACTTCGCTGTCCCGGAGATCCATCCACAGGCAAGGCAGACTCCATAAAGATCACTGGACGCCCTGCCAAATGAACTATCAGAACGGCATTATATATCGTCCTGTCCGACAACGTGTTGCGGAGCCCAACCAAGTATTCGATTCTTTGGATGAGAGCGTTCTTACCTCCGGCTTCTCGAATTAGAAGAGGCGTGCGTTTGTTTGGTCCGTACTTGGACTCTTCGTTTATTTCGTTGAAGAAAACGACCTCTAACGGAAGCCGCTTACGTCCTTCTATCCATCGAAGCGCAAACGGTCGAACGTCCATCCATGTTATGTATCCGGAAGCCAAAAGCAGTAGCGCAAAGAGAGTGGCCGAGGCGGGCGGGACTGCCCACCCGCGGAATCCGTATGCTTCGGGCAGCCCGATAACATCCGGATATAGATAGACAGCGCCCAAAAGAGCCGAAATCGACACTATGGAAGCCCACAATGCTCGGGCTATTTGAGCGGCACGCTTTATCATGTCCCCCCTCCGGTAACGCAAGCATACGCGACCACCTCCCTTAGAAAAGAAGGTTTCCAAACACCACCTGCATCGCGGGAGCGCCCTTACCCCTCCCCTGAAAATCCTGTCCGGATTTTCAGACCCTCCCACAGGGGGAGGGTGGTCCCGGCGGCCCCCTCATTCGTCGTCTTGAACGAAAGAATGCCCACGGGCAGTTGATCTTTCCCGGTGCATGCCTACATCAAGGCGCATTGCGGGCAGGCGCTACTTCGCGAAGATCTGCGCCTCGTCCTGGAAGGACTTGATCTCGATGGCATTGCCCGAGGGATCGCGAAAGAACATCGTCGCCTGTTCGCCGGGCTTTCCCTTGAAGCGGATGTGAGGTTCGACGACGAACGGCACGCCTTCGGCGCGAAGGCGCTCCGCCAGTTCGTGCCATTCCTCCCAGCCGAGAATGAGACCGAAATGGGGAACCGGCACGTCGTCGCCATCGACATGGTTTGAGGCTTCGCCTGCCCCTTCAGGCGCTGCGGCATCGCGGCGCTCGCGCCGGGGGGCGAGATGGGCGACAATCTGATGGCCGCGGAAATCGAAGTCGACCCAATGCGCATCGGACCGGCCTTCGGGGCAGCCGAGCAGGCGACCGTAAAAATCTCTGGCGGCGGAGAGATCATCGACCGCGAAAGCGAAATGGAATCGTGGCATTCTTGACATGATTCGACCCTACTTCTTTTGCCTTCGGACAGGAAAGACCGGACCGTCGTCATCCCCCTCAAAGGCCCTCGGGCCGGACAGGGGATCTGGGCTCGACCGCATATGAACAAACCCGTGAAACCCGCTTCGCTCCATCTCGACTATCTCCAGATCGACGGGCGCACCGTGCCCGTGACCGTGAAGCATAACCCGCGCGCCAAGCGCGTCATCGTGCGCGTCGATCTCGCGGCGGGGTCGGTGCTCGTCACCACGCCGTCGAAGCGAAGCCTGGGACGGGCGCTGCTCTTTGCGCGGGAGCAGAGGGAGTGGATCGCGGAGAGGCTGCACAGGGTGCCGCCGCCCGTGCCCTTCAAGAATGGCGCGCATATTCCCTATCGCGGCAAGGAACATGTCGTGCGCTATGTGGGCGCCAGGCGCGAGGATGCGCTGGCCAAGGGGCCGGTCTGGCGCGTGCGCGGCGCGGACACGGGAAGCTTTCCCGAAATCCGGGTGACGGGCCATCCCGACTTCGTGCAGCGGCGCGTGACGGACTGGCTGAAGATGAAGGCGCGCGAGGAGCTGAACGAGCGCGCGCTCTTTTATGCCGAACTCTTCGGCGTGCGCCCCTCGCGCATCACGGTGCGCGACACGACGACCCGCTGGGGCTCGTGCTCGCCGACACGCGCGCTCTCCTTTTCCTGGCGGCTCATTCTCGCGCCGTCCTATGTGCTCGACTATGTGGCGGCGCATGAGGTCGCGCATATCCGCCACATGAATCACGGACCGCGCTTCTGGGCGCTGGTCGAGGAAGCGATCCCGAATTACGAGCCCGCCAAGCGCTGGCTCGAAACGAACGGGCCGGGGCTGCACCGCTTCGGCACCGACCCGGTCGGCATTTTCGCGAGCGGCGCCCGCGGAAATCACGCGGGCAGATGAAGCTTTCGCCGGGCACGGCGGGTTTTACCGTGTTCCTTGCAGCGCTGACGGCGGTGGGTCCGCTGTCGACCGACATGTACCTGCCCTCGCTTCCCGATATCGGGCGCGACTTCAACGCGGATGCGGGCACGGTCCAGCTTACGCTGAGCGCGCATCTCATCGCCTTTGCCGGGTCGCAGCTTTTCTATGGGCCGCTCGCCGACCGCTACGGGCGAAGGCCGGTTCTCATGGGCGGGTTCCTGCTTTTCATGGCTGGCTGCTTCGCCTCGCTCTTCGTTGCGACCATCGACCAGCTCATCCTTGCGCGCATCCTGCAGGCGGTGGGCGGCGGCGCTTCCGTTGTGCTGGCGCGCGCCATCGTGCGCGATCTCTTCGAAGGGCCGGAAGCAGGCCAGATGCTTGCGAAGATGGCGGCGATCATGGGGCTCGTGCCGGCGGCCGCGCCGATGCTCGGCGGCGTGGTGCAGGACCTTTACGGCTGGAAGGCGAACTTCATCGCCATGGGCGGTTTCGGCGCGGTGCTGCTCGTCATGACGCTCGTCAATCTCGAGGAGACGCTGCCCGCCGCGCGGCGGCAAAGCGCGGCACCGCTCGCGATCCTGCGTTCGTACCGGCGGCTGCTGATGGACCGGCGTTTCCTGCGCTACCTTGCCATTGCGAGCCTCGCCTTTTGCGGGCTCTTCGCCTTCGTGTCCGGCTCGTCCTTCGTGATGCAGGGGATCTACGGGCTTTCGCCCATCGTCTATGGGCTCATATTCGGCGCGATGGCGGGCGGCTATGTGGCAGGCTCGATCACGGGCGGCAGGCTGGTGCGCAAGCTCGGCATAGACGGGACGCTGCGCTTTGGCGGCTTCTGCGCGGCGCTTGGCGGATTGCTGATGCTGACGGCGCTCATGCTGACACCCTCGGCGCTCGCGATCGCGCTGCCCGTCGTCATCTATGGTTTTGCAATGGGCGCGACCATGCCGCAGGCCATGGCCGGCGCGCTGACGCCCTTTCCCGACATTGCGGGCACGGCCTCGTCGCTGCTCGGCTTTCTGCAATCGGCGGCAGGCGCGCTTGCCGGTGTCTATGTGGGATATGGCTCGGAGGCGAGCGCGATGCCCATGGTGGCGGTGATCGCGGCGGGCGGCGCTTCGGCCTTCGCCATCGCGATGAGCGGCAGAGGGAAGAAGGCTTAGCCAACCATTGAAGATTAGATTGCGATGAAGATCACCCTCCCACATCTTTGTTCGCCTTGGCGGACAAGCCGCCAAAGTGGGGAGGGTCGGAAAATTCGAGCATCGCGAAGAATTTTTCGGGGAGGGGGTCTCCGCCCTCGGCACCAAGACTCGCCCTCCGATTTTCTCGCTTACCCCTCCCCTAAAAATCCTGGCGGATTTTTAGACCCTCCCACAGGGGGAGGGTGATCCAGACGAGCAACGCGGAACAGGTAGCCAGAAAACAGCTCACCTTGTTTTTAGCGGCGGCCGCCGGGCTGGAGGCCGGGACGCTCCGCGCCCGACCCACCCATGCCGAAGAGGCGCTCGAAGAAGCCCGGCTCCTCCCATTCATACTCATAGGCGCCGCCGCCCTGCGCGGCGGGACGTCCGGGCTCTGCCGCGGAAGCCGTTTCGACGGGGGCGGGCGCATCGGGCAGTTGCGCGACGGGAACGCCGGCCTGCGTGTTCTCCATGAAGGCCTTCCAGATATGGGCGGGGATGGAGCCGCCCGTCACCTTCTTCATCGGGCTGCCATCGTCATTGCCGACCCAGACGCCGACGACGAGATCCGCCGTGTAGCCGATGAACCAGGCGTCGCGGAAATCCTGGCTGGTGCCGGTCTTGCCCGCGCTCGGGCGCTCGCCCAGCGCCGCGTTGCGCCCCGTGCCATAGACCATAACCGCCTTCAGCATGTTGTTCATTTCGGCGACGACGAAGGGATCGGCGACGCGGCCGATGCCGGACCCCTGGCGGCGGTAGAGCTCCTCGCCCGCCTCGGAGCGGACTTCCTCGATGCCATGCGGGATGACGCCATAACCGCCATTCGCGAAGGTGGCATAGGCCGCGGTGAGCTCCAGAAGATTGGCGCTGCCGGAGCCGAGCGCGAGCGAAAGGTTCGACGGCAGGTCTTCCTGCAGGCCGAGACGGCGCGCCGTCGAGACGACATTGCGGATGCCGACTTCCTTCGCGACCTGCACGGCGACCGTGTTCACCGATTTCGCGAGCGCGGTGCGGAGCGTCATCTCGCCTTCGAAGCGGTCCGAATAATTTTCCGGCGTCCAGCCGCCGTAATTCACGGGGCGGTCGATGCGCAGCGTGTCGGGCGTGAGGCCCTGCTCCATCGCCGTCAGATAGACGATGGGCTTGAAGGCGGAGCCGGGCTGGCGCTTTGCCTGCACGGCGCGATTGAACTGGGAGAGCGCATAGGAGCGGCCGCCGACCATGGCGCGCACCGCACCATCCGGCGTCATGGCGACGAGGGCGGCCTGCGAGACATTGGACGGCGCGCCTTCATTGCCGAGGACTTCGTCGACGATGCGCTCGGCCTCGCGCTGAAGCGCGGGGTCGATGGTGGTGATGACGCTGACATCGGTGTCGGGCTTGCCCGCATAATCGGGGAGCGCCTCGGCGACCCAGTCCACGAAGTAATTGATGGAGCCGCTTGCGGTGTAGCCTTCGAGCGAGGCGGGGGCGACATTCGCCATATGCGCCTCTTCCTGGCTGATATAGCCCGCATTGACCATGTTCTGGAGCACGATGCGCGCCCGCTCGCGCGCGAGGTCGATATTGTTGGTCGGCGAATAGCGGGACGGCGCCTTCAAGAGCCCTGCGAGCATCGCGGCCTCGGGCAGCGTCAAGGCGCGGGCCGGCTTGCGGAAGTAGCGCTCGGAGGCGGCCTCCAGACCATAGGCGCCGCCGCCGAAATAGACGCGGTTGAGGTACAGCGTCAGGATTTCTTCCTTGGTGAAGCGAAGCTCCAGCCAGATGGCGAGGACCATTTCCTCGATCTTGCGGGAGATGGTGCGGTCCGGCTCCAGAAAGACATTCTTCGCAAGCTGCTGAGTGATGGTCGAGCCGCCCTGCACATAGGCGCCGGCCCGCCAGTTCACGACAATGGCGCGGGCAAGACCGATGGGGTCGACGCCGAAATGCCAGTAGAAGCGCTGGTCCTCCGTGGCGAGCACGGCCTGCGGCACATGGGGCGGGAGATCGGCGAGCGAGGCATAGCCGCTCATCAGGTCGCCGCGATGGCTGAGCACTTCTCCGTTCATCGCGACGATGGAGACGGAGGGCGTGTGCCTGACATTGTAGAGGCCGGAGGTGTCCGGGAGGTTGAGCCCGTACCAGAAGAGAAGGCCGCCAAAGGCGATGGCGCCCCAAAGCGCGGCGACGGCGCCGCCATAGGCGATGTGGCCGAGAATGGTGCGGCCCGATTTCCTCCTCACGGATTTCGAACGGGAGCGCGGCGATTTTTTCGGACGATATCCTCGCGGCGGCGCGGGGCGATCATCGCCGGAAGCGGAGCGGAGCTTCACGCCTGTCTTGTTTTTCGCGGATCTTTTCGGCGCGGGCTTTTTCGAGACGGATTTTTTGGGCGTGGATTTGCGCGGGCCGCCCTTTCCAAAGGTCGGCTCGATGCGGCGATCCCGGTCGTCGTCGTCCCAGCGTCCCATGTCGCCGTCATCGTCCCAATCGTCGAGGCCGCCCTCAAGCTCTTCCGGGGGCTCTTGCGGTTCGTTCGCGCCGACGCGGATGCGGACCGGCCCGAGGCCCGGACGGCGAACGACCGTCCAGCCGTCATCATCCTGCGGGATGCCGCGCCTTCCTGACCCCTTGTCCGCCGTGCGGCCCGGTTTGCGGGACATGACCCGACGCCTCGCGCTCTGCCTGTTGCGGCACCCCGTGCCGAAGCTAGTCAGCGATGGTTAACGCGCTGTTAACGATTGGTCAAAGCCCCGCCCTGTCAGGCATTTAGGCGCCGGAACAGAGACGGGGCTTCAATTTTCTTCCACTCACACGAACGGGGCGGCGTCACACGTCCAGATTGGCGACCGAGAGGGCGTTGTCGCGGATGAAATCGCGGCGCGGCTCCACCACATCGCCCATGAGCTTCACGAAGAGATCGTCCGCCTCGTCGAGCTCGCGGATCTTCACCTGGAGGAGCGAACGGGCATCGCGGTCGAGCGTCGTTTCCCAGAGCTGGTCGGGGTTCATCTCGCCGAGACCCTTGTAGCGCTGGATGGTGTTGCCCTTGGAGCCCGCCGCCATGACGGCTTCCAGAAGCTGGGACGGCGAGCGGATGATGTGGCTCTCGTCCTTGCGGCGAAGCGTGGCGGCCTTCACATAGACTTCCTGAAGGTGGCTCGTATAGCTGTCGAGGCGGCGCGCATCGGCGGATGCGATCAGCGGGCCGTCGATCAGCACCTCCTCGCGGACGCCGCGCACCTCGCGGGCGAAACGCAGGCCGCCGTCCTCCGTCGTCTCGCCGCTCCAGCCGCGTTCCGTCTCGTCCGACAGGAGGTCGAGGCGGCGGGCGACATAGGCGGCCGCTTCCTGCGCATGGGTTTCTTCCGCCAGCGCCTTCGGATTGAGCGCGCCGGCAATTGCCGCCTGCTCGACCACGAAATGCGGATATTTGCCGGGAAGACCCTCCAGCACGGCGCGCACGGCGCGCGCCTTGTTCACGATGTCGCTGAGATCGGGCCCGGCGCGCTGCGAGCCGTCATGGAGCGTGAGCACCATGTCCTCGAGGCCGGTGGCGACGAGATAATCGCCAAGCGCCTTTTCGTTCTTCAGGTAGGTTTCGGACGAGCCGCGGCGCACCTTGTAGAGCGGCGGCTGCGCGATATAGAGATGGCCACGCTCGATCACCTCGGGCATCTGCCGGTAGAAGAAGGTGAGGAGCAGCGTGCGGATGTGGGCGCCGTCGACGTCGGCGTCCGTCATGATGATGATCTTGTGGTAGCGCAGCTTGTCGATGTTGAAATCGTCACGGCCTATCCCCGTGCCGAGCGCGGTGATCAGTGTACCGATTTCATTCGACGACAACATCTTGTCGAAGCGCGCGCGCTCGACATTGAGAATCTTGCCGCGAAGCGGAAGCACGGCCTGATTGGAACGGTCGCGCGCCTGCTTGGCGGAGCCGCCGGCCGAGTCACCCTCGACGATGAAGAGTTCGGATTTCGCGGGGTCACGCTCCTGGCAGTCGGCGAGCTTGCCCGGCAGGCTCGATACGTCGAGCGCGCCCTTGCGGCGGGTGAGTTCGCGGGCCTTGCGGGCGGCCTCGCGCGCGGCGGCGGCTTCCACGACCTTGGTGACGATCTGGCGCGCTTCGGCGGGATGTTCCTCCAGCCATGTCGAAAGCGCATCGTTCACGAGGCTTTCGACGACGGGACGGACTTCGGACGAGACGAGCTTGTCCTTCGTCTGCGAGGAGAATTTCGGATCGGGCACCTTCACCGAAAGGACGCAGGTGAGACCTTCGCGCGCGTCATCGCCGGTGAGGCTCACCTTTTCCTTTTTCGCGATGCCGCTTTCATTCGCGTAACTGTTGATGACGCGGGTGAGCGCGCCGCGAAAGCCCGCGAGATGCGTGCCGCCGTCGCGCTGGGGAATGTTGTTCGTGAAGCAAAGCACATTCTCGTGGTAGCTGTCGTTCCACCACATGGCGACTTCGACAGTGATGCCGTCGCGCTCCGCGCCGATGGCGATGGGCGCCTGAATCAGCGGCGTCTTGGTGCGGTCGAGGAAGCGGACGAAGGCTTCGAGGCCGCCTTCATAATGCAGGTCGATATTCTTCGGCTCGACGCCGCGCAGATCCGCGAGCTTGATGAGGACGCCGGAATTGAGGAAGGCGAGCTCGCGCAGGCGGTGTTCGAGGGTCGAGAAATCGAACTCGGTCTGCGTGAAGGTTTCGGCGGAGGGATGGAAGGTGATCTCCGTGCCGGAGACGGGGCTGCCATCCTTGCCGATGGGCGCATCGCCGACGACGGCGAGCGGCGCATCGGGCACGCCATGCTGGAAGCGCATGTAGTGTTCCTTGCCCGCGCGCCAGATGCGAAGCTCCAGCCAGTCCGACAGCGCGTTCACGACGGAAACACCGACGCCGTGAAGGCCGCCCGAGACCTTGTAGGAGTTCTGGTCGAACTTACCGCCCGCATGGAGCTGGGTCATGATGACCTCGGCGGCGGAGACGCCCTCTCCCTTGTGGATTTCGACCGGAATGCCGCGGCCATTGTCCATGACGGTGCAGGAACCGTCCGCGTTCAGACGGACGTTCACCGCGTCGCAATGACCGGCGAGCGCCTCGTCGATGGAATTGTCGACGACTTCATAGACCATGTGATGAAGGCCGGAGCCGTCATCCGTGTCGCCGATATACATGCCCGGCCGCTTGCGCACGGCGTCGAGGCCCTTCAGGACCTTGATCGCGTCTGCGCCATATTCTTCCGGTGTTCCGTCCGCGGGTGTGGACATGGGTCTCTTCCTCAAAGGTTCCTGTTCGTTCCCCTAAAGGGATCAGACGATTTCGTCCGCCGAGCGGATGATCTTGCCGACGACGCCGTATTCCTTCGCCTCTTCCGCGCTCATCCAGTGGTCGCGGTTCGTATCCTTGACGATCTTTTCGAGCGGCTGGCCGGTCGCGTCCGCGAAGATCTTGTTGAGGCGCTCGCGCATGCGCAGCACCTCGCGCGCCTGGATGTCGATTTCCGTGGCCGAACCGCCGACGCCGCCGCGCGGTTCATGGAGAAGGAAGCGCGTATTGGGCAGACAGTAGCGATCCTCGCGGTCCGCGGCGACATAGATGAGCGCACCGGCGGACGCGACCCAGCCCGTGCCGAGAACGCGCACGCGCGGTTTGATGAACTTGATCATGTCGTGGATCATGTCGCCGGATTCGACATGGCCGCCGGGAGACGACACGATGACCGTGATCGGATCGTCGCTCTCGCCGGCCATGGCGAGAAGGCGCTCGCTGACCGAACGCGCGAGGCGGTCATTCACCTCGCCGGTGACGAGGACGGTGCGGGCCTTGAAGAGCCCATGCTCGACGAAGGGCGAGAGCTGGCCCTTCAGCGCTTCGACGTCCGGCGTTTCGTTGTCGTTTCTCATCGCACTCTTCCCTTCTTCAGAACTTTCCTGCAGGTCAGCCGACCTGCGTGATCTCGCCCGCGGCGACGGCGAGGCTCTGCGCCCGCCCACCGAGAGACTGAAACAGCGACGGGTCCGTGCCCGTCATGAAGGCCTGAAGGTTCAGGCCGACGATCTCGTCAAAGAGCGCCGCGCGCCGCTCCTCGTCGAGATGCGCCGCGATCTCGTCGAGCAGGAGCAGAGGCGGACGGCCCCTGGCGGCAAGGAGGCGCGCATTGGCGAGCACCATGCCGATGAGAAGCGCCTTCTGCTCGCCCGTCGAACAGAGACGCGCCTCGCGATCCTTCGCGGCGTGGCGCACGAGGAGATCGCTCCTGTGCGGCCCGTCGAGCGCGCGGCCCGCGCCCGCATCGCGCCCGCGCATTTCCTTCAGACGCGCGCGGAAGGCGTCTTCCACATCCACGGCAGCTTCATTGCCAACCGCCTCCTCAAGCGTTCCCTCGATGGCGACGATGGCGCGCGGGAAGGGGCCTTCCTGCGCTGCATCGAGCGCGCCGCGAAGCCGCGCCAGCGTTTCGGCGCGCGCGGCGGCGATCGCCACGCCATGTTCCGCCATCTGGCCCTCGAGGCCCGAGAGCCAGGCATCGTCGAAGACCTCGTCGGCGAGCAGCCTGTTGCGCTCGCGCACGGCCCGCTCGTAAGCGCCCGCGCGCGTGCCATGCGCGGGGTCGAAACCCATCACCAGCCGGTCGAGGAAGCGGCGGCGCTCGCTCGCCCCTTCGACGAAAAGCCTGTCCATGGCGGGCGTGAGCCAGACCATGGAAACAAGTTCGGCGAGCGCGGAAGGGCCCGCCTGTTCGCCATCGACGCGGACCTGACGGCTGCGCGAGGTTTCCGCGCCGGGCTCGATCCCCGTGCCGACCCTCACCGCGCCATCTTCCGTTTCGAGCGTCGCGGCAACGGCCCAGCCGCCCGCGCCCACATCGCGCGCGATCTCGGCATAGGGCACACCGCGAATGCCGCGGCCGGGCGACAGGAGCGAGACGGCTTCGAGGAGGTTCGTCTTTCCCGCGCCATTCTCGCCCGTGAGGACGACGGGACGCCCATCCAGATGAAGTTCGGCCCGCGCATAGGAGCGGAAGTCCGTGACGACGAGACGGCTGAGGCTCACACGCGGGGCTGCGGCGGGCGCCGTCATGACGGCGCCGCATTCTTCCGGCGTTTCGAATTGCCGGTCGACCGCAAGCAACTCACCCGTTCGAGGCACTCCCTATCCTCTGCTTCCGCCTGGAAACGCTTAAACCCGCATCGGCATCAGCACATAGATCGCCATGGCATCCTCGCTGTCGCGGACAAGCGTGGGCGATCCTGAATCGGCGAAGGCGAAGGTCGCCTCCGCGCCATCGAGCTGGCCCGTGATGTCGAGCAGGTAGCGGGCGTTGAAACCGATTTCGAGCGCGGGGCTCGAATAGGACACCGAAAGTTCTTCCGTGGCGCTGCCCGAATCCGGATTGGTGACCGAAAGCGTGAGCTTGCCTTCTTCGAGGTTGAGCTTCACGGCGCGCGACTTTTCGGTGGAGATGGTGGAGACGCGGTCCACGGCTTCGGCGAAACGCTTGCCGTCCACTTCCATCACCTTGTCGTTTCCGCTCGGGATCACGCGGCCATAATCCGGGAAGGTGCCGTCGATAAGCTTCGAGGTGAGGACGATGCCGCCGAACTCGAAGCGGATCTTCGTTTCCGAAACGCCGACGGAGAGCGTGCCCGCATCGCCTTCGAGAAGCTTCTGCAGTTCGAGCACGGTCTTGCGGGGCACGATGACGCCGGGCATGCCGGCCGCGCCTTCCGGCAGGTCGTGATCGACCTGGGCGAGACGGTGACCGTCGGTCGCGACGGCGCGAAGCGCCTTCTGCTTGCCGCCCTCGACGGCGTGGAAATAGATGCCGTTCAGGTAGTAGCGGGTCTCTTCGGTCGAGATCGCGAAGCGCGTCTTGTCGATCAGGCGGCGCATGGCTTCGGCGGGGAGCTCGAAGCGATGGGGGAGCGACCCCGCGGCCATGACCGGGAAATCTTCCTGCGGGAGCGACTGCAGCGCGAAGCGCGAGCGGCCCGCGGTGAGCTGGAGGCGGCCTTCATCGGCACCGGTCGAGAGCTCGACCTGCGCGCCTTCCGGCAGCTTTCTCACGATGTCGTAGAGCGTGTGCGCGGAGGCCGTGGTCGCGCCGGGCTGGGCCACATCCGCGTCGATCGCTTCCACCACCTCGATGTCGAGATCGGTGGCGGTGAGGCTCAACTGGCCGTCCTCGGCCTTGATGAGGACGTTGGAGAGAATTGGAATGGTGTTGCGGCGTTCGACAACCGACTGCACATGGTTGAGAGACTTGAGCAGCGCGCCCCGTTCGATCGTGATCTTCATGGTCTCTCTTCGGTCCCCCCGTTTGGGCTCTCTGGTCAATCCACCCGGCGGGACGGAGCCCCGCGCGGATGCCTTTTCGCATGGCGGAAACCTGCCCTGCCAACCCGAGTTCCAGAGTGTCCGGGAGCATTGCGCGGCTTTTCAGACGCGCCGTTCTCAAGGACCGCTGCGAACAGGGGGGCCGGAGCTCCGCGCCCGGGACGGGGCGGCGGACTTGGCCGTCCGGGCCTCCTTGGGGCGCGTTCCGGCCAAGGCCGGATTTCCGCAGAATTCGCGGAACCGAGTATATCAGATCGCGAATGCGATGCACGTTTTTCAGCAGGATTGGGGGCGAATCCGGGCCCGCCTCGGGAGGGATTAACCTCCTGATTCGCAAGGCTTCTTGCCGGGGCCTGCCGCCCGCCCGGCGGGGTGCCGGACGAAGAGAAGGCTCAGTTCGGCCCGTGGCCCCCTTCGAGCATCCGGCGGAGCAGATCGACATCTTCCTCGATGCCGGAATCGACCTGACAAAGCTCGTCGATCTTGCGGACGGCGTGGATCACCGTCGTGTGGTCGCGGCCGCCGAACTTGCGCCCGATCTCGGGCAGCGAGCGCGTGGTGAGCTGCTTCGAGAGATACATGGCGACCTGACGCGGACGAGCCACGGCGCGGGCGCGGCGGGCCGACAGCATGTCGGCGAGGCGCACGTTGTAGTATTCGGCGACGCGGCGCTGGATTTCCTCGATGGTGATCTTGCGGTCGTTCGAGCGCAGGAGATCGCGCAGCACTTCCTGCGTCATCTCGGTGGTGATCGGGCGGCCGACCAGCGAGGCATAGGCGACGACGCGCTTCAGCGCGCCTTCGAGTTCGCGCACGTTCGAGACGATACGATGCGCCAGGAATTCGAGAACGCCGCCGGGGATCGCGACGGGACCGTTTCGCTGCATCATCTCGTCGGCCTTCGCCTGAAGAATGCCGAGGCGCAGTTCGTAGTCCGTCGGATGAATGTCGGCGGCAAGGCCCCAGCCGAGACGCGAGCGGATGCGCTCCTCGATGCCATCAAGATCGGAGGGCGAACGGTCGGCCGAGATGATGACCTGACGGTTGTGATCGATCAGCGCATTGAAGGTGTGGAAGAACTCTTCCTGCGTCGAGTCCTTGCCGGAGATGAACTGCACGTCGTCGATCATCAGCACGTCGACCGAGCGGAACTGCTGCTTGAAGGCCATCGTGTCCTTGAAACGCAGTGCACGGACGAATTGATACATGAACTTTTCGGCCGAGAGATAAAGCACTTTCCGCTCGGGATGGCGCTTGCGGATCTCCCAGGCGATGGCATGCATGAGATGCGTCTTGCCAAGGCCGACACCGCCATAGAGGAAGAGCGGATTGAAGGTGACATCCGTCGCCTCGGCCACGCGGCGCGCGGCGGCATGGGCGAGTTCGTTCGACTTGCCGACAACGAAGGCGTCAAACGTGAAACGCGGATCGAGCGGCGCGCCGACGCCCGCATCCTCGAAGCCCTGCGGCACGGATTGCGGCGCGGACTGAACCGTGGATTGGGCGGAACGCGGCTCGCCGGACGGCGCGGCATCGGCACGGGCTGCGGCCTCCGCACCCGCCTTGCGCGGCTGGACCGGCTCCGCACTGACCGCGATATCGACACGCGCATAGTTCGCATCCTCATCCGCCCAGAGTTCGGCGAGACGATCCGCGTAATGCGAAGCGATCCAGTTGCGGATGAAGCGCGTAGGCACGCAGAGCGTGACGCGGCCCTCATCGGCGCCGACGAGATCGATCTGCTTGAACCAGCTGTTGAAAGTCGCCTCGCCCAGCTCCGCCTGAAGGCGGGAGCGCACACGCCGCCACTGATCGGCAACGGTCATGGACGACATTTCCACCTCCCTCTCGTTCCGCTCGGCCCTGGAAAAGGACGGCATCTCGGAGACGCCCTGCCTGCGCCGCTCTGCAGGGGATGGCACCATGGTTTCCTCGTCCAAAACGTCATGCCTCTTATTACTCCGGCCCCGAAAAGCACCGGATTCAGCCCATAGATGACGGGAACCGTGCCCTTCCCGTCCGCCTCGCCGCTGAGCGCCCCGCGCCCGACTTAACCCGCCTTCAGCTCTGGACCCAGGGAAGGTCCGCCGCTTTCCAGCCATTGCGGCCGCCGCGATGGCGCTCCGCATCCAGATCCCCCTCGAAACCGCCCGCCACATTGAAGCAGTTCGAGAAACCCGATTTCGACATCGCGATCGCCGCCGCCTTGCTGCGCTCGCCCGAGCGGCACAGGAAGAAGACCGGCGCCTCGCGCCGCGACGGACCGAGAGCCGCCGCAAGATCGGCCATGAAGCCCGCATTCTGCGCCATGGTCGGGAATTGCTGCCACTCCATCAGGACCGGCTCCTTGCCTGCGCCGGAAAGATCCGGCAGGCCGACAAAGGACCATTCCGCGCGCGTGCGGACATCGACCAGAACCGCATCGGGACGGGCGGAGAGAACCCGCCAAGCCTCTTCCGGCGAGACGTCGCCCGCATAATCATCCGGGCGATCGCCCTGGATCGCCGGCATCAGATCGCTTTCCGATTTCCCCGACATGAAAGTCCCGCCGCTTGAACCACCCGAACCCTACCCGCGCCGGGCTCCCCAGCCCGGCCTCCAGACGCACCCGTCCGACGGGGGGTCATAACGGAATTACCCCGGCTCGTCACTCACGATCTGTCTGGATACTTGGTTTTTTCTTCGAGCAGCGGAGATAAATACTGTATTCGTTCAAATTTTACTCGAAAAACACAGTATTCAGCGCCACCGCTGAGGTTGTTAAACATACCGGCAGGGGCTGGCCTAGGCAAGCGGAAGAATCACCTTCGTGACAATTTTTTATCCGGTGTGTCGCACTGCGCGCACGCAACATGCTGTGCCGATTGCAACGCAAACATACACGCCGACGCGCAAGTGCATCACGCAAAAGCGCTTTCCATTTTCAGCTTCGCGATGCATGCCGATCGCGTTTGCAACGCGAAGACAGAATGCAACCGTCACGCACGCAACAAAAAGCCCGCGCTATCGAAACGCGGGCTTTCCGTTTTCTCGATCTCGCTCACACCCGATGTTCACTTATCGGGCAGAAGCGAGAAATGCCTGTCAGGCAAGGGCTTTCACGCGCTGCGCGAAACGCGACACCTTGCGCGAGGCGGTGTTCTTGTGGATCACGCCCTTCTGCGCGGCACGCATGATCTCGGGCTGGGCCGCGCGCAGCGCTGCTTCCGCCTCCGACTTGTTGCCGCTCGCGATCGCTTCCTCGACCTTGCGGACGAAGCTGCGCATGCGGCTGCGGCGGTCGCGGTTGACTGCCGTCTTCGCCGCGATCTTGCGGATCGCCTTCTTTGCGGACTTCGTATTCGCCATCGCTCTCGGACCTTACGTTCGACGCGGTCACCGGTTGTTTCGAAACGGCCCGCGGAAATCTCTATTAGAAAAAGGCGGCAGGCGCTCTTCGCGCCCGCCGTCCCCTTGAAGCCGCGGTTTATACGCGCCCCTCCGGCTTTCGTCAACCAGCGGAAAAGGCCCTCAACAGGCGACAAAAGGGCCTTTTTGCGGGGTTTTCTTAACGATTGCGGAACTGGGGCTTCCGTTTCTCGACGAAAGCGGCCATGCCCTCCGTCTGGTCCTCGGTGGCGAACATGGAGTGGAAGAGGCGGCGTTCGAAGCGCACGCCTTCCGAAAGGGTCGTTTCATAGGAGCGGTTGACGCTCTCCTTGGTCATCATGGCGATCGGAAGCGACATCTCGGCAATCGTCTGGGCGGTCTTCAGAACCTCTTCCATGAGATTGTCGGCGGGAACGACACGGCTGACGAGACCCGAACGCTCGGCCTCCTCGGCATCCATCATGCGGCCGGTGAGGCACATTTCCATCGCCTTCGACTTGCCGACGAAGCGCGTGAGGCGCTGCGTGCCGCCCGCGCCCGGCATGACGCCGAGCTTGATCTCGGGCTGGCCGAACTTCGCCGTGTCGGCGGCTATGATGAAGTCGCACATCATGGCGAGTTCGCAGCCGCCGCCAAGCGCATAACCCGCGACAGCGGCGATGACCGGCTTTCGGCAGCGCGTGGGACGCTCCCAGTTCGCGGTGATGAAGTCTTCCTTGTAGACGTCCATATAGGACTTGGGCTGCATCTCCTTGATGTCGGCGCCGGCGGCGAAGGCCTTGGCGGAGCCGGTGATGACGATGCAGTGGACTTCATCGTCGGCCTCATAATCGTCCAGCGCGGCGGTCATCTCGTCCATCAGCGCCTTGTTGAGCGCGTTGAGCGCATCCGGACGGTTCAACGTCACGATGCCGACGGCACCTTTCTTCTCGACCAGAATGTTCTGGTAGGCCATGCGTTTCTCCTCTTGCAGGCTTGTCGTTTCTTCGAGCGCCGCGCGAGCCGAAAAGGCCCCGCGCATTCAGGCGCTACAGGGGTTCGATGGAAAAGCGGACTTCGGTGTGACTGTCCGAAACGGGGACGATCTGGATTTCGAGCTGCTCGCCCTCGCGGCGGAAGATGAGCAACCCGGCAATGAGCTCGTATTGTTCGGCGCGCGTCCAGCCGAGCTGGGGCAGCGTTTCGATGTAGAAGGCGCGCACGGCGGAAGGCGCGACATCGCCCTCGGCGACGCTCCTGACGATGCGGCCGGAGGGCTTGTCGAAGACGATTCCGCCATCGCCCGTTTCGGCGAGACCTTCCATCAACGGCATGTCCTCGACCGCATCGAGATAGGTGTCGGCCGCGCGCGCGCCATGAGGCGCGAAAAGAAGCGCCAGGCCAATCGCGAAGGCGAAGCCCCGGATCGCTACCAGGTGGCGGATCGTTTCCCTGCTGCCCGTCATCATCTTCCTCGCTAGCGCTGGCATTGGGGGCAAAAGAAAGTCGAGCGCCCCGACTGCACGATGCGCTTCACGGTACCGCCGCAGCCCGGCTTTGAACAGGCTTGGCCTTCCCTGTCATAGACGGAGAAGGCGTGCTGGAAATAGCCGAGTTCGCCATCGGTATGGGCGTAGTCGCGAAGTGTCGAGCCGCCCGCGGCGATCGCATCCGTGAGAACGGAGCGGATGGCGGCGGCGAGGCGCTCGCTTCTGACCGGTCCCGCTACGGAAGCCGCGCTTCTGTTAGGCGAGATGCCCGCCCGCCAGAGCGCCTCGCAGACATAGATATTGCCGAGACCCGCCACGGTGCGCTGATCGAGCAGTGCGGCCTTGATGGGCGTGCGGCGGCCCTTGAGGCGCTCGGCGAGAATGACGGCGGAAAAGCCGTTGCCGAGCGGTTCCGGCCCGAGCGCGGCGAGATGCGGGCTCGCTTCAAGCCCGGCGCCTGGCACGAGATCCATGAAGCCGAAGCGGCGGTGATCGGCATAGACGATGCGCGTGCCGTCCTCCATGTCGAAGACGATATGGTCGTGACGCTCGGCGCCGGGCATGCCGTGATGAAAGAGGCCGGGACTGCGCGCGCCCTCGGGCCCGTGGATCGTGAAGCGGCCCGACATGCCGAGATGCATGATGAGGACTTCCTCCTCGCTCGCGGGCGGCGCCGGTTCCATATGGACGAGAATATATTTGGCGCGGCGGTCGAGGCGGGAGATGCGGCGGCCCGTAAGACGCTCGGCGAAGCGTTCGGGCAGCGGAAAGCGCAGATCGGGGCGGCGCTGTGTCACATGCGCGATCCGCCGCCCTTCAAGCGCGGGCGCAAGGCCGCGGCGGACGGTTTCGACTTCTGGCAGTTCGGGCATTTTGTCTCGATTCCTCGGCAGGGCATGAAACTAGCGCCCCTCGCGGCTGCGCGCCACGATCCAATCCGGGTGGCCTGAACCACTTTCCTTTCCAGCCGTTTCCTTCCGCGGCAGGCAGTTCCGCCTGCCCGTAAAACGGTTTATGGTCCGCCGCATGAACGCAGATGCGAAAAAGACAGGGGCCGCCGGAGGCGCGGAGAGCGCGAGCGGCGAGACGCATTTCGGCTTCCGCACCGTCAGGGAGAGCGAGAAGGCCGGGCTCGTCCATGACGTGTTCGAGCAGGTGGCGAGCCGCTACGACCTGATGAACGACCTCATGTCGGGCGGTCTTCACCGCGCCTGGAAGCAGGCGATGATAGACTGGCTCAATCCGCCACGATCGCCCCGGCCCTTCCACCTGATCGATGTGGCGGGCGGCACGGGCGACATCGCCTTCCGCTTTCTCGAACGCGCCGGGGCGGGCGCGCAGGTGACGGTCTGCGACATCAACCGGCACATGCTGGGCGTCGGCAAGACGCGCGCGGAGGCGAAAGCCTTCGAGGGGCGCGTCGAATTCGCCTGCGGCGATGCGGAGAACCTTCCCTTTCCCGACCGCTCCTTCGATGCCTACACGATCGCCTTCGGCATCAGGAACGTGACGCATATCGAGCAGGCGCTGAAGGATGCCTACCGCGTGCTGAAGCCGGGCGGACGCTTTCTCTGCCTCGAATTCAGCCATGTCGCCGTGCCGCTCATCGACGAGGTCTATGACAAGTATTCGTTCTCGGCGATTCCGATGATGGGGAAATGGGTGACGGGAGACGGCGCTCCCTACCAGTATCTCGTCGAGAGCATTCGCCGCTTTCCGGATCAGGAAAAGTTCAAGCGCATGATCGCGGAGGCGGGCTTCGGCAATGTGAGCTATCGCAATCTGACAGGCGGCGTTGCGGCGCTCCATTCCGGCTGGCGGCTCTGACATGCTGCGGACCGTCCGCTCCCTCGCGCGGCTGACGCGCGCCGCACGGGTGCTCGGCACACACGATGCGCTCTTTCCGCTCGAACTGCGCGAGGAGATGCCGCGCATCCTGCTGGCGCTCATGCCGCTCGCGAAAATCCGGCTTCCCTGGGAAGGCACCAGCGAAGATACGAGCGGCGATGCGGGAGAGCGGCTTGCGACGGCGCTTGCCGCGCTTGGCCCGGCCTATATCAAGCTCGGCCAGTTTCTCGCGACGCGGCCCGACATCATCGGACCCGAACTCGCAGGCGACCTTACCTCGCTGCAGGACAAGCTGCCGCCCTTCCCGATGGATGAGGCGCGGCGGCTCATCGAGGAAGGGATCGGCAAGCCGGTCGACCAAGCATTCAGCGTTCTCAGCGAACCCATCGCGGCGGCCTCCATCGCGCAGGTTCACCGCGCGAGGACGCAGCCCGACGAAACCTATCCGGAAGGACGCGATGTCGCGGTGAAGGTGCTGCGTCCCGGCATCGAGAGACGCTTCAACGACGATCTCGACAGCTTCTTCTGGGCGGCGGAAACGATCGAGCGAAACTATGCGCCCGCGAGAAGGCTGAGACCCGTGGAGATCGTGCAGACGCTGGCGGACGGCGTGAAGCTCGAGATGGATCTGCGCCTCGAAGCGGCGGCGATGTCGGAGATGGCGGAGAACACCGCAAAGGACGCAGGCTTTCGCGTGCCGCAGATCGACTGGGAGCGAACCTCGAAGCGCGTGATGACGATGGAATGGATCGAGGGCATTCCGGCCTCCGACCGCGCCGCGCTCGTCGCCGCGGGCCACGACATGAAGCGGCTCGGCCGCCAGGTGATCCAGTCCTTCCTGCTTCACGCGATGCGGGACGGCTTTTTTCATGCCGACATGCATCAGGGAAATCTGTTCGTCGATGCAGACGGCAATCTCGTCGCCGTCGATTTCGGCATCATGGGGCGGATCGGACCCAATGAACGCCGTTTCATGGCGGAAATTCTCTACGGGCTGATCATGCGCGACTATGTGCGCGTGGCGGAAATCCATTTCGAGGCAGGCTATGTGCCCGCGACGAAGAGCAAATATGCCTTCGCGCAGGCGCTGCGCTCCGTCGCCGAGCCGATCTTCGGGCGGCCGGCGAGCGAGGTGTCGATGGGCAAGCTCCTCGCGCAACTCTTCCAGGTGACGGAACAGTTCGACATGCGGACGCGGCCGGAACTTATCCTGCTGCAGAAGACGATGGTCGTGGTGGAAGGCGTCGCGCGGGATTTCGACCCCGAGCACAATATCTGGGAAAGCGCGGAACCGGTGCTGAAGGCCTGGATGGTGGAAAAGATGGGGCCGGAAGCGCGGATCGAGGAAGCGGCCGCAGGCGCCATGCAGCTTGGCCGCATGATGAGCCACCTGCCGGAAGTGCTCGACCGGGCGGAACGCACAGCGCGGCTCCTCGCCGAAAGCGTGGACGAGGAAGGGGTGCGCATTCACCCCACCTCCGCCGAGCGGATCGCCAATGCACAGGAAAGACGAGGGCGGGGCTCGCCTCTCATCTGGCTCGCCATCGGGGCGCTGGGAGCGCTTCTAATAGCCAACCTGTTGTAATAAAACAGTTTTTTCTTCGAATCCCCTCTATTTCCATTGATCTCGATTTGATCTACAAATCGTCCGCGTGAATATTTATATTTTTCACTCGAATGGCGGCAAAAAATCCCGGGCCGCTTCGCCGATGGGAGAAGAGATTGGCAGAGAGCATTCTGAACGGACGGCGCGTGCTGCTGATCGTGGGCGGGGGAATTGCGGCCTACAAGTGCCTGGAGCTGATCCGGCGGCTCAAGGAGCGCGGCGCGAGCGTGCGCGCGATCCTGACCGAGGCCGCGCAGCAATTCGTGACGCCGCTCTCGGTTTCGAGCCTGACGGGCGACAAGGTCTATACCGACCTCTTCAGCCTGACCGACGAGGCGGAGATGGGGCATATCGAGCTGTCACGCGATGCGGATCTTCTCGTCGTCGCGCCCGCCACCGCAGATCTCATGGCGAAGATGGCGAATGGTCTGGCGAACGACCTTGCCAGCACGGCACTTCTTGCGACCGACAAGAAGGTGCTGATCGCGCCCGCGATGAATGTGCGCATGTGGACGCAGCCCGCCACGCAGCGAAACTTCGAAACGCTGATGGCGGACGGCGTCGGTTTCGTCGGCCCCAATGAAGGCGACATGGCCTGCGGCGAGTACGGGCCCGGGCGCATGGCGGAGCCTGCGGAAATTCTCGCGGCCATCGAGAGCCATTTCAACGAACTCGCCTATCCGGGCGGCGGCCCTCTGAAAGGCAAGCGGGTGCTCGTCACCTCCGGGCCGACGCATGAGCCGATCGATCCGGTGCGCTATCTCGCGAACCGCTCATCCGGCAAGCAGGGCTATGCCATCGCGCAGGCCGTGGCGCGGCTCGGCGCGGAGACAATTCTCGTGTCCGGCCCGACCAACCTGCCCAATCCGCCCGGCGTCACGGTGAAGCGCGTGGAGACGGCACGCGAAATGCTCGCGGCCTGCGAAAGCGCCCTTCCCGCCGACATCGCAATCTGCGCCGCCGCCGTCGCCGACTGGCGCGTCGCGAGCGATGCGGAACAGAAGCTGAAGAAGACGCCGGGCGAACAGGCGCCCGCGCTGACGCTGGTCGAAAATCCCGACATTCTCGCGACGCTGTCGCAGATGAAGGAGAAGCGGCCTTCGCTGGTCGTCGGCTTCGCGGCGGAGACGGAGAAGGTCGTCGAACACGCCACATCGAAGCGCCAGCGCAAGGGTTGCGACTGGATCGTCGCCAACGACGTCTCGCCCGCAACGGGCGTGATGGGCGGCGACCTCAACACGGTGCATCTCATCACGCGCGAGGGGCAGGAGGACTGGCCGCTTCTGCCGAAGCAGGCGGTGGCCGAACGTCTCGCGCGGCGCATCGCCGAACATTTCTCCAATGCAAGGGCTGCCGAATGAATCCGCTTGTCGATGTGAAGGTGCAGCGATTGCCGCATGCCCAGGGACTTCCCCTGCCCCGCTACGAAACCGAAGGCGCGGCGGGCATGGACCTGATCGCGGCGGTGCCGGAGGGCGAACCGATGGTGCTTCAGCCGGGCGCGCGCGCCATTGTGCCGACGGGGCTTGCCATTGCGCTGCCGCAGGGCTTCGAGGCGCAGGTGCGTCCACGCTCCGGCCTCGCCGCGAAGAACGGCGTCACTGTGCTCAATTCGCCGGGAACGGTCGATTGCGATTATCGCGGCGAAGTGAAGGTGATCCTCGTCAATCTGGGCCAGGAGGCTTTCACCATCGAGCGAGGCACGCGCATCGCGCAGATGGTGATCGCGCCGGTGACGCAGGCGCGGCTGCGCGAAGTCGCGGCGCTGGACGAAACGGCGCGTGGCGCGGGGGGCTTCGGCTCCACGGGAACGAAGGGGTGAGCGAGAGATGCTGAGACTTTCCAAGAAAACCTGGCTTGCGCTCGAAGCCGTGGTCGATGTCGCGATCAATGCGCGGCCGGACCCCGTGCAATCCAAGGAGATCACCAAGCGGCAGGGCATTCCCCAGCGCTATCTCGAACAGGTGATGCAGCAACTCGTCCATGCAGGCATTCTGAAGGGCGTGCGGGGCCCTCGCGGCGGCTATACGCTGGCGCGCGAGCGGCGGCGCATCGCGGTGGGCGAAGTGGTGCGCGTGGTCGGGGCGATGGAAGCATCCGACGAGCCGGCGACTGCCCAGCCCTCCGAACTCGGCGAGCGCGTCATTGCGCCGCTCTGGCAGGAGGTGCAGAGCGAACTCATGGCGAAGCTCGACGGCATCACCATCGAGGATCTTTGCCGAAAGGCGGAAGAAGCGGGTGTCGGCAACTCGAAACCGACCGCCGACTTCATTATCTGAGTCCGAGAGTTCCGCGCGACAGGCGCGGGCGACAAACCAGGTCCGGGAGGCCCAAATGACAGACAAGAAGCCAGGTCGCGGGCGCGTCTATAACAGCATCACCGAGACGATCGGCGATACGCCGCTGGTGCGGCTCAATCGCATGGCGAAGGAGGCCGGCGCCGTCGCCGACATCTACCTCAAGCTCGAATTCTTCAATCCGCTTGCGAGCGTGAAGGACCGCATCGGCGTCGCCATGATCGAGGCGCTGGAGAAGCAGGGCAAGATCACCGACAACACGGTGATCATCGAGCCGACATCCGGCAATACCGGCATCGCGCTCGCCTTTGTCTGCGCGGCGAAGGGCTATCGCCTCATTCTCTGCATGCCGGAGAGCATGTCGCTCGAACGGCGCAAGATGCTGGCGCTGCTTGGCGCGGAGCTCGAGCTCACGCCGAAGGAAAAAGGCATGAAGGGCGCCATCGCGCGCGCGGAAGAGCTGCTGGCGCAGCATCCCAATTCCGTCATGCCGCAGCAATTCGACAATCCGGCGAACCCGGAAATCCATCGCACCACGACCGCGGAGGAAATCTGGAACGACACGGACGGCAAGGTCGATGCCGTCATCTCCGGCATCGGCACGGCGGGCACCTTCACCGGCGTCGGCTCGGTGCTGAAGAAGCGCAAACCCGGCCTCAAGATGATTGCGGTCGAACCGGAAGACAGCCCCGTGCTTTCCGGCGGCCAGCCCGGCCCGCACATGATCCAGGGTATCGGCGCGGGCTTTGCGCCGGGCAATCTCGACAAGTCGCTGATCGACGAGATCGTGACCATCGGCAACGAGACGGCCTTCGAACACGCGCGGAAAGCGGCGCGCATGGAGGGCATTCCTTGCGGGATCTCGTCGGGCGCGGCGATTGCCGTGGCGCTCGAAGTCGGCTGCCGGCCGGAAATGAAGGGCAAGACGATCGTCGCGATCATCCCGTCCTTCGCGGAACGCTATCTCTCGACCGCCCTCTTCGACGGTCTCTGATTACTCGGCCTTGCCGCCTGCCGCCTTCATGGCGGCGGGCGCGCCGGGGCCCAGCTCGACCGTCATGTCGCGGGCCTTCAGCTCCTCGCCGCATTCCGAACAGGTATGCACCGCATGGGTGACATGGCCGCAAACCTTGTGGCGGCGCAGAAGCGGCGGACCTTCGGGCCCCGACATCCACTTGTCGCCCCAGTCGAGCAGGGCGAGCATGACGGGATAGAGGTCGAGCCCCTTTTCCGTCAGGCGATATTCCTCGCGGCGCGGCCGCTCCTGATAGGGCTCCTTGCGAAGCACACCCGCATCCGTCAGCTTTTTCAGCCGGTCCGCCAGCACATGGCGGGCGATGCCGAGCCGCTGCTCGAATTCCTCGAAGCGGCGCACACGCAGGAAACATTCGCGCAGCACCAAGAGCGTCCATCGGTCGCCGACGATGGAGAGCGAGCGGGCGAGCGAGCAGGGTTCGCGATCCAGTTCTTCCCAGCGCATGGCGCCTCCTTTTACAGGAGTATAGCTTGACAGGTTCTCTTTCGGAACCCATTGTAAAAAGATGGGTTCCGAAAAAGAACTTTAGCGCCGGAGCGGAGGAGCGCGCCATGAGCGAGAAGAAAGCTGCCGTCATCATTGGCGCAGGCGACGCCACGGGCGGCGCCGTCGCCAAACGCTTCGCCAGGGAAGGCTATGTCGCCTGCGTGACCCGCCGGAACGAGGAGAAGCTTGCGCCGCTTCTCGACGAGATCCGCGCCGCGGGCGGCGAGGCGCGCGGCTTCGGCTCCGACGCGCGCAAGGAAGAGGATGTCGTCTCGCTTTTTGAGACGGTCGAGCGCGAGGTGGGGCCCGTCGAGGTCTTCGTCTTCAATATCGGCGCGAATGTGAACTTCCCCATTCTCGAGATGACGGAGCGCGTCTACCGCAAGGTCTGGGAGATGGCGGCCTATGCGGGCTTTCTCACCGGCCGCGAGGCGGCGCGCGTGATGGTGCCACGGGGACGGGGCACGATGATCTTCACCGGGGCGACGGCGAGCCTTCGCGGCGGCTCGGGCTTTGCCGCCTTTGCGGGCGCGAAATTCGCGCTCAGGGCCCTGGCGCAGAGCATGGCGCGCGAACTCGGCCCCAAGGGCATTCATGTCGCGCATCCGATCATCGACGGCGCGATCGACACGGCCTTCATCCGCGACAATTTTCCGTCGCGCTATGCGCTGAAGGATGAGGACGGAATCCTCAACCCCGAACATATCGCCGAAGCCTATTGGCAGCTTCACGCGCAGCCGCGCGACGCCTGGACGCATGAACTCGATCTTCGTCCATGGATGGAAAACTTCTGAACAAGGGAACAAGCAGATGAGCAAGAAGGTCGAGTTTCATTTCGACTTCGGCAGCCCGAACGCCTATCTCGCGCACAAGGTTGTGCCGGAGATCGAGGCGCGTACGGGCGTGAAGTTTCGCTATGTGCCGGTTCTGCTTGGCGGCATCTTCAAGGCAACGAACAATGTCTCGCCGGTGATCGCGAACCAGGGGATCAGGAACAAGGGCGAGTACCAGTTCCTCGAAATCGAGCGCTTCGTGAAGAAGCACGGGCTGACGAAGTTCAAGTTCAACTCGCATTTCCCGGTGAACACGCTGCAGATCATGCGCGGCGCGGTGGCGGCGGAAATCGACGGCAATCTCGACGCCTATATCGAAGCGGTGATGCCCGCCATGTGGGAGCAATCGCTGAAGATGGACGATCCCGACGTGATCAAATCCGCGCTCGATCAGGGCGGCATCGACGGCGCGCATATCCTCGCGCGCATCCAGGATGCGGATGTGAAGGCGAAGCTCGTCGCAAATACAGAAGACAGCGTCAATCGCGGCGCCTTCGGCATTCCGACATTCTTCGTCGATGGCGACATCTATTTCGGCAAGGACCGGCTGCGCGACGTGGAAGAAGCAATCAGTGAGTGAGACGATGAACGCGACGACAAATCTTTCTCCCATCTTCCGCCGCGAGGGCGACATCTGGCAGGCGGCGCCGCAGGCGCAAGGCCCGTTCGGGGGCATGCATGGCGGCGCGGTGGCCGCGCTTTCCATTGGCGAGATGGAGACGATGGCGGCGGAGAAAGGCTGGGGCGCGCTCGTCTCGGCGAACCTCTATCTCCTGCGCCCGCTGCCGCTTGAGGGGATTTCGAGCCGCATGACGCCGGTGCGCGAGGGGGGACGCATCGCCGTGATCGAGAATGAGCTATGGGCGGGCGGCAAGCTGCAGGCGAAGGCAAGCGCGTGCTTCCAGCAACCGCTTTCGATCGAAGGACTGCCGGGAACGCCGGAAAGACAGGTCTTCGAGCCGGAGACGTTTCCGGCATGGGAGCGGCCCGCTTTCTTCAAGGCGAGCAATACCAATCAGGGCTTTCTCGATCTCGTCGACATTCGCGACACGCAGCACGAGGACGGCATGCGCGCGAAATGGTTCCGGCTGAAGCGTGGCTTCCATTCGGCACCGACGCCTTTTTCCGCCGCGATGGCTGTTGCCGACGTATCGACGCTTTTCACGGTGACGGATGCAGGCGCGAAGCCCAATGCAGGCGGCTGGCCCAATGCCGATCTCTCATTCCACCTCGCCCGTCAGCCGAAGGGAGAATGGATCGGCGTTGCGCAGCGCGGCGCCTGGCACGGCGACGGACGGGGCATGACGGAATCGGAAATCTTCGACGCCTATGGCCGCATCGGCCGATCATGCCAGAGCGTGGTTCTGCTGCCGCCGATGGCCTGACGCAACCGGGCCGTGCTATGACAAGGACATGGCACTGAGCGACGAACAACTGGAGCGCTATGCTCGGCATATCGTACTGAAGGAGATCGGCGGCCCCGGCCAGCAGAAACTCCTGAAGGCGCGCGTGCTCATCATCGGCGCGGGCGGGCTCGGCTCCCCCTGCCTGATCTATCTCGCGGCGGCGGGCGTCGGCACCATCGGCATCATCGACGACGACACGGTGTCGCTCTCGAACCTGCAACGGCAGATCGCTCACGGTACCGCCGACATCGGAAGGCCGAAGACCGAGAGCGCAGCGGAGGCGGCGCTGCGTATCAATCCCGATATCGAGATCGTTCAGCACAAGGAGAGACTGACGGCGGAAAACGCGCTCAAGATCGTGTCGCAATATGAAGTGGTGGCGGATGGATGCGACAATTTCGCGACGCGCTTTCTGGTCAACGATGCCTGCTATTTCGCGAAGGTGCCTCTAGTCTCGGCCGCAGTCGGCCAGTTCGAGGGGCAGATCGCGACCTTCCGCGCCTTCGAGACGGATGAGGGCGGAAAGCCGAAGCCGAACTACAGGGACTTCGTGGGCGCGACGCCGCCTCCAGGGTCCGTGCCGACCTGCGAGGAGGCGGGCGTGATGGGCGCGCTGACCGGCGTCGTCGGATCGCTGCAGGCGCTGGAAGTGATCAAGGAAATAACCGGCGCGGGAGAAAGCCTTGCGGGACGGATTCTCATATATGACGCGCTCGATACGCGCTTCCGGACGGTGAAGCTCAAATGGGACCCCGAAAACCCGCTGACCGGCGAGAACCCGACCATCCGCGATCTTTCGGTACATGCGGCGTGAGCCGACGCCTTACATGATCGCCGGGATGACGCGGTCGGGTGGGCGGTGGCCATCCATGAAGGTCTTGATGTTGACGATGACCTTGCCGCCCATTTCGACGCGGCCTTCGATGGTCGCGGAACCCATATGCGGCAGAGTGACGACATTGGGCAGCTTGAGAAGGCGCGGGTTCACCGCCGGTTCGCGCTCGAAGACGTCGAGTCCGGCACCCGCGAGTTCGTTCGCCTCCAGCGCGCGGACGAGAGCATTCTCGTCGATGATCTCGCCGCGCGCCGTATTGACGATATAGGCTTCCGGTTTCAGGAGCTTCAGGCGCCGCGTATCGAGCAGATGGAAAGTCTGCGGCGTCAGCGGGCAATTGACCGAGACGATGTCTACCTTGGGGAGCATGTCGTCGAGATTTTCCCAGAAGCGCGCCTCGAGTTCTTGCTCGATGACGGCATTGGCGGGCTTTCGGTTGTGATAATGGATTTCGAGACCGAAGGGGCGCGCGCGGCGCGCCACCGCCTGGCCGATGCGGCCCATGCCGATGATGCCGAGACGTTTGCCCGTGAGGCGGCGGCCAAGCATCCAGGTGGGCGACCAGCCGGGCCATTGTCCTTCATGCTCGCGAAGATAGCGCGCGCCTTCCGACAGGCGGCGCGGCACGGCGAGGATGAGGCCCATGGTCATGTCGGCCGTATCTTCCGTCAGCACGCCCGGCGTGTTCGTTACCGTAATGCCGCGGCGGCGCGCCGTCTCCACATCGATATTGTCCACGCCGGTACCGAACTGCGCGATAAGGCGGAGGTTCTCGCCCGCCTGCGAAAGAAGACGCGCGTCGATCCTGTCGGTGACCGTCGGCACGAGCACATCGGCGGCGCGCAGCGCATCCGCGAGTTCGGCCTGAGTGAAAGGATGATCGTCGGCATTCAGCCGGACATCGAACAGCTCGCTCATGCGCGCCTCGATGGGCGCCGGCAGTTTGCGTGTAACGATGACAATCGGCTTTCTGGCGGTCATGAAACTACTCCGGCGGCGTTCCGCTAGAATGGGGGGTCCAATCGTGCCCCTTCTTATCAGGTTTTATCCGGTTGTTTGCGCCATTTTCTGGCAAAATCCCGTGAGTCGGCCGTAACGGGCGGGCGAAACGGATCGACGTTGGGGACGGAGGCCGCAAACCAGCGGGTAACCGGCGGGGCGCCAGCGGGCAGAAGAAAAGATGCGGGAGCAATCGACGAAGACGAAACGCAAGGGGAGGCGCGCAGGGGTTTTCGCCGCGCTTTCCTTCGGCATTCTTGCGAGCCTTGCGGGCGTTTGCGCGGGCGAGGGAGGACCGGGGAAAGCGCTTGCGTCACCACAGGCGGCGATGCCGGAACGCACGCCCGGATCGGCGACCGGGCTTCCCGTGCCTCGTTTCGTCAGCCTGAAGTCGGGCCGGGCGAATGTCCGCCGGGGGCCGGGAACGGATTTCCCCATCGACTGGGTCTATCGCAAGAGTGGCGTCCCGCTGGAGGTCATTGCGGAATCGAGCAACTGGCGCCGCATCCGCGATCATGAAGGCGACGGCGGATGGATCTGGCACTCGATGCTCGACGGCGAGCGCACGGCGATCATCGACCGCACCGCGGAGGATGGAGCGCCGCTCGCCCTTCAAGCCGAACCGGACGAGGCAGCACCCGTCATCGCCTATGCCGAGAAGGGCCTCGTCGCGCATGTGACGGCCTGCAGATCATACTGGTGCCGCCTCGAAGCGAAAGGCTATGAGGGGTGGGTGCCCCAGAACGCGCTCTGGGGCGTCTATCCCGGCGAGGAATTCGAATAGATCAGGCGAAGTCCTTCGCGAGAGCCTCTTTGACCTGAGGCTGCATCACCGCCATGTGGTGATAGTTCTCGTGAGCGATGACCACCATGACCTGGGTCGCGGGATCGCGGAACTTCGCGATCTGTTCCGGCGTGAAACGGAAATGGACGAAATGGACGGAGGATGTCTTGCCGTCCGCCTTGGTCCGTTCGACATCCGTCTCCGCTTCCCCGGCGACCTTCTCTCCTCCAACATCGATGAAGAGATGCTTCTCGACCCAGGTGATCGAGCGCAGGAACCGGTCGCGGCGCACGGGATCGTTGATCTCGAACATCACGGTGGCAACCAGTTCGCTGCCCTGCGGGATCAGCGGATTATAGGCGTGAAGCTCGTCGGCGAGCTGTTCCTCGCCGCCTTTTTCGATGTGCAGCATTTCCTGAATCTGCTGGAACATCGTGTCGTAGTTCTCGAAATAGAAGGTGGCGTAGGGGCCAACCTCGACGCGGCGGTTCTTCTTCATCTCCGTTATCGCCGCGCGGCGCTGCTTGCGCTCCTTCGCATAGACTTCATAGGGAAGAATATCGGCGGGGGTGATTTCCTTTTTCATCGCAACCATCTCTGCAACCATTTCTCCAGAGTTTCGTGAAAACGAGCCCCCTATTCAACAAGCCCCCAGGCGCGAGCCATGATCTCGATCGGATGATAAGGCGAAGGCGGCGAAGGCTCGTCCATCGTCTCGATTTCATGAACGAGATGTTTCGCAGCAAGCGGACAGTCCGAAGTCACGTATTTGTTGCCTGTCTTGGCGACGTTTCGCGAGGCTGTCTTGCCAACCTTCATGGCGACGTCGAAGGTTTCCTTCATGACACCGAAGGTCCCTCCGTGTCCGGAACAACGCTCGACCACATCGAGCTTCAGCTCCGGAATGAGACGCATCATCTCGGCCGATTTCGCGCCCATGTTCTGCGCACGGGCATGGCAGGCAAGATGGGCCGTCACGCCGCCGTCGACCGGATTGAGCCCCGGCGCAAGGCCTTCCTTCTTCGCGATGTCGACGACATATTCGTCGATGTCGCGCGTTGCGGCCGACAATCTTTTCACATCCTCGTTCTCCGGAAGGATGAGCGGCCACTCGAACTTGAACATGAGGCCGCAGGACGCCGTCAGCGTGATGATGTCGTAGCCCTTGTCGATCCAGGCACACATGTCCCTTGCAACCTTCTCGGCCTGGGCAGCGACCTTTTCGATGTTGCCCTGTTCCAGGAAAGGCATTCCGCAGCAGCCGGGATAGGCAACCTCCGTCTCGACACCGTTATGCGCGAGAACGAGACGCGCGGCCTCACCCACCTTGGGATTGTTGTAGTTCACGAAGCAGGTGGCGAAGAGAACAGCCTTGCGGCCCTTCGCCGGCGCATCCTTCGGTTTCACGGTTCCGTTCGCGTCCTGCTTCTTCGCACGGCGGGTAAAGGTTTCGCCGTGGAACTTCGGCAGCTCGGCGCGGCGGTCGATACCCGCGACGGCCTCGAGCGCGGGCCGCGTCAGCTTGTTGCCACGCGCGGATCCCCAATTGGCGAGAGGCGCGACGGGCGCGGCAAGCGATCCGTTGCGGTCCATCTGCGCGAGCTGTCCCGGCACGAAAGGAAAGCCGCCTTTCGCCTTCGCTTCGGCAGCGCGGTAGCGGAGCATCAGATGGGGAAAATCGAGATTGAATTCGTGCGGCGGCACGTAAGGGCACTTCGTCATGAAGCACATGTCGCAAAGCGTACAGGCTTCCACGACGGGTCCGAAATCCTCGGACTTCACCTCGTCGAGTTCGCCGGTCGGGCTTTCGTCGATCAGATCGAAGAGGCGAGGGAAACTGTCGCAGAGATTGAAGCAGCGGCGGCAGCCGTGGCAGATGTCGAAGATGCGGCGCATCTCCTCATCGAGCTTTTCCAGATCGTAGAATTCAGGATTGTGCCAATCGAGCGGATGGCGAATCGGAGCTTCGGTACTGCCTTCTTTCGGGCTGCTCATCGGCTAAGGTCCCCAGCGCAAGATGTAGACTTATCGAGAGAGAGAAGGAGCGGGGACCAAAGGCCCCCGCTCCGGCAGCAATCGCAGATCAGCCGTTCAGGCTGTCCAGGGCCTTCTGGAAGCGGCCGGCATGGCTCTTTTCGGCCTTGGCGAGCGTTTCGAACCAGTCGGCGATCTCGTCGAAGCCTTCCTCGCGAGCCGTGCGGGCCATGCCCGGATACATGTCGGTGTATTCGTGCGTCTCACCCGCAATGGCGGCCTTGAGGTTCTTGTCGGTGCCGCCGATGGGCTCGCCGGTGGCCGGGTCGCCGACTTCCTCGAGGAATTCGAGATGGCCATGCGCGTGGCCCGTTTCGCCTTCGGCGGTCGAACGGAAAACGGCGGCAACGTCGTTGAAGCCCTCCACGTCGGCCTTCTGAGCGAAATAGAGGTAACGGCGGTTGGCCTGGCTCTCGCCCGCGAAAGCCTCCTTGAGGTTTTCCCAGGTCTTTGTACCGGTAAGCGATGGCATGGTTCTGCTCCTCACCATTGTGTTTGACGGATCGTTTCTGAGGCCAAGAAAAGCCCCCTGAGGCGGCAGGCTGCGCTGGCTTTCGGCTTGCGCGGAACTCCTGCCGGAGCTCTCCGCACCGGGGGCTCGCGAAAGCCTTCCGGTGCCCGTCCCGCCTGCCCCGGAGAGAGGCCGAAGCGGGAGGTTGGGCATGATCCTAGGGCCGCTCGCGAGAACGGTCAACAGTTTGGAATACCTCCAAACAGTCTTTTTACTTATTGTTCTTGCAAAGAATTCTCAGTCGCGACTGCGATCCTGAAGACGCACGATCACATCCACGCGGGCGACATCCATACCCTCGGGAGCGGCGGGCAAGCTGCCGATCGTTACCTCGTGGCCTGCGATGTCCATGAGGGCGCCATCCTTCTCGATGAAGAAGTGATGGTGGTCGTCGGTATTGGTGTCGAAATAGGTGCGCGAGCTGTCGACCACGACTTCGCGGAGGAGTCCGGCGCCGGTAAACTGATGGAGCGTATTGTAGACCGTGGCCAAGGAAACGCTTACGCCGGCCTTCTGGGCCTCGTCATGAAGCGCTTCGGCCGTCACGTGACGGTCTCCGCCATCGAACAGGAGACGGCCCAAAGCCAGCCGCTGGCGGGTCGGGCGCAACCCGGCCTCCCGCAGTCTGGTGAGTGTCTGTGCGTAGGGTCGTTCCTGCGTCACGGGCCTGTTCCTCTGGTACCGGGGAGACCGGTGCGCTCAATCAGGAAAGGAGACGCACACAGCCTGCAGTTTGTAATCGTTACAAACAATAAATAATGTGCCGGTCACATGTTTGTCAAGGGCACGGGAAGGCCGCTCCAGCGCCTAAATGCCCGTATGCCAAGGGTTTGCGGCAGCCCTGCGGTGTGTTACGAAGCGCCTAGCAAGCCATGAGGCGAGGAAACCGGGACGGCACCGCCGTCCCAGATTGGGGACGGCCCGGAGCGAATCCAGGCGGCGAAGAAGACCGCGATGCGCAAGGGCCCTATTTGAGCGGACGGTAATGGCGGACCAGAAATCGGCATACTCATACGAAGACCTGCTCGAGTGCAGCCATGGCCGGATGTTCGGCCCGGGAAATCCGCAACTGCCGCTGCCTCCCATGCTGATGATCGACCGCATCACGCATATCAGCGACACGGGCGGCGAACACGGCAAGGGCCAGATCGTCGCCGAGTTCGACATCAAACCCGATCTCTGGTTCTTCGGCTGCCATTTCGAGGGCGACCCGGTGATGCCGGGCTGTCTCGGCCTTGACGGCATGTGGCAGCTTCTCGGTTTCTTCCTTGGCTGGATCGGCGGACAGGGCAAGGGCCGCGCGCTCGGCGTGGGCGAAGTGAAATTCTCCGCCATGGTGACGCCTGCCGTTAAAAAGCTCGAATATGTCATCAACCTGAAGCGTGTCATCAACCGCAAGCTGGTGCTCGGCATGGCCGATGGCATCATCAAGGCGGATGGCGAGATCGCTTTCACGGTGAGCGACATGAAGGTGGGGCTGTTCGGAGCAGACCAGCAGCCCGCCTGAACGAGGCACCGCGACGCAGGACCAACAGACTGAAGTGAAAGAGAGGCTGCCATGAGGCGAGTGGTCGTCACGGGCATGGGTATCGTCTCCAGCATCGGAAACAACGCGCAGGAGGTCACCGCGAGCCTGCGCGAAGGACGCTCCGGAATCGTCAAATCGGATGTCTATGCCGAGATGGGTTTTCGCAGCCAGGTACATGGCAGCCTCAAGATCGATCTCGACGAGGCGGTCGACCGGCGCGCGCGGCGCTTCATGGGCGACGGCGCGGCCTATGCCTGGATTGCGATGAACCAGGCGATCGCGGATGCAGGCCTTGAGGAAAAGGAAGTCAGCAATCCGCGCACGGGCCTCATCGTCGGCTCGGGCGGCCCCTCGACCAAGGCGATCGTTTCCGCAGCCGACACGGCGCGGACGGAGCCTGTAAAGGGCCCGAAGAAGGTCGGCCCCTTCGCCGTGCCGAAGGCGATGTCGTCGACCTGTTCGGCCAATCTCTCGACCTGGTTCAAGACCAAGGGCGTGAACTACTCGATCAGTTCCGCCTGCTCGACCTCCGCGAACTGCATCGGCAACGCGGCCGAGATGATCCAGTGGGGCAAGCAGGACATCATGTTCGCCGGCGGCGGCGAGGAACTCGACTGGACGCTCTCCGTCCTTTTCGACGCGATGGGCGCGATGTCTTCCAAACGCAATGACCAGCCGGAAAAGGCAAGCCGCGCCTATGACAAGGACCGCGACGGTTTCGTCATCACTGGCGGCGGCGGCATTCTCGTGCTCGAGGAACTCGAACATGCCAAGGCGCGCGGCGCCAAGATCTATGCCGAGATCGTCGGCTATGGCGCGACGGCAGACGGCGCGGACATGGTGGCACCGTCGGGCGAAGGCGCGGTCCGCTGCATGAAGATGGCGCTCGAGAACGTGAAGGAGCCCGTCGACTACATCAATCCGCACGCAACCTCGACGCCGGTCGGCGACATTCCCGAGATCAAGGCGATCCAGGAGGTCTTCGGCGACAAGACGCCGCCGATCAGCGCGACGAAGTCCCTCACGGGCCATGCGCAGGGCGCGGCCGGCGTGCATGAAACGATCTACACGCTCCTCATGATGCAGTCCGGCTTCATCGCGGCGAGCGCGAATATCGACGAGATCGATCCCGAAGTCGCGGCCGCGAATATCGTGCGCGAGCGGATCGACAATGCCGAGATCAATCTCGCGATTTCGAACAGCTTCGGTTTTGGCGGCACGAACGCGACGCTCGCGCTGCAACGCTATAACGGGTGATCCTGGCCCTGGGGAACGCGACCGGGATCCACCCGGAAACGTGGCCGGACAAATTGGGGAACGACTGACGCATGCACGGTTCTGGTGGCGAAAAGACGGGCGAGGAAACGCTGGTTCTTACGGGACCGCTCATGAAGGGCAAGCGCGGCCTCATCATGGGTGTGGCGAACGATCACTCGATCGCCTGGGGTATTGCGCGCGCGCTCGCGGCGCATGGAGCGGAACTTGCCTTCACCTATCAGGGGGAAAGTTTCGGGAGGCGGGTGAAGCCGCTGGCCGAATCCGCCGGTTCGAATATCCTGCTTCCCTGCGACGTAACCGATCCCGCGAGCCTCGACGCCGCCTTCGAACGGCTCGAAAAGGAATGGGGCGTGATGGACTTCGTGGTTCACGCCATCGCGCATTCCGACAAGAACGAACTGAAGGGACGATATGTCGACACGACGCGGGAAAACTTCCTGCGCACGATGGATATTTCCTGCTTCTCCTTTACCGATGTTGCGCGGCGGGCGGCGAAACTGATGACACGGGGCGGCGCCATGGTGACGCTCACCTATGGCGGCTCGACGCGCGTCATGCCGAACTACAACGTCATGGGCGTGGCGAAGGCCGCGCTCGAGGCGAGCGTTCGCTACCTCGCGGTCGATCTCGGGCGTCACGGCATTCGCGTCAACGCGATCTCGGCAGGCCCGATGAGGACGCTCGCAGGCTCTGCCGTGGGCGATGCGCGCTTCGTCTTCAAGTGGAACAAGACGCATGCGCCGATCAAGGAATCGATCGAGCTAGACCATGTCGGCGGCGCGGGGCTTTACCTCCTCTCCGATCTCTCGGCGCGCGTTTCCGGCGAAGTCCACTTCGTAGATGGCGGCTACAACATTATCGGCCTTCCGCGGCAGAACGAACTCAAGGCGCAGATGGAGAGCGGCGGCGAGGGATAGACGGCAACCGCTAGCGCCTCGTCATCTCAAGCACATTGAAGGTCGACTCAAGCTCCGGCCAGGGGAAGACGATGCGCGCCCTTCCGTCCTTCAGTAGAGAGACAACCGCGGGCTCGTCGATCAGCTGCGGGTCGGTGACGCCACCCTCCGGCCCCGAGTAGGCGCGGATCGGGCCGGAATGTCCCTCATTCGGCGCGGCGAGCAGCACCCAGCTCTTTTCGTCGCGCGGATAGAGATAGCCGGACTGGCGCTGCGAGCCCGAGAGCTTCTCGAAAAAGAGGCGGCCGTTCTTCTCGACGATCTCGCAGCGGAACCGGCCATAGACGACGAAACCTGCAAAGGGCCCGCCTGCCTTGATGGTGCGGCAATTCCACTGACCCTTCAGCTCTTCCGGATCGGCCGCGACCGTCTCCTCCTCCATGACGGAAACGAGCTCGTTATAGGTGCCGTGCTCCTCTCCCGCCACGCGCGACTCCATCATGCCTTTCGTCACCGCATCCTCGTAACGCTCGAGCCGGTCGAGATCGTGCGGTGTCGCCTGACTGCGCCAGTCGAGCGCTGTCTCGCCGGCGAGCACAGGGAAAACGGCAAGGGAAGCAAGGGCAGCGAGAGCGGCGAAGCGCATGGGTTTCTCCCAAAAGAAAACGGGACCAGCAGATGCTGACCCCGCAATCCTAGCCTTTTTGTGGCAACCGATCAGTCACGATCGCGCTGCTTGCGGCGGCCACCGCCGCCTTCGCGCTTCTCGCGGGGCTGTTCGGCCGGCTCATTTTCGTAGACGATCTCTTCGCCCGTTTCCTGGTTCACATGCTTCATCGAGAGGCGAACCTTGCCGCGGTCGTCGAAGCCGAGAAGCTTCACCTTGACCTTGTCGCCCTCGTTGCAGATGTCCGAGACCTTTTCGACGCGGTTCGGCGCCATCTGCGAGATGTGCACGAGACCGTCGCGGGGGCCAAAGAAGTTCACGAAGGCGCCGAAATCGACGACCTTCACGACCGTGCCTTCATAGATGGCACCTACTTCAGGTTCTGCGACGATGCCGCGGATCCAGTCGATGGCGGCCTTGATCGAGGCGGCATCGGAAGAAGCCACCTTGATCGTGCCGTCGTCGGAGATGTCGACCTTGGCGCCGGTCTTTTCCACGATCTCGCGGACGACCTTGCCGCCGGTGCCGATCACTTCGCGGATCTTGTCGGTCGGAACGGTGATCACCTCGATGCGCGGCGCGTACTCGCCCATTTCGGGGCGTGCCGTGTCCAGGGCCTTCGCCATCTCGCCGAGGATATGCATGCGGCCGCCCTTCGCCTGAGCGAGGGCCTGCTTCATGATCGCCTCGTTGATGCCGGTGATCTTGATGTCCATCTGGAGCGAGGTGACGCCTTCTTCCGTGCCTGCGACCTTGAAGTCCATGTCGCCGAGATGATCCTCGTCGCCGAGAATGTCCGAGAGGACGGCAAAGCGGTCGCCCTCAAGGATGAGGCCCATGGCGATGCCCGCCACGGCGCGCTTCAGCGGCACGCCCGCATCCATCATCGCGAGCGAGGAGCCGCAGACGGTCGCCATGGAGGACGAGCCGTTCGACTCGGTGATTTCCGAGACGAGGCGCAGCGTGTAGGGGAAGTCGGTCTTGGGCGGAAGCACCGCACGCAGCGCGCGCCAGGCGAGCTTGCCGTGACCGATTTCGCGGCGGCCGGTGAAGCCGACGCGGCCCGTCTCGCCCACCGAGAAGGGCGGGAAGTTGTAGTGCAGCAGGAAGTTTTCCTTGTAGGTGCCCTCCAGCGCGTCGATGAATTGCTCGTCATCGCCCGTGCCGAGCGTCGCGACCACAAGGGCCTGCGTCTCGCCGCGGGTGAAGAGGGCGGAACCATGCGTACGCGGAAGGACGCCCACTTCCGACACGATCGGACGGACCGTTTCAAGGTCGCGGCCGTCGATGCGCTTCTTGGTATCGAGGATCGAGTTGCGAACGATATCGCTCTCGATTTCCTTGAAGACGCCGCCCACTTCGTTTTCGGGCACAGCGTTCTCGTCTTCCGGATTGCAGAGCGCGGCCTTGACCTTGTCCTTCGCCCGGGCAACCGCTTCGTAGCGCTTCGCCTTTTCCTTGATCTGGTATGCGGCCCGCAGATCGCTTTCAGCGAGTTCGCGAACCTTGGCGACGAGAGCGGAGTTGTCCTTCGCCTCGACCGCACGCGGCTCCTTCGCGCATTTCTCGGCCATGCGGATGATCATGTCGATCACCGGCTGGAACTCGCGATGGCCGAACATGACGGCGCCAAGCATGACATCCTCGGAGAGTTCCTTCGCCTCCGATTCCACCATCATCACGGCATCCGCGGTGCCGGCAACGACGAGGTCGAGCGCGCTTTCGGGCATCTCGTCGATCATCGGGTTGAGCTTGTACTCACCATCGATATAGCCGACGCGCGCGGCACCGATCGGACCGAGGAAGGGCAGGCCCGAGATCGTGAGCGCAGCCGAAACGGCAACCATTGCGACGATATCGGGATCGTTCTCCATATCATGGGAAAGAACGGTCGCGATCACCTGCGTCTCGTTCTTGAAGCCCTTGGCAAAGAGCGGGCGGATCGGACGGTCGATCAGACGCGAGACAAGCGTTTCCTTTTCGCTCGGACGGCCTTCGCGCTTGAAGAACCCGCCCGGGATCTTGCCGGCGGCGTAGGTCTTTTCCTGATAGTTCACGGTGAGGGGGAAGAAATCGAGGCCGGGCTTGGGCGAGCGTTCGCCGACGACCGTCGCCAGCACCGTCGTCTCGCCATAGGTTGCGAGCACCGCACCATCGGCCTGACGGGCGACCTTGCCCGTTTCGAGGATGAGCGGACGGCCGCCCCATTCGATTTCTTCGCGAGTGATTTCAAACATATCGGTTTCCTGTTCCGCGGCCCCGCTATCCATGCGTTCTTCCACCATCATGCGGCGGCCGCTTTTCTGCCGCTTCTGACGCGGCCGGACTGAAAGACGGATCCATCGTAACTGCGCCGAATGCACTCGGACCCCGAGGTCCGGAACCCGGCACCGCGAGACAGGGGCGGCGGGTCCAGCTACGATGTCCATCCGTAGACGGACGAATGTCTCTATTTACAGGGTCCCGAAAGACGCACGCCCGCCCGTGAGGCTCAATAGGAACCTCGGGGCAGGCGCCGTGCAAAGCAGAACCGCTGGGGCAATAAGCACCCCTGTTACCGCCGGATCCCCAGACGGGAGATCAGCTTTTCGTAACGCGCCTGGTCCTTCTTCTTGACATAGTCGAGAAGGCTGCGGCGCTGGCTCACCATCTTCAGCAGGCCGCGGCGCGAATGGTTGTCCTTCGCGTGGCCTTTGAAGTGTTCGGTAAGATTGACGATGCGCTCGGTAAGAATCGCGACCTGTACTTCCGCAGAACCGGTGTCGCCGTCCTTGCCGGCAAATTCCTTGATCAGCTGAGCTTTGCGCTCCGGCGTAATCGACATCGGGCATCTCCTCAATTTGCGAGGTTGAAAACACGCACGGGACGAAGCTCGCCCTGCCGGTATTCGGTGAGGGCCACCGGGTCTCCCCGATGGGTCGCCAGAACCGATCCGGAAAGGATGGGTGCGTCGCGCCCGCGCAACAAAACTCCCTGACCCCTTCTCAATCTGGCCGCATCGTCCCCGCTCACGGCCAGCGCCGGGATGTCGTCCAGCGCGGTCTCGAGCGGAAGCAGATGGACCATGGGTCCGGAAGCGGGCGCAATATGGCCCAAGGCGCAGAGTTTATCCAGCGGAATTGCCGCTTTCTCGGTGAAAGGACCGTGACGGGTCCGCCTTAGAGCCGAGACATGGGCGGCGGCACCGAGCGCCCGGCCGATATCGCGGGCCAGCGAACGGACGTAAGTCCCTTTGCTGCAAGAGATTTCGAGCTCGGCATGGGCCGCGTCCGGCTGCGAGATCAGGGCAATTTCATGGATTTCGACCGTGCGGGGGGCGAGTTCGACTTCCTCGCCCGCCCGCGCCCGCGCATAGGCGCGTTCGCCATCGACCTTAACCGCAGAAAAGGCGGGCGGTACCTGCTGAATCTGTCCCTGGAAGCGGGCAAGGATCGCCTCAATTTCCGCGCCGGTGGGGCGGCAGGGGCTCTCCACCGTGACCTCGCCCTCGGCATCGTCCGTCGTGGTTTCGGCACCGAAACGCATGGTGAAACGGTAGGATTTGGTGGCGTCGATCATGAAGGGGACGGTTTTCGTCGCCTCGCCCAGCGCCACGGGGAGAATGCCCGTCGCCAGAGGATCGAGGGTGCCGGCATGGCCCGCCTTCTGCGCGTTGAAGGCGCGGCGGATGCGATTCACAACATCCGAGGAGGTTGGGCCCAAAGGCTTGTCGACGACGACCCAACCCGAGATCGCCTCACCCTTCTTCCGCCGCCCCATCTCCCTACTCCTCGTCGTCGTGCGAGAGATCGCGGGAGACTTCGGGAGAATGAAGCAGGCGGTCGATCGCCTCGGCATTATCGAAGGAGGTGTCCGGCTCGAAGGTCAGATCCGGCATGAATTTGAAAGTGACTTCCTTCGAAAGCTGGCCCCGAAGGAAGGTGCGGACCCGGGTGAGCGCGGCTGCGAGTGCTTCCGCATCGCCATGGCCGAGCGGCGCAACAAAGCAGGTCGCATGGCGCAGGTCCGGGCTCATGCGCACTTCGGTCACGGAGAAGCTGCGGTCGGCGAGTTCCGGATCGCGGATGTTACCGCGCGAGACAATGTCCGAAAGCGCACGGCGCACGAGTTCTCCCGCGCGCAGCTGCCGCTGGCTCGGCGCATTCGAGCCATGACGGCCCTTGTTGGTTCCGGATCTTCTCTGCATTGGCCTGGCGCCCAGCTTCACGTCCCGCCGCGAGCCCTCCCCTCATCGGGGAGGGCCGCAGGAGTTCACATCAGTCGAGGCTGCGCTTCACCACCTCGACATCGAAGCATTCGATGACGTCGCCCTTGCGCATGTCCTGGTAATTCTCGAAGGCCATGCCGCATTCCTGACCGGACTGCACTTCCTTCACTTCATCCTTGAAGCGCTTGAGCGTCGAAAGCTTGCCTTCGTGGATCACCACATCGTCGCGGATGAGGCGAACATGCGAGCCACGGCGGACCACGCCTTCGGTAACGCGGCAACCGGAAACCTTGCCAACCTTCGAAATGTTGAACACTTCGAGAATTTCGGCATTGCCCAGGAAGGTTTCGCGCAGTTCCGGCGACAGCATGCCCGAGAGCGCTGCCTTGATGTCGTCCACGAGATCGTAGATGACCGAATAATAGCGGATTTCGACGCCAGCCTGACGGGCGGCTTCACGAGCCTGCGTATTGGCGCGCACATTGAACCCGATGATCGGCGCATTGGACGCAGTAGCGAGCGTAACGTCCGATTCGGTGACACCGCCGACGCCGACATGAATGACGCGCGCGGTGACTTCGTCGGTGCCGAGCTTCTCAAGCGCCTGCACAATCGCTTCCGCCGAACCCTGCACGTCGGCCTTGACGACGATCGGGAGCTCCTTCTTGTCCTGCTCCTTGAGCTGGGACAGCATCTGATCGAGCGACGTGCGGTTGCCGGTGCCGACGCGCTTGTCGCGGCGAACGCGCTGGCGGTAGTCGGTGATCTCTCTCGCGCGAGCCTCATTCTCAACGACGCTCATCACGTCGCCCGCTTCCGGCGCACCGCCAAGACCGAGCACTTCGACCGGCTGCGAGGGGCCGGCGGACTGCACGTTCTCGCCACGGTCGTTGATCAAGGCGCGCACGCGGCCCCACTCGGTGCCCGCGACGATGATGTCGCCGACATGCAGTGTGCCGCGCTCGATGAGCACGGTGCCGACGGGACCGCGCCCCTTGTCGAGTTTCGCCTCGACAATGATGCCTTCGGCGGAACGGTCGGGATTGGCCTTCAGTTCGAGCACTTCGGCCTGCAGGAGGATCGCTTCCTCAAGCTTGTCGAGCGCCATGCCGCTCTTCGCTGAAATTTCCACCGCCATCACGTCGCCGCCGAAATCCTCGACCACGACCTCATGCTGCAGCAGTTCGTTCTTCACACGCGAAGGATCGGCTTCCGGCTTGTCCATCTTGTTGATGGCGACGATCATCGGAACGCCCGCGGCCTTCGCATGATTGATGGCTTCGATGGTCTGCGGCATGACACCGTCATCGGCCGCAACGACAAGCACGACGATATCCGTCACCTTGGCGCCACGGGCACGCATGGAGGTGAAGGCGGCGTGGCCGGGCGTATCCAGGAAGGTGATGCGATCGCCGGAGCCGAGCGTCACCTGATAGGCGCCGATATGCTGCGTGATGCCGCCCGCTTCGCCAGCGGCGACATCCGTCTTGCGGAGCGCGTCGAGCAGCGAGGTCTTGCCGTGGTCGACGTGACCCATGACGGTGACGACCGGGGCGCGCGATTTCTTCAGCTCGGGCGAGTCGTCCTCGCCGACAAGACCTTCCTCGACGTCCGATTCCGCGACGCGCTTGACCGTATGGCCGAGTTCTTCCGCAATGAGCTGGGCGGTGTCGCTATCGATCACATCGGTAATCTTCACCATCATGCCCTGTTTCATCAGGATCTTGATGACATCGACCGCGCGCTCCGCCATGCGGTTCGCGAGTTCCTGGATGGTGATCACTTCGGGAATGACGACTTCGCGCACGATCTTCTGCGGTGCGTCCTGAACGCCCATATGCTTCTTGCGCTCACGCTCCACACGCCGCCGCATCGACGCAAGCGAGCGCTGACGGCCGCCTTCGTCATCGAAGGCCTTGGTGATGGTGAGCTTGCCTCGCCGCCGCTCTTCGGTTCGGCGGGTGGCGGGCTGCTTCGGCGCGGCATGTCCGGCGCTGCGCTTCGGCTTTTCTTCCTCGTCACCATCTTCCTCGGTGGCCGCCTTGCCGCTCGGCCTCGCGGGAGCGGCCGTTTCCTCGGCCGGGCTGCGGCGTTTCGCGTCCTCAGCGGAACGGGTACGCGCTTCCTGTTCGGCGGCGAGACGCGCCGCTTCTTCCGCGGCGCGTGCAGCTGCGGCGGCTCGTTCGCGTTCGCGGCGCGCATCTTCCTCGGCGAACCGCTTCGCCTCTTCCTCGGCGCGGCGGCGATCCTCACCCTCGCGCTCGCGTGCGCTGTCGAGAGCCTGGGCGCGCGCCGCCTTTTCTTCTTCGGTAAGCGTCCGCAGCACCACGCCGGAGCGCGAGCGAGCAGGCTTCCTCTCCGGAGCGGGGGCGGGCGCTGGGGCGGGCTTTTCAGCCGCCGGAGCGGGCTTGGCGACTTCCGCCGGCGCGGGCTCGGCGGGCGCTTTCGCGGCAGGCTTCGCCTTTTCCTCGACCGGCGCCGGTGCGGCCGCCTCCGAGGCTGTCTTCAGCGTGCGCTTCTTCTTCTTCTCGACGACAACCGATTTCGAGCGCCCATGCGAAAAGTTCTGGCGTACATGGCCAGACTCAACCGTCCGCTTGAGGCTCAGCGTCTTGCCGCCAGCTTTCGGTTTGCGTTCGCTCGTATCCTGATCGGTCATTCGTATCCTTCGTTAACCTGCGCCCCATGCCTTCACATGGCATGAGCCTTTTGCGGGCGGTCCTTCCGCCCATAGCGCGCCAGTCTGGCAAGGTCGCCCAAGACTTTCGCCTGCATGCGTCCCTTGATCAGGGCTGCATGTATCACATTTCCGCGGCCCAATGCCAAACCCATTTCGTCGGCCCAAAGCGGGCTCAGAACGGGGACATCGCCCGGAATCCCTTGCTCTTTCACCACTCTGAGGCGCTGTTCGAGCTTGCGGCGTCCATCCAGCGAGCCATCGCGAGCCTCAATCAGCGCCGCCACGCGGCCCCTTTCGATCGCCGTCATGACCTTTTCGAAACCGGCCTCCAGCGCGCCTGCCTTGCGGGCAAGGCCCAAGGCATCGGCTGCACGGCGGGCCAGAAGCCTTTCGACGAGATCCGCGAGCTCCGGGCCGGCACTGGCGGAAGCCCTGGCAGCCTTCGCGAAATGTCCCTTCGAGACCGCCTTTTCCACCATTTCTCGCGTCCCAGTGACCCAAAGGCCGCGACCGGGCAGTTTTCCCGTCAGATCGGGAACGACCCGGCCTTCCGGGTCGAGCACGAAGCGGATCAGCCCATCCTTGCCGCCACTCTCACCCGTGACGATGCAACGGCGTTCCGGGCCGTCCTGCTCCCGATCAGGCTTCTTCACCAACCTCATCCGTTTCTTCGCCCTCCTCGCCCTCTTCTTCCTGGGCAAGGTCGGCCTCGGTGATCCAGCCAGCCTTCAGGCGCGCCTGCATGATGAGTTCATTCGCCTCTTCGGCCGAGAGATCGAATCCCTCGAGAATGCCCTGCTGATGCTTGCGCTCGCCATTCACGGTTTCGTTCCAGCCGATCAGATCGTCCGTGGCGCAGCCCGCGAGATCCTCGACGGACTTCACATCGTTCTCGCCGAAGGCAACAAGCATTTTGGGCGTCACGCCTTCGATCTCGCCCACTTCGTCGGCAACGCCAAGCTCACGGCGCTTCGCATCGTATTCGGCATTCTGGCGTTCGATATACTCGACGGCGCGGCTCTGGATTTCCTGCGCCGTGTCCTCGTCGAAACCTTCGATATCGGCGATTTCGTCGAGATCGACGTAAGCCACTTCCTCGATCGAGGAGAAGCCCTCGGACGCCAGCAGCTGGGCGATCATCTCGTCGACGTCGAGCGCTTCAGCGAACATGGTGGTGCGGCTCAGGAACTCGGCCTGACGGCGTTCGGACTCCTCGGCCTCGGTGAGAATGTCGATATCCCAGCCGGTCAGCTGCGAGGCGAGACGGACATTCTGACCGCGCCGGCCGATCGCAAGCGATAGCTGGTCATCCGGGACCACAACTTCAATACGCTGCGCGTCTTCATCAAGCACGACCTTGACGACTTCTGCGGGCGCCAGCGCGTTCACGATGAAGGTGGCGGCGTCGGGCGACCACTGGATGATGTCGATCTTCTCGCCCTGCAGCTCGTTCACCACGGCCTGCACGCGGCTGCCGCGCATACCGACGCAGGCGCCGACGGGGTCGATGGAATTGTCGTTGGAAAGCACGGCAATCTTCGCGCGGCTGCCCGGATCGCGCGCGACGGCCTTGATCTCGATGATGCCGTCATAGATTTCCGGCACTTCCTGACCGAAAAGCTTGGCCATGAACTGCGGATGAGACCGCGAGAGGAAGATCTGCGGTCCGCGCTGCTCGCGGCGCACGTCATAGATATAGGCGCGGATGCGGTCGCCATTACGGAAGGTTTCGCGCGGCAGCAACTCGTCGCGGCGTACAATCGCTTCACCACGGCCGAGATCGACGATCACGTTGCCATATTCGACACGCTTCACGATGCCGTTCACGATCTCGCCGATGCGATCCTTGTATTCCTCATACTGGCGCTCACGCTCGGCATCGCGCACCTTCTGCACGATGACTTGTTTCGCCGTCTGAGCGGCGATGCGGCCGAAATCGACCGGCGGCAATTCGTCCTCGATAAGGTCTCCGACCTGAGCAGCGGGATTGCGGCGCTGCGCAGATTTCAGGTCGATTTGTACGGCGTCGTTGTCGACCTGTTCGACGACTTCAAGAAGACGCACCAGGCGAATATCGCCCGTCTGCGGATTGATGCGCGCGCGGATTTCATTTTCCGCACCATAGCGCGAGCGCGCTGCCTTCTGGATCGCTTCCGCCATCGCCTCCAGGACGACTTCACGGTCGATCGACTTTTCGCGCGCGACCGCATCCGCGATCTGCAACAGTTCAAGCCGGTTGGCGCTTACTGCCGGTGCCATTCTCTATTCTCCGTCGGAGGGGGCATCTTCGGAGGCGTCTTCCGCCCTGCCCTGTCTTTTGAGACTTTCCCTGATGAGGTCGTCGCTCATGACGAGCTTCGCCTCGCTCAACTTCTCGAACGGCAGGCCGAGAACCTGCGGTTCCGAGTAACCTTCGATATCGCACTCAACGAGAACCTCGCCGCCTTCCACGCCCTGCAACGTGCCGCGGAACCGCTTGCGTCCTTCGATGGGCTCGGCGAGTTCGATTTTCACGTCGAACCCTTTCCAGCGCTCGAAATCCTTGGGACGCGTCAGCGGGCGGTCGATACCGGGCGAGGAAATCTCGAGATTATATTCGCCGGGAATCGGATCCTCGACGTCCAGAACGGCAGACAAGGTGCGGGAAAGCTCCTCGCAATCCTCGACCGACATCGAACCGTCCGCCCGCTCCGCCATGATCTGCAGCGTATGGCCGTCCTGAAGACCGAAGCGAATACGCACGATCTCGAAGCCGATGCCTTCCGCGCTCGGGCGCAGGAGTTCGAACACCTTGCGCGGAACGCCGTGTGGGGCAACGAGATGCGTGTCGAGGATCGCGAGATCCTCGTCGTCGTCATCGGGTTTTCTGCCTGCGCCCATCGAGGCCAAATCGAATTCTCCGGAACGGTTTCAGCAAGGCCCAGATAACAAAAAAAGCGGGCCCCCGTTTCCGGAGACAGCCCACTCTCTAGAGCGTCGCTGATCTGTTGGCGCCTATATAGCCCCTTTTGGGGCGCAAGGGCAAGCGCCTCTCAAATCCTGAGGAACGAGAGATAGCAAGGGGTGCGGCCTTCGCGGATCGCCTTCGCCTCGTAGCGGGTGCCGGGCCAGCCTTTGTAGGGCGTGCGCCAGTCCGCCGCGCATTCCGCGGTCCAGACGAAAGTCTCGCCATTCTCTCTGTTGAAGCGGCTCACATGGGCGAGCGTCCAGGCAATGTAGTCGGGAATATCGCTTGCAAAGCGAAGCTCGCCGCCCGGCTTCAGAGCCCGTGCGAGAAAACCCAGCGTTTCCGGATTCATGAAGCGCCGCTTGTTGTGGCGTTTCTTCGGCCAGGGGTCCGGATAGAGGATGAAGACGCGGGCGAGGGATGCAGGAGCGAGCCGCTCCAGCAGGAAGCGCGCGTCGTCATTCAGGATACGCACATTGGAGAGGCTGCGCGCGTCGATTTCGGAAACGAGCTTCGCGACGCCATTCAGGAAGGGCTCGCAGCCCATGATGCCGATTTCGGGATGGGTTTCGGCCTGATGGGCGAGATGCTCGCCGCCGCCGAACCCGATTTCGAGCCAGACCTCTTTCACCCCGCCGAAGAGTGGCCGGGGGTCTATCTGCTTTTCCTCAAGCGAAATGGAGACCCTCGGAAAGAGGGTCTCCATCAAATTCGCCTGGCGCGACCGCAGGGCCTTGCCCTTGGTGCGGCCATAGACATGCCGGCGGGAGGTTTCGTTCTCGCCGCTCACCGGCACGCCCTCATGCGGGATCAGCGGATTTCGGCCGCGATCTTGTCGGCGAGGTCCGTCTTCTCCCAGGAGAAGCCGCCATCGGCGTCGGGTTCCCGGCCGAAATGACCATAGGCCGCGGTACGCTCATAAATCGGCTTGTTGAGCTGAAGATGCTCGCGGATCCCGCGCGGGGAAAGATCCATGCACTTGGCAACGGCCTTTTCGATCGCCTCTTCGTCGACCTTGCCGGTACCGTGCAGGTCGCAATAGATCGAAAGCGGCTTGGACACGCCGATGGCATAAGAAAGCTGGATGGTGCAGCGCTCGGAAAGGCCCGCCGCAACGACGTTCTTTGCGAGGTAACGCGCCGCATAAGCCGCCGAACGGTCGACCTTCGTCGGGTCCTTGCCCGAAAAGGCGCCGCCGCCATGGGGCGCCCAGCCGCCATAGGTGTCGACGATGATCTTGCGGCCGGTGAGGCCGGCGTCGCCGTCCGGGCCACCGATGACGAACAAGCCCGTGGGGTTCACGTAGAATTCTTCTTCCGGCGGGAACCAGCCGTTCGGCAGGACTTCCTTCACATAGCCGCGAACGAGTTCACGCAGATCGGACTGCGAAACGCCTTCCTTGTGCTGCGTGGAGACGACGACCGACGTCACCCCGACGGGCTTGCCGTTCTCGTACTTCATCGTGACCTGGCTCTTCGCGTCCGGCTCGAACTGCGGCGTCTTGCCGGAATGACGGTCGTCCGCCATGCGCTTCAGGATACGGTGCGAATAATAGATCGGAGACGGCATCAGAACGTCCGTCTCGGTACAGGCGTAACCGAACATGATGCCCTGGTCGCCAGCGCCTTCGTCCTTGTTGCCGCTCGCGTCCACACCCTGCGCGATATGCGCGGACTGGGCATGCAGCAGCACTTCGCAGTCGGCTTTCTTCCAGTGGAAACCTTCCTGCTCGTAGCCGATCGCCTTAACCGCCTGCCGCGCCGTTTCCTCGATCTTCTCCTTGGTGATCGAGTCCGGACCGCGCACTTCACCAGCCAGCACAATCTTGTTGGTGGTGGTCAGCGTTTCACACGCGACGCGCGCGAAGGGATCGGCGGCAAGGTAGAGATCGACAACGGCATCGGAAATCCTGTCGCACACCTTGTCGGGATGGCCCTCGGAAACGGATTCGCTCGTGAACAGGAAATTTGACCTAGCCAAGTTGCTCTCCCTTTTGGGTCTGAGATGAGTTCTGCGCCCGATCCGGCAGGAAGCCGGTCCGCGCTTTTCTTGTGCCGGGATGCGACAAAACTTTTATGTCGCCGAATGCCCGTTCCTGCGGCGTCCGGCGGCTCTGGTTGTTGCAAGGATCGTATTCGGGGTCAACAGGAGAACGCAAAAAGATATGCACATAAGTGCATATCCTTATTTTATTCTCCGTAATCCAAGGATTTTGCCTGATTTCCCGCCTGCTCGAGCTCATCGCCCTGCCCTGCCAATGCTCTGATCAGATCGAGAATACGCCGCCGGAGTTTCGGATCGGGAATGGCGAAAAAAGCACTGTTGAGCTGAATGCCCTCGGCGGTGGAGAGGACCCCGACATCGACCGCTCCTCGCAGACCCGCTGCACCCTTGAGCGCGCCATTCTCTAGCCCATCGAAGAAATATTCGATGGGGACGCCAAGCACGGCGCCTATCTCATAGAGGCGGCTTGCGCCGATGCGGTTGGTGCCTTTCTCGTATTTCTGCACTTGCTGAAAGGTGAGACCGAGCGCCTCGCCGAGTTTCTCCTGGCTCATGCCGATCAGCATGCGTTGCATGCGGACCCGGCTGCCCACATGAACATCGACCGGATTTGGCGATTTGCGTGTCACGCCTGCGCCTTGGGTATCGTTAGGGGAGACCGACCTTACAACCTCGGGGCAACTCCCGCATCAGGATTGCGGCGGATTTGGCAGAAACTCCATTTCCCCCGCCAATACGGATGCAACCAGAGCATCAGGGACGGCCGTTGACGGGCGGACGCCCATACCAGGCGGCGGCGGAAGCCGCAGCGAGCAAAAAGGCCAGGAAGAGATCGCCGAGACGGGCATAGAGCGTTGGCTGAAGCGCCTCTGGAAGACGAACGTCGATGACGCCCCGCTCCTGAAGAGGCAGACTGTCGATCACTCGGCCATAAGGATCGACCAGCGCCGAAATACCGGCGTTGGCGGAACGGACAATCGGCAGCCCCTGCTCGACCGCACGCATTCGGACCTGGGAGAAATGCTGATAGGGACCGGCCGACTCTCCGAACCACGCATCGTTCGTGATGTTGACGAGCCATGACGGACGCTCACCGGGCGCCACGACCTCGCCGGGAAAAATGACCTCGTAGCAGATGAGCGGCCCCACTGGAGGATAGCCATCGAGCTTGAGTGTGCGCGGGCCTGGACCGACATCGAAGCTGCCGTGAAACTGAACCAGCTTCTCGAGCCCGATGCTCCCGAGAATATGGCGCAAGGGAACATATTCGCCGAAGGGCACCAGGTGATGCTTGTCGTATGTCTCGACGATCTCTCCCGACGAGTTCACGACATAAAGAGAATTGTAGAAAACACGAAGACGGTTGGAGGGGCCATCGGGAGCGGGCTCGCCCCGGTTCGACCCGGTTACAAGCAAGGCACCTTCCGGCAGGACGCGCCCGATCGCGGCAAGTACATAAGGTTCGCGCGCCAGGAGAACCGGATGCGCGTTCTCAGGCCAGACAACGATCGTTTTTTCGTCGATCCCCTGCGGACGTTCCGGTGTCGCCTCGCCCGACATCCGTAGCAGCTGGCCGATGATGGCGAGCACCCGGTTGGGATCGTCCCAGTCCTTCGAGAATGGCGTGTCCGGATGGACGATGCGGATATTCACATCGTCCACGTATGCAAGTTCGGCCGAGGAAAGACGCGCCATCCCGCCGACCCAGATCAGCGCGAGTCCGGCGAGCGCGATCGCGGGCGCGGCGAAGAACTCGCGATCGAAGCTGCGGGGTGCATGCGGGGCTCGCGTATCGAAAACGGCAGGTGAGCCGACGATCAACATGGCAATGAAAGAAAGACCATAGATGCCGACAAGTGCCGCGACCTGCATCAGCGCTTCGGAGCCCGCGAATGCTTCGCCAACCAGATTCCATGGAAAGCCGGTGAGAATGTGACCGCGCAGCCATTCGAAAATCGTCCATGCCACCGCGAGTGCCGCAACGCGGCGGTATCCATGGAACCAGAAGAGGCGTGCAAATGCCGCCGCCGCGCCGGTAAAAAGCGCGAGTCCCGCCGGCAGAAGCGTTACGGCGAGGGGCAACAGAAAGGCATATTTCTCGGCCTCGACGAGAAATGCGTTACCCACCCAATAGAGGCTCAGTAAAAAATAGCCAAAGCCGAACCACCAGCCGACAAGTCCGGCGCGCCACATAACGCGGCGGCGGCGCGAACGTGTCGGCTCGCCCACGCCGTCGAGAAGCCAGACGAGAACCGGAACGGTGAGGAAGAGGACTGGCAGAATGCCGTAGGGGGGAAGGGCGAGAACACTGATTGCTCCCGCGGTAAAAGCCGCGAGATAGCGCGGCCAGCGGCGCAATTCCGACAGCCAGTGCGCAAAACCCGAGACGCGCTCTATCCCCGCGGTCAGACCGCTCTCGATCCTCACGCGATCAGCCTTCCGAACCTGAAGTTGGAGCGCTTTCTTCCGCTGGAGGCAGAAGGTGAATTCGCATCCGCTTGATGCGGCGCGGATCGGCGTCCTTCACCTCGAATTCGAGGCCCGCGGGATGGCGGACGAGTTCGCCACGCAACGGTACACGTCCGAGCAGGGAGAAAACGAGACCCGCCAGCGTGTCCACATCGTCTTCATTCTCTTCCTCGACGAGACGGATGCCGATCATCTCTTCCAGTTCCTCGATCGGGCAGCGCGCATCGGCATCGATCGAACCGTCTTCCCGGCGGACAAGCGCAGGGCCGGTATCCGTGTCGTGCTCGTCCTCGATCTCGCCGACGATCTGTTCAACCAGATCCTCGATGGAAACGAGACCGTCGGTGCCGCCATATTCGTCGATGACGAGTGCGAGGTGGATGCGGGTTGCCTGCATCTTCACCAGCAGATCGAGGGCCGGCATGGATGGCGGCACGAACAGAACATTGCGGCGGATCGCACGAAGCGAGAAAGGCGGCCGGGGGGCGGCCGTTTCGTTCTCGGAAGGCGCAAACCAGGCGAGGACGTCCTTCAGGTGAACCATGCCGATCGGGTCGTCCAGCGTCTCGCGATAGATCGGCATGCGCGAATGGCTTGACTCGCGATAGAGGCGAAGTACGTCTTCGAGCGAAGCGTTCTCCTCGACCCCAACGACATCCGCGCGGGGAACCATGACGTCGTCGACGCGCAGCTCGCCGAAATTGAGGATGTTGACGAGCATATGCCTTTCTTCCGCGGTGAGACCGCGATGCATGTCCTCGTGTTCCTCGATGACTTCTTCAAGACTTTCGCGCAGCGAGCTGTCGCCGCTGACGGCAAAGCCGAGAAGGGCTCGCAGCCAGCCAAAGCCCGAGCGGCTGCGTGAAGTCGCCTCCCTTACGGATGAAGTTCTGTCTGTGGTATCGGCCATGTTCTTGTCGGGATTCTCGTCAGTGTCCGCTGCGCTCGGCGGCATAGGGATCCGGTACGCCAAGATCCTCCAGTATATCGCGTTCCAGAGCTTCCATTTCCTCCGCCTCGGGATCTTCGAGATGATCGTGGCCAAGGAGGTGAAGAACGCCGTGAACGGTCAGATGAGATAGATGATCGCTGAAACTCTTGCGCTGATCGGCCGCTTCACGCGCGATCGTCTCGCGGGCGAGCACCACATCGCCGAGCAGGGGAACACTGCGGGCGAAGGCTTCCTCGGGAACTCCGGTGTCCGGCATCTCGGCGGCAGGAAAAGAAAGGACGTTGGTGGGGCCCTCCTTGCCGCGATAGGCCTTGTTGAGCTTCGCGACAAGCTCGTCGTCGGCCAGCACGATGCAAAGTTCGGCCGCCTCGCCGCCTCGCGTCACGACAAAGGCGTGTTCGGCTGCGCGGCGCACCGTTTCCTCGGTGCCGCTTTCCCAATCCCCGGCTTCACGCAGAACATCGATCTCGAGTCCGGAAACCGGACTTCGGCTCTTGGCGCTTCTTTTGCGCCCGGGACTGGCGCCGTCGCTCATTTCTTGCCGTCTCCGAGAAGACCTCGCTCCCGGGCGTTATACGCCTTCACGATCCGCGTCACCAGCGGATGACGCACCACGTCGGCATCGGAGAAATGGACCGTGGCGACGCCCGACACACCGTCGAGCACGTCAAGCGCATCCTTCAGTCCCGACTTCGCGCCGAGCGGAAGGTCCACCTGGCTCGGATCGCCGGTGATCGCCATGCGGCTGTTCTCGCCGAGACGCGTAAGAAACATCTTCATCTGCACAGGCGTGCAGTTCTGTGCTTCATCGAGGATGACGAAGGAGTTCGCAAGTGTGCGGCCACGCATGAAGGCCAGCGGCGCCACCTCGATTTCGCCCGACTCGATCCCCTTCATGGCTTGCTCGCCAGGCAAGGTGTCGTAGAGCGCGTCATAGAGCGGGCGAAGGTAAGGATCGATTTTTTCTTTCAGATCGCCGGGCAGGAAACCCAGACGCTCTCCCGCCTCGACGGCGGGCCGCGACAGAATGATGCGGTCAACGCGCTTCTGCAGCAGCATCGACACGGCGACAGCGACGGCAAGATAGGTCTTGCCCGTGCCCGCGGGACCGACGCCGAAGACAAGCTCGTTCGACATCAGCGCATCTATATAGGTGCCTTGCGTCTGCGAACGCGCGGAGATGACGCGACGCTTCGTCTGAATCTGGTGGCGCGAGAGACCGCCCTGGGGCTTTTCGAGATCGGCATCGGGGGCAGTCGCCATCCGGATTGCGCCATCGACCTCGCCGGCATTCACTTCCTGACCGGACTTCAGGCGGGCATAAAGATCGCGGAAGACGCGATCGGCCTGACTGCGGGCATGGGCGTTACCGGTGATGACAAGTTTGTTGCCGCGCGAGGTCGCCAGCACACCAAGGCCCTGCTCGATTCGTGCGAGATTCCTGTCGTTCGTTCCGAAAAGCTCCGTAAGGAGACGATTATCGTCGAAGGCGATGACAAGACTGTCGTCGCCTCCGGCCTCACCCTTCGTGCTTTTCACCCCACCCGCTGTATTCAACTGCACCCTGTCCTTTCAACGTGCCTGCTGCACGGACAAAACGCGACCGGCCAACGCGTCATGCGAGTACCGGCTCCTTTTCGAGCAAGCGCCCGCGAAGAGAATTCCTGTGCCCTTCCTCGATCTCGACATCGACAAGCTGACCAAAAAGATGCGGCGGTGCATCGTCGATATGGACCGACTGGAGATAGGGGCTGCGTCCGACGAGTTGGGCTTCGCCGCGCCCCCGCCTGTCGAAGAGTACCGGCATTATGCGTCCCGCGCAGGCACGGTTGAATGCAATCTGCTGCTCGCCGAGAAGGGCCTGGAGCCGCTGAAGCCTGTCGCTCTTCACCTCTTCCGGCAGCTGATCTTCTTCCGTGGAGGCAGGCGTACCGGGGCGCGGGCTGTATTTGAAGCTATAGGCCTGTGCATAGCCGACTTCCCGGATGAGGGAGAGCGTCGCCTCGAAATCTTCTTCCGTTTCGCCGGGGAAGCCGACAATGAAGTCGGACGACATGGCTATATCGGGCTTTGCGGCACGGATGCGCTCCACGAGGCGTATATAGCTTTCCGCGTCGTGCTTGCGGTTCATCGCGGCGAGGATGCGGTCCGATCCCGATTGTACCGGCAGATGCAGGTAAGGCATCAGTTCGGGCACTTCGGCATGAGCGGCGATCAACTCTTCATCCATGTCGCGCGGATGGCTGGTCGTGTAGCGCAGCCTCTCTATGCCGCCGATCCGGGCCAGATGACGGATGAGTTGCCCAAGCGATGCCGCGCGGCCCTTTCCGTCGTCGCCATGATAGGCGTTCACATTCTGGCCAAGCAGCGTGATTTCGCGCACACCGGCATCCGCGAGCGCCTTCGCTTCGTCCAGGATGCGCGATACCGGCCGCGAGAACTCGGCGCCGCGCGTATAGGGCACAACGCAGAACGTGCAGAATTTGTCGCAGCCTTCCTGAATCGTGAGAAAGGCTGTCGCGCCGCGCGCGAGCGTCTTTCGGCGTTCCGGCGCAGGCAAGGCCTCGAACTTGTCGTCGGCAGGGAACTCGGTTTCGACGATGCCCGGGCCGCCATTCGACAGGCGCTCCACATATTGCGGCAGGCGATGATAGGTCTGAGGACCGAGCACGAGATCGACCGCCGGTGCACGGCGGCGTATTTCCTCGCCTTCGGCCTGAGCAACGCAACCGGCCACGCCGATCACAAGGTCCTCACCCCGGCCGGATTTTTCCTTCTTGAGCTCGCGCAGGCGGCCAAGCTCCGAATAGACCTTCTCAGCCGCCTTTTCGCGGATGTGACAGGTATTCAGAATGACAATATCGGCATCTTCGGGCTGGTCGACTTCGGTATAGCCGGAGGGTGCCATGACATCGACCATGCGGGCCGAGTCATAGACATTCATCTGGCAGCCATAAGTCTTGACGAAGATTTTCTTGCGCGGCGCGCCGGAACCGTTTTCAGGGCCCTCAGCAGGGTCCTCGTCCAGCGCGGCGTCTCGGAATGGCGCGGGATTATCTTGCAATGTGTGCGCTCGTCTCCTCAGGGAACTCGATCAAACAGAGAAAGCCTATCACGTATCGCGGCCCGGCAGGGAATGGAAAGGGCCGCCCGCCCTCATGCCCCGGCCACGCGAGGGCTGGGCAGCGCATCCGGCTCCTCGGCGGGGACGGGCATCTCCTCGAAACGGCCTGTCAGCGCCCGCGAGACGCCTGAGCGGCAACAGCTTTCGCAATAGGCGGCAAGCGCCTTGCGATTGCCGATCTCACGGATCGTGACCGGCCTGTGATACTCGACGGTCACCTCGATCGGGCCCGTCTGGAAGGCCTCCCAGAGGTGAGGAAAGAGCTCCATGTCGCCATACCACGCGAAAAAGGGCCGGGCATAGCGGCTCATCGGCATGCCGTAAAGGCCCGTATAGGCGATCGAAACCGGCTGAACCACGAGATCGTCCTCACGGTCTTCCTCGCCGTTCACGATGGTGAGCTGGGCGACGCTCATAAGCGCGCTCTTGAAGGACAGCACGCGGTTTCCGTCGCTCGACGTGCCTTCCGGGAAGAGCACGAGCCTGTCGCCCGAGGCGATGCGCGAATGAATCTCGTTGCGCGAATGAGCGGTGCGGGTACGCCTTTCGCGCTCCACGAAAACCGTCTGCTGGAGCTTTGCCAGCGTGCCGAAGAATGGCCAGCCCGCCACTTCGCTCTTGGCCACGAAGGAGCAGGGCGTGAGCGAGCCGACGATCGGGATATCGAGCCAGGATGTGTGATTGGCGGCGATCAGGCAGGCACCGTCTTCATGAGGTGTGCCGCGGGAAATGACCTTGATGCCGATCAGCTTGCAGAGAAAGCGGTGATACTTGTTCGGAAGAGTGCGGGCATAGGAAAGGTTCAGCTTCAACCCCAGCCACTGCACCGGCATCAGGAGCAGGGCCGAGAGAATAAAGCCTGCCAGAAGCGTGGCGGCCCGCGCGGTTGCCATATGCATCTCCCGTCCTCGCGGCCGACCCCGGCGCGGGACTACTCCTTGCTGCCCTTGGCGTCCGTCTTCTTGTCGCGATTGAGCGGCACGCCGTAGAGTTCAAGACGGTGATCGACGAGCTCGAAGCCGAGTTCGCGGGCGATGATCTGCTGCAGGCGCTCGATCTCATCATTGTGAAATTCGATAACCGAACCCGTCTGAAGATCGATCAGATGGTCGTGATGTTCTTCCGGCACCTGCTCGTAACGCGAACGCCCGTCGCGGAAGTCGTGGCGTTCGAGGATGCCCGCTTCCTCGAACAGACGAACCGTCCTGTAAACCGTAGCGATCGAAATCTTGCTATCGACCGCCGCTGCCCGGCGGTAGACTTCTTCCACATCGGGATGGTCGTGCGCGACGGAGAGCACGCGTGCAATCACACGCCGCTGTTCCGTCATCCGCATTCCCTTTTCCACACAGAGATTCTCGATCCGCTCGGGATCGTTCGGCATGTCTTCGGGGCGCAGGGCCGCTGTCGTCTTTTCTGTCATCAAAAACATAATAGGCGCGCGCCACCGGTTTGTCATTAGCAAGCAAGTTGCCTTGGGGCCTATAAAAGCCCTACACGATCAAGGATTTATGACACCGGTGGCAATGAGGGAAGGTCGCATTTCAGCGTCCTCGCCGCGACCCGCGCAGCTCCCCTCGTGTAGTAGGCCGGCCGCATGCCGACCAGATAGAAACCGAAGCGCTCATAGAGTCTGAGCGCCGCTGCATTGTCTTCAGCAACCTCAAGAAAAAGAGCGTCGGCGCCTGCCGCAACGGCGGCGCTGGCTGCGGTTTCCAGGAGCCTGCGGCCTATCTCCCGGCCGCGTGCAGCCGGATCGACCCCAATGGTCAGGATTTCCGCCTCACCGCCCCCCACGCGCGCCAGAATGAAGCCGAGCGGGAGGGCTTCCGGATTGTCATTCGCCGGATCAGGCGCGGCGAGAAAGGCGAAGGCGCCCGGCATGGCAAGTAGCCTCGCAAGCGAAGCGGCATCCCAGGCCTCCTCGAAACAAAGGGCGTGAAGCGCCGCAAGACGCTTGAGGTCGTCTGCGCGAACGGACCGGATGGCAATGTCCGTGCCCATGTTCAGGCGGCCTCGCCGGGATCGCGCCCGCCGGGAAGCTTCGCATCGGGCGCCCGGATATAGAGCGGAGCAGGCGGGGTATGGAAGGTCTCGAGCCCGCGCTCGGCGGCAAGCCTCTGCGCTATACGGGCGACAATGGAAGCGTCCGGCTGGGGCCGTGTTTCCGACAAGCGATATTCCCGTCCCGCTCTCTCGAGAACATCCGCCAGAAGGGGCGTCCCGGTACCGGACAGCACGAAGGGGCCTCGCGGCAGATGCGCGAGTGCCGTTTCGAGCCCGACAAGAAGCGGTCCCGTCTGCTCTGTCCCATCGGCGGCGAAAGCCTGCATGTAGACCTCTTCGCGCCGCGCATCGAACGAAGCAAGGATCGTCTCATCCGCTTCGGCTGCAACGGGTTCGGCGATGGCTTCGAGCGTCGTCACGCCGATAAGGGGAAGCTTTCTCGCCAGCGCAATTCCACGCGCGGCGGCGAGCCCGACGCGAAGTCCCGTGAAAGTGCCGGGGCCGACCGTCACCGCCAGCACGTCGAGATCGGAAAAACCGAGCGCAGCCTCCGCCAGCACCGTTTCGATCATGGGAAGCAATGCTTCCGCATGGCCGCGCGTGCGCTCCTCGAACAGGCACGCGATCTCCCCCTCGGCGTCGCGTATGGCGGCGGATAACGCGCCCTGCGCAGTGTCAAAGGCGAGAAGGATCAAGGACTATGCTCCGTATGAGGAAGGGAGTCAGACGATCGAGCAGGCGTCGTCGAAAGGCAGACGCGGGCTGCGCGGGAAAAGACCAGCCGGATCGCCATGACCGAGATTGCAGAGAAAATTGGATTTGACGCTGGTGCCGGAAAAGAAGATCTCGTCGACCTTCTTCATGTCGAAGCCCGACATGGGCCCGCAGTCGAGACCGAGCGAGCGCGCTGCAATCATGAAATAGGCGCCCTGGAGCGAGCCATTACGGAAGGCGTTCATCTCGGCCCATTCATCCGACCAGTTGAACCAGGTCTTCGCCTCGGGCGCATGCGGGAAGAGCTCGGGCAGGCGCTCGTAGAATTTCACGTCATAGCCGATGATTGCGGTGACGGGGGCTTCCATCGTCTTCTTGAGATTGCCTTCGGAGAGTGCGGGCGCGAGCTTTTCCTTGCCCTCCTTCGACTTCACGAAAATGATGCGGGCGGGAGACATGTTGGCGCTGGTCGGGCCCCATTTCATGAGCTCGTACAGCTCCTTCAGCGTCTCGTCGGAGACCGGCTCGTCCTTCCACGCATTATGCGTGCGGGCTTCACGGAAAATGATGTCGAGCGCTTCGTCCCCAAGCCTGCCGCTCATGGGCCTATCTCCTTCGCGAGTTTGACAGATGGCGTCACGATACCGTTTTCACGCCCAAGCGCCAGCCCTCGAGACAAAATCCGACCGGCAGTCAATCCGCCGGTATCAGACCTGGCGAACCTCGACGATTTCGGGAATGTAGTGTTTCAGCATGTTCTCCACGCCGCGCTTCAGCGTGACGGTGGAAGAGGGGCAACCGGCGCAGGCGCCCTGCATGTTGAGAAACACGATGCCTTCCTCATAGCCCTGGAAGGTGATGTCGCCGCCATCCTGTGCGACGGCGGGCCTCACGCGGGTGTCGAGGATCTCCTTGATCTGGGAGACGATCTCGCCATCTTCGCCGTCATGCGCGGCATGGGCATCGTCTTCGCCGCCCGCCGCGAAAAGGATCGGCGCGCCGCTCGTGAAATGCTCCATGATCGCGCCGAGAAGCGCGGGCTTCAGGTGCTGCCACTCGCCGCCCGACTTGGTGACGGTGATGAAGTCATTGCCGAAAAAGACGCCGGTGACGTTTTCGACGGCGAAAAGGCGCATGGCGAGCGGCGAGCGCTCCGCGGCCTCGCGCGTCGGGAAATCGGCGGCGCGGCCTTCTCCAAGCACTTCGCGGCCGGGCAGAAACTTCAAAGTCGCCGGATTGGGCGTCGCCTCGGTCTGGATGAACATGAGAAAAGCCTTTTTGGTAGCGTGGGTTAACGGCATCAAGGGCCGCTTCGTTCGCGCTATAGATGGACCGTCGGAAGGCTCAAATCAAGCAGGCGCCGGAATCAGGCCAGTGAGCGCAGTGCTTCTTCGGTGAGATTGCCCGGCACCACGGTGACCGGAATGGGGAAGGACTTCTCGGAAGCACTGGCGACCATGGTCACGAGAGGGCCGGGACCTTCCTTGCCGGTACCTGCCGCAAGGACGAGGATCGCAATGTCCTTGTCCTCCTTGATGAGTTGCATGACCTGTTCGGCGCGGCGGCCTTCCCGGATCAGGAGTTCGGGCATGATGCCCGCATATTCGTTCACATGGGCGGCGAGGCGATGAAGCAGTTCCTCGGCTTCCTCACGCGCCTCCTCCTGCATGATGTTTTTTACGCCGAGCCATTGCTGGGAGGCTTCGCCGGGTTCGATCACGGCGAGAAGCGTCACCACGCCGTTGGTATGGCTGGCGCGAAGGCTCGCGAAGTGAATGGCCACTTCGGATTCGGGCGTGCCGTCCACGATGACGAGAAATTTGCGCCGCTTCTGCGGCGTGGCGCTTTCGCCCGATGTCCCAGATTCGCTCATGGGCCGGATGCTGCCACCGCGCGGCGCATCCGGCAAGCATGTGAATCGGGCGTTATTTCAGCAGTATATTGCTGATTTCACGGAGTTGGGTGCGCGCCCGAAGAAGGTAGAAGCCCTGCGCGGCCAGATGGTTCGGCTGGAACTGGGCATCGAGTTCGCCGTTCGATACGACCCAGGGATCGAGAAGGGCCGCCTTGCGGAAACTCTCCATCATCTCGTTCCAGGGTTTCTCCAGATTGCGCTCCTTGATGATGGGAGCGAAATCCGCACCGAGCCCCTGCAGCACCATGTAGTAGCCGTAGAGTTTGCCCTTGGTGAAATAGAAGATGTCGTCGGCATCTGAATCGAAGAAGCTGCCTGCCCTTTCGGCGAGGTGGCGATCGATCAGTGCGGAAGAAGAACCGATATCGGCAGCGAAACGCTCGATGGTCGCCAGCAGATTGTCGGCGCGGATGTCGTAGTTCGCCTCGCCTTTTGCGAGCCGCGCATTGTAGGCGAGAAGACGCGTCCGGGCGTCGCGATATTGCGACTCGGAACTGGCGCGCGGCGCAAGCGACACGCTCGGATTCCATATCCAGACATTGCCGGGATACTGCAGAAGACCGGCGGCGCGCTGGAGATCGGGATCGGCTTCGGAGGAGCCGCGCGTGCGGCCGAGTTGGTCGGTCAGCTCGAAGCCGAACCGCGCCAGCGCCGACATGATGCCCTGCTGGAAGTTCGGCATGTTGTCGAGCAGCGTGCCCGGCTGAAAGAAGGGGTCGTTCGCAGTCCAGCTGTTCTGGTTCACCTCGCGGTCGATGAGCCCTGCCGCGAAGGCGACCGCCATGCTGCCGCCTTCCGCCTTATCTGCCGCGGATGGTGTGAACTCGATGTCATCGTCGATCGTGTGAACGATGAACATGCCGATCGGATAATAGAGAAGGATGAGGACGAGAATGGCGAGGCCCGCGCGCTTCGCCATGCTGCCCATGCCGGGGCGATTGAGGCTGCCGAAGAAGCCGCCGCCACTGCCGTTCGCCGCTGTGCTGCTGCCGCCAGACGCGGTCTGCGATCCGTCGCCGCGCCGATACATCCAGCGATGACGGAGATTTTCGCGCCAGCCTGCGAGGCGGTCAGAAAAGGACATGGACGGACGATCCTCCGGTATCAGCAGTTTTGCGGCCCGATGCCTTCCTTAAGATGGGACGTGCGGCGCGCCGATCAAGCACCGCCTTCAGGCCGTCAGATGAAGCCGACGATTTCGCGGACGCGCGCCAGGACGGGATCGGCGATGGCGCGGGCGCGTTCGGCGCCTTTCTCCAGGATAGTGTCGATATAGGCCCTGTCGTCCATCAGACGTTTCATCTCGTTCGTGATGGGCGACAGTTTTTCGACCGCCAGATCGGCAAGCGCGGGTTTGAAGACGGAAAATTGCGCGCCGGAAAATTCGGCGAGAACCTGAGCCTTGGTCTTGTCCGAAAGGGCGGCATAGATACCGACGAGATTGTCGGCACCCGGACGGCCTTCGAGCCCCTTCACATCCTCGGGAAGCGGATCGGGATCGGTCTGCGCCTTCCTGATCTTTTTCGCGATGTCGTCGGCGCTGTCTCGCATGGTGATGCGCGAGAGATCCGAGGGATCGGACTTCGACATTTTCTTCGTGCCGTCGCGCAGCGACATGACGCGCGTCGCCTCACCCATGATGAGGGGTTCGGGCTGCGGAAAGAAATCCGGCGCGTCGAAATCATTGTTGAACTTCTGCGCCGTGTCGCGCGCGAGTTCGAGATGCTGCTTCTGGTCTTCGCCGACCGGCACATGCGTTGCGCGATAGGCGAGAATGTCAGCCGCCATCAGCACCGGATAGGTGTAGAGGCCTACGCTCGCCTTCTCGCGATCCTTGCCCGCCTTGTCCTTGAACTGCGTCATGCGATTGAGCCAGCCGATGCGCACGACGCAATTCAGAATCCAGGCAAGCTCCGCATGCGCGCTCACCTTCGACTGGTTGAAGACGATGTGGCGCTCGGGATCGATGCCGGACGCGATATAGGCGGCAGCAACCTCGCGCGTGTTCGCGGCGAGTTCCTTCGGGTCCTGCCAGACGGTGATCGCATGCATGTCGACGACGCAGTAGATGCATTCATGCGTCTCCTGCAGGCCGACGAAGTTGCGGATCGCGCCGAGATAGTTGCCGAGATGCAGGTTTCCGGTGGGCTGAACGCCTGAGAAGACGCGATTTTGCGGCTGGTCCATTCGAGAAATTCCGTCGCTTTTGCCTTGGCAGGGCGAGGTTATGCGGCGCATGAGCGCCGAAGGCAATGGCTGGCTTGAAGAAGGCACCGCCCGGCCCCAGATTAGAATAGTTCCAAGTAAACGCGCCGCCGGATGCGTCTCCTCCGGCGGCCTGTCCGGGGTCCCCGGTTCTCGAAAGAGAGCCGGGGACTTCTTCGTCTTGCGGGATAAAACGGGGCCACCGTCATCGAAACGTCACGATAACGTCACATCGGGCGGGTTTGTCCCCGCCACCGGGGATAAAGCCGCCCCCCGCGGACAAAAAAATCCCCGGTTTTCAGACCGCCTTTCAGGAGCGCGTGAAGGCGCGGCGGAGATCGCCGAGGCGGACGGCGCCGGTCACCTGGCAGAGGAAGAAATAGACGAGGACACCGCCCGCGATGAGGAGGGCGAGCGCGCCGATGCTCGTCAGCAGGTCGTCCTCGAAGAAGGGAGTGAGAGCCTCCGCCCCGAACCAGAGGGCGGCGCCCATGCCGCCCGACGCCAGAAGGATCAGGGGCAGGCGGCGGGCGAGCATGGCATCGGGCGCGAATTCGCCGCGTGCATAGAGCCGCGCGCCGAGCTGTCCTGCATTCACCCAGGCGGCAAGCGTCGTTCCCGTCGCGATGCCGGCGAAGCCGAAATAGAAGAAGAGAGCGAAGCTCGCCACGATGTTGACGGCGATGGAAATGGCGGCGAAGCGGAGCGGCGTCTTCGTGTCCTCGCGCGCGAAGAAGGCGGGCTGGAAAACCTTGATGAGGACGAAGGCGGGAAGGCCCGCGGCGTAGATGACGAGGGCGAGCGCCGTCGCTTCCGTGTCCGCGCTCGTAAAGGCGCCGCGCTCGAAGAGGACGCGGATGATGTCGGCGGCGAGAACGCCCGCGCCGACGGCGGCGGGGACGGTGAGGAGCATCGAGAACTCGACCGCGCGGTTCTGGCTCCAGCTTGCGCCGCCATGATCCTCCGCGCGGAGGCGGCGCGAGAGCTCCGGCAGCAGCACGATGCCGATGGCGATGCCGATGACGGCGAGCGGCAGCTGATAGATGCGGTCCGCATAATAAAGCCAGGAGACGGCGCCCGCCTGAAGCGAGGCGATCATGGTGCCGATGGTGAGGTTCACCTGGGTGATGCCGCCCGCGATGACGCCGGGCACGCCCAAGCGGAAGAGACGGCGGACATCCGGCGTGAGGCGCGGCATTCGCAGACGGAGCACCATGCCCGCCCGCCAGAGCGAGACGGCGAGCCAGACGAACTGGACGACGCCCGCCGCCGCGACGCCCCAGGCGAGCGCGCGGCCCGGATTGTCCGTCAGCGGCACGAGAAAGAGGATCGCGCCGATCATGGTGATGTTGAGCATCACCGGGGCGGCGGCGCCCGGAAAGAAACGGCCAAGCGAATTCAGGATCGCGGACTGGAGCGCGGTGAGCGAGATGAAGAGGAGATAGGGGAAGGCGATCCGCGTGAACTCGACCGCCCAGCCGAATTTCTGCGGGTCTTCCGAAAAGCCCGGCGCGAAGACGAGCATCAGCCAGGGCATGGCGATCTCGGCGGCCACGGTGAGCACGAGAAGCGCGACGAGAAGGACGGCGAGCGCATCTTCCGCGAAACGGCGCGCGGCAGCTTCCCCCTCCCCTTCGAGGCGCTTCGCAAATAGGGGCACGAAGGCCGAATTGAAGGCCCCTTCCGCGAAGATCGAGCGGAACATGTTGGGGAAGCGGAAGGCGACGAAGAAGGCGTCCGCGATGGGCCCCGTGCCGACGGCGGCGGCGACCATGACGTCGCGCAGGAAGCCGAGCAGGCGGCTTATCAGCGTGGTGCCGCCGACGGTCGCGGCGGAGCGGACCAGGTTCATGGGATCATCTTGGAATTGAGGCCACCGGGACGGGCCGTTTCGTTTTTCATCGTCAGAATCTCTATCCCTGTTCTTTCCGGTTTGTCCGGCAAAATTGCGATTATCGCGGCTTTTGCCGACATAGCTCCCGTTTAAGTATATTTAATAGGTCTACAAATGAATATTGATAGGTATCATTAGAAGTGCTAATTAGGGTATGTAAAAGATTACAGGAGCGTCCAGATGTCCCGCATCTCCGCCTCGCAGGTATCGAGCATCAGCGAATTGAAGCGCAGTCCCGCCCGCGTGATCGAGGAAGCTTCGGAGGAAGGCGCCGTGGCGATCCTCAACCGCAACAAGCCCGTTGCCTATGTTCTCGACCCGGAAACCTATGAAGCGATGCTGGATCGGCTCGAAGACTATGAGGACATGAAGAAGGTTATCGAGCGGCAGGGCCAGTCCGTTACCTATGTGACGCTCGACGAGCTCGATGACCTATAGGCTGGGCTTCGTCGAAGACGCGAAGAAGGAGTGGCGCAAGCTGGCGCCGGACATCAAACAGCAGTTCAGGAAAATTCTGGAACGACGCATCGAAACACCGCGCGTCGAAAAACACCGGCTCGCGGGCATGCCGGACTGCTACAAGATCAAACTCAGAACTGTGGGTTACAGACTGGCCTACAAGGTCGTGGACGAGACGGTAGAGGTTCGCGTCATCGGTATCGGACGGCGCGACGGAGAGATATATTCGAACGCCACGGAGCGACAGGGGAAACCGTCGGTACCGAAATAGCCGCCACGTTCCAGCGCGAATCATCAATCAATCTGGAGAAAGATAGTTCGTGCCGGTTTCTCGTCCGGCTTGCTCAACATAGGCACCGAGCAACCAGATCAGATTGTCCATGTGCGAATAAGAAATGCCGGGCGGAGTTAGCGCCATACCGGCGCAGCTATATTGAACGAACTCTGTGAATTCTCTCTCGCCGGTGCCTGCGAGAGAGCGGTAGCACTCGGTAGGCTGTTTCGCCGCCAAAGGGGGGCGCCAGCGCTCGATCAGCCTTTTGACATGACGGTCAGGCTTGAAACCGTTCCAGCCGAGATTTCGCAAGAACTCGCTCGCGAGAACATAACGCATGCCTGGAAGTCCAATGCACGCGCAGGGAATTTTCAACCGCTCGCAACGCTGGCGCGATCTTTTCGTTTTCGAGACAAGCGCCCCGACAAGGGCGGGAAGCAGTTCGGCCGCAGAAAGCTGACGCCGACATTTATCGTTTGCTTCGCGACAGAGATCGAGAGCCAACGCGACGATGACATTCCTGTAGTAGTCAGGACATGCGCACAGCAATCGCGCCCACTTCACAATCGCTTCTGCATCCCTCTTCGCCGTCTGCCCGCCCAGCAAGTCGGCGATCCCATCGATAACCCCGTTCGGATTCGCGCTCTCGATCCTGGATACAAACCCGCATGCATCGTAGTTGCACAGAATTTCTTCCAACTGTTCCCGGTGTTGCAGGAACCGAATCCATCGACGACTGTTGCTTGCCAGCGCACGGACCGCCGCCTCGAAGACCTTATTGGCCGAATGTTCAACGCGAAGTGGATTGTCACTCGGGGCCTGCCCCAAACACTCCAGCAAGGCCGCGATAAACGACTCGGGATCCTGAAACTCCCGATTGTCCAGACCATAGTCCCGCGATATGGAGCGGCATTCCCGGTCGCGGCAGTAAAGGCGTTGCTTTATGAGCGTCGCATTGAACTGCACAGAGGTTCTCCACTATCCGGACAATCGAATGCTTCCGCCATATAACATCAGTAAGCAGATTATTGGAACGGCGACAAGCACCGGCGGGATACGTCAATGCGACGGCAGGTGACAATGCGAGAGGAGCCGGGGACACCGGCTTTCGCCGGTGCAGGCAAGTCACCGGGATGACATCGATGGCTTCGCAGGAGATTGCGTTCTGGAGTTCTTATCCCCCCGCCCCAAACCGCCCTTGGCGGACTGGCCTTGCGCTTGCGCTCCAGGCGTTCGAGGCTCGAAAAGGTCCACCGGACCTTTTCGCTTGCTGTGCAAGACGCCTCTCACCTCACAGGGGGAGGGTGGTCCAGATGGCAACAGTCCGTGCACACCGCAGGCATCACGCCGCGGCGACGGCGTCGTCGCGTTTCGAACGCTTGGCGGGTCTTGCCTTCTTCATCGGGTCGGCCAGCGCTTCCTGGAGATGGCGTTCGACCGCCTTCTTCTTGTTGGCGTTGGTGACCTTGTGGCCGATCACGTCCTTCACATAGAAGACGTCGACCGCACGCTCGCCATAGGTGGTGATGTGGGCCGAGCCGATGGTGAGGCCGAGATGGAAGAGCGCGCGCGACAGCGCATGGACGAGGCCCGGCCGGTCGAGGCCGTTCACCTCGATGACCGTGTAGGCATCCGACGCATCATTGTCGATGAAGACCTGCGGGGCGACGGTGAAGGCATCCGCCCGGCGCTCGCGGCGCTGACGGCTTTCGATCGCGTCCGGCGGGAGCACCTCGCCCGCCAGCACCTTGCGGATCATGTCTTCGAGGCGGCGGATGCGGCGCTCCTCGCGCACGGCGGTGCCGTCCGGGTCCTGCACCCAGAGCATGTCGAGCGCCATGCCGTCGCGCGTCGTGAAAATCTTGGCATCGACGATATTCATGCCGAGAACGGCGCAGGCACCGGCGAAGCGGGCGAAGAGGCCCGGATGGTCCTGCGTGTAGAGCGTGAGTTCCGTCACGTCGCGCGTGGGCTCGGGCTCGGCGGCGATGGCGAGCGGCTGCTCCTTCGCGCCTTCGATGAAGCGAGCATGGCGCTCCTGCATGTCGGTGTCGGTCGATATCCAGTAGGCATCGCCGTGACGCTTGAGATAGCGCTCGACAGCCGATTTCGACCAGTCGGAAAGACGCGCGGCCAAGGCTTCCTTGGCTTCGGCGACACGGCCCTTGCGATTGAGCGCGCTCTCGCCGCCCTGCAGCAGGGCTTCCGTTTCGAAATAGAGCTGACGCAGCAACTGGCCCTTCCAGCCGTTCCAGACGCCGGGACCGACCGCCTTGATGTCCACCACGGTGAGGACATAGAGCATCTTCAGGCGCTCCGGGCTCTGCACGAGGCTCGCGAAGTCGCGCACGGTGCGCGGGTCGGCGATGTCGCGGCGTTGCGCCACATCCGACATGACGAGATGGTTCTGCACGAGCCAGGCGACGGTCTCCGTTTCGCCGGGGCCCATGCCGAGACGCGGGCAGAGCTTGCGCGCAATGGCGGCGCCCGCATCCGAATGGTCCTCGTCGCGGCCCTTCGCGATGTCGTGGAGGAAGACGGCCATGTAGAGCGCGTTGCGGCTTTTCAGCTTGCCCATCAATTCATGGGCGAGCGGATATTCCTCGCGCTCCTTGCCCTTCTCGACTTCGGAGAGAATGCCGATGGCGCGGAGCAGATGCTCGTCCGCCGTGTAGTGGTGATACATGTTGAACTGCATCAGCGCGACGATGCGTCCGAAATCGGGCACGAAGCGGCCGAGCACACCCGCCTCGTTCATCAGGCGGAGCGTGATTTCCGGCGTCTTCTTCGAGGCGAGAATTTCGAGGAAGAGACGGTTCGCCTCCTCGTTCTTGCGCAACGATGCGTCGACGAGCTTCAGGGAGCGCGTGACGAGCTTCAGCGCGTCCGGATGAATGTCGAGGCCGTGGCTCTCGGCGACATGAAAGATGCGGATGAGGTTCACCGGGTCCTTCTCGAAGAAGGAGACATTGGCGACGGAGAGACGGCCCGTCTCCACGGTGAAGCCGCGAATGACCTTCTTGCGGCGCATGGCCTGCATGAAACGGCCGATGGAGGGCTTCTTCTTCTTTTCCTGATCCTCGAGCACGGCGCAGAAGATGCGCGTGAGATCGCCCACATCCTTGGCGATGAGGAAGTAGTGCTTCATGAAGCGTTCGACGGCCTTGAGCCCCCGGTGCTCCTGATAGCCAAGACGCTTCGCCATCTCCGTCTGGAGGTCGAAGGTGATGCGCTCCTCGGCGCGGCCCGTCAGGAAGTGCAGCTCGCAGCGCACGGCCCAGAGGAAGTTCTCCGCCTTGCGGAAGGTCTGGTATTCTTCCCTGGTGAAGACGCCGACCTTGACGAGGTCGGAGGTCTGCTTCACGCGGTAGACATATTTCGCGATCCAGAAAAGCGTGTTGAGGTCGCGAAGACCGCCCTTGCCTTCCTTAACATTGGGTTCGACGAGATAGCGGCTTTCGCCCGAGCGCTGGTGGCGCACATCGCGCTCGGCGAGCTTCGCCTCCACGAATTCATTGGCGGTGCCGGCGACGACTTCCTCGTCGAAACGCTTTTCGAGATCGGCGAAGAGATCGCGGTCGCCATAGATGAAGCGCGCCTCGAGAAGCGCGGTGCGGATGGTGAAATCCTCGCGCGAGAGGCGGATGCAATCGGCGATGGAGCGGGTCGAATGACCGACCTTGAGGCCGAGATCCCAGAGCGCATAAAGCATGTATTCGACGACGCTCTCGCCCCAGGGGGTCTGCTTGTAGGGAAGCAGGAAAAGAAGATCGATATCGGAGCCGGGCGCGAGCGTGCCGCGGCCATAACCGCCCACCGCGGCGATGGCGATGCGCTCGGCCCCGCTCGGATTGGGCGCGGGGAACACATGCTCGGTCGCGAAAGTGTAAAGCTCGCGGATGATCGCATCCTGCAGGTAGCAGAGCGCCTCGGCGCAGGCGCGGCCCCTGTGCGCGCCCTGCTCCAGCCGCTCGCGCGCCTTTTCCCGGCCTTCGGTCAGCGCCTGTTTCAGCACCGAGACGACGCCACGCTTCAGCGCCAGCTCGTCTTTCGCGGTCGCGCGGACGGCATCGAGCTTTTCCCGGATGTCGTCGGGATCGGCGATTTCAAGCAGGCTCGGCAAGGTACGGCCCATAAGGGGCAACTCCTCGGGTAAATCGGGCGGCGCGACGCCCGATGGAACAAGCTGGCCTCCAGATGAGGGACGGAGGGCGCGCAATCAAGCAGGGCCATGAAAACACGCCAAGCTATCGAAATCATTACGATATTTTCACGGCATATCCAATTTTCGCCACGAAATTGCCGGGATTTCGTCACGAGCGGGGCACACCTCCTCCATGCGGGCGCCGGTGAGGTTCCCCGACGATGTTCCACTCCGGTGTTGCGCCGGGGGCGCCTGCCCGACGCCCGCGAGCGACGAGACCTACGAGAAGGAGAAGGAACCATGCGCAAGATTTCATCCCTGATCGCCGCCGCGAGCCTCGGCACCGGCATTGCGCTGGGCAGCCTGCCGGCGCAGGCCGCGACCGCCGCCGCCAATCTCTCGACCGGCGAGGCGGAAGAGCTCTGCCAGAGGCTGGAGGCGCAATATGACTTCGTCGCCCAGTTCAAGCAGGGCCTGCCCTATATGGATGAGGCGAAGGCGCTGCAGGAGAAGGGTATGGCGGCCTGCGAGAACGGCAAGCCCGCCGAAGGCGTGGCGGACCTCAGGCAGTCGATCAAGACCATGCATGTGGCGCCCGACACGCTCTGACGCCTCATGACCCCCATGCGAGCGGCGGCGCGCCTTCCCGCAAGGGTGCCGCCGCCGCTTCCGCCTGAGGCCATAAGTTGATAAGAAACGCGGAGACGCGCGGGGCGCGCGCGGCTTTCCGGCGGCGCGGACGAGAAGGACAGGATTTTGAGCGAACAGGCCTTGAGCACGGACAAGACCACCGACCGGCGGAAGATCTTCAGCCGGTTGCTGCAGGGCTGGTGGAAGGACCGCACGCAGTTCTCGCGCAAGAAGATCCACCGCACCTGCCCCGTCTGCGGCTATCACGGCATCTTTCTCTCGGTCGGACGGCCCTCGCGCTGGGATTCGCGCTGCCCCAATTGCGGAAGCCGCGAGCGGCACCGGCTGCTGCAGCTCTATCTCATCGATAACGGAATCGACCTTTCGACGAAAAAGATCCTGCAGTTCGGCCCCGAGAAGTGGCTGATGCGGGCGATGAAGAACAATCCGGATTACGAGCCCGCCGATCTCTACTCGCCGATCGCGAAATTCCGGCTCGACATCACGAAGATCGACCGGCCGGACAATTTCTTCGACGTCGTCATCGCGAACCATGTGTTCGAGCATGTGGACGACGACAAGGCGGCGATGCGGGAAATGTTCCGTGTACTGAAGCCCGGCGGCTACGGCTTCTTTTCCGTGCCGATCAATCTGTCGCGCGAAGAGACCTACGAGAACCCGGCGATCACCGATCCGGACGAACGCTTCGTCCATTTCGGCGGCACGGACCACAAGCGCTTCTACGGCCGCGACTTCGCGGAGAAGCTGAAGGCGGCGGGTTTCACCTCCGTGGAGCCCTATCGCCGGAAGCCGGAAGAGGAAGTGAAGTGGGGCTTGCTGCGCGACGAGTGCATCTACGTGGCGCGGAAGTAGGCGTCGTCCTTCCCACACGCTTTCAGCTTTGTGCGAGAAGTGTCGCGAAGAGTTCCCTGTATCGGGGCATGGCAAGATCTTCCAGCGCACAGGCCTCATCGAGCGTGAACCAGCGAAGCTCGGTGTGTTCATCGCCGGTCAAGGAAGGTTCGCCGCGCCATTCGGTGACAGCAAAGAAATGATGCCTCGCTTCGCCGTATTGCTCCGGCAGCGGTTCGGCAAAGATGCCGACCTCTTCGAACTGCAGCGGCGTGACGCCGAGTTCTTCCATCGCTTCCCGGACCAGCGCCTGCTCGACCGTCTCGCCGGGCTCTACATGCCCGCCCGGTATGTCCCAGCAATCGGGATAGGTCGCCTTGTGTGCGGCACGGCGCGCGAGAAGCAGGCGGCCCTCTTTCACGAAAAACGCACCTGCCGTGCGTCTCATTCCTTCACCAGCCCCTTCAACCTGTAGATCAGCTCCAGCGCGGCCTTGGGCGTCAGCTCGTCGGGATTGAGCGACTTCAGTTCCGCCTCGACGGCGCTTTCCTCCGCCTGCGGAGCTTCGGGCTTGGCGCTCGCGGAGAAGAGCGGCAGGTCGTCGATCAGCTTCGCGCGGGCCTCGCGGTCGTTGCCTTTTTCCAGGGCGGCGAGAACGGATTGCGCGCGGGCGATGACGGGCGGGGGGAGGCCTGCGAGCTTCGCGACCTGGATACCGTAGGAGCGGTCCGCCGCGCCGGGGCCGACCTCATGCAGGAAGACGACATCGCCCTTCCATTCCTTCACGCGCATGGTGGCATTCGCGAGGTGCCCGAGCTTTTCCGCCAGCACGGTGAGCTCGTGATAATGCGTGGCGAAGAGGGCGCGCGAGCGGTTCACGTCATGGAGATGTTCGACGGCGGCCCAGGCGATGGAAAGCCCGTCGAAGGTTGCCGTGCCGCGGCCGATCTCGTCCAGGATGACGAGAGAGCGGGGCCCGGCCTGATTGAGGATCGCGGCGGTTTCGACCATCTCGACCATGAAGGTGGAGCGGCCGCGCGCGAGATCGTCCGCCGCGCCGACGCGCGAGAAGAGACGGTCGACCGTGCCGATATGCGCCTCGTCGGCGGGCACGAAGGCGCCCATCTGCGCCATGATGGCGATAAGCGCATTCTGGCGCAGGAAGGTCGATTTACCGGCCATGTTGGGGCCGGTGAGGAGCCATAATGATTTGGGTGCGTCGTGTCGGGAGTCGTTGTCTGGCATGTCGCTGCGGGACGCCGCTCCTTGCAACATGCCTGATTGTTCCGCGCTGTCGGCGCTCAAATCGCAATCGTTGGGCACGAATTGTTCGCCGGTTTTCGCAAGCGCCGCCTCGACCACGGGATGGCGGCCGGCCACGACACGGAAGGCGAGGCTCCCATCGACGCGGGGGCGGACGTGGCGGCGCTCGGCGGCGAGTTCCGCCAGCGCGGCAACGACATCGAGCGCGGCCAGCGCTTCGGCCGTGCGGGCGAGGACGGGCGTCTCGGCAAGCGTCGCGGCGACGAGCTCATCGAAAAGGGCAAGTTCGATTTCAAGCGCGCGGCCCGCGGCTTCCGCGATGCGGCTTGCGAGGCCGGCGAGCTCCGGCGTCGTGAAGCGCATGGCATTCGCCATGGTCTGGCGGTGGATATAGGTCTCGGAGAAGGGCGCCTGCGTCAGCTTCTCGCCATGGCGGGGCGGGACCTCGATGTAATAGCCGAGCACATTGTTGTGGCGGACCTTGAGGGCGGAGATGCCCGTCTCGTCCGCATATTTCGCCTGCAGCCCGGCGATGAGCTTGCGCGCATCGTCGCGGAGCGCGCGCGTCTCGTCGAGATCCGCGGAGGCACCCTTGGCGATGAAGCCGCCATCGCGGGCGATCAAGGGCAGTTCCTCGGCGAGCGTCGCGGAGAGGCGCTCCTTGAGGGCCGCGGCCACATTTTCCATCGCCGCGCATTCCGCCGCGATCTCGTCCGGCAGCGGCAGGAGCGAGGGGGGCGCGGCATCGAGCGCGCCGCAAAGGGCATGGGCGGCGGCAAGGCCACCCGCGATCGCGGCCAGATCGCGCGGACCGCCGCGCCCAAGCGAGAGGCGCGAAAGAGCGCGGGCGATATCGGGCGCGGATTTGAGCGCCACCCTCAAGTCGCGGCGAACATCGCGCGCTTCCAGCAGCCATTCGACGGCATCGAGGCGGCGATTGATCGCCTGCGGGTCCGTCAGCGGCGCGGCGAGGCGGCTCGCCAATTCGCGCGCGCCAGCACCCGTGACCGTGCGGTCGATGGTCGCGAGGAGGGAGCCCTGGGTCTCGCCCTGCAGCGTCCTCACGAGTTCGAGATTGGCGCGGGTGGCGGCGTCGATCGCCATGGTGTCGGCGGCGGCGACGCGGCGGGGCGCGGCAAGGGCGGGCATGCGGCCGACCTGTGTCAGCTCCACATAGTCGAGCAGCGCGCCCATGGCGCCCAGTTCCGCGCGGGAGAAGGCGCCGAACCCATCCAGTGCCGAGACGGCAAAATGGGACTTGAGGCGGCGCTCGGCATTGCCGCTGTCGAAACGGGCGGATGGCAGGAGCGTGAGCGTTGCGCCGGAATGGGCGAGCGTTTCGTCGCTCCTTTCGTCATTGGCGAATCCTTCCGGCACGAGAAGTTCGCCCGGCGAGAGTCTGGCAAGCTCCGCGCCGAGGCCCGAGGGCGAAACGGAGGTGACGGCGAAGTCGCCGGTCGAGACATCCGCCCAGGCAAGGCCCAACTCGCCCTCGCTGCCGACTTTTGCCAGAGCGGCGAGATAGTTATGGGCGCGGGCATCGAGAAGCGTGTCTTCCGTCAGCGTGCCCGGCGTGACGAGGCGCTGGACGGCGCGGGCGACGACGGATTTCGAGCCCCGCTTCTTCGCTTCCGCCGGGTCTTCGGTCTGCTCGCAGACGGCGACCTTGAAGCCCTTGCGGATGAGGCGCTCCAGATAGGCGTCGTGACTATGGACGGGGACGCCGCACATCGGGATGTCTTTCCCTAAATGCTTGCCGCGCTTCGTCAGCGCGATGTCGAGAGCGCCCGCCGCCGCTACGGCATCCTCGAAGAAGAGTTCGTAGAAGTCGCCCATCCGGTAGAAGAGGAGGGCATCCGGCCACTGCGCCTTGATTTCGAGATACTGGGCCATCATTGGAGTGGCCTCCGCCGGTATGGAGGGCGGGGCGGGCGGCTCGTTCTCGTGCTGGAAGGTGGCGGCGCGTTCGGACATGAGGGCGGAGAGTAATCAGAACCGGGCGCGGCGGAAAGACACTGCATGACGCCAATCCGCGCCCAAAGGGATGGGGACGGGCCAGGGAAAGCGTGGCAAGGACACGCAAAATCAACGGAGTTCGCTTGTTATTGGCCTATTGCCAGCCTAAAAAGCGGGCTCCGGGAACAAGGGCGGGGACAAGGGCCCCCGCGCCCCATCCCCCGCCTGACCATGCCGGACCATAGATCATGAGCAAAAAGCGCCGCCAGTTCACCGACGAGGAAGCGCTCCTCTTCCATTCCCAGGGAAAGCCCGGGAAGCTCGAAATCAACGCCACCAAGCCGATGGCGACGCAGCGCGACCTCTCGCTCGCCTATAGTCCCGGCGTCGCGGTGCCGGTGCGGGCGATCGCGGAGAACCCTGACGCGGCCTATGACTATACGTCGAAGGGGAACCTCGTCGCCGTGATCTCCAACGGCACGGCGATCCTCGGGCTCGGCGATCTCGGCGCGCTGGCCTCGAAGCCGGTGATGGAAGGCAAGGCGGTTCTCTTCAAGCGTTTCGCGGATGTCGACTCGATCGACCTCGAGGTCGATACGAAGGATGTCGACGCCTTCATCAATTCGGTGCGCTATCTCGGGCCCTCCTTCGGCGGCATCAATCTGGAAGATATTTCCGCGCCGGACTGCTTCGTGATCGAGAGCCGGTTGCGCGAAGTGATGGACATTCCCGTCTTCCATGACGATCAGCACGGCACGGCGATCATCACCGCGGCGGGGCTCATCAACGCGCTCTATCTCACGAAGCGCGACATCAAGGACATCAAGGTCGTGGTGAACGGCGCGGGCTCGGCCGGCATCGCCTGCCTCGAACTCGTGAAGGCGATGGGCCTGCCGCATGACAATGCGATCCTCTGCGATACGAAGGGCGTCATATACAAGGGCCGCCAGGAAGGCATGAACCAGTGGAAGTCGGCCCATGCCGTGACCACGGATGCGCGCACGCTCGAAGAAGCGATGCAGGGCGCGGATGTCTTTCTCGGGCTTTCGGTGAAGGGTGCGATCACGCCGAAGATGGTCGCCTCCATGGCGGATCAGCCGATCATCTTCGCAATGGCCAATCCCGATCCCGAGATCACGCCGGAGGAAGTGGCGCAGGTGCGCGACGACGCCATCATGGCGACGGGCCGCAGCGACTATCCGAACCAGGTGAACAACGTCCTCGGCTTCCCCTACATTTTCCGCGGCGCGCTCGACGTGCGCGCGAGCGCGATCAACGAGGAAATGAAGATCGCCTGCGCGCAAGCGCTGGCGAAGCTCGCGCGGGAAGACGTGCCGGACGAAGTGGCCGCCGCCTATCACGGCGAGCGCCCGCGCTTCGGCCCGCAATACATCATTCCCGTGCCTTTCGACCCGAGGCTCATCCGCGAAATTCCGCCCGCCGTGGCCAAGGCGGCGATGGATACGGGCGTCGCGCGCTCGCCCATCGTCGACATGGAAGCCTACAGGAACCGGCTGCAGGCGCGCCTCAACCCGACGGCCGGCACGCTGCAGGTCATCATGGACAAGGTGCGGCGCGACCCGAAACGCGTCGTCTTCGCCGAGGGCGAGGAGGAGCGCGTGATCCGCGCGGCGCTTTCCTTCCGCGACAGCGGGCTCGGCCATCCGATCCTTGTGGGCCGCGAGGAACAGATCCGCGAGACGCTGACGCAGATCGGCCTCGACCCAAACACCGACCTCGACATCCGCAATGCGCGCCTTTCCGAGAAGGTGACGGAATACACCGACTTCCTCTACGAGAAGCAGCAGCGCAACGGCTATCTCTATCGCGACTGCCACCGCCTGGTGAGCAACGACCGCAATATCTTCTCCGCCGTGATGGTGGAGCGCGGCGATGCGGACGCCATGGTGACGGGCGTGACGCGCACCTATTCCGTCGCGCTTGAGGAAGTGCGCCGCGTGATCGACGCGGTGGACGAGAAGCGGCCCATCGGCGTGACGCTCGTCGTCGCGGGCGGGCGCACGGTTCTCGTCGCGGATACGAATGTCCACGAAATGCCGACGCCGGAAGAGCTGGCCGATATCGCGATCCAGGCGGCGGAAGTCGCGCGGCGTCTCGGCTATGAGCCGCGCGTCGCGATGCTCGCCAATTCGAGCTTCGGTACGCATACGCATGAGCGGCCCTCGACGGTGCGCGATGCGGTGCGCATTCTCGACGAGCGGCAGGTCGACTTCGAATATGACGGCGAGATGGCCGCCGATGTCGCGCTCAATCGCGAGACGATGGCGCTCTATCCCTTCTGCCGCCTCACCGACACGGCGAATGTGCTGGTGATGCCCGCGATCCACGCCGCGTCGATCTCGACGAAGCTTCTTCGCGTGCTTGGCGGCTCGACGCTGATCGGGCCTCTGCTGGTCGGCCTCAAGAAGCCGGTGCAGATCGTGCCGATGACGGCGACGGTGTCGGACCTCGTCAACATGGCGGCGCTGGCGGCCTACAATCTCTATCGCTGAGGCTTCGTCTTCTCGTCATTGCGAGGAGCGATAGCGACGGAGGTGGTTTGGCCGCTCAACCCTTCTTGCCGGGCGTGTTGTATTTCGCGCCGAACTTCGAGAGATAGCGGTCGGAAATCTGCGCCACGGGGAAGAGGATCAGCACGTCGGTCGTGCCGAACTGGTGGTCGATCACCGCGCCCTCGCCGATATAGCAGCCCGCGCGGAGATAGCCCTTGATCATGGGCGGAAGCGCACGCAGCGCCTCGCGCGGATCGAGGTCTTCCTTCGCCATCCGGTTCATCTCGACATAGAGATCCGGCAGGGCGCGGACCTTCCAGTCTTCCGGCGCGGCATGATGATGGTGGAGATAGGACAAGGGGGCGGCAAGAGCGGCCGGGTCCGTGCCTTCGAAACTCGCGCAGCCGAACATCACGTCGAGATCGTGCGCGGTGACGTAATGCATGATGCCGTGCCAGAGAAGTTCCACCGTCGGCTTGGTGCGATAGGGCTTCAGCACGCAGGAGCGGCCGAGCTCCAGGAAGTTGAGATCGGAATGGCGCGCGAGGAGCGGGCCGATGTCGTATTCGTTGGCGGTGTAGAAGCCGCCGTTCTTCTCGGCCACTTCCTGACGCAGGAGGCGGTAGCAGCCGACCACGGCTTCGGGCGGCAGGTCGCCGCCATCCGCCTCGCCATCGGGCGCGAGCGAGTGATCGAGCACCAGGAGATGGTCGCAGATCTCGTCGAAGCGGTCGGCATCGCGCTTCGAGGCGCGCGTCGCCTCGTCGGGCGTCGCCGACATTTCCTCATAGAAAACGCGGTAGCGAACGGCCTGCGCCGCATCGATCTCGCGGGCGGAGCGCGCAAGACGCACTTCGAGCGCGCCCTTGCGGCCATAGCTCACGGGAAGCGCCGCCGTGCCGGCGAAACCCGCCTGCAGGTCCGTTTCTCTCGATGTCATTATTCCGGAACCCGAACCCATTTCCGCACTCACCCCGGACTGCCACGATTGCGGCAACCCGGCGGGCGCCACAAGACTTCCCCCAGCCCTCAAGCCTTCTTCCGGCCTCAGAAAACGCCGAACGGCCATTTTGCCTATCCTTTCACTATCGCCGCCCAATGCCAAGGAAAGCAGGCCGGCGAAAACGGGTCCGCCTTGTTGTGGCAGGCGGATGCGACAAAGGCGCGACAGTGAAATGACAAGGCTAAGGCCTTGGAGGTACTTGTATATTCCGGGCGGAGCGCGTCAAGCGGCTTCGTGGACGGGGTGATTCGGCTGTTTTTCCGCCGGACCGGGGCGGACCTTCATGACCAGCAGGATGAGGAGAATGGCGGGCACGCCCATCAGCGCCGTCGAGACGAAGAAGGGAACATAACCCGCGGTTTGCGCCGTGAGATGGGGGGCCGCCGCAGCGATGGGGCCGACAAGAGAGGGCGAGGCGGAGAATCCATCCACCATGACGCCCGAGAGACCGCCCAGGAGCTTGCCCGGCAGGGCGAAAGCCGAGCTGAAGAGCGCATATTGCGTGGCCGCGAATTCGTGGTTCACGAGGCTCGACATATAGGCGATCAGGCAGGTGCCCGCGAAGCCGCCGGAGAAATTCTCGATCGATATGGTGACGGCGAGGGCCACCGGGTCCGCGCCCTGAAAGGCGAGCCAGACGAAGATGAGGTTCGTGCCCGTGGCCGCGATGGCGCCGAGAAGGAGCGAGGGGAGGACGCCGATCCGCGCCGTCACGATGCCGCCGATGAGGGCGCCGCCAATGGTCATCCAGATGCCGTAGAGCTTGACCACCGTGGCGATGGTCGAGAGCTCGAAGCCGAGGTCGATATAGAGCGGGTTCGCCATGACGCCCATGACGAAATCGGGCACGCGGTAAAGCCCGATCAGGGCGAGAAGGACGAGCGCCCACCAGCCATAGCGCTGGAAGAAATCGACGAAGGGGGCGACGACGGCGCGGTAGAGGAAGGTGACGATGCGCTGCGCGCGGCCCTCGATGCGATGGCGGCGGGCGAAATTTTCGAGCGCTTCCTCGCCGATGGCGGGGGCTTCCGCCTCCGCGACGCGAGGCGCGAAGAGCGCGGCGGCGATGCCCACACCCATGAGAACCGCCATGGCGAGATAAGCCGAATGCCAAGAGACGCCCTCGGCAATGTAGAGCGCGCCCGCGCCAGACGCGATGAGGGCGATGCGGTAGCCGAGCTGGTAGACGGCGGCCATGGCGCCCTGCTTCTCATCGGAGGCGGCCTCGATGCGCCAGGCATCGATCGAGATGTCCTGCGTGGCGGAGGCGAAGGCGAGGACGAGCGCGAAAAGGACCACGGGGGTGAGCGAGGTTGCGGGGTCGGACGAGGCAAGGCCGACGAGAGCGCCGGCGGCGACGAGCTGCGCGAGCAGCATCCAGGCGCGGCGCTTGCCGAGCAGGCGGTTCAGCACCGGCAGGTGCAGATGGTCGATCACCGGGGCCCAGAGAAACTTGATCGTGTAGGCGAGGCCGACATAGCTCATCAGGCCGATATCGGTGCGGGAGATGCCCGCCTCGCGGAGCCAGGCCGAAAGCGTCGAGAAGACGAGGAGGAAGGGCAGGCCCGACGAGAAGCCGAGCAGCAGCATGATGATGGTGCGGTATTCGAGATAGACCGCGAGGCTCGACGCCCAGCCGCGGGCGCGCTCGATTGCCGGCATTTCCAGCTTCTCCCCTGACACCGGCGACCCCCGCCGGACCCTGAATGGTCCCGGGGAGTTTAGGCGCGATTCGTCTTTTCGCCAGCCCGCCCTTCCGGCGAGCGGTGCGGGGAGCGGCGGCCGACCCAGCGCGAGAGGGTTTCGGCGAGCGCCTCGGCGGAGACGGGCTTCGACAGATAATCGTCCATGCCGGCATCGAGGCAGGCCTGACGGTCATCCGCCATCGCATTGGCGGTGAGCGCAATCACCGGGAGATGCGCATGGGAGGTGGCGAGCGCGCGGATGCGGGCGGTGGCCTCGAAACCGTCCATGCCCGGCATGTGAAGATCCATCAGCACGAGATCGACCTCTTCGGAATGATCGGCCTCGAGATGGGCGACGGCCTCGCCGCCATTGCGCGCAAGACGGACCTCATGGCCCGTATGTTCGAGAAGCGTGCGCGTGAGCAGCGCGTTGATCTCGTTATCCTCCGCAACAAGAATGCGCAGGCGGCCAAGCGCGGCGGCATCGGCGGAAGGCGGCGCGGGCGCTTCTTCCTCTTCCTCCATGATGGCGTCGTCATAGTCATGCGTCCGCGGCGCGCCCGCATCCGGCATCCAGCCGCGCACGCGCAGCGCGGTGAGGCGCGCGACGAGCGAGGCCGCGCGAACGGGACGCACGAGATAGCCGTCGAAAGGCGCGCCATCGCCCTTCGTCAATTCGTCGAGGCGGGCGCGGTCCTGCGGGCGGAGCAGCATCAGCGTGCCGGTGGACGGCGAAAGACGGCGAACCTCGGCGGCAAGCGAAACGCCGTCGCAGCCGACGCCGTCGAGCGGGCAGATGAAGACATCGAAAGCGGAAGCGGCGAGCGCGCGCGACATGGCTTCGCGCGTGGGGACGAGCTGCGTTTCGGCGCCAGCGGCGGAAGCGGCGCGCGCCAGCGCCGCGCCGACGAGCGGACGGTCGTCGAGGATCAGGACGGAGAGGCCCGAGAGCGGCGAAGGCGGCGGTGCATCCGTTTCGCCGAAGGCGAGGCGAAGCGGCAGCGCCACGCGGAAGACGGAGCCCCTGCCCTCCTCGCTTTCGACCGAGATGCTGCCGCCCATGGCCGTGACGAGGCGCTTCGTGATCGCGAGGCCGAGGCCCGTGCCCTCGAAGCGGCGCGCATGGGACTGATCGGCCTGCGCGAATTCGTCGAAGATATGCTCGCGGGCATGTTCGTCCATGCCGATTCCGGTATCCTCGACTTCGAGCAGCAGTTCGACGCGGCCGCCCTCGCGCCGGTCCTTGCGCGTGAGGCGGAGCGCGACGCCACCTTCCACCGTGAACTTGATCGCGTTGCCCGCGAGGTTCAGCAGGATCTGGCGGATGCGGGCCTCGTCGCCGAGAAGAAGACGCGGCACGGAGGGCGAGATTTCGGTGACGATGTCGAGATGCTTGTCGAAGGCGCGGGGCGCGAGAAGCTCGGCGACGCTTTCGAGCACGGCGCGCGGATCGAAGGAGGTTTCATCCAGCGTGATCTTGCCCGCCTCGATCTTCGAATAATCGAGAATGTCGTTGATGATGTTGAGCAATGCTTCGCCGGAGGCGCGCACGGCCTCCGCATAGGAGCGCTGCGCGGGATCGAGACGCGTGTCGAGAAGGAGCTTCGTCATGCCGATGACGCCATTCATCGGTGTACGGATTTCATGGCTCATGGTGGCAAGAAAGAGCGACTTGGCGCGGTTCGCATCCTTCGCCTGGGCGAGCGCTTCGGCGAGACGCTCCTCGGCTTCCTTGCGGTCTGTCACGTCGCGGGCGACGGCCTGTATTTCGATGAGCTTGCCGTCCTCGTCGCGGATCGCGAATTCCTCCCAGGCGAACCAGCGGGGGCCGCGCGTGGTGAGCGCTCGTTCGTCATAGCGGACACGGTAGGGCGGCGTCGCAAGACCCGCGAAGCTTGCCAGCATGCGCGGACGCTGGCCTTCGGGAAGTTCGGGCAGGAAGGGATTGCCGATGACGTCCGTCCGCGCGAGGCCGAAAGTGTCGCAGAAGACGTCGTTCACATAGGTGAGGCGGCCGGCGAGATCCTTGCGCAAGATGATGTCGCCCTGGGCGCGGACGAGATCGCGGTAGCGCTCCTCGCGCTCGGCGATCGCCCATTTCTCGTCGCGCAGCGTTTCGAGGCGCGCCTGCAGGACTTCGATCTCGTCGCGAAGGGCGCAGGCGCGCGCGGCGGCGCGGCGCCAGGCTTCGAGCCCGAGAAGGAGCACGGCAGCAAGGCCCATCAGGAGAAGGGGCGTTTCTCCAACGGAGAAAAGGGACATGAAGGGCGGTTCCCGGTGCGCGAAGTAGCGGAATTGCCCGTTAATCTGCCCTTGCTGTGGTTTCCAAAGGGTTAGGGGGAAAGGTTAACGCCTGCGTGGGGCGGTGCTTTTCGCTCCAGAATGAAGTAGTGTATTTTAGGCTGTGTTACTGAAATTTCATTTCAGTAACACAGCCTAACGGATTTTGCAACTATCGAATCTGTTGTTTTATAACGATAATTTTCTGCGGGGGTCAGAACTTTCCGCGCGTTATTTCTATAGACGTTTCAAAAACCATATGGCACCTTGCACTACATGTCGAACCCGAATCGCAAAGAAGAACTGGTGCGGCGGCGTGTTTTTATCCGCGGCCTCTTGGATAGCCTCAGTGCTGAGATGCGAGCGATCGACGAAGAGCTGCGGGGAATGAACGCGCCCCGAAAGCTTCGATTAGATCAAAAGTTTTATAAAGAGGTGCTGACACCCCTTTTAGCCGACAAGCCCGCGGGCATGACCACCGGAGAGATTTTGAAGGCGCTCAAAGAGAGCAACGTCACAGTCGGCGACAATCAGCTGCGGGTATTTCTTTCCCGTGCGGCTGGGGAAAAAGGGTGGTTGGAGCGTGTGGAACGCGCCAGCGGCCCTAGCAAGTGGAAGTTGGCTGCAAAGGCCCGCGTTTGGGGCTTGAGGCCAGAAGAAAACTGAATCCGGCCGTCCCGTAGCTCAACCGGATAGAGCGCCCAACGGCGTCTAGTATTAGAAAGGCTCGACACCTTCTAATACCGCTAGGGAGATCTAGGTTCAACTCCTAGCGGGCCGCGTTCCGGGTCAGTGACGACCCCCCGTTCTCTCCTTGAGGACGGGGGATTTGTTTTTCTGGGATCTTCAGGCCGCCGCGCCGAGGCGGCCCGCGACGGTTTCGCGATAGGCGAGCGCCTCGGCGACATGGATGCGGCGGACGCCCTCGCTGCCTTCGAGATCGGCCAGCGTGCGCGCGACGCGGAGCACGCGATGATAGCCGCGCGCGGTGAGGCCCATGCGCTCGGCCGCTTCGGCGAGGAGATGGCGGCCCGCATCGTCCGGCGAGGCGATACGGTCGAGGAGTTCGCCCTCGACATGGGAATTCAGCAGCATCGAGCCCGGGCCGACGAGGGAGGCGAAGCGGGCCTCCTGTATCTCCCGCGCGGCGGCGACGCGGGAGGCGACCTCGGCCGAGCCCTCGGCGGGCGGGGGCAGCGCGAGGTCCGCATGAGCGACGGGCGGCACCTCGATATGAATGTCGATGCGGTCGAGCATGGGGCCCGAGAGCTTCGCCTGATAGTCCGACACGCAGCGCGGCACGCGCGGGCAGGCGCGCGCGGCATCGCCCGCATGGCCGCAGCGGCAGGGGTTCATCGCGGCGACGAGCTGGAAGCGGGCGGGAAAGGTCACATGCGCATTGGCGCGGGCGACGACGGCCTCGCCGGTTTCCAGGGGCTGACGGAGACTGTCCAGCACCTGACGCGGAAACTCCGGCAACTCGTCGAGAAAGAGGACGCCCCTGTGGGCGAGCGAAACCTCGCCGGGCTTCACGCGGAGGCCGCCGCCGATCAAGGCCGGCATGGAGGCCGAATGATGCGGCGCGCGATAGGGCCTGCGGCGGGAAACGCCCGTGCGGTGGAGCTCGCCCGCAAGCGAGGCGACCATCGAGGTTTCGAGCATTTCGCGGGGGCTGAGGGGCGGGAGAATGCCCGGCAGGCGGGAGGCGAGCATGGACTTGCCGGAGCCGGGCGGGCCCACCATCAGCATGTTGTGGCCGCCGGCGGCGGCGACTTCGAGCGCGCGTTTCGCCGTTTCCTGACCCTTGATGTCGCGAAGATCGGGGACGGCGCCCGCCTCGCCCGCCTTCAGCGGCGCGGGTTCGGAGAGGACCTGCGTGCCCCGGAAATGGTTCACCAGCGCGATGATCGAGCGCGGCGCGAGGACGCCGCCCGGATTGTCCTCGCCCATGCCCGCCCAGGCGGCTTCGGGGCCGCAATCATGCGGACAGATGAGGCCCTTGCCCCGGCTGTTGGCGGCGATGGCGGCGGGAAGCGCGCCGGCCACGGGATTGATCGCGCCATCGAGGGAGAGTTCGCCGATGACCACGAAACGCTCAAGCTCCTGCGGAGGGAGCACACCCATGGCGACGAGAAGACCCAGCGCGATGGGAAGATCGTAGTGGCTGCCTTCCTTCGGCATGTCGGCCGGGGCAAGATTGACCGTGATACGCTTCGCGGGCAGGCCGAGCCCTATCGCGGAGAGGGCGGCGCGGACACGCTCGCGGCTTTCGGCGACCGCCTTGTCGCCGAGACCGACCACGGCGAAACCGACGACACCGCCCGCGATATGGACCTGGACGTCGACAGGCCGCGCCTCGACACCCTGAAAGGCGACCGTTTCGATATGCGCGACCATGGATGAGCCCCCTTTCCGCCCTTGCCCCCTACGGCGAAAAACGGGGCGGATTACGGAAAGGCTAGCGGAAACGGAGATTTCGTCAAGAACGAAATAAGAACATGAATTGACCCCGACCGGAACCCGGCATGGAACGCCGCGTTATGTGAAGCGAGGCGCATGGAGGACCAGAAAAATGAACGTGAGAACGCCTGCTCTCGCCGCTTCGCTCATCCTCGCGGCCGCCCTGCTCGCGGGCTGCGGCGGCAGCGACGATATCGGCCCGTCGCAGAAGGCGCCGGGGCCGATGGGTACGACCGATACGCGCTCGGACGCGGACCTGCCGGCGAAGAACTCGCAGTCGACGCCGATCATCCGCCCGGAATAAGCCTCAACGGCCGACCGGCGCGTCTTCGGCGATGAAGGATGAAAGCGCCGCCCACGGCACGGCCGGCGTGCGGTCGCCGATGACATAGGGCCCGATGGAATAGACGGAGAAATTGACGCCGAGGCTTTCGCCGGTGAGCACCCAGTTTTCGGGTTTCGCGGCGGTCTCGGCGACCGTCTGCTCATAGCCATCGAAATAGATCACGCCGTCTTCCGCCGCATCGGCGCGAAGCTCCTTCAGGACCGCTTCCGTCAACGCCGCCTCCCAGCCCTCGCGGGCGAAGATATCGTCCGCGCGGAGGGGCCGGGCTTCATCGAGCCGGAAGTTCAGATGCGCCGCTGCGCCGAAACCATGCGCAGCGCCGAGCGGAAACTGCCACTGAAACATGTCGAGGCTGACGAGAGCGGGCGTCGCCATGTTGAGCGTGAAGGACGCCCACATGCGCTTCTCGCCGTCGAAGCCGTTCCAGAGATATTCTTCCTCTTTCGCGATTGCCGCATTGAAGGCGCGCTCGCCATCCATATCGGGCGCGTCTATCGCGTAGTGCAGTTGCTGGCGGTAACGCATGTCGTTCGCGCCCGGCAGTTCCTCGTCGCCTTCCCTTGCAGGCGCGATGAAACGCCAGTCGTCCCACGCAAGGAAGGTGTTGCCGCCTTCGACACTCACCGCACCGGAAAGGAACTCGACGCGATCCGTCATGAAGGGTGCGAGACATTCCGCACCGCCTTTCGGACAGGCCTCGCTCAAAAAGGCAAGCCATGACCGCTGCCCGTCGCGCAAGCGCGCCGCGCCCTCGGGCGAGAGCCTCGACATTGCCGCCTCGTAATTCGCGGCAATCTGTTCATCCGCCTTCGAGAGTTCGGGCGTGGCGCAGGTCGTCTTCTCGCGCGGGGTGGAGGCCTTTTCGCAATCGAAACTCGCCGCCAGCGCCGGAGCGGGCAGGGCAAAAATCATCAGGAAAATCGCCGCCGCGTATTTCATGCTCGCCTCTCCTTCGTTCCGGCAGAGGCTAGCCGATGAGGGCTCAGCCCGCGAGCTTCGCGCGGGCCTCCTTCGCCATCTCGACAAGGACGGGACGGATTTCGGCGGCGGAGGTCAGCGGCTTTGCGAAATTCAGCCGGATCACGCGCTGGTCCGCGGCGAGGTCGAGGCCGCGCGGGTCGATGGAGGCGATGCGCCAATGGCCGGGCTCTGCCTTCGCCAGCACCGTCGCGTAGAGGCCGACGGCCTCGGCATGGTCCTCGTTCATATGGGAGACGATGCCTTCCTCGACCCTGGCGAGTTCCGAGACGAGTTCGCTCCCGGGCAGGAACATGTCTTCCGGCGCGAGGTCGAAAGCCTTGCCGAAGCCGCCATTGAGGAAGGCGCGCGCGCCCTCCAGACGGTAAAAGGCGAAGTCCGGCAGATCGAGATAGATTTCGGATTTTGGATGGCGCGCGATGTAGCGGCGGCGAAGCCGCGCATAGGCGTCGCTGCCCTTCTCGACACGGACGACCCGCGCGACGAGGGAAAGGCGCGGATGGGCAAGCGGATCGCCCTTGCCCGGCTCGCCGATGAGGAGCGAGCAGCGCGAATCCTCCGCGAGCGCCTTCGTATGCGCGGAAAGACCGGAGGCGGGAAAGAAGACCGTGCCATCGATATCCGGCGCGCAGCCGACGCGGGAGGTGACGGGTACGCCGGTGCCGGGCTCAATCCAGGCAAGCGCGCCATAACGGCAGGTGCGCAGCACCATTTCGGCGAGGCCGCGGGCTTCGTCGTTCGTATCGAGCCTCAGATTCTTCGATTCCGCCATGGCGCCGCCCTCTTTTCTTGCGAATGATTATCAAGAGGAATAGACGAGCGCCGGAACAAAGGCAATCGGGAAAGGTGCGGCCTATTGCGCGGCTGCCCGGGTGGCGGGCAGGGCGGCGGGCCTTCGCGCTCTTTCGGCAGCCTCCATGACGCGAAGCAGGTTCCCGCCCCAGAGCTTCACGATCTCTTCCTCCGAATAGCCGCGGCGGACGAGTTCCGCCGTGACATTGGGCGTCTCGCTCGCATTCGACCAGCCGTCGATGCCGCCTCCGCCCTGAAAGTCGGAGGCGATGCCGACATGGTCGATGCCGACGAGCTTGACGGCATAACCGATGTGATCGGCGAGAAGCGCCACGGTGGCGCGGGGCCACTTCCTGTCGATTTCGGCAAGGCCTTCGGCGAACTTCGCCTTCGTCTCCTCGTCCGCACCGAAAAGCGCATCGAGGCTCGTGAGGCCGAGGGAGACGGCCAGCTCGCGCCGCGCGGCCTTCTTTTCGTCCGGCACGGGATGGAGATATTCGTCGAAGGCGACGATCTGGACGACGCCGCCCTTCGCGGCCAGGGCCTTCATTTCCTCGTCGGAGATGTTGCGCGGATGGTCGCGAAGCGCCTTCACGGCGGAATGGGAGGCGATGACGGGCGCGCGGGACGCTTCCACGGCGGCGAGCGTCGCGGCGCGGGAAGCATGCGAGACGTCGACCATCATTCCAAGATCGTTGGCGCGGGCGATGGCGGCGCGACCGAGCGGGGAAAGACCGCCATGCTCGCCGCCCTCCCCGTTCGCCCGGTCGGCAAACTTCTCCTGCGGCTGGGCGCTGTCGGCGAGATCGTTATGGCCATTGTGAACGAGGCCGAAATAGCGCGCGCCGAGATCGTAATAGAAGTCGAGAAGGGCGGGCTGCGTCGCAACGGAATAACCGTTCTCGATGCCGATAAGCGCGATGCGCTTTCCCTGCTCGTGCAGCGCGCGTATATCCGCCGCGGTGAGCGCCAGCCCAATTTCATCCTTGTACAGATCATCCGTCATGCGGCGGATGGCGGCGAATTTCTCCAGAGCTGTGGACGCTGCCTGCGCGTAGCCCACGGCGTTCCGTTCCGTCTGAGGGACATAGACGACGAAGAAGACCGCATCGAGACCGCCCTCGCGCATGCGCGGCAGATCGACCTGAACGGGAAGGACGCCCCGCAGGCCGGGATCGTATTTCTCCGATCCGAAAAGGCCCGGAATGTCGACATGCGTGTCGATCACGATCGCCTTGCGGTGAATGCCGGCGGCGATCTCCTCGGGCGTGCGTTCGGGTTCGGCCGGGGAGAAGGAGGGGCGGAAGGTCCACATGACCGCCACGAGCAGAAGCGCCGCCGCGGCCGCGATACCGTATCTCACTGCATTTTTCCGCATGAACCCCTCTCCGCCCGGCAACAGGAAGCCGAGAGACTAGCCGCATTTTCCATATCGGCCAAAGGCAGCGCCGCAATTGCGGCGGCGGCGGGGTCTTTTCATGGCGGAGGGAACGGCGCGAGGTCTGCACCGTTTTCCGCAAGGCATTCATCAATCACGGATGGAAGGACGAGCTATCATGACCCGGACACACTCCCGCATTGCGGCGCCGATGGCGGCGCTCGGATTCCTCGCCCTGCTCGCGGGCTGCGGCAGCGACAGCGAAACCGTAACGAAACGCACCGTCATCCAGGACCAGCCCCAGACCGTGCGAACGGAAACGACCACGACGACGGTCGAGGAAGACTGAAATCACCGTCTTCGCATCGTGCGTCCGTCATGGACAGTGACGGACGCACACACTAAGGTCCTCCGCACTCTGTAAAGTTATTTCACACGTGCATGCGGGGGGCGTGTTGCGCGATTCAATCTTTGCCGCCATTGCGCGGCGCTTCCCGACCGAGCGGATCGGGAGCAGCGAACTCCTTGCCGGTATCTGGCGCACCCTCTTCTATCTTTTCCGTCCGGCCAAACCCTTCATCATGCGCCTGCCGCATTACGCGGCCTGGGTGCATCCGAAAAAGGGCACGCTGACGCGCGTGATCCTCCGGCGCGGCGCGTGGGAGCCGCTGGAGACGGATTTCTTCGTCAGCCGCCTCAAGCCCGGCAGCTTCGTCGTCGATGCGGGCGCGAATTTCGGGCACTACGCCCTTGTGGCGTCGGGGATCGTGGGGCCGGACGGTCTGGTCGTCGCCTTCGAGCCCTTTCCGCGCAATTTCGAGCTTCTGAGTTCGAATATTTCGCTTCTGCCGGTGCAGAACACGATTGCCGAGCAGGCGGGCCTTGCCGACAAGAGCGGCTCGATGGATCTCATCACCGACGAGGACAATCCCGGCGGACACAGCTTCAACCCGAACCTCATCTGGAAGCCGGGGGCGAAGATATCCGTCCCCGTCTATGCGCTGGACGACTATATCGAGGAGCGGCATGTGAACCGCAGGCTCGATGTGCTCAAGAGCGACACGCAGGGATATGAGTGGCGCCTCGTTTCCGGCGCGCGCAGGACGATCCTCAGGGACAGGCCGGTGGTGCTGTGCGAGATCGCGCCGGCGGCGCTGAAGGAGATCGGCGACTCGCACGAGGAACTGCTTCGCTTCTTCGAGGAAGCGGGATACTCCATTCTCATGATGGACCGGGGAAAGGACGCGCTCGTGCCGCTCGGCTATGACGCGCTTCGCCGCCATTTCGACGAAACCGGCAGAGAGTTCGAGGATGTGATCTTCCTTCCGCCGGAAGGAGGCCTAGAGGCGGGCCTCGATCGCGTCCCAGACGAGGCCGGCGAGGTTGGCGTTGTCGAAGCGGTCGATCTCCTGAATGCCGGTCGGTGAAGTGACGTTGATTTCGGTGAGATAGTCGCCGATCACGTCGATGCCGACAAAGACGAGGCCGCGCGCCTTGAGCTCGGGGCCGATCATTTCGCAGATCTCGCTTTCGCGCCTTGTCAGCATCCATTTTTCGGCGCGGCCACCGACATGCATGTTGGAGCGGGCTTCGCCCTCGGCGGGTACGCGATTTATCGCGCCGACGGGCTTGCCATCGACAAGGATGATGCGCTTGTCGCCCTGACGAACCTCCGGGAGATATTTCTGCACGATGACCGGCTCGCGGTTCATCTGGCCGAACATCTCGAGCAGCGAATTCAGGTTCTCGTCACCCTCACGAATGCGGAAGACGCCCATGCCGCCATTGCCGAAGAGCGGCTTCACGATGATGTCGCCGAACTCCTTGCGGAAGTCGCGGATCTCGCCCGGATCGCGGCTGATCAGCGTTGGCGGGAGAAGGCCCTTGAAGCGGACGGCGAAGAGCTTTTCGGGCGCGTTGCGCACTTCCGCCGGATCGTTCACGACCAGCGTCTTCGGGTGGGCCGTTTCGAGGATATGCGTTGCCGTGATGTAGCTCATGTCGAAGGGCGGGTCCTGACGCATGAGCACGACATCCACCTCTTCCAGGAAGACCCTTTCGAGGCTGCCCAGCGTCGAATGATTGCCGACCTCGCGGCGAAGCGTGAGGGGGCGCATCTGCGCATAGGCCCGGCCGTCGCGCATCGAGAGCTGGTGCGGCTCGTAATAGAAGAGCCTGTGGCCGCGCGATTGCGCCTCCAGACCGAGGGCGAAGGTCGAATCCGCGTTGATGTTGATGTGCTGGATCGGGTCCATCTGGATGGCGACGGAAAGCTGGCTGGCGCGCATGCGGGGACGTCCTTCGTGCGGGTCATTATTTTGTTCGCGTGAAGATGGGACTTCGGAAGACAAAAGACCAGAGGCTCGCTTCTCCGAAAATCGCTTGCCCCGATGCCTTGCTCTGGAGAGAGGAATGGAAGACCCTCGGAATGCCCCATCCAGACAGGACATTCCATTGCCCATGTTTCAGGACGCCATCGCCTTCGGGCTCACCTGTTTCGCCGGCTATTTCGCCATCGCCAACCCGCTGGCGAATACCCCGGTTTTCATTGCGCTCACGGCGGGAGACCGTCGGGACGTGAAGCTCAAGATCGCGCGGGACAGCGTTCTGATCGCGCTTGGCGTCGTGATCCTGTTCAGCGTCGCGGGCAAGCTCATTTTCGAGATGTTCGGCGTGACCATGGCCGCGCTGCGGATCGCGGGCGGCATTCTGGTCGCGATGATCGGATATCAGATGCTGCAGGGTCATTCGTCGGGCGTGCATGTGCCCGGCGAGGTCGAGGGCAATGACGAGGTTCCGCCGGAAGTGCTGCAGGCGCAGCTCTCGGTTGCCGTCTCGCCGCTCGCGGTGCCGATGATCGCCGGTCCCGGCACCATCGCCACGGCGGTAAGCTTTTCAGCGAATCCGAACCTCCTCTACACGCTGGTGTCGATTGCCGCTTTCGGCGCCGTCGCCGCGCTCAGCTATGTTTCCTTTACGCAGGCGCAGCGGATCGTCCGCTATCTCGGAGCGACCAATCTCAACGTGGTGACACGGCTGATGGGAATCATCGTGGCGACAATCGGTGTCGAAATGGTGCTGTCGGGACTTGGGGATGCCGCCAATACCTATCTCGGCTTCGTGCGCAGCCTGCCCATGCCTCCGCCTAGTTGAGCCTGGTGCGAAGGCGGCGAAGCGCTTCTTCCGCCATGCCCGCGATCCGCATTTCGCCGATATCGGCGGCGAGATCCTTGCAGGTTTCGAAAGCATCGGCCGCCGCGCCCATGTGACCCGCATGCACCTCGAGGCGGCCGAGCTCGAAACGGAGCCCGGCGCGCTGCGGTGCGAGCCAGATCATGCGGGTGACGACCTCGCGGGCGCGGCCGTAATCGCCCGCTCTTATCGCGCGGCTGAGAATGTTGTTTTCGAGGCGCAGGAGAATGTCGCGCGCGCCAACGGCCTCGCATGCCTCGGGCGTCAATTTCGCCTCCGGCCCCTCGACACCGCGCAGCAGCGCAAGAAGATCGGCGGAGGAAAGAGCCTGTCCGCCATTGAACGGATCGATGACGACCGCTTCGCCGCCCGCGCGCAGGCGAAGCACGAAATGGCCGGGGAAGTTGAGGCCCGCAAGATCCAGCCCCAGTTTCGAAGCGACATGGAGATAGAGGATGCCAAGCGTGACGGGCAGACCTTTCCGCCGGTCGATCACATGAGCAAGGTCCGCATTTCTCGGATCGTCATAGGTTTCGGCGTCGCCCAGATAATGGAAGCGGCCGGAGAGAACGCCCGCAAGAACGCCCGCGACGACCGCACAGGGCATGGCCGCATTTTCATCGAGCGCCTCGCGCGCAGCCGCAACGATCTCGTCGAGATGAGCACGGTAGGGCGCAAGCGAAAGTTGAGGCCGGTCGCAGGCCGCGAGTGCCAGCGCAAGCGAAGCGATATCGAGTTCGGCGTCGGGCGCCTCGCCCGCCGCGCGCAACTCGCGCTCCCAATCTGTGTTCCGACCCGCCATGACGGCATCATGGCGCGGAAAGGAGAAAGGCGGCAAGCGCCGAAATGAGAAAGCTCAATTCGTGCGCGTTTTCACCTCGACATAGGAGACGACGTTCCGCACGCCCGAAATGTCGCGCGCATGGGCGAGGACGCGGTCGAGTTCGGCGCGGTCCCGCGCGGTACCCATCAGATAGACGACGCCGTCCACCGTCTCGATCGAGTAGTTGATGCCACTGACATTGCTGTCGCCGGTGAGGCGCGCGCGCAGCTTCGTCGTGATGGAAGTGTCGTTCACCGACTGCGAGAAAGTGCCTTCCTTGCCCACAGCGAGTTCGTTGATCACTTCCTTCACGCCGCCGATCGACCAGACGATACGCGTGACGGCGATACGGTCTTCCTGCTTCGGCACCCGGCCGGTGAGGAGCACCCTGCCCTTTCTGACCTGTGTGGAAACGCCGGAATAAAGATCGGAACGCTGGCCGAGCAGTTTGCGGTTTATTTCGAAGGCGATCTCGTTGTCGTCCACCGCCTGTTCGAGGCCGCGATCCTGCGCCGCTCCGACGGCGGCCGCGCCGCCCGCGCCCGCGATCAAGGGAACGCAACCGCCAAGAGCAAAGGCGCCGAGCGCCGCGACAGCGAGAACCGCAAAGACGTTTCGCATTATCCGAATCCCGTGAGTGAATTGTGCCGCGCGGAAAATGAGGGGCAAGCTGCGGCGAGATTATGGCCGCCAGGCGTCGGCGAGATGTCTCGGGAGACGGCGCGGCTCGACAAGAACGACATCGAAGCGCAGATCGAACGATGCGAATTGCGGATTTCGCCCGAGGAAATGCGCGGCGGCGCGCTCGAGACGGCGCTGCTGGCGCGGCAGGACCGCTTCCACCGCCTGGCCCGACCCTCTCGCCTTTACCTCGACGATGGCGAGCGAGCGGCCGCGGCGGACCACCATGTCAATTTCGCCTGCAGGCGTCTTCAGCCGGCGGGCGAGGATGCGATAGCCCTTGAGGCGAAGAAGCAGGACGGCCAGAGCCTCGGCGCGAAGGCCGGACCTGTGGGCGGCGCGGCCCGTGGCGGCGTCGCCGCGCCGGCCCGTCACCTTATTTCGCTCCCGAAAGTTCGAGCGCGCGGGCATAGATTTCCCGGCGGGGAAGACCCGTGACCGATACGACCTCGGCCACCGCGTCCTTCAGCGAGGCGCGCTGGAGCGCGTTCTCGATCATGGCGTCGACTTCATGGGCGCAGAGGGCGGCGCGCTTTTCCGGAGGGCCGACCACGATCACGATCTCGCCCTTCGGCGCGCCTGCCTCCGCGTAATGCGCGGCAAGATCGCCAAGCGTGCCGCGGCGCACCTCCTCGAACTTCTTGGTGAGTTCGCGTGCGACGGATACCTCGCGGGAGCCCAGCGCGGCCGCCATGTCGGCGAGCACGGCTTCCAGCCGGTTCGCGCTTTCGAGAAAGACGAGCGTCGCGGGAATGACCGCCAGTTCCGCGAGCTCCTTGCGCCGCGCTTCCTGCCTGGCGGGCAGGAAGCCTGCAAAGAAGAAGCGGTCTGTCGGGAGTCCCGCCAGCGTGAGCGCGGCGAGAACGGAGGAGGCTCCGGGCAGCGCGGTGACGTTGTGGCCGGCATCGAGCGCCTCGCGCACGAGTTTCAGGCCGGGATCGGAGACGAGGGGCGTGCCCGCATCGGAAACGAGGGCTATCGCCTCGCCCGCCTCAAGCCGCCTCAGCACGCGCGGCCGCATCTCGGCCGCGTTGTGGTCGTGATAGGGAGCGGTCTTCGCGGCGATGCCGTGAATGGCGAAGAGCTTTGCCGTTACCCGCGTATCCTCGCAGAGAACGAGATCGGCGCGGGAAAGCACGTCGAGGGCGCGCAGCGTTATGTCGCGCGCATTGCCGATGGGCGTCGCGGTGACATAAAGGCCCGGCGCAAGACGCGGCGAGAGGGTGCTCTTTCCTTCGATCTTTTCCCGGGTTTTTTCCTGAGTCTTTTCCGTCATGGCGCGACCTTGGCCCCGGCGGGGCGATTTGGCAACGGGCGGCGGCGAAGGCGCAAAGCTCCGCCTCCCCCTTGTTTACTTGGGAAGTGCCCCCCGGTACCCTCCGCTCCTGCCCGTTTCGCGTCCCTGTTCAGGAAAATCCGGTGACAAATCCCGCTGCTTCCGCCCGCTTCGGCTTCACGACCACCGCCCGAGCGGTGCTGCTTGCCGGTTTCGCGCTCCTGCTCGCCGCCTGCGGCACGAGCCGCGAGCCCGCGCCGCCGCCCCAGGTGACGCCGCCGCCCAAGGTGGAAGTGACGCCCCCTCCCGTGACGCAGGCTCCCGCCTATACACGCGACCCCTCGCGGTTCTACACGCCGTCCTACATGAGGAGCGAGGAGCCGATCCGGGTGGCGCTGCTGCTGCCTTTCAACTCACCGCGCGAGAATGTGCGCACGCTTTCGAACGCGCTTTACAATGCTGCGCAACTCGCCCTTTTCGAGTTCGACCGCGACAATATCCTTCTGATGCCGAAGGCGACGGGCGGTACGGGAGCAGGCGCGCGGGCCGCCGCGAAAGAGGCGCTCGATGCGGGCGCCGATCTCATTCTCGGGCCGCTCTTCGCGGAGGAAGTCACCGCGGTCGGGCCGCTCGCGGCCGATGTCAATGTGCCCGTCGTCGCTTTCTCCTCCGACAGTTCCGTGGGCGGCGGCAACGTGCATCTTCTTTCCTTCCCGCTCGCGCAGGATGTCGACCGCATCGTCGACTATGCGACATTGCAGGGAATCACGCGCTATGCCGCGCTCTATCCGCAGGGGACCTATGGCGAACGCGTGCGGCAGGCCTTCCAGCAGGCGGTCGCCGCGCGGGCGGGCGAAGTCGTCGCCAGCACGAGCTATCCCGCGAGTGCCCAGGCCATGTACGAGCCCGCGCAGCGCATCGCAAGCGCCTATGGCGGCGGGAACTATCACGCCGTGTTCCTGCCGGAGGGCGGATCGGAACTCAAATCGCTCGCGCCTCTCCTGCCCTATTACGACGTCGATCCGCGCGAGGTGAAATTTCTCGGCACCGGGCTCTGGGACGATCCTTCGCTTGCGCGCGAGCCGCCGCTCAACGGCGCCTGGTTTCCAGCTCCTCCGCCGGAAGGCCACGAGCAATTCCTGATCCGCTATCGCCGCGCCTATGGCTCGACGCCGCCGCGCATCGCAAGCCTCGGCTATGACGCGGTGAGTCTTGCCATCGCGCTTTCGACGCTGCCGCGCGAGGAGCGCTTCACGCAGGAAGCACTGACCAATCCGGACGGCTTTGCGGGCGTGGACGGGATCTTCCGCTTCATGCCGGATGGAAGCACGGAGCGCGGGCTCGCCGTGCTCGAGATCCGGTCGGGGGGCGCGGTCGTCATCGATCCCGCGCCGACGAGTTTCCAGCCGCAGGTCTTCTGAGGATCAGGCGAGAAGTTTCGCAAGCAGCGCGTCGAGGACCATGCGGCCCTCCGCCGTCGCGCGGATGATGTCGCCATCACACGCGAGGAGACCCTCGGCGGCAAGCGTCTCGATGCGCGAGGGAGAAAGGGCCGTGCCGGAAATCCGCGCATGACGGGAGAAAGAGACGCCTTCCGAAAGGCGCAGGCCCATCAGCATCATTTCGTCGCCCTGCTCCGCCGGTGCGATCTCTTCTCTCGCTTCGAGGCCCTGCCCCTCACGCTCCACCTTTTCGAGCCATTCGCCCGGCATCCTGAAAGCACGGGTCGCAAGGCGGACGCCATCCGCGGTGATGCGGCCATGCGCGCCGGGACCTACACCCGCATAGTCGCCATAGCGCCAATAGACGAGATTGTGCCGCGACTCCGCGCCGGGAACGGCATAGTTCGATACTTCGTAGGCGGATAATCCCCTTTCCGCGCAGACCTCGCCCGTCAGCGCATAAAGCGCGGCGGCATCTTCATCCTCCGGCAAAACGAAGGCGCCCTTCTCGTAGAGCTTCGCGAAGGCGGTGTCGGGCTCGATAGTGAGCTGATAGAGCGAGAGATGATCCGCCGCATGGGCGAGCGCGGCGCGAAGCTCCTTCTCCCATGCGTCCCTCGTCTGGCCGGGGCGGGCATAGATGAGGTCGAATGAAAGACGCGGGAAGATTTCGCGCGCGAGCGCGATGGCGCGGAGCGCTTCATCGGCCGAGTGCAGCCTCCCGAGGAACTTCAACTGCGCATCGTCGAGCGACTGCACGCCGAGCGAGAGACGATTGACGCCCGCTGCCCGGTAACCCCTGAAGCGGTCCGCCTCGACGCTGGTGGGGTTCGCCTCAAGCGTGATCTCCGCGCCCTCCTCCATCGTCCAGAGCGCCGCGATCTTCTGAAGCACCGCCTCGACCGTTTGCGGCAGCATCAGCGAAGGCGTGCCGCCGCCAAAGAAGATGGAACGCACGCGGCGCGGACCCGAAAGCTCGCGCATATGTTCGAGTTCGCGGGCAAGCGCGCGCGACCAGCGCTCCTGATCGACATTCGCGACGACATGGCTGTTGAAATCGCAATAGGGGCATTTCGACTGGCAGAAAGGCCAGTGTACATAGACGCCGAAGCCGCCTTCCGTATCGAGAGGCGTTTGGCTCGCGGCGGACGCGGCGCTATTTGCCGAAGCAGGCATCGACAAGTTGCCGGAAGGCATCCGCGCGATGCGAGATGCCGTGCTTTTTCTCGGGCTCCATTTCGCCAAAGGTCACGTCATAGCCATTGGCGATGAAGACGGGATCGTAGCCGAAGCCCTTTTCCCCGCGCGGCGGCCAGACGAGTTCGCCATCGACGCGGCCCTCGAAATACTCGACATGGCCGTCGGGCCAGGCAAGCGCGAGACCGCAGACGAAATGCGCGCTGGTGTCGGAGAGGCCCGCCTCGATCATGCCGCGGCGGAGTTTTTCCATCGCGAAATCGAAATCCTTGTTCGGGCCCGCCCAGCGCGCCGAATAGATGCCAGGCGCGCCGTTGAGCGCGGTCACACAGAGGCCGCTATCGTCGGCCAGGGCGGGAAGGTTCGCGCCCTTCGCGGCGGCAAGCGCCTTCAGCTCCGCATTCTCGCGGAAGCTCTCGCCCGTCTCTTCCGGCTCGGGAAGGCCGAGATCCCCCGCCGAGACGGTCTCGATACCGAAAGGCGCGAGAAGATCGCCGATCTCGCGGACCTTGCCGGGATTGTGGCTTGCGACGACGAGCTTTCCGCCCTCGAACTTGCGCGTCATTTCGAAATGACTTCCTTCTGAAGCTTCACGAGATCGGAGACGCCTGCTTTCGCGAGCTTCAGCAGTGCGAGGAATTCCTCTTCCGAGAAGGGTTCGCCTTCCGCCGTGCCCTGGATTTCGCAGATGCCGCCCGCGCCGGTGATGACGAAATTCGCATCCGTGTCGGCGTCGGAGTCTTCCGCATAGTCGAGATCGGCGACGGGAACGCCCTTGTAGATGCCGCAGGAAATCGCCGCGACATGGTCCTTGATGACGGGGGCCGAGATCATGTCGCGCGCGCGCATCCATTCGATGCACTGGTGAAGGGCGACCCAAGCGCCCGTGATGGACGCGGTGCGTGTGCCGCCATCGGCCTGCAGCACGTCGCAATCGACGCTGATCTGACGCTCGCCGAGCGCCTTCAGGTCCACCACCGCACGAAGCGAACGGCCGACAAGACGCTGGATTTCCTGCGTGCGGCCGGACTGCTTGCCGGCGCTCGCCTCGCGGCGCATGCGCTCATGGGTCGAGCGCGGCAGCATGCCGTATTCGGCGGTGACCCAGCCCTGCCCGCCGCCCTTGAGCCACGGCGGCACCCGCTCTTCAAGGCTCGCCGTGCAGAGGACATGGGTATCGCCGAAGCGCACGAGGCAGGAGCCTTCGGCGTGCTTGGCGATGCCGGGTTCGAAGCTGACGGCGCGCATTTCATGCGGCTGACGTCCGGAAGGGCGCATATTTCGGAATCCAGTGCTGTCTGATCGTTTCGTGCCGGGCCTTGTTACATGGGGGGTGGCCTTCCGTAAAGGCACCGCCGCCGCCCTGCCCCGTCCCGCCGCCTCCGTTGACAGGGACCGGGGACGCACCTATCTCGCCCGATGCGCAAATTTCTCCGATAAAGGTTTCCAGCCGCGGGAAAGCGTTCTAGATTATCTCTCAATATCAGAGACTTAGGAGGAGGCAGGTGGCGAACATGGTTGGCGTGATGGATCTCAACGAGCGCTCGCGCGAGATCCTGCGCCGCGTGGTCGAGACCTATCTGGAGACCGGCGAGCCGGTGGGCTCGCGCTTCCTCTCCCGGCTGCTGCCAATGTCGCTTTCCGCCGCCTCGATCCGCAACGTGATGTCGGATCTGGAAGCGCTCGGTCTCATCTTCTCGCCCCATACCAGCGCCGGACGCATGCCGACCGAAGCCGGGCTTCGCATGTTCGTGGACGGGCTTCTCGAAATCGGCGACCTCTCCGACGAGGAGCGCATCTCCATCGAACGGCAGGTGGCGGGATCGCACAAGAGCGTGGAAGACGTGCTGGACGAGGCCTCGAAGCTGCTCTCCGGCCTCAGCCATGCGGCGGGCTTCGTGGTCGCGCCGACCTATGAAGCGGCGCTGAAACATATCGAATTCGTGCCCATCGATGCGGGCCGCGCGCTTGTCGTCATCGTGACGGAGGGCGGCGCGGTCGAGAACCGCGTCATCGATATTCCCAAGGGTCTGACGCCTTCGGCGCTCGCCGAGGCGACGAACTATCTCAACGCGCAATTGCGCGGGCGGACGCTCGAAGAGGCCAAGACCTATCTCGCGCGGGAGCTCGAAAAGCAGAAGGCCGAGCTCAACGAGCTCACCGCCAAGGTCATCGAGGCCGGGCTCGCCACCTGGTCGGGCTCGAACACGACCAACGATCCGCTTGCGAAGTCGCTCATCGTGCGCGGACGCTCGCGGCTGCTCGAAGATGTGCATGCGGTGGAAGACCTCGAACGCATAAGGCTTCTTTTCGACGAGCTCGAGAACAAGCGCGACCTCGTGCAACTTCTCGGTCTCGCGGAAGAGGCCGATGGCGTGCGTATCTTCATCGGCTCCGAAAACAAGCTTTTCTCGCTGTCGGGTTCATCGCTCATCGTGAGCCCCTATATGGACACGCAGCAGCGCGTGGTAGGCGTGCTCGGCGTGATCGGCCCGACGCGGCTCAACTATGCACGCGTGATCCCCATGGTGGACTACACGGCAAAGCTGGTGGGCCGCCTCATCAACTAGATGCGCCGCGCCAGGACCCGCGACGGGCTGCCCGGTTGACATATGTTCGTCCGGCGCGCACATCGGGGCAGACGCAAGGCGCGCAAGCTCCAGGCCACTACGGACAAGAAGATGACCGACGAAAAGAACAAGCCAGAAGCCGAAGAACCCGCGGAAGCGGCGGAAAATCTCGCGGAATCGCTTTCCGAGGAGCCGGCTTCGCAGGGCGAGGCGCAGGATGCGGCCGCCGCAGGGCCGGATATCGCCGCGCTGCAGGCCGAAAATGCGGATCTAAAGGACCGGCTGCTCCGGGCCGCCGCCGAAATGGAGAATACGCGCAAGCGCGCCGAACGCGAGAAGCAGGACGCCGCGCGCTACGCCAACGCGTCCTTCGCGCGCGACATGCTGGAAGTGTCCGACAATCTGCGCCGGGCGCTGGCGACGCTGAAGGAAGATGAGCGCAATGCCGCCGCCGACAGCCTCAAGGCCATGATCGAGGGCGTCGAGATGACGGACCGGCAGCTCGCCGCCATTTTCGAGCGCCACAACATTCGCGAGATCACGCCGAAGCCAGGCGAGCGCTTCGACCCGAACCATCACGAAGCGATGTTCGAGGTGCCGGGAACGGAGCATCCGACGGGCAGCGTCGTCCATGTGCTGGAGGCCGGCTACAAGATCGGCGACCGGCTGCTGCGCGCGGCCCGCGTGGGCGTGGCGAAGAACGAGGACGGCGCCCAGAACGGCGGCAAGGTCGACACGACGGCCTGACCCTTTCGCTTTTTCGCGCTAGGCTCCCCGTCAGTCTTGCATCTTGGCCGGGCCTCCCCCATCTTCTATAACAGCGTTATGGACCGGGCCCGGCAGGGTGCGGCAATGGGAGGAGGGCGAATCATGCTCCAGCTATGGGCGGCAGCGGCTTTTTTTCTCGGCATTCATCTTCTGGTAGCGGGCTCCAGCGCCCGAACGAAGATTGTCGGCGTTCTGGGAGAACGGGCCTGGCTCGCCTCCTTCTCGGTTCTATCGATCGCCGGAATTTCCTGGCTCGCTTTCAGCTTCAACCGGGCCGTTCTCGGGCCGAACCATCTCTACTGGGCGGCGCCCGAATGGGCCTATCATCTGGCGCCGCTCATCGTGCTTGTGGCAGCGCTTTTCGCCATCATCGGGGTAACGACGCCGAACCCGACGGCGGTAGGTGCGGAGGCGCTTGCCGAAAAGCCGGAAACCGTGAAGGGCATCCTGCGGATCACGCGGCACCCCTTCCTCTGGGGCGTGACGATCTGGGCGCTGTGGCACATTTTCGTCAATGGCGACAAGGCCTCGATCATCTTCTTCGGGACCTTTGCGCTGCTGGCAATTCTCGGCACCTTCTCCATCGACGACAAGAAGCGCAAACGCCTCGGCGAGAGCTGGACCGGCTTTGCGGCCAAGACCTCGAACCTGCCTTTTGCGGCCATCTTCGCCGGGCGCAACCAATTGAAGATCGGCGAACTCGGCTGGTGGCGAATCCTGCTCGCGCTCATCGTCTTTGGCGGGTTTTTCTACGGCCATCTCTGGCTGTTTGGGGTGTCGCCGGTGCCGGGCTTTCACCCCTACTGAGTTGGTTTCGTCACCCGGCGGAGCGTCAGGTTGATCCTGCCGCCGCCGGGGATGAGCTGTGATGAGCCGGGCACGATGCGATCGACGCCGTGATAGCGCAGCCGCGAGGCCCCGCCGATGACCAACACGTCGCCGCTGGCGAGTCTGAAGCTTTTCGATTTGTCGCTGCGCGCGAATCCACCGACCCGAAACACGCAAGTATCGCCCAGCGAAACGGAGAGGACAGGCGCATCCAGCGCCGCCTCGTCCTCGTCGCGATGGAGGCCCATGCGCGATTTCGGCGCGTCGTAGAGATTGACCAGGCAGCATTCGGGCGGGGCAGGGTAGCCTGCGATTTCGTCCCAAAGGGCGAGTAGGGCCGCCGGTATGGCCGGCCAGGGGGCGTTAACCGTGCCGTTTAACGGTTCATATCCATAGCCATCGGGGCGCGAAACCCAGCCGAGCTCACCGAAATTCGTCTGATGGATCGACCAGGGCCGGCCGGTGCGGGGCATCAGCGGGCGATAGGGCGGGGCGGCCTCGAAACCGGCCCGCAGCTCCGCAAGCAGCGCCTTCTGCGCGCCGGCGTCCAGATAGCCCGGATAAAGCGCGATGCCCGCAAAGCCGGTATCGACCGGTTTCGCCTTCCGGGTGTTTTGAGGCTCGGTTTTTGGCACTATTTGTGTCATATTGCAGCCGGGTCACACGGGGTGGCGGGACAGTTCCCGCACGAAAAGGGGGTGAGACATGAAAAGGATAATCGCGCTTTGCCTCACGGCAATGATGCTGTCCGGCTGTGCCGCAGCGGCAATCCAGGGCGCCACGCGAGCGAGCGACAATGCCAAGATCCTGGCTAACGAGGATGCGGCGGCGGCGGGCGACGTCGAGGCGCAGATGAAGATGGCAGATGCACATTGCTGCACCATCGCGGGAAGCGCGGGCGTATTCAACAACCAGAAAGCAACCGAGTGGTACTGCAAGGCGGAGCGGCAGAACGAGCCGCGCGCCTTCTACGAGCTCGGCCGTATCTATTCGGGCGATCTCGTGCGCGGCATCAATGGCCCGGCCAAGGCCGCTGCGATGCTGACGGAGCAGCCCGAGAACAAGCCGCTGGCGCTGATGTGGTTCAACCTCGCCGCTGCCGCGGGCTATGAGGACGCGGCGGACGAGGCGGAGGATCTGCGCGAGGACATGACCGCGCCGGAAATCCTGCAGGCAAATCTGCGCCAGAAAAACTGGAGCGCGCAGGCCTGCGAATGGAACGACGTCTATCCCGGCCGCAAACTCTGAACCCGGGCTCTGAACCCAAGCTCTGAACCCGCAGGGCGGCAAGTTTTGAAATGGAACCCGCATCGGTGCGCAGCGCCGGCGCGGGTTTTCCCTTTCGATGACCTCAAGTGAGTCCGAAAAGTCCCGCTCCTGTGGCCATATTGCCGCATCAACGCTTGCGGGCCGTAGAACCCAAACCTATATACAGCGCAACGTTTCAACCCCTTAACCGGGCCGAAATGCCCGGGAAGGATCCCCTTTGGGGGCCGGTTGGGCCGGATGCAGCAATGCGCCGGTCCAGCGGGTGCCACAAGGCCCGCCCGGCCAGCCGCAAGTGAAAGAGGACCAGCACAACTATGGCTAAAGTCATCGGTATCGACCTCGGCACGACGAATTCGTGTGTCGCGGTGATGGAAGGCAACTCCGCCAAAGTCATCGAGAACTCCGAAGGCATGCGCACCACGCCCTCAATGGTGGCCTTTACCCAGGACGGCGAGCGCCTCGTCGGTCAGTCCGCCAAGCGCCAGGCGGTTACCAATCCCACGAATACTCTCTTCGCAATCAAGCGCCTTATCGGCCGCTCCTACGAAGACCCGACCACCCAGAAGGACAAGGGGATGGTGCCTTACAACATCATCCGCGCCGACAATGGCGATGCCTGGGTGGAAGCGCATGGCGAGAAATATTCGCCGTCCCAGATTTCCGCCTTCATCCTCCAGAAGATGAAGGAAACCGCCGAGAGCTATCTCGGCGAAAAGGTCGAGAAGGCCGTCATCACGGTTCCGGCCTATTTCAACGATGCGCAGCGCCAGGCAACCAAGGACGCGGGCAAGATCGCGGGTCTTGAAGTTCTCCGCATCATCAACGAGCCGACGGCGGCGGCCCTTGCCTATGGTCTCGACAAGAAGGAAGGCGAGCTGATCGCGGTCTACGACCTTGGCGGTGGCACGTTCGACGTGTCGATCCTCGAGATCGGCGACGGCGTCTTCGAAGTGAAGTCGACCAATGGCGACACGTTCCTTGGCGGCGAAGACTTCGACATGCGTCTCGTCAACTATCTCGCCGACGAGTTCAAGAAGGAGAACGGCATCGACCTGCGCGGCGACAAGCTTGCCCTGCAGCGCCTGAAGGAAGCCGCCGAAAAGGCGAAGATCGAACTCTCTTCCTCTTCGCAGACGGAAGTGAACCTGCCCTTCATCACGGCAGATGCTTCCGGCCCGAAGCATCTCACCATGAAGATCACCCGGGCGAAGCTCGAAGCGCTCGTCGAGGATCTCATCCAGCGCACGATCGATCCCTGCAAGGCCGCGCTCAAGGATGCGGGCGTTTCCGCCGGCCAGATCAACGAAGTCGTGCTTGTCGGCGGCCAGTCGCGCATGCCCAAGATCCGCGAAGCCGTGAAGCAGTTCTTCGGCAAAGAGCCGAACATGAGCGTGAACCCGGATGAAGTGGTCGCCATGGGCGCGGCCATTCAGGCGGGCGTGCTGCAGGGCGACGTGAAGGACGTGCTGCTGCTCGACGTGACGCCGCTTTCGCTCGGCATCGAAACGCTGGGCGGCGTGTTCACGCGCCTTATCGAACGCAACACGACGATCCCGACGAAGAAGGCGCAGGTCTTCTCGACGGCGGAAGACAATCAGTCCGCGGTCACGATCCGCGTCTTCCAGGGCGAACGCGAAATGGCGGCGGACAACAAGCTGCTCGGCCAGTTCGACCTCGTCGGCATTCCGCCCGCGCCGCGCGGCGTACCGCAGATCGAAGTCGCCTTCGACATCGACGCGAACGGCATCGTGAACGTGTCGGCAAAGGACAAGGCGACCGGCAAGGAACAGACGATCCGCATCGAGGCGTCGGGCGGTCTCTCCGAAGCCGATATCGAGAAGATGGTGAAGGACGCCGAAGCGCACGCGGAAGAAGACAAGAAGCGGCGCGAGGAAGTCGAGACCCGGAACCACGCCGAAGCGCTCGTCAACGCGACCGAGAAGACGCTGTCGGAGAATGCCGACAAGATCGGCGCCGATGTGAAGGCGGAAGTCGAGGCGGCCGTCGAGGCGCTCAAGACGGCGCTCAAGGACGGCTCCGCCGAGGACGTGAAGGCAAAGAGCGAAGCACTCACCCAGACCTCGATGAAGATGGGCGAGGCGCTCTACAAGGCCGCGCAGGCCGAAGCGGAAAACGAAGCCGCCGCCGGCACGGACAGCAGCAAGGCGGGCGACGATGTCGTCGATGTCGACTTCGAGGAAGTCGACGACGACAAGAAGGACCAGGACAAGTCCGCCTGATCCGGGGACTTGCAATGACGCCCTTTTCTTCCGTTCAGATGAATGCGGCACGGATGCGCGAAAGCGCATCCGCGACCGCGCCTGCAAGCAAGCGGTGATCTCCGATGTCGAAGCGCGATTATTATGACGTGCTCGGGGTGAGCCGGAACGCGACGGCCGATGAGCTCAAGAAAGCCTATCGGACGCTCGCGAAGAAGCTCCACCCCGATCAGAATCCGGGCGACAAGGACGCCGAGGCGCGCTTCAAGGAATTGAACGAAGCCTATGACGCCCTGAAGGACGAACAGAGCCGCGCCGCCTATGACCAGTTCGGCCATGCGGCTTTCGATGGCGGCATGGGCGGTTTCGGACGCGGGCAAGGCGGCATGGGCGGCGGCTTCGGCGGCGCTTCCATGTCCGACATTTTCGACGATCTCTTCGGCGAGTTCATGGGCGGCGGCCGAGGACGCGGCGGGCGGCGAGGCGGCGGCCAGATGCGCGGCCACGATCTTCGCTACAATATGGAGATCAGCCTCGAGGAAGCCTTCGAGGGCAAGAAGGCGCAGATCCGCGTGCCGGGCTCCGTCTCCTGCGAGGCCTGCCACGGCTCGGGCGCGGCGCCGGGTTCGAGCCCCATCACCTGTCCGACCTGCCAGGGCGATGGCAAGGTACGCGCTTCCCAAGGCTTCTTCACCATCGAACGCACCTGCCCGACCTGTCACGGGCGGGGCCAGACCATCGACAAGCCCTGTCCGGCCTGCCACGGCGCGGGCCGCGTGGAAAAGGAGCGCACGCTCTCGGTGAACATTCCGGCGGGCGTCGAGGACGGTACGCGCATTCGCCTCGCGGGCGAGGGCGAGGCCGGCATGCGCGGCGGCCCCTCGGGCGACCTCTACATCTTCCTCTCGGTGAAGCCGCATCGCATCTTCGAACGCGACGGGGCGGATCTCTTCTGCCGCGTGCCAATCTCGATGGTTACCGCAGCGATGGGCGGCGAGATCGAAGTGCCGACGCTCGGCGGCAAGAAGGTGAAGGTCAAGATTCCCGAAGGCGCGCAGACGGGGCGTCAGTTCCGCTTGAAGGGCAAGGGCATGCCCGTCGTCAATTCGCGCGAGACGGGCGACCTCTATATCCAGATCACCATCGAGACGCCGGTGAACCTGACGAAAAAGCAGAGGGAGTTGCTGAAGGCGTTCGAGGAAGCCTCGGACCCCAGCAACAGTCCGGAAAGCACCGGCTTCTTCGCCAAGGTGAAGGAATTCTGGGACGGGTTTCAGAGCTGAGGCTTTGAGATAATCTTGAAAGGCCCCGCGGGATCTTCCCCGGGGCCTTTTTCATGGCCGGACCTTTCCATGCAAGCCTATCTCACGCCCATCGCGCTTCTCGTCGCCTCCAACGTCTTCATGACGACCGCCTGGTACTGGCACCTGAAGTTCAAGGCGACGCCACTCATGCTCGTCATCCTGGTGAGCTGGGGGCTCGCCTTCTTCGAATATTGCCTGGCCGTGCCCGCGAACCGCTTCGGCTCCGAGGTCTATTCGCCCGCCCAGCTCAAGACGATCCAGGAAGTCATCACCCTTGTCGTATTCGCCGGGTTCTCGGCCGTCTATCTCGGGCATGCACCGACATGGAACACGGCCATCGGCTTCGCGCTGATCGCAGCCGGGGCCTATTTCGTCTTCCGGGGGTGAGACGGGGCTGCTATAGAGCCCGCAGGAGAAACGGAGCACCAACATGGCTCAGGACATCAGGATCGCCGTGACGGGCGCGGGCGGCCGCATGGGCCGGACGCTGATCCGCCTCATCTCCGAGACGGAGGGGCTTGCCCTCGCGGGCGGCATCGAGGCGGAAGGCTCGCCCCATATCGGAACCGATCTCGGAACGCTGGCCGGGCTTGCCGCGCCGCTCGGCATAAAGGCGAGCGCGGACGCGCTCACCATCATCAAGGATGCCGATGCGCTGATCGATTTTTCCGTGCCGGAAGCCTCGCTCGAATTCGCCGCGCTGACCGCGCAGGCGCGCATCGTCCATGTCATCGGAACGACGGGCTTCAAGCCGGAGGACGAAGCGCGGATCGAGGCGGCGGCCCGGCACGCGACCATCATCAAGGCGGGGAACATGAGCCTAGGCGTCAATCTTCTCGCCTCGCTGGTACGGCAGGCGGCGAAGGCGCTGGGGTCCGAATGGGATATCGAGATCCTCGAAATGCATCATCGCCACAAGGTCGACGCGCCTTCCGGCACCGCGCTTCTACTCGGCGAAGCGGCGGCGGAAGGGCGCGGCATCGGCCTTGGCCAGAATTCCGAGCGCGGACGCGACGGCATTACCGGCGCGCGCGAGGAAGGCAAGATCGGGTTTGCCTCACTCAGGGGCGGCTCGGTCGTCGGCGAACATGACGTGATCTTTGCGGCGGAGAACGAGCGCATCGTGCTTCGCCACATCGCGGAAGACCGCAGCATCTTCGCGCGGGGCGCGCTCAAGGCGGCGCAATGGGGGCAGGGCTCAAACGGTAAGAAGAGGGGACCCGGCCTCTTCGACATGGCCGACGTGCTCGGCATCGAATAACCTTCTTTATACGGATCAATGGAGCGAGACTTGGCTAACCTGCTTGTGCTCGTCCGTCACGGACAGAGCGAATGGAACGAGAAGAACCTTTTCACCGGATGGCGCGATCCGGGCCTGACCGAACAGGGGAAGGCGGAAGCGAAGGAAGCGGGCGAGGCGATGAAGGCGGCGGGGCTCAGCTTCGACGTGGCCTTCACCTCCGACCTTTCGCGCGCGCAGGAGACGAACCGGATCATGCTCGCCGAACTCGGCCAGGACGGCATCGAGATCGTGAAGAACCAGGCACTCAACGAGCGCGACTATGGCGATCTCTCCGGCCTCAACAAGGACGATGCGCGCGAGAAATGGGGCGAGGAGCAGGTTCACATCTGGCGGCGCTCCTACGACGTGCCGCCGCCCGGCGGCGAAAGCCTAAAAATGACGGCGGAGCGCGTGCTCCCCTACTACGAGAAGGAAATCCTGCCGCGCGTGCTGAAGGGCGAGCGTGTTCTCGTGGCGGCGCATGGCAATAGCTTGCGCGCGCTCGTCATGCAGCTCGACAAGCTCAGCCAGGAGCAGGTGATCGCGCTCAACATCGCGACCGGCGCGCCCATCGTCTATGAGCTCGACGACAAGGGGAACGTGCTTTCAAAGAAGATGCTGATCGAGCGCGAGGCGCACTGACGCAGCTCACGCTTCCTGTGGGGTTTCGCCGAGCCGGGCCGTGCGAAGTCCGGCGAGGGCCGCCTCGAGCGCGCGGGCGAAATCCGCGCGTTCATGCGGTGACAGCGCGGCGGCGACTTCAAGCTCGCGGCCATGGCTGAGCAGGTGGAGATGGGTCGACTCGTCCGGTTCCTCGCGCAGCGCGACACGCACCCAGTAGGGCTGGAAGCTGAAGGCCCTCGCATTGCCCTTCGCATCCACCCTGCGGATGCGCAGTTCCTCATCCGAGAGCTGAACGGTTTCATGCGCGCGGGCCGAGCGATAATTTGCGCGGAAGGCCCACCATACGAGCAGCACCTCTAGACCGCAGAAGCCCAGGACCGGCCATGCACCCTGAATCATGAAAAGGATGCCTGCCGTGAAGTTCACCGCCGCGACGATGCCGATGAGAATGGTGAAACCGCGCATCGACAGCGAGCGGTGGGGTGTGATGAGAGCGTTGAAATGGAGCGGGGGCCCGAGCGGGTCGACCGCCGGGTTCGGGATACCGGGTTCTGCCTCAAGGGAGTTCGCGCTCGTCATGGGCCGAAGAGTAGGGCGCGACCGTCCGACTCTCAATATGACAATATGACCTTGCGGGCCGGCAGCGTTATGTAGAAAGTTTCGGCCATGCCGCGCGCCACACTCATGAAAAAGCCCGATATCGAGGAATTCTTCCGCCGTCTCTCGCAAGCCCTGCCGGAGCCGAAGACGGAACTCCAGTACCGCAACACCTTTACGCTGCTCGTCGCCGTGGTGCTTTCCGCGCAGGCCACCGATATCGGCGTCAACAAGGCGACGAAGGAGCTCTTCAAGACGGTCGATACACCCCAGAAGATGCTGAAGCTCGGCGAGGCCGGGCTCATACAGCACATCAAGACGATCGGGCTCTACCGCAACAAGGCGAAGAACGTGATCGCGCTGTCGCGCATGCTGATCGAGAAACATGGCGGCGAGGTGCCGCGCGACCGCGACGCGCTGCAGGAGCTGCCCGGCGTCGGGCGCAAGACCGCCAATGTCGTCCTGAACGTCGCTTTCGGCGAGCCGACCATCGCGGTGGATACACATATCTTCCGCGTCTCGAACCGGACCGGGCTCGCGCCGGGAAAGGATGTGCTGGAAGTCGAGAAGAAGCTCGAAAAGGTGGTGCCGCCCGCCTACCGGATGCATGCGCATCACTGGCTCATCCTGCATGGACGCTATGTCTGCAAGGCGCGAAAGCCCGATTGCCCTGCCTGCCCCGTAAGCGATCTCTGCCGCTTCAAGGCAAAGACCGTCGCGACCTGAAGGGCGTCAGGAAACCGGCGTGTTGCGCTTCGCCATGACGGCGGCGAGGCAGGCATCCTTGCTCGCGGCGCCCCCTTCGAGCTTGCGCGCATCGACATAGCGCGAGCCGAGCGCGCCGCCATCCGTCTCGTAGAAATAGACGAAGAGGCTGCAATCGCCGCCCGTGTATTGCCAGATTTCGGCATGCGGTTCGGCGCGGCGGAAATCGGGCTCGCCGAGACGGGCGGAAATCGCCGATGGCGCGGCGCCAACAAGGGCGGCCGGCGTAAGAGGTCCCTTGCCAAGCGAGGCCATGACGCCGCCTCTCGCATCGATACCCTTGCCCGGCGCCGTTTCGCAGGCGGCAAGCCCCAGTGCCAGCATCGCAATGACGAGATGCTTCATGCGCGGCTCCGGGCGGCGAGGCCCTTGTAGGTGTGGACCATGAGCGCCGTGCCGAAAAGCGGGGCAAAGAGGTTGAGTATCGGAACCGTCGTGAAGAGGGCGACGATGACGCCCGCAAGGAAGATGCGGAAGGCGTGACGCTTCCGCAGGCCCTGCGCCTCGGCGGGAGGCAGGTGGCGGAGCGCGACGAGTTCGAAAAATTCGCGGCCCAGCAGATAACCGTTCACCACCCAGAAGAGCACCACATTGACCACCGGCACGAGATAGAACGGCAAGGCCAGAAGATTCACCACAATGAGCACGAGCGTGAAACGGATGGCGGTGAGGATCGACTGCCAGAAGGGCTGGTCGCGGCCGGGCGGGTCGGCGGGATAATCCTCCGCCTCGACACGTGCGGCGATGTTTTCGAGGAAGAGTCCGGCGACGAGCGAAACCACGGGATGAACCAGCGGGATCAGCACGATCACGGCGAGAAAGCGCGCCACGAATTCGAGGATCGCATCGACCCAGCCGCCCGCGAAATCGGCGCCAAATACCGGCATGGCGGCCAGCGCCCATTGAAGACCCGCCCCGAAAAGGGCGAGGACCAGGATCGTCAGGCCGACGGAAATCACCATCACCCGCCGGAACGGGGGCGAGAAGGTCTCTCTAAGGGCGCGCAGCGCATCGGACAGCATGAACAACTCCGGAACCGGGCGAATGGGGGCTTACCCTAGAGCCCGCGCGGGCTGGCGGCAATGCGGCTCGCGACGAGGACCCGGCGGAAAAATCGCAGAATCCGGCCAAATCCGCCTGTTTTTGGACATATGAGTCCCAATCCCTATACTCGCGCCCGCAAGTTCTTTCACTGATGCGTTCTCCATCCGCGAGGCCGCCTCTTCATCCGAAGGGGGCGCTTTTGCCGGAAGCGCGTTGAAAATTCTCCCAAGACCATTCAGAGGATCATGACAGACCTTAAGTACGACGTGGCGGGCATCGGCAATGCACTTGTCGATGTGATTTCAAATGCGGACGACGCATTCCTGACGGCGAACGGCATCGAGAAGGGCGGCATGACGCTCATCGACGCCGAACGCGCGGATGCGCTTTATGCGAAGATGGCGCCCGGCGTCGAAAGCTCGGGCGGCTCCTGCGCCAATACGATCGCGGGGCTTGCCTCGCTTGGCGGCAAGGGCGCCTTTTTCGGCAAGGTCCGCAACGACCAGCTCGGCGAAGTCTTCGTGCATGACATCAAGTCTCTCGGCGTCGCATTCCCGGCCTCGCTCGCCGAAGACGGCGCGCCGACCGGGCGCTGCCTGATCGCGGTGACGCCCGACGCGCAGCGCAGCATGAGCACCTTTCTCGGCGCGGCGCAGAAGCTGACGCCGGACGATATCGACGCGGATACGATCAAGGCAGCCGCCGTGACTTACATGGAAGGCTATCTCTGGGACGAGCCAAGCGCGAAGGACGCCTTCCTGAAGGCGGCGAAGATCGCGCATGAGGCGGGCCGTCTCGTCTCGCTCACGCTTTCCGACAGTTTCTGCGTCGACCGCTTTCGCGACGAGTTCCGCCGTCTCGCCAAGGACGAGGTCGATCTCCTCTTCGCGAACGAGGCGGAAATCCTCTCGCTATACCAGACCGACATTTTCGACGACGCGCTGCAGCAGGTGCGCAAGGACTGCAAGTTCGCCGCGCTCACGCGCTCCGAGCAAGGCTCTGTCATCGTCGCAAATGGCGAGGTCCATGTCGTCGATGCGGCGAAGGTCGAGAAGGTCGTGGACACGACCGGCGCGGGCGATCTCTTCGCCGCGGGTTTCCTCTACGGCCTCACGCGCGGCAAGGACCCGGTTACCTGCGGACGGCTCGGCGCGCTGGCAGCCGCCGAAGTGATCTCGCATTACGGACCGCGCCCGCAGGTCTCGCTCGCGAAACTTGCGAAGGAACAAGGTCTCGCCTGACAGGAAAGATGCTTGAATGCTCAAGGTCTGGGGACGCCGCAGCTCGTTCAACGTGCAGAAGGTAATGTGGCTCACCGGCGAACTCGGTCTTGAGCATGAGCGTATCGACGCGGGCGGGTCTTTTGGCGGCCTCGACGCGCCCGAATTCAGGGCGCGCAATCCGCATGGACTCGTGCCCGTGATCGATGACGGCGGCATCATCGTGTGGGAGTCGCATGCTATCCTGCGCTATCTGGCGGCGCGCTACGGCGGCGGCGCATTCTGGAACGAAGATCCCGCAAGACGCGCCGAGGCCGATCAGTGGATCGAATGGGCACAGACAACGCTCCTGCCCAACTTCCTGAATGGCATCTTCTGGGGCTTCTACCGAACACCCGAGGAACGACACGACAAGAAGGCGATCGAGCGCGCCATAGCGCGATGCGGCGAGCATGTGCTGATGCTCGACCGGCTGCTCGCTGACAGGCCCTATCTCTGCGGCGATCGGATCACCCTTGCCGACATCCCTGCGGGAACCATGCTCTACCGCTATTACGGCCTCGAGATTACCCGGCCCGCGGCACCGAATGTGGATGCATGGTATGCGCGGCTCCGTGAACGCCCTGCCTATGCAGCGCACGTCATGGTGCCGTTCGAGGAGCTGAAGGGCCGTCTCGCCTTCTGATCCTGTTCAGATCTTGCGGAGATAGACGTCGCGGATGCGGTGGTCGTCGCCCTTGCGCAAGATCAGGTCGGCGCGCTGGCGCGTCGGCAGGATGTTCTTGTGAAGATTGGCGAGATTGATCGACGTCCAGATCGCGTCCGCGGTCTGAACCGCTTCTTCTTCCGTCAGCTTCGAATAGCGATGGAAATAGGCGGCCGGGTCCTTGAACGAGGTGCGGCGCAGACTCAGAAAGCGCTCGATATACCAGCGCCTGATCGCTTCCTCATCCGCATCGAGATAGATCGAGAAATCGAAGAAGTCGGAGACGAAGGGCTGCGGTTCGTCGCCATCCGCCGGCTTCCACGGCTGCAGGACGTTCAGCCCTTCGACAACGAGAATATCCGGCCGGTCGACCGAAATCGTTTCGCCCTGAAGAATATCGTAGGTGAAGTGCGAATAGACCGGCGCCTCTACCTTGGGCGAGCCCGCCTTCACATCGGAGAGGAAGCGGAGCAGGCGCTTGATGTCGAAGCTCTCGGGGAAGCCCTTGCGCTGCATCAGCCCGCGCTCTTCAAGCACCTTGTTCGGATAGAGGAAGCCGTCCGTCGTGATGAGATCGACTTTCGGATGGTTTGGCCAGCGCGCGAGAAGCGTGCGCAGAATACGTGCCATGGTCGACTTGCCGACCGCGACCGAGCCCGCGACGCCGACGATATAGGGCACCTTGTCGGCACGGCCGAGAAAGTCGGAGGTGACGCGGTAAAGTTCCTGCATCTCGCCGACATAGAGATTGAGGAGCCGCGACAGCGGCAGGAAGATTTCCGACACCTCGTCGAGCGAGATGCGCTCACCGAAACCCTTCAGCTCCTCGAGTTCCTTCTCGGAAAGCGGCAGCGGCGTATCCTCGCGCAGCCGCCCCCAATCCTCCGCCGTGAAATGGCGGAAGGGCGAAAGGGATTCCCGTTCCTTGCTGTCCATGACACCGGTGCCGCCCATGACCGTCTCCGTCAGCTTTCCGCGCGCGCGGCTTTTTCGTCGAGGCCGGAGCGGCCCTCGCGGCGCTCGAGTTCGGCATAGACATCGGCCGGATCGAGATCGAGCGAGGCCATGAGCACGAGCCAGTGATAGAGAAGATCGGCGCTTTCGGCGATCGCGCCCTTGCGGTCGCCGGAGGCCGCGGCGATGACGGTTTCGACCGCTTCCTCGCCGAGCTTCTGGGCGCAGGCGGCCACGCCCTTCGAAAAGAGCTTCGCGGTATAGGAAGACGCGGCGTCCGCGCCCTTGCGGGACGCGATCACCTCGAAAAGACGATCAAGCTGACGGGCGTCGGCAGCCATGAGGCGCTCCCCGGACGGTTGACGGGCGCACGTCCGAACCCGTCGAAACGGCTCCGCGCGGCGGCTTTGCGTAGCAGATTTGGGCTCCAGGCGCCAGAGTGGCGCGGATTGGCGCCGGAGCAATGGAAAAGCGGCGGAAATAGTGGCGGCGGGGACCTCGAACGAAGATCAGAGGCGGGTGGACAGAGAGGTGCCCGAGAGTTCGCCCTTCTTGGTGCCTTCCTGTTTCGCATCCTTCAGGTCCGCGCCACGCAGGTCCGCGCCTCGCAGATCGGCATCTCTCAGATTGGCCCGCAGGAGGATCGCCTCCCCGAAATCCGCCGCCGCGAGCACGGCTTTCTCGAAGTTCGCATCGGCAAGGATCGCCTCGCGGAAGTTCGCGCCGGCAAGAACCGCCCTGGAGAAGTTCCAGCGCGAGAGATCCATGCGCGCGAAATCGGCGCGCGCGCCCTGCCGCTGGCCGGTCTGAATCCATTCGATATGAGCGGCAAGTATTTTCGCCATGCGTTCGGGCCCCGGCGCGGCGCGAGGTCTCGTCGCCCGCATCATGTCGCCTCTCGATACGGTCTGTTCGTCCATGATCGCCCTGCGAAAATCGGCATCCGCGAGGTTCGCGCCGGTGAGCTCGACGCCTTTCAGTTCCGCGCCGGCAAAACTCGCGCCGCGCAGATCCGCCCCCTGAAGGCTCGCGCCCGAAATCGACGCTCCCTCGAAATCGGCATCGAGCAGCTTGCACTCGCTCATATTGGTGCCGTACATGCGCGCGCCGCGGAAACTGGAATTCTCGCGTCCCACCGGCGCCGTCGCGCCGCGCCGGATCACCGCGCCGCGCCTCAGATCCGCGCCGTCAAGTTGTGCCTCCGTCATCTCCGCATCGGTGAAGTTCGCGCCTCGCAGATCCGCACGCGAGAAGTTGGTGCGCGTCATGTTGCAATGATCGAAATTGGCGCTGAAGAGATTGGCGCCGGCGAGGCGCGCATCTTCGAGGTTCGAGCCCGTAAAGTCGCAGCCTATGAAATGACCGTGCGAAAAGTTGAGATTGCGGAAGTCCAATCCGGAAAGATCGCATTCCTTCATCACCACGCACCAGCCGCCCGGGATGCCTTTCAAGTAGCGCATATGGAGTTCCGCAAGCCGCTTCAGCGCTTCCTGACCGATGCGGCGGCCGATGATCGCATTGCCGTCGGACGCCTTGGCGGCACGCGCCTTGGCGGCGCTTTCGGCATCTTCCCTGGATTTCGCGGCGCTATCCGAACTCGACATGACCCATCCAACCCGTTGCGGGACAAGAACCCCGCATGGACAGGCAGGGCACAACGGCAGGAGGGTAGGGGCCCTAGTTTTCAGATTTGCTTAACGGAAAGGGGGATTCCGGAAAGAAGCACCGAAAAAACGCAGCTTCAGGCGGTTTTTTCGCGCCAGAAGGGTGCCGTGCCCGCGAAACGCTTCCAGAGGCGTATCGCGCCCTTCCAGTCCTTTTCCGCCCGTTTTTCGTGCCAGGCAAGGATACGGGACGCCGTCTCGCGCATCTCCTTGCCGTCGGACAGGCGGGCGAGAATGTCGTGTGCGGTGGCAAGGTCGTTCAGCCCGCCGAATACATCCTGCATCTGGCTCAGATATTTGAGGTAAGGCTTCACCTCCTCCGGATCGTAAAGGGAAGAGAAGAAGTGGAGCGCATAGCGCAACTTCTTCAGCCGCTTGCGCAGTTCGTGGCGCTCATCGCCTTCGAGACCATCGATCTCGCGACCGAGTTTCGCGGCCTTGGCGAGGCGCTTGTCGAGGGCGGCGCCCGCGAAGTCGCGCGCGAAAGCAGGCGCCTTGCGCTTCACATGCCAATTCTTCTCGGTGAGGAAGAGACCGTATTCGAGAAGGAAACGCGTATAGCGGCGCGAATGGAGCACGTCGAGCGCGCGCGCCCAGGCTTCATCGCGCGCATCCGCAACACGCTTTTGCAACCCGGCGGCGCGTTCGGGATCGAGATCGACGGGTTCCAGAATATCGGATGTGAAGACATCGAGGTCGCGCGCCGCACCAAGCTCGTTCGCGAGCCATTTCGCCTCCGCCGCGAGATGGCCTGCAAGGTCGCCGCCGATGACAGGCTTGAAGATTTCGAAAGCCGAACGCGCACGGCGCAGCGCGACGCGCATCTGATGCAGGCCTTCGGGTGATCGGCGCTCCGCCGCCGCTTCCTCATTGGCCATCAGATGCACAAGACAATGGCGCAGCACGATTTCATAGGCATCGGCGAGCGTTGCATGGCCGTCGATCAGCACCGCTTCCGCCTTTACGGCGCCGGGTGCCAGTCCATGCAGAAGAGCGAAGCCTCGCTCCGACTTGCTCTTGTGGCCGATCCTGAGTTCGGCGATCTCGTTCAGATCAAGCGCGACACGGTAGAGGCTTGCGGGCGAACCCTGCTTGAGTTCGAGTTCGATCTCGCTCACCGGCGCGTCCTGTCCGCCCGCCTGCAGTGCACCGCGGTCGAGCGCGAGTTCGATCAGGTCGCCTTCCGGCGTCGCGATGTTCTGGACGGTACGGCGGATGTCGCTGACGAGGCGCGGCGCGATCGCATGGCCGTTCGCCAGTTTGCGGATACGCCCGCGCAGCTCTTCTGGAAGCTTGTTGAGATCGGGAGCCGACGCATCGCCCGGAAGCTGTGCTTCGTATTCGCCGATGTCGCGCGCGACGCTGCCCGCGCCTGTCTTGTCGGCTTCCGTCTTCAACGTCTGTACGAAGTTCTTGCCCTTGCGGCGCAGGCGAAGCGCCATGCCGTTCTGGCCGAGGGCCAGATCGTCCGTATCGAAATAGATGGAATGAAGATGCTTGCCTGAAGCGCGGCCCTGCTTCAGACGCAGCAGCACCGGTGCACGGCGCACACGCTCAAGCTCCGCAGGCTCGCAGATGAGCTTCAGTTCGATTTCGCGGTCCGACATTTTCCTGCCGATGCCATTGGAAAGCCAAGCCTCACGCGCACCAAGGCGTCAGTATTCTGCCGGGCGCCGCTTCCGCACGCAATTGTCCGCTTGAGCCTGCGGCGTTTCTCCACAGGGTGCAGTAGGAGTAGCCCCATTTTGACACAAGGGATTGTGGTCAGAGCCTGACCGGGATACCTGCCTTGGCCATATGTTCCTTCGCTTCGCCGATCGTATGGTCGCCGAAATGGAAGATCGAGGCGGCGAGAACCGCGCTCGCATGACCGTCGCGCACGCCCTCGACCAGATGATCGAGATTGCCGACGCCGCCAGACGCGATGACGGGCACGGACACGGCATCGGCCACCGCGCGGGTGAGCGCAATGTCGAAGCCCGACTTGGCGCCGTCGCGATCCATCGAGGTGAGGAGGATTTCACCCGCGCCCAGCTCCGTCACCTTCACGGCATATTCGACTGCGTCTATGCCGGTCGGCTTGCGGCCGCCATGGGTGAAGATCTCCCATTTGCCGGGCGCCACCTGCTTCGCGTCGATAGCGACGACGATGCATTGATTGCCAAATTTTTCCGACGCGATGCGCACAAAATCCGGATTGAAAACAGCCGCGGTGTTGATCGACACCTTGTCCGCGCCCGCGAGCAGGAGCTGGCGCACATCGTCCACCGTGCGCACGCCGCCGCCCACGGTGAGCGGCATGAAGCACTGCTCGGCCGTGCGGCGCACCACGTCGAAAATGATCGCGCGTTCCTCGTGGCTCGCGGTGATGTCGAGGAAGCAGAGTTCGTCCGCGCCCGCCGCATCATAGGCGCGCGCGGCCTCGACCGGATCGCCCGCATCGCGCAGGTCGACGAAGTTCACGCCTTTGACGACACGGCCATCCTTCACGTCGAGACAGGGAATGACGCGCGCCTTCAGCATCAGGAGGCACCCCGGAGCAGATTCAGCGCTTCCTTCGGATCGAGGCGTCCGTCGTAGAGCGCGCGGCCGGAAATCGCGCCCTCGATGCCGGAGCAATTGGCGGCGATGAGCTTTTTCAGGTCGTCGATGGAGGAAAGGCCGCCGGACGCGATGACTGGAATGGAGATCGCGTCGGCGAGCGCGACCGTCGCGTCGATGTTCAATCCGCCGAGCGCGCCGTCTCGGTCGATGTCGGTGTAGATGATCGCGGCGACGCCCGCATCCTCGAAGCGGCGCGCCATGTCGAGCACGGTGAGGTCCGACACATCCGCCCAGCCTTCGGTCGCCACGCGGCCGCCCTTCGCATCGAGGCCGACGGCGATGCGGCCGGGAAATTTCCGGCAGGCTTCGATCACGAGGTCCGGGTTCTTCACCGCCGCCGTGCCGATGATGACGCGGCGGATGCCTTTCTCGAGCCACATCTCGATGGTGGCGAGGTCGCGGATGCCGCCGCCAAGCTGCGCGGGGATCGAGATTTCACCAAGGATGCTCTCGACCGCGCCGGCATTCACGGGCCGTCCCTCGAAAGCGCCGTTCAAATCGACGAGGTGGATGTATTCAAAGCCCGCATCCTCGAAGGCGCGCGCCTGCGCGGCAGGGTTGTCGTTGAAGACGGTCGCCTGATCCATCAGTCCATGCACGAGGCGGACGCATTCGCCGTCCTTCAGGTCGATCGCCGGGAAGAGGATCATGGTTTCCATTTCAAAAAGTTACCGATAAGCGCGAGGCCGAGGGCCTGGCTCTTTTCGGGGTGAAACTGCGTTCCCACCATGTTGTCGCGCGCGACCATCGCGGTCACGGGCCCGCCATAATCGACACGGGCGACGAGCGCGTCGGGATCTGCGACGGCGAAGGCATAGGAGTGGACGAAATAGGCATGGGTGGCGGGCATCTCTTCGAGAAGGGGGTGTCCGTTCACGACGTCGAGTTCGTTCCAGCCCATATGCGGGATCTTGAGCGCAGGGTCGGAGGGCTCGATCTTGACGACATCGCCCTTGAGCCAGCCGAGGCCTTCATGGCTCCCATGTTCGAGGCCGCGTTCCGCCATGAGCTGCATGCCGACGCAGATGCCGAAGAATGGCTTTCCTTCTTTCCGCACGGCTTCTTCCAGCGCTTCGACCATGCCGGGGATCGCGTCGAGGCCCGCGCGGCAATCGCCAAAGGCACCGACGCCCGGCAGCACGATGCGCTCGGCGCCACGCACGGCATCGGGATCGCTCGTCACCAGAATATCGGCGGCGAGCCCCGCGTCGCGGCCCGCGCGCTCGAAGGCCTTGGCCGCGGAGCGGAGATTGCCGGAGCCGTAATCGATGATCGCGACCTTCACTCAGCCTCCCCTTTTCGGACCGGCTTCGGGGAAGAGGCCGAAGATGTCGTTTGCATCGGATGATTTCGGCGCGCTCTTCTGAACCGGCGCGACCGTGTTACGGCGCGGCCAGACAGGCGCATTGAGCGGTTCTACCGGCGCGACGTCGAGCGGGCGCTCCCAGCGCTCGAAGAAGCGGCGCTCCGCCTCTTCGAGCGTCGAGCCGAAGGCAATGCCCACTTCGCGGTATCCCTTGCGCGCAAGCGTCCAGCGGCGGATGTCGTTGCCCTCGAAACCGAGCAGGAGCTGAAGCGCGAGCGAGCAGAGCATCGCAGCCTCGAGGCCGAGCGTGCGTTCGGCGAGGAAGGAAACGACGCTGGTCAGGCCGATCCAGAGGCCGAGCGCGATCCAGAGACGGCAATAGGCAAGCCATATCCAGGACAGCGCAAGGGCCGGGAAGGAGAAGCCCTCCTTCACCAGCACGATGCCGTCGCCGTCGAGCGGCGCGCCGGGAAGCTCGTGAACCGTGTAGATGCGCATGAGTGTCGTTCCGCCCGTCGGACCGGGCTAGCGGCTGCGTTCGCGCCCTATCTATGACAGACAAGGCCAAAAGGCCAGACGGCAGAAGGGAAATCAGTTCCCGAGCACGCCCTTGGTCGAGGGGATGCGTCCCGACGCCCGCGGATCGATCTCCACCGCCTCGCGAAGCGCGCGGGCGAGGCCCTTGAAGCAGCTCTCCACGATGTGGTGGTTGTTCTCGCCATACATGTTCTCGATGTGCAGCGTGATGCCTGCGTTCTGGGCGAAGGCCTGGAACCACTCCTTGAAGAGTTCGGTGTCCATGTCGCCGAGCTTGGGCTTCGTGAAGTTCACCTTCCAGACGAGATAGGGACGCTGCGAGACGTCGATCGAGACGCGGGTGCAGGTCTCGTCCATCGGGATCACCGCCGTTGCGTAGCGGCGGATGCCCTTGAAGTCGCCAAGCGCCCGGCGCACGGCCTCGCCGATCACGATGCCGGTGTCCTCGGTCGTGTGGTGATAGTCGATATGGAGGTCGCCCTGCGCGCGGACCTTCAGGTCCATCAGCGAGTGGCGCGAGAGCTGCTCCAGCATGTGATCCAGAAAGCCGATGCCGGTGTCGACGTCGTATTCACCCTGCCCGTCGAGATCGAGCGAGACGAAGACATTGGTTTCCTTGGTCTTGCGCTCGACGGTCGCTATGCGGCTTTCGGTTTCGGTCTGCATGCTTCGGTTTCCGGTTCGCTGGGGCCTTCGAGGCCCCGTTCGCGGCAGCTTTTATCAGGCGGAGCCGGGCCAAGCCAGCGCAAAGCCCGCAAGGCGCCGCCTCTTCTACTTCAAGTAGCGAAACAGATTGAATCACAAATACTTACAGTACGTTAACCAATATTCTGGAGGACTTCTCAGAAAATACTTTAAGTTCTTCCCAGTTTTGTTGCGGTGCGAAAGCCAAGCTATTGATTCAAATTGAATATGTAAGAAGCTCGTAGCCCTCCGCCGCGTATCGCTCACAACATCTTGAATCCTTTTCCAACTGGTGACCGGAGAGCCCTGCCGCCATATAGAGGCCTCCCGCACTTCTCCAGGAAAGGCTCCATCATGGCCTGGCAGACCCGCATGACGCCCGAACTCGCCCAGTTCATCGCCGGGCGCGATCACTTCTACATGGGCACCGCCAATGCCGAGGGACGGCCCTATATCCAGCATCGCGGGGGCCCGCGCGGCTTTCTCAAGGTGCTGGACGAGAAAACGCTCGGCTACGCCGATTTCGCGGGCAACCAGCAATTCGTGACGCTTGGTCATCTTTCCGAGAATGACCGGGCCTTTCTTTTCCTCATCGACTATCCGACGCGGCGGCGGGTGAAGATCAGGGGACGGGCGCGCGCCGTCGCGGACGACCCGGCGCTTGCGCGCTCTCTCGCCGACCCTTCCTATCGGGGCCGGGTCGAGCGGGCGATCCTGTTCGAGATCGAGGAATGGGACGCGAACTGCCCGAGCCATATCCAGCCGCGCTGGGGAGCGGAGGACCTCGTTCCCGCCTTCGACCGGCTGGAGAAGCGCATTCGCGCGCTTGAGGCCCAGGTCCGCGAACTCGGCGGCGATCCGGGCGAGTTCAAGCTGCCGGAGTGAGCGGGCCTCAATAGAGCCTCGGTAGAGCCTCAGTAAAGATTGTCCTTCGCGTCCTTTTTCAGCCCCATGTCGATGAGCTTCGCGGGCACGAGAAGCTTCATCTGGTCGCGAATGATCTGGCCGAAGCTCGGCATTTTCTCGCGGGGCACATGCTTCGAGGGGTCCCAGAGGCCGGAGCGCTTCAGCGCCTTGGTGCAGTGGAAGAAGGCCTCCCGCACCTCGATGATCATGACGGAGCGGGGCTTTTTGCCGTCAAACACGAAGCGCTCCATCATTTCCGGATCGGTCGTGATTTCCGCAACGCCGTTCACCCGAAGCATTTCCTCGAAGCCCGGCACGAAGAAGAGAAGGCCGACCGAGGGCGAATGGGAGATGTTCGACAGCGTGTCGATCAGGTTGTTGCCCGGACGGTCCGGCATGGCGAGATGCGTATCGTCCAGCACATGGACGAAGCCCGGCTCGCCGCCACGGGGCGAAACGTCGCCGAGCCCGTCCGGCCGCGAGGTGCCAATGCACAGAAAAGGCGAGAGGCCGATGAAGGTCCTGGCATGCTTTTCCAGCGCGGGAAGCACCTTGCCCCTGGTCTGGCCGGGATCCGGATAGACCGTGCGCAGTGCTTCCTCGGATTTCAGCGGACCCGGCATCCAATTCTCCCATAATTCTCAAGTCTTGCGAAAGACTATCATTTGCAACCCTCTGCCGCCAGAGGCTGTGCCGCAGGAAGGCTTGACCCTATGGCGCGAAGCGGCCACATGCTATCGGCAACCTCCCGCCTCCTGACACAGCAAGACAGGAAAGACATGAGTTCGCACGACCCGATCAACTGGCACGGCACCACGATTCTCTCCGTTCGCAAGGGGGGCAAGGTCGTGATCGCCGGCGACGGCCAGGTCTCGATGGGCGACACGATCATGAAGGGCAATGCGCGCAAGGTTCGCCCGCTCGGCAAGGGCGAGGTGATCGCGGGCTTCGCGGGCGCGACGGCGGATGCGATGACGCTTTTCGAGCGGCTCGAAGCGAAGATCGAACAATATCCCGGTCAGCTCATGCGGGCCTGCGTGGAACTGGCGAAGGACTGGCGGACGGACCGGTTCCTGCGCCGCCTCGAGGCGCTGATGATCGTCGCCGACGCGGAGGTGACGCTCGTCCTCACCGGCAATGGCGATGTGCTGGAACCGGAAGGGGGCGTGGTCGGCATCGGCTCGGGCGGCAATTACGCGCTCGCGGCGGCGCGCGCGCTGGCCGACATGGATCTCGGCGCGGAGGAAGTCGCGCGCAAGGCCATGAAGATCGCCGCCGATATCTGCGTCTATACGAACAACACGCTGACCGTCGAGAGCCTCGACGCCCGATGAACCCCGACCTCACGCGGTGGAAGCCGCCTCTCTGGCTCCTCGCCACCATGGGGCTTCTCGTCCTGCAGGCGGTGCTGCTCTATGCGATGGGCCGCGTGCCGATCTGCGAGTGCGGCACGGTGAAGCTCTGGCATGGCGTGGTGCAGAGTTCGGAAAACTCGCAGCATCTCACCGACTGGTACACATTCTCCCACATCATCCACGGCTTCATCTTCTATGGCGGCGCCTTTCTTCTGCTGCGGCGCTATCCCAAAGGCTGGTGGCTGGTGGCCGCGCTTCTCGTCGAGGGCGCGTGGGAGGTGCTCGAAAACACGCCGATGGTGATCGACCGTTACCGGGCGGAGACGATCTCGCTCGACTATTATGGCGACAGCATCGTGAATTCGCTCGCCGACAGTCTGGCCATGATCCTCGGCTTTGTTCTCGCCGCTCGGCTGCCCATATGGGTGGTGGTGCTGGCGGCAATTCTCATGGAGGCAGGTGTCGGCGCCGTGATCCGCGACAACCTCACCCTCAATGTCCTGATGTTGATCTACCCCGTCGACGCCATTCGCGAATGGCAGGCGGCAGGAGGAATGTAAGAAGATGACCAGTTTTTCGCCGCGTGAGATCGTTTCCGAACTCGACCGCTATATTGTCGGCCAGCGCGACGCGAAGCGCGCCGTCGCCATTGCGCTCCGCAACCGCTGGCGGCGCCAGCAACTGCCGGAGGAGCTGCGCGACGAGGTGCTGCCGAAAAACATCCTGATGATCGGGCCGACCGGCGTCGGCAAGACTGAAATCTCGCGCCGCCTCGCCAAGCTCGCCGAAGCACCCTTCCTGAAGGTGGAAGCGACGAAGTTCACCGAGGTGGGTTATGTCGGCCGCGATGTCGAGCAGATCATCCGCGACCTCGTCGAGATCTCGCTTTCGATGACGCGCGAGCGCCGCCGCAAGGATGTGCGCGCCAAGGCGCATCTCGCCGCCGAGAACCGCGTGCTGGACGCGCTGGTGGGGCCCAATGCGAGCGAGGGAACCAGGGAAAGCTTCCGCAAGAAGCTGCGCGACGGTCAGCTCGACGACAAGGAAATAGAGGTCGAAGTGGCGGATACGGGCGGCGGCATGCCGATGCTCGACATTCCGGGCATGCCGGGCGGCCAGATGGGCATGATCAATCTCTCCGACATCATGGGCAAGGCCTTCGGCAACAGGACGAAGCCGCGCCGCATGGCCGTGCGCGACAGTTACGAAGTGTTGATCGCGGAGGAAAGCGACAAACTGCTCGACCAGGAACAGGTGACGCAGGATGCGATCCGCTCCGTCGAGCAGAACGGCATCGTCTTTCTCGACGAGGTGGACAAGATCTGCGCACGCGCGGAAAAGCAGGGCGGCGATGTGAGCCGCGAAGGCGTGCAGCGCGATTTGCTGCCGCTGATCGAGGGCACAACCGTCGCGACGAAGCATGGCGCGGTGAAGACTGACCACATTCTCTTCATCGCATCGGGCGCCTTCCATATCGCGAAGCCTTCCGACCTCCTGCCGGAACTGCAGGGCCGCCTTCCGATCCGCGTCGAGCTCCAGGCGCTGTCGAAGGAGGACATGCGCCGCGTGCTGACCGAACCGGAAGCGAGCCTCATCAAGCAATATGTGGCACTGATGAAAACGGAAGATGTCGCGCTCGACTTCACGGATGACGGGATCGACGCCATCGCCGATATCGCGACCTCGGTCAATTCATCGGTCGAGAATATCGGCGCGCGCCGCCTTCACACGGTGATGGAGCGCGTTCTCGACGAAGTCAGCTTCGCCGCGACGGACAAGACGGGCGAGACGGTCAGGATCGACGAGGCCTATGTCCGCGAACATATCGGCGACCTGACGAAGAATGCCGATCTGACGAAGTTCATTCTTTAGGACAGGCTTGATCCAAGCTCCGTCGTCATTGCGGGGAGGCCGCAAGGCCGACGAGGCAATCCAGAGCTGCTGGCTCGGCATTTGCCGCCCCTGGATTGCTTCGCTCCCTGACGGTCGCTCGCAATGGCGGTTGGAATTGAAGCGGAGCGGATATCGCCCCTCCGCGTCTACAGCTCACCCTTCGCCGCGGCCTGCATGTAGCTCGTGTCGATGCGGAACTTCACGTTGCTCTCGTCGCCGACAACCGTGCCGTCCGCGAGTTCGACGCCGACATAGCCCTTGTCCTTCGCGTCCGGGCCGAGAAGGCCTTGCGAGAAGGCGAAGCTCGTCGTGCTGTCGATGATTGCCGGCATGGTATCGCCCGCGTAAGCCTCCGCGCCTTCCTCCGGCCCATAGAAATAGGTCGTGGCGACCTGACGGTCGAAGTCCTCAAGGTCCGTGCCCGAGACAGACGCCATGAACTCGCGCGCCTTGATGCCTTCCTCGTCGTCCTTCTTCATGATGTCGAGCACTTCGTACCAGGCGCCCGCGAGCGCCTTGCCGAATTCGGGATGCTCCTTCAGCACGTCGGTCTTCACGATCAGGATGTCCTGGATTTCGCCCGGCACTTCGGAAGAATCGAAGACAGAGGTGACGCTCGGATCGTCATTGAGCTGAACGGTCGCCGGGTTCCAGGTGACGACGGCTTCCACTTCCGGCGTCTGCAGCGCGGCGACGAAATCGGCATCGGCGATATTGGCCGTTTCGACATCCTCGAGGCTCATGCCCGCATTGGCGAGCGCGAGCGCCAGCATGTAGTGCGAGACGGAATACTGCACGAGATAGACGGTCTTCCCCTTGAGGTCGGCCATCGTCTTGCCTTCGCCCTTGATGAAGATCGCATCATTGCCGTTCGTGTAGTCGCCGAGAATGATCGAGGTGGAATCGACGCCGCCCGCGGCCGGAATGGTCAGCGTATCCATCACGGTGTTCGCCACCGCATCATAGGTGCCCGCCGTGTACTGGTTGATCGACTCGACATAGTCGTTGATCTGAACGATCTCGACATCGATCCCGTATTTCTCCGCCCACTTGTCCATGATCCCGGAATGCTCCGCATAGGCCCAGGGCATGTAGCCGGGATAGATCGACCAGGCGAGCTTGAAGGTCTTGTCGGCGGCGGCGGCATTACCGGCGAGCGCAAGCCCGGCAATCGCGGCGGCGAACAGACTGAGGGTGAATTTCCGAAGGAATGAAGCTCGCGGCATGTGATGTCCTCTCACTGGTCAAAGGTCCCCCGTTCGCAGGGAAGGGTTTCTTTCCTGCGCCGGAATGTTCGGTCTTCCAGGCCGTTTCCTCTCGTCCCTTTCCGCTTTCGCGGGGGCCGCTCTCAGGCGACTTCCTTTTCGCGGCGGCCGAAGGCCGTTGCGTGGTCTTCGCTTTCCGGCAGTTCGAGTTCACCGGCGGCGACGAGTTTCTTCAGATAGTTGAAGGTGCGCATGGTCTGCGTGACGAGATGTCCGCCCGCGCTATAGGCGGGATAGCGCTTCTCGCCATCGACGAATTGCGGCAGCGGCTCGATCATCGTGTCGTAGTCGAGCGCGCAGAAAAGCGGGAAGGAGAAACGCTCGTCCGGCACATTGCGCACGCGATGCGGCGTCGCGATGAAGCGGCCATTGGTGAGCGCTTCGAGCATGTCGCCGATATTGATGACGAAGGCGCCTTCGACGGGCGGCGCGTCGATCCAGTCGCCATTGGCGTTCATCACCTGAAGGCCCGGCGCGGTCACGTGGAGGATGGTGAAGCACTCGTAATCCGTATGCGCGCTGATGCCCCATTCGGCGACCGCGCGGGCGGGGTCCGAAGGGTAGTGAACGAGGCGAAGCTGCGAAGGCGGCTTCTTGAGCCATTGCTCGAAATGATCTTCGGGAAGCCCCAGCGCGCGGGCAAAGCCGCCGAAGATCGTGTGGCCGAGCGACATGGCCGCCTCGTAATAGGCGTAGACGTCGCGCTGCATTTCGGGCATGTCCGCCGGCCACTGGTTGGGCCCCAGCATCCGGTATCCCTTCACATGGTCGGGATCGTCTTCGGGCAGTTCGATGGAAAGATCGAAGGCTTCCTTCTTGTCGGTCTTGGCGGGGTCCGTGCCGTCATAGAAGCCTTCCTCGCCTGTCGGCACATAGCCGCGATGGGCGCGCGACTTGCCGATATAGAGGTCCATCTTCTCTTCAAGAGGACGTGCGAAGAATTCGGCCGCGCGCGCCTCGAGCTTTTCGATCATCTCGCGCGGGATGTTGTGGCCCTTCACATAGAGGAAACCGACATTGCTCGCCGCGTCGGCCATCTCCGCCGCGACGCGCATCTTCGCCTCTTCATCCTTGCCGAAGAGCGGTGCGATATCGATGACGGGAATGCTGGTGAAGGCCGTGCCTTTCGCTTCGATCTCACTCATGTCGCAACTCCATTCATCAGGACGTCGAGGAGCGGTTCGCCCCGCAAATCCGTTATTTCCCAGCGCCGCGTGAAGGGCTTGCCGCCGCGATCCTGGTCCTGCATTTCGAAAAGGTCGCCCGTGCGCGCAGGCGCGAGCGATTTGCCTTCGCGGAAGGGAAGGCTCGAGCGCTGGACGAACCAGCCCGTGCTCGTCACCGCCCCTTGCGAGATTTCGCAGTCGAGAAATTCCTGCGCGCGGGCCATGTCCGCCGCACCGGCAACGCATTCGGCAAGTGTCAGCCCTTCCGGCACGGCGCAATAGCGCTCGCGCGCGATCATGAAGAGCGAGCCCATGCGCGCGATGGCGCCCTTCTGGCCCGTCTCGCGGTCTTCGAGCCTGGCCGCCCAGAGCGGCATGCTGCCGATCGGCTCGCGGTGCCAATGCTCGATATAGGGGATGTCCTTGCCCTCCTCGACCATGACATCGCCCTCGATCCAGAGGCGGCCGATATCGGAGTAGATCGCCTTGGGCTGGAAATCGATGTCGCGGCGCCACTCGAACCAGCCATCCTCCTCGACAAGTTCGCCCGCGAAACCTTCCTGCGCGGCGAGCCACATCATGGTCTCGGGGGTGAGGGCGGAGAGGGAATTCTGCCCGGTGAAGTCCGGGCGGCCTTCCGGCTGGCGGAGGTCGAGATAGAGGCCCGGACCCTGCAGCCAGTTCACGAAGCTCGTCGTATCCCGCCGCCCGTCCGGCCAGGCAAGGAGCGAGCGGTGCCAGAGACCCGGCATGGTTTCGAGCGAGGGTTCGGACAAGGACTGCGGTGCGGCAAGCGATGACATGGATTCATGCTCGCGCGGCCGGGGTCATGCGGCTAGGCGGGAATTTTCAATGAGAGACATAGATAGAGTCTATGTCCCCCGTGCCGCCTCCCGGAGTTTTCCCATGATTTCCGCCAAAAACAGCTCGGTCGGCGTGTTCCGGGCGGGCTCGTCCCGCGTCACCAGATAGACCTGATAGGCGGGGAGGACCGCTTCGGGCAGGAGCGGCCAGAGCGCGCCCTCATGATCGAGCGTTTCCGCGACGCAGGTCGGCAGGAAGCCGACCCCGACGCCGAGCTCGATCAGGCGTTTCGTCTCGTGCAGGTTTTCCGCATAACCGCCCACGCGCTTTCCGAGCCCGTAGCGCTGGCGGAAATTCGCCAGTTCCTGCGGCTCGTCGAGGCCCGTGGCGATGAAGGGCTGGTCGGCGAGGTCGCCGGGCTGCGGCACAGTCATGCCGTAAAGCGCATGGGCCTTGTGGCAATAGAGCTGCTGCACCTCGCGCATCAGCGGCTGGTAGCAGAGCGCGGCATCCGGCGCGCTGTCGCAGGCGATGCCGACTTCCGCCTCGCCCGCCTTCAGGGCGGCGATCACCTCGCGCCAGGGCGCCACTTCTATATGGATGCCGACGCCGGGATGATGGCGGTGAAGGCCGGCCAGCGCCGCATCGAACTCCGCCGAGACGACGGAAGAGATCATGCGGATATTGATGACGCCTTCGACGAGGCCCGCGGCGAGCGCCACGTCATGCGGCGCGGCGCGGACCGCGCCCATCATGGTCTCGCAGAGATCGAACAGCGCGCGGCCGGCGGGCAGAAGCTCGATGCCGCTCGCAGTCCGCTTCAAGAGCACGACGCCCAGATGATCCTCAAGCCGCTTGAGCCCCGCGCTCACCGTCGGCTGCTGGCGGTTCAGCCTGCGCGCCGCCGCGCCGATGCCGCCCGCGCGCACGACTTCGTGGAAGAGCTGGAAGAGGTTCCAGTCCACCTTGCGGGCAAAATTCAGCTCTGTCTTCTTTGTGTCGTCCATCGCGTCTCGTGCCGTGACGGCAAGAAAGGAATTTCATTGAAGCCTGCGGGCCGCCATTCGTCCATCGGCTTCACGGGAAATCTGTGTTGGCGAATCCGCGCCGCGTCCTGTTTGTCGCTCAAGGCGAATCCGAAGCGCATCAGCCTTCGCGCTTCTTCTTCCGGCGGTCGAGCAGAGCAAGCATTTCGGCGATTTCCGCCTTGTTCAGTTCCGATATCTCCTCGGCAAGGCGGTTGGCGAGCTCCGTTGCCTGCGGGGCAAGACCGGACGTGTCGATGGCGATGCGGGGATGCGAAATCCGCGCCAGGCGCTCCAGCTCCTCCGCCTCGTCCCAGATGACGTTGAAATAACCGATGATCGCCTGCACCAGCCGCCAGCTCGGCCGCCCGCGCTTCCCATGTTCGAGGGCGGAGAGATAGGCGGGCGTCACACGCAGCGCCGCCGCCATCTCCTTCATGGTGAGGCCGCGCGCCGCGCGAAGCTCCCGGACCTTGCGACCGAAGGGCGTCATCTCTTCTTGCGCAACCAGATATAGAAGGCGCCGCCGCCGCCATGCTTCGGATGAGCAGGCTGGAAGCCCGACACATGGGCGCGCAGCTCCGCCTCGTTCAGCCAGCGGGGCACCGCGCTGCGGAGCACGCCCTGCCGCTCCGGCACTTCATAGAAGGTGCTGCCGTGAAGCGTGTGACGCGCATAGGGCGAGGCGCCCTTGCCGGTGATGACAAGAACGCAGCGAAGCCCCCGCGAGCGCGAGCGCGAAACGAATCCGAGAAGCGCCTGGTGCGCCGCTTCCTGGCTGTGGCCATGGAGGTCGAGCGTCGCCTCGATTTCCATCTGCCCGCGCGCAAGGCGCTGGCTCGTGCGGCGGTCGAGACCGGTGAGGGGCGGCGGTTCGGAGGGGCGGCGCGGCGGCGCGGGGGATGCCGGGGGTTGGGGCGCGGGCGTGCGCATGGGTGCGAGCGATTGCGGCTTCAGGGGAAGGGAAGGGCGTTCTTCGTCGCGCGGCGCTTCGGGCACTTCCGCCGGGCGGCGCGAGATCGGCTTCGCGTCCTTCGTCACCGTCCGCCAGAGCCTGTGCTCCTCGTCGGTCAGGCGGCGGCGGGGCCTCGATTTCGGGCGCGGCATCTTCTCCTTTTCGCTCGCCATGAAAATGCCCCGTCCGGTTTCGCTTGCGCCCCTTCTTACGGCGCGATCTCCTTCGGCACCAGCGCGATCAACTCGCCTTCCGCCTTCATCCGGCCCGCGATTTCGCCCGCTTCCGCGCCCGAGCCGAAGAAGATGTCGCCGCGCTGCAATCCCTTGATCGCCGAGCCCGTATCCTGCGCGACCATAAGGCGGCGCACCGCAACGAAGCCAGTGCCGTCGACGGTCGGGTGTTCGGTCGTGAGGAACAGCAGCGTGCCGAGCGGGTGCTTGCTGCGGTCGACGGCGAGGCTGCGGCCCGGCGTGAGGCTCACGCCTTCTGCCCCGGGCGGGCCCTTGGAGGGGTCCACATTCCTCAGTATACGGAAGAAGATGTAGGACTCGTTCTCGCGCATCAGCGCGCGGCCTTCCTGCGGATGGGCCGCGAGCCAGGCGCGGATCGTCTGCATCGAAACCTCGTCGAGCACCATTTCGCCGCGCTCGACAAGCAGCTTGCCGATCGATGTATAGGGATGGCCCGTCTTCGCCGCAAAGGAGAGGCGGACGATCTCGCCCGTTTCGAGCTTCACGCGGCCCGAGCCCTGCACATGCAGGAAGAAGGCGTCGATGGGGCTTTCGAGCCAGAGAAGCGCCAGCTTTTCGGTATTGAGCGCACCGTCTTCGATCGCGGCGCGGTTCGGGAAGCTGCCGCCGCCTTCGACCATGCGAAATCCGGGCGGCGGCGCGAGAACAGGCGTCTGATAGGGGCCGTGCCTTGTCAGCGAGCCTTTCATCTCCGGTTCGTAATAGCCGGTGAAAAGGCCCTTCTGTGCGGGAAAGCGCACAGGCACGAACCAGTGCTGGAAGAAGCCGCGCGCATTGGCGGCGCCGGCACCCGGCCCGACCTTGGCCGCCGCCTCGCAGGCCGGCTGCCAGTCGCCCGCCTTGCCATAGAGCGGATCGCCGCCCTTGATGTCGAGCGGCGCGGAAGGCGAAAGTTTCAATATGCGCGCGCAGGAGCCCTTGAAGGCATCGAGCGCAGCGCTCTGGTCGTCCGTATGCCAGCCATCGATTTCCTGCCAGGAAAGGCGCGTTGCGGCACCCGCCGCATATGCGTTCATGTCAGGCGCTCCGGGCGCACAGGCAAGAAGGAATCCTCCCATAAGGAGAAGGAAGGCGCCGCGGCGCATCGATGCCGCCACTCAGTCGGAAGCGCCGGTCGCGACCAGCTTCCAGTTCGGATCGCGACTCTTCACGTCGCGTTCGAAGGTCCACAGATCGGTGACCTCGCGGATCGTGACCGGATCGCCCTCGATCACCACGCCGTCCGAATTCTTGGTGCAGGAGGTGAGCGTGCTGCGGAAGGACAAGGTTATCCGCGCCCTCGAGCCATCGAGCGTGGCGGCGGAGAGCGCCGCTTTCTCGATACCGATGAAGCTCTGCTCCACCTTGAGGCCCTTCGCATCGCGCTCGTTCATCGCGGCTTCGAAGCTTCTGTAGACATCGTCCGAAAGAAGCGGCTTCAGCGTCTCCCTGTCGCCTTCCGCATAGGCCGTGACGATCATCTCATAGGCCGCGCGTGCGCCGGAAATGAAGCTGTCCGCATCGAAATAACGGTCGGCGCCCAGGATGGCATCGAGGCCGTTGGCAAGCGCGGAACCCTGTTCGGCAATTCCATGCCAGCGGTAGCGGTCCGTTTCGCCCGCGAAGGGATCGCCGGCGGCGTCCACCGTGCGCTGGCCGCTCTCGCCTTCGGCGCGCGGACGCTTCGGCAGCGTCACCACCTTGTCATTGCCGCCCGCTTCGCCCGAATAGGGGTCATAGGGCGGGCGCTCATGCCCCGTGCGCCGGCCAAGGACGCTTCTGAGTTTCAGAAATACGCCGACCGCGATCGCGAGCAGAATGATGTTGAGAAGATTCAAGCCGTCGTCCATTTGCTCGAGGAGCCTCACAAGGGGTCGGGCCGCCATCCTCGCCGCGCCTCATCGCCCGGTTCCTGCGATCCCTTCACGGGGCCGGGGCGTCTTGCTGCGGCGGTCCTGCCTGACCTTCGTTCCTGTATTTATTCTTTCCTGGGCCATAACCTAGGGCATCGGACGGCTTTTTGCTACCTGAGCCATATGGGCAAGAGGCCTGCCGCACCCTATCTTCATGGTTAGCGCCCCTCTTGCGATGCCGATCCGGCCCGCCAGGGCGAAAATCCTTCCATAAACCCGCGACAACGCCGAAAGCCTGTCTTGCCCGCCTTCTTCTTCCTCGCCTTCATCGCCATTCCGCTGATCGAGATCGCCATCTTCATCGAGGTGGGCGGCGCGATCGGCGTGTGGCCGACCATCGGCATCGTTCTGGGCACCGCGCTCATGGGCGCGACGCTGCTGCGGATGCAGGGGCTCACCACATGGCGGCGGGCGGAAGAAGCGATGCGCCGCGGCGAACCCCCTGTGGCCGAGATGCTCGACGGCGTCTTCCTCATCGTCGCGGCCCTTCTCATGGTAACGCCCGGCCTCTTTACCGACTGCATCGGTCTCCTGCTCCTGATCCCGCCACTCAGGCGCGAGATCGGGCGCCGCGCCGCGCGGCGGATCGCCGCAAGCAGCCGGTTCACCGTCTATTCGAGCGGCATGGGCGGCGCGAGACCCGGCCCCGGCTTCGATCCGGGTGAGGGCCGGCCGGCAAAGGGTCCGGGGCCCGTCATCGAGGGCGAGGCCGAGGAACTGGGCGAAAACGGCAACGAGACCCGCGAAAACGGGCCGGGACCGGCATCACCCTGGAAGCAATAAGTTCCGGACCGCAATCCCCGTTTCTTGTCGCCCAGGCCGTTCCGTGGTAGCCAGCAGCCTTTCCCGAGGCCAAAAGCGGTGAGGCGAGAATGTCGGATCAGGGCTCGACCAATGCAGGCAATGGCAGTGCGCAGCTTCGCGTACTGACCCAGTACATCAAGGACCTCTCCTTCGAGAATCCGAACGCCCCGCAAATGCTCGGTCCCGTGGACGAACAGCCCCAGATCGGCATCAGGGTCGATGTCGGCGTCAAGCGCATGAGCGATACCGACTATGAAGTCGCGCTCAAGATCGGCGCCGAAGCCAAGGTGAAGGAAAAGCCGATGTTCCTCGCCGAAATCGAATATGCCGGTCTCTTCCGTCTCACCGGCATCCAGGAGCAGGATCTCGAGGCGGTGCTCGTCGTCGAGTGCCCGCGCCAAATCTTCCCCTTCGCGCGGCGCGCGCTTGCCGACGTTACGCGCGACGGCGGTTATCCACCGCTGATGATCGATCCCATCGATTTCGTGAGCCTCTATCACCAGCGCCGCGAGCAGATGGCGCAGGAAGTCGCGGGCGCCCAGCAGCCCAACTGATCAGGCTTTTGAAGAAAGCCAGAGCGCGTTTTCGCCGAGCGACGCGACGAAGGCGTCATGCGCCTCTCGCTCCTCGTCGGTGAGACGCGAAGGGAGGGGCGCCGGCCGCGCCGCGCGCGCAACCTTCTCTCCGGTCTTCGCCGCAAGCTCCCGCTGCAACACGAGGCCCGGCTGCCTGCCGCCCATCAGCTCCAGATAGACTTCCGCCAGCAACTCGCTGTCGAGCAGCGCGCCATGCTTCGTGCGGCCGGAATTGTCCACGTTGAAACGCCGGCAGAGCGCGTCGAGATTGTTCTGTGCGCCTGGATATTTGCGCCGCGCGATTTCGAGCGTGTCGATCGCACGGGCCATCGGCAGCGAGGGACGGCCGATCCGTTTCAGCTCGGCGTTGATGAAGCCCATATCGAAAGAGGCGTTGTGGATCACGAGCGGATCCTCGCCGATGAATTCCAGAAAGTCGTCGGCCACTTCCGAGAATTTCGGCTTGTCGCTCAGAAACGCCTCGGAGAGACCGTGAACGCGGAACGCGCCTTCCGGCATGTCGCGTTCGGGATTGATATAGGTGTGGAAGAACTTGCCCGTCGCGACATGATTGAAGAGTTCGAGGCAGCCGATTTCGACCAGGCGATGGCCGTCCTGCGGGCTGATGCCCGTCGTTTCCGTGTCGAGCACGATCTCGCGCATGTCTGTCCCGTTTAGCCCGTGGATCGCCTTCCCCCGAAGGCGATTGCCGATTCTCGCCTATTCGGCGTTGAAATGGAACGACCCATCTTCGCCGATGACGCCGCCCGGATTCCAGGCGACTTCCCAGATGTGATTGTCCGGATCGGAGAAATAGCCGGTATAGCCGCCCCAGAAAGCATCTTCGCCGCGCTTCAGTATACGCCCGCCCGCTGCTTCGGCTTCGGCCAGGACCTGGTCGACCTCTTCCTTCTCGCGGACATTATGCGCGAGCGCGACGCCGGAAAAGCCTTCGCCATAAGGCGCGACCTTCGCATCCTCGGCCAGCGCCTCGCGGCCGAACAGCGCGAAGACGATGCCCCCGCACTGAAAGAAGCACACGCTCGGATTGCTTTGCGGCAGCGGTTTCCAGCCCAGCGTTTCGTAGAATGCCTGTGCGCGGGCAAGATCGGTAACGCCAAGCGTGATGAAGCTTATGCGCTGTTCCATGTTTCCGCCCCCTCTGGTTGGCCCCGGTGGTTTCAGCCGGTGCGCAGCCGTTCCTTCAGCACCTTGCCTTCGCGGCCCTTCAGCGCCTCCACGATCCGCGCAACCTGTTCGCGCGCATGATCGAGGCCCTTGTCGCTCTCGACCACGAAGTCGGCGCGCTTGCGCTTTTCCTCGTCGGGCACCTGCTTGGCATGGATCGCGGCGAATTTCGCCTCGTCCATGTCGGGCCGCGCGAGCACCCGCGTCTTCTGGATATCGTAAGGGGCCGAGACCACCACAACAACATCGACACGTGTCTCGCCGCCAGTTTCATAGAGAAGCGGAATGTCGAGCACGGCCATTTCACGGCCCGCTTCCATGTTCTCGCGCAGAAAATCGATCTGCGCCTCGCCGACAAGCGGATGCACGATCGCCTCGAGCTTTTTCATCTCGTCCGGCAAACCGATCACGCAGCGCGAAAGCGCCTTGCGGTCGACGGCATCGTCGATAATGGCGGAAGGGAAGGCGGCGCGGATCGGCTCCACTGCCTTGCCGCCCTTTTCGTAAAGCTTGTGAACGGCAGCATCCGCGTCATAGACGGGCACGCCTTCGGCGCGGAACATTTTCGCCGTTTCCGATTTGCCCATGCCGATGGAGCCCGTGAGGCCGATAAGGAGCATGTTCCCCCCGTTTATGCTTCTGCTTCTTATTGTGGCTGGCCAATATCGGCGAGCACGATGTTTCTGAGTTCTTCCGTCACATGCGGACGTATGCCGAACCAGGCTTCGAAGCCCGGCACGGCCTGATGGAGCAGCATGCCGAGCCCGTCCACGACCTCGTGGCCCGCCTCGCGCGCGCGGCGCAGCAATCCGGTTTCGAGCGGCGTATAGACGATATCCGTCACCACCGCGTCGCGGGGCAATGCGGATATGTCGATATCGACATCGCTCTCGCCTTTCATGCCGAGCGTCGTCGTATTGACGAGAAGCCCCACGCCGGAAAGAGCGGCATTCAATTCGCCGAGCGGCATCGCTTTCGCGCGCGTGAGGCCCAGGTCGCGGATCAGCGCTTCGGCGCGCTCGACCGTGCGGTTGACGATGCGGATTTCGGGTGCGCCTTCTTCTTCGAGGGCGAGCGCAATCGCGCGCGCCGCGCCGCCCGCGCCCAGCATCACGGCGGGGCCTTCGGCGGCCCGCCAGTCGCGCGCGCCCGATTTCAGATTGGCGATGAAGCCATAGCCATCCGTGTTGCGGCCTTCGAGCGTTCCGTCTTCAAGCGTCACGATGGTGTTCACGGCCTTGAGCCGGGCGGCGACCGCGTCGTGCCGCGACAGGGCGGCATAAGCCACTTCCTTGTGCGGCACGGTCACATTGGCGCCGATGAAATCGAGCTTGTGGAGATTGCGGATGGTTTCCGCGGCATCTTCCGGCTTCACGGCGAGAAGCTCGTAGCGCGCATCGGGGATTCTGTGTTCGGCGATCCAGTGATTATGGATCAGCGGCGAACGCGAATGGGCGACGGGCCAGCCGATGACGCAGACCTTGCGGGTCATGACCTTACCACTCCGTGACGGCGCAACTCATCGAGCAGCGGCAGCAGCGGCAATCCGAGGATCGAGAAATAATCGCCCTCGATCTTCTCGAAGAGCTGCACGCCCGGACCTTCGAGCTGATAGCAGCCGACGCTCTTCATCACCCGGTCGCCCGCCTCCGCGAGATAGGCATCGAGGAATTCCTCGCTGAACTCTCTCATCGTAAGCGTTGCGCGCGCCGTGAGGTTCCAGACCGCGCCGCCATCCTTCACGAGCACTAGACCGGAATGGAGAATATGGGGGCGGCCGCGAAAGGCGAGAAGGTTGGCGCGCGCTTCCTCCATGCTTTTCGGCTTGTCGTAGCGGCGCCCCTCGCAGGACAGAATCTGGTCCGCGCCGATCACCAGCGCGCTCTCGTTCCTTGCCGATACGGCAAGAGCCTTCGCTTCGGCGAGTTTCAGCGCCAGTTCGTCCGTTTCTTCTTCCGTGTTCCTGTCGCTGTCCGCGAATCCAGCCTTGATCGCGTCTTCATCGACACGCGAATCTTCCGCGGTGAATGCGAGGCCGGCATCCGCAAGAAGCTTGCGCCGCACCGCGCTGCCGGAAGCCAGTATGAGAGACGGGGAGGTCATGTTTCTCAGCTCATGCGTTCGCGCTGGCGCTCATTATAGAGATTGAGCACGGCGGCGGCCGTTTCCTCGATGGAGCGGCGGGTGACATCGATCACCGGCCAGCCATTCTTGGCGAAGAGACGGCGCGCAAAGGTGATTTCTTCCGCGACGACATCGGGCGCAACGTAATCCGTGTCCGTATTCTCATGCAGCGAAAGAAGCCTGTTCTTCCGGATTTGCACAAGGCGATCGGGACTGGTGGTGAGTCCGACGATCAGGGGGCGTTCGGCCGTTTCGAGATCCGGCGGCAGCGCGGCGCCCGGCACGATCGGAATATTCGCCGCCTTGATGCCGCGGTTCGCCAGATAGATGCAGGTCGGCGTCTTCGAAGTGCGGCTGACGCCGAGAAGAACGATGTCGGCTTCGTTCAGGTCGCCCGCGGACTGGCCGTCATCATGGCTCATCGTGTAGTTGAGCGCGGCGATGCGGTCGAAATATTCCGCATCCATGATGTGCTGCAAGCCGGGCTTGTGCGAGGACTCCTTGCCAAGATACTGCCCGAGCGCCTTCATCGCCGGATCGAGAACCGAAATGCAGGGCGTCTGCAACTCGGCGCAGCGTTTCTCGAGACGCGCGCGCAGCTCCTCATTCACCATCGTGAACATGACGAGACCTGGCGCGTTCTCGATTTCGCCGAGCACCCGCTCGAGCTGTTTCGGGCCGCGCACCAGCGCATAGACATGTTCGATGGGCCGCGCATCCTCATACTGGGCGCAGGCCGCCCGCGCGACCATGTTCAGCGTTTCGCCTGTCGCGTCGGAAACGAGATGAAGATGGAAGACGCGCTTGCTGCTCATGTCCTTCGTCCGGATCATCCGGTTTTTCTGCCCCTCAAGGCCGGGGGTTTGCAACCTATCGGCCAGTTTGGCCTCGCGCCAATTCTTTTTCCGCAAGCCATAACGCACCTCCCGCATATTGCCGCCGGACCTGTGGAAAGCTGTGATTAACGGGTGCAAGCGGGCCTCTCGCGGGAAGTACTACCGGGTCATACCCGTGCTTCTCTTTCCCTCCCCGGTTTCATGAGTCCGTTGGAAAAGCCGAAGGAACGCTTGCGGAAAACGGGTATGACCGGCGAGTCTCGCGGCACGGGGAAACTTGTCCACGCTATTAACGGTTTCCCTGTGCATGATGGTCCACAGGAAAAGCCCTTGCGTATTCAGACGTGACGAAGGGCGCGGCTGAAATTGCGCACAGGCTGTGGCATAGAAAGCATCTGAAAAGCGGGCGGTGGAAAATTTCTCCGCTACTGTGGAGAAAACGGGGTGAGCGTTTGATCCCCGCCATCCACAGGCATCCACCTCTATCAACTACCTTCAAGACTCTTTTATAGGATTGGGAAAGAACGCGTGGACGAGAGAAAGGCTCCCGGAACCATGCCTCCGGAGAAGAAACTGCTGAGAGCGCTTGCCGGTCTCGAAACGGAGGGTGTGCCTGTCTGGATGATGCGCCAGGCCGGACGCTATCTGCCGGAATACCGGAAGGTGAGGGCGGATGCAGGCAGCTTTCTTGATCTCTGTTACACGCCGGAGCTCGCCGAGGAAGTGACGCTGCAGCCGATCAGGCGCTACGGCTTCGATGCGGCCATTCTCTTTTCGGATATTCTGGTGGTGCCCGATGCCCTCGGACAGAGGGTGGCCTTCAAGGAAGGCGAGGGACCGGTACTGGAGCCCATCACCAATGAAGCGGGCCTCGCGGCGCTCGGGAGCCCTGCGCGCGTCACGGAGCATCTGGGGCCCGTCTACGAGACGGTGTCGCGGCTTTCGAACAGTCTTCCGAGAGAGGTGACGCTGATCGGCTTTGCCGGCGCACCCTGGACGGTCGCAACCTATATGGTCGGCGGCCGGGGTTCGCCCGATCAGGCGGCGGCGAAGCTCTGGGCCTATCGCGCGCCGGACGAATTCCAGAAGCTCATCGACATTCTGGTCGAAGCGACGATCGAGCATCTTTCCGCGCAGGTCGAGGCAGGTGCCGAAGTCGTCCAGATATTCGATACATGGGCGGGTTCCCTGCCGGAGCTTTCCTTCGAGCGTTTCGCGCTCCGCCCCGTGAAGGCGATCCGCGAGCTTCTGCAGGCGCGCTTTCCCGGTCTTCCGGTCATCGCTTTCCCGCGCGGGTCGGGCGCCATGGCGGCGCGCTATTTCCGCGAGACGGGGGTCAGGGGCCTCAGCCTCGATACGGGCGTCTCGCCTGGATGGGCGCGCGACAATCTCCAGCAGCTCGGTTGTCTGCAGGGCAATCTCGACCCGCTGCTTCTCGTGGCGGGAGGGGATGAGATGCGGAGGCAGGCGCGCCATATCCTCGAGACGCTCGGAAACGGGCCCTTCATCTTCAATCTCGGTCACGGCATCGTGCCGCAGACGCCGCCGGAGCATGTCGGCGAACTCGTGAAGCTCGTGCAGGATTGGCGGCCATGAAAAAGAAAGTCGCGATCATCCTCTTCAATCTCGGTGGACCGGACGGGCCGGACGCGGTCCAGCCGTTCCTTTTCAACCTTTTCAACGATCCGGCGATCATCCGGGTGCCGAACCCGATCCGCTGGCTGATCGCGAAGCTCGTCTCGAAACGCCGTGCCCCCGTGGCAAGGGAGATCTATGCCGAACTTGGCGGTGGCTCGCCGCTGGTGCCGCTGACCGAGGCACAAGGCAAGGCTCTCGAAGAAGCCTTAGCCGGTGGCGAGTCCGAATATCGCTGTTTCATCGCCATGCGCTATTGGCATCCCTTCGCGGACGAGGCTGCGGCCGCGGCGAAGGCCTGGGGCGCCGAGGAACTCGTCCTGTTGCCGCTCTATCCGCAATATTCGACAACGACCACGGAATCTTCCTTCCGCGACTGGGAGCGGGCCGCCGCCAAGGCAGGGCTTGCCGCCCCGGCAAGAACCGTCTGCTGCTACCCCACGGAGGAGGGTTTCGTCGAGGGCTATGCCGCGCTTCTCAGCGCCGCCATCCGCAAGGCGGGCGGCCATGAGGGCTTCCGCGTTCTCTTTTCCGCGCATGGGCTGCCGAAAAAGGTCATCGAGCAGGGCGACCCCTATCAGGCCCAGGTCGAGCAGAGCTGCGCCGCCATCGTTGCGAAGCTGGGGCCAGCCGGACGGAACCTGGACTGGGTGACCTGCTATCAGAGCCGGGTGGGGCCGCTCGAATGGATCGGGCCCGCCACGGATGACGAGATCAAACGGGCGGGGGCGGAAGGCAAATCCCTCATCGTCCTGCCGGTCGCCTTCGTTTCCGAACATTCCGAGACGCTGGTCGAGCTCGACAAGGAATATGGGCATCTCGCGAAGGAAAGCGGGGTCCCGGCCTATATCAGGGTTCCGGCGCTTGGCACGGAGCCTCATTTCATCGAAGGGCTCGCCCGTCTTGTCCGGGCCGCGCAGGCTCAGGACAATATCCTCTGCCCGGAAGACGCGGCAGGCCATGTCTGCACGAAGAATGCCGGTCTAAAGACGATCCGTTGAGAAAAGAAAGAATAAAGGCATGGATTTTCTTCTTCAATACTATCTCTGGATCAAGGCTCTTCATGTTATTTCGGTGATCTTCTGGATGGCGGGGATGGCTTATCTGCCGCGCCTTTTCGTCTATCACGCGGAGGCCGAGCCCGGTTCCGACAAGTCCGAAACCTTCAAGATCATGGAGCGCCGCCTTCTAAGGGGCATCGTCAATCCGGCGATGATCGCGTCGCTCTTCTTCGGGCTTCTGATGCTTTCCATTAATCCCGGCCTTTTCTCGGATGGCTGGATGCATGCAAAGCTTTTCCTCATCCTCCTGATGCTCGTCTTTCACGGCTTGTTCGCCCGCTGGCGGAAGGAATTCGAGCGCGACGAAAACCGGCGGCCGGCCCGTTTCTACCGGATCGTGAACGAGGCCCCGCCGGCGCTCGTCATCCTGATCGTGCTGCTGGCGGTCGCGAAGCCCTTCTGAGCGGGTGCTTTCTTCCTCGAAGTTCGGAACCCCGGCATCCAATTTCCGTTGAAATCGGAACGCGCGGCCTTTATATGGGTTGAAAGCCGGGTTTCTTCCGGCGGCCTTCCTACGTTCTTTCCCGGCTGAAAGTGCTGTCCTCGTCGAAGGGTGGCTCCCCGCCGGGAGTTCCCCGCATAAGGTTCCAAAGGGCGCGAAGTCCCTGGGCCGGTGCGGCGAGGAAAGAGACCAAGGCCCGTTTTCCCGACCGGCATCATCAAATCGTTCGAAGACCCGACTACCTTCCCTTCCAGAAAAGATTTCCCCTCCCTCGTTCCGAGGCCCGACCTTCAAGCAAGGCGGCAAGTGGAAACCCCAGAGAAAGACCGACCAAGCCGATGACGCAGATCAAGCTGCAGGACCTCAAGGCCAAATCCCCGACCGACCTTCTGGCGCTCGCGGAGGAACTCGAGGTCGAAAACGCCTCCACGCTCCGGACGCAGGACATGATGTTCGCGATCCTGAAGCAATATGCCGAGCGCGACATCGACATCATCGGCGAGGGCGTGGTGGAAGTGCTGCCGGATGGTTTCGGCTTCCTGCGCTCGCCGGAGGCGAACTACCTGCCGGGCCCGGACGACATCTATGTCTCGCCCTCGCAGATCCGCCGCTTCTCGCTCCGCACGGGCGACACGGTCGAGGGCGAAATCCGCAGTCCGAAGGACGGCGAACGCTATTTCGCGCTTCTCAAGGTTTCGACCGTCAATTTCGAAAGCCCGGACAAGGCGCGCCACAAGGTCCATTTCGACAATCTGACGCCGCTCTATCCCGATGAAAAGCTCGAGATGGAAGTGGACGATCCGACGCTGAAGGACCGCTCCTCCCGTGTCATCGACATCGTCGCCCCTCTCGGCAAGGGCCAGCGCGGCCTCATCGTCGCGCCGCCCCGCACCGGCAAGACGGTGCTCCTGCAGAACATCGCGCACTCCATCACGACCAATCATCCCGAATGCTATCTGATCGTGCTCCTGATCGACGAGCGTCCGGAAGAAGTGACCGACATGCAGCGTTCGGTGAAGGGCGAGGTCATTTCCTCCACCTTCGATGAGCCCGCGCAGCGCCACGTACAGGTCGCGGAAATGGTGATCGAGAAGGCGAAGCGCCTCGTCGAACATGGCCGCGACGTCGTAATCCTTCTGGACTCCATCACGCGCCTCGGCCGCGCCTACAACACGGTCGTTCCTTCGTCCGGCAAGGTGCTCACCGGCGGTGTCGACGCGAATGCGTTGCAGCGCCCCAAGCGCTTCTTCGGCGCCGCGCGTAACATCGAGGAAGGCGGCTCGCTCACCATCATCGCGACGGCGCTCATCGATACGGGCTCGCGCATGGACGAAGTCATCTTCGAAGAGTTCAAGGGCACGGGTAACTCGGAAATCATTCTCGACCGCAAGATCGCCGACAAGCGCGTCTTCCCTGCGATCGACATCCTCAAGTCCGGCACCCGCAAGGAAGAGCTCCTGGTCGAGAAGGGCCAGCTCTCGAAGATGTATGTGCTCCGCCGCATCCTCAATCCGATGGGCACGGTCGACGCCATCGAGTTCCTGCTCGACAAGCTCAAGCAGACGAAGAACAACGGCGAGTTCTTCGACAGCATGAACACTTAACGGTTGGTAAGGATTTGCTGCTAGCCTGACGACACGACCGATGCGTGTGTCGGGTTGGGTAGCGGAGTTTCCATGAAGATGAACCGGCAGAGGCGCGGTTCGGGCGAAGGGCGCCCGACCTGGATTCAGCCGCTCATGGAATGGTCTTCCATCCAGAAGGTCAAGGCGCGGCTGAAAGGGCCTCTCGACGGGGTTCCAGCCGAGATCGGCAATATCACGCTTTCCAATGCGGGCCGTCAGCTTCTCGCCTGGTGGCTGGAGGCGCGCGGAGACCGCGCCATGCCGGAGGCGGGCGACGTCAATCCCCGGGCTCTCGTCGAGCTGCTTCCCTATATCCGCTATCTCTCCTGGGAAGATGAAGACAGGCTCGTCTTCCGGATTTTCGGAAGCGCCCTTGCCGAGGCAACGGGCACCGATATCACCGGCTACGACATGTTCGCCTTCTCCCATGACGAGGCCGGTATCGACAAGGTGCGCCTCAAGCGCATCCATGAGCAGCCTTGCGGCATCGTGCTTGTGCGCGATGTCTTCTCGAAAGACGGCGCCTGCTATCCCTGCGAGTTCATGACCCTGCCGATCGCGCCCGGGCCCGATGGCAAGAAGCGGATCATCGGCACCATCGTGCCCGCCGTTCAGGTCGAGGAATGGAAGGCGGATCTCATCTTCGACCGCATCCTGACGCTTCGCCGCGCCCTTTATTTCGACACGGGCGCCGGCGTTCCGCCTGCCTCGCTCGGGCTCGAAGTCTGAGGCGCGGGCGTCTTTTCTTCACGCGTCATCTTTGCAATGAAGTCGGCGAGGGCGTCCGCAAGTCCCGGCGCAAGCGGCGCGCGTGGATCGGTGTAGAGCGCCATGTTGCCCGCCCGGTCCTCCGGCGCCACTTTCAGCACATGGTTCATGGTCTCGATGGTGACGAGCGTCACGCCCTCGCGTGCCGCCGAGAGTTTCTCGCCGTCGACGGGACGCTGCTGCAGGTCGCGCGTCCCCTGGATCACCAGCGCGGGAACATTCGTCTTCGCGAGCTCGGCCGCGGGATCGTATTTGAACCAGGAAATCAGATAGGGCTGTACGCTCGGCCGGTAGAGCGTGTCGAGTTGCGGCGGCACGTCGGCCACCGTTTTCCCACGTTCGAGGCTTTGCAGGATTTCTTCCGAGCGCGCGGCGATGCCGGGCGGCAGGTCCTGTCCGGCGAGCTGTTCGCGGATGAGCGTAGGCGCCGGTCGGCCGCTCGCCGCCAGCAGCACCAGCCCCGAAACCTCGTGACGCTTCGCGGCAATCGTCGCCAGCAGCGCGCCCTCGCTATGGCCGATGGCGACGACGCGGCGGATGCGCGCTTCGCCTTCGAGGAATTCAAGCCAGCGCACCGCATCATCCACATAGGTTTCCGCGCGAAGCTCTTCTTCCTCCGGCGCCGCGCCGATGCTGTCGCCGACGCCGCGCTTGTCGATCCGGAGCGTTGCGATGCCCCGTTCCGCCAGTTCATGCGCAAGGATCTTCAGCGCATTGTTCCGTCCGCTCGGAAAATTGCCGTCGCGGTCTGTCGGGCCGGAGCCTGCGAGAATGAGCGCCGCATCGACCGGCTCCTCGCCATCCGGGATAGCCAGCGTGCCGAAAAGCTCGCCCTCGAGGTTCACCTCGCGCTCGCTCCAGGAGGTGGCGTTCGCCGTCACGGCGGATGCGAGGAGGAGCAGAAGCGCGAGGGCGATCTTTCTCATGGTCTGAGCTTTTCCCATCCCGGATAGGGGCCGTCGAAATGTTCCGCGCCATCATGGCCCTCGAACCATGTCGCTTTCGAGGCGCGGAACTCCTGCGCGATGACACGGGCCGGGACATCGCCGTCGAGCGCATTGGCGGCTAGAATGATCGTCTCGTCAGGTTCCTTGAGGTTCGCGCCCGTCATCGCCGTGCCGCAGCGCGCGCAGAAGCTGCGGACGAGCCCCGGCGAGCTTTCATGATGGGTGAGTTCCCCTTCGCCCTCCCAGCTCACTTCGTTCCGCATGGCGACGAAGAAGAAACCGGCATGGCCGCCTGCCGCCTTGCGGCACATGGCGCAATGGCATTCGACGATGCCGCTCATGCGCTTCACGCGGAAGCGCACGGCGCCGCAGAGGCAGGAGCCCTCGATCATCTCTCCTCCTTACTCCTTCTTTCAGGGGATGAGCACGCTCGCGCCGACCGTCTTGCGCGCTTCGAGATCGAGATGGGCGCGGGAGGCCTCGCCAAGCGCATAGCGCTGCTTCACCTCGACCCTGACCGCGCCGGACTTCACGACGGCGAAAAGATCGTCCGCCATTTCCTGCATCGCCGTCGGCGTCTTCAAGGCGTAGTGATACATGGTCGGCCGCGTGACGAAGAGCGATCCCTTCTGCGCGAGAATGCCGAGGTTCACATCCGTGACCGGGCCGGACGCATTGCCGAAGGAGACGAGAAGGCCCAATGGCGCGAGACTGTCGAGCGAGGAGATGAAGGTCGCCTTGCCGACACCGTCATAGACGACGGGAAGTTTCTTCCCGTCCGTGATTTCGGCGACGCGCGCCGCCACATCTTCCTTCGAATAGTCGATGACATGGTCGCAGCCATGTTCGCGTGCGAGCTTCGCCTTTTCTTCCGAGCCGACCGTGCCGATGACGGTGGCGCCCAGATGCTTCGCCCATTGGCAGGCGATGAGGCCGACGCCGCCCGCCGCCGCATGCCAGAGGATCGTATGGCCCTTCTCGACCTTGAAGGTCTGGCGGAGCAGGAACTGCGCGGTAAGCCCCTTCAGCATCATCGAGGCGGCAATGTCGTCGCCGATGCCGTCCGGCACCTTCACCGCGCTTGCTGCCGCCACATTATGCGCTTCCGCATAGGCGCCGACCGGCCCCGAGGCATAGGCCACGCGGTCGCCGGCCTTGAACTTCGTCACGCCGTCGCCCACCGCTTCCACGACGCCCGAGGCTTCCATGCCGATGCCGGAGGGAAGCGTCACGGGATAGAGGCCGGAGCGATGATAGGTGTCGATGAAATTGACGCCGATTGCCTTTGCGCGAACCGTGATCTCGCCCGCCGCGGGCGCGGCGAGCTCCACCTGGCGCAGCGCCATTGTTTCTGGCCCGCCATTCTTCTCGATGCGGATTGCCTTGATCGTCGTCATGCGATTTCGTCCCGTTCCGTTGTCTTGTTGTTGCGTCTTGTTTCTTCCGGTCAGCGCCGCGAAAGGGCAAGCGTCACGCCCGCCGCGACGAGCGCGCTTCCCATGATTTTGTTGCGCAGCATTTGCGCCCGCTTCCCCTTCAGATAGGGCGCGAGCTTGCCCGCCGCGAGGGCGAAAGTGCCGTCCGAGAGCGTGCTCACCGTAATGAATGTGATGGCGAGAATGACGAGCTGCGGGCCCGCCGCCGCATCGGGGCTGATGAATTGCGGAAAGAAGGCGGCATAGAAGACGAGCGTCTTCGGGTTCGTCACCGAGATGAGATAGCCGCGCCGGAAAAGCGTCCAGCCGTCGCTGTGGCCGCGCTTTGCATTCGGCAGATGCGGGTCCTCGTAGGGCGCGCGAAAGGCCTGCACGCCGAGAAAGACGAGATAGGCGGCGCCGATGAGTTTCAAGGCGTCGGCCCAGGGCCCGAGGGCGGCAAGCAGCGGCGCCAGGCCGAGCACGGTCAGGATCATGTGAGTGGAAAGCGCGGCCGTCGTCCCGGCAAGGCCCGTCAGCGCGGCGCGCGGACCTTGCGCGATGCCGCAGGCGACGAGCCAGGTCACGACCGGCCCCGGCATCACGCAGAGAATGAGCGTCGCGGCGATGAAACCCAGATAGAGGTCAAGCGACACCGCCGCGACTCCTTATGAAGCGGGCGTCAGCCGAGATGCCGCTGGAAGAATTTCACCGTGCGGTCGTTCGCCTCGTCCGCCGTCTTCTTGTCGTAATGGGCGCCGCCCGGCCGCGCGAAGGCGTGGTCGTTGTCGGGGTAGCGATGGATGGTGACGTGGCTGTTGTCGCGAAGCCCGGCGACCACCTGCTCCTGCGCCTCCGGCGGCACGAATTCGTCCTTGCCAGCGATGTGCAGCATGAGCGGCTTCTTGATGCCCTTGGCGTCGTCGAGACGGTTCTGGATGTTCACGCCGTAATAGCCGACCGAGGCATCGCTCGAGGTGTGGCAGGCGGTGAGATAGGCAAGCTGGCCGCCGAGGCAGTAGCCGACGGCGCCGACCTTGCCCGTGGTCATGGGCCGCAGCGTGTCGATGGTCGCGCCGATATCGACGATGCCCTTGTCGACGTCGAACTTGCCGAAGAGGTCGAAGGCCTGCTTCCACTCTTCCTCGGTCTGGTCGGTGATGTCGATGCCGGGTTCGATGCGCCAGAAGAGATCCGGGCAAAGGGCGACGAAGCCCTGGGAGGCATACCAGTCCGTCAGGTCGCGCATGACCTTGTTGACGCCGAAAATTTCCTGGATGACCACGATGCCGGGGCCGGTGCCCGACTTCGGCTTCGAAAGATAGCCCGAGAAAGAGCCGTCCGGTCCCTTGATCGTTATCGTCTCGCCGCTCACTTGCGCATCTCCTCGTATCGTCGCTGGGGAAGGTTGGTTGGGGGGACTCTAACCATCCTTAACGCACGAAGCGATACCGTTTTCCGGTCTGGAAAAGGCTTCGCTTCGGGCAGCGGCGAGCGGATTTCGCGGGCGGATGAAACAGGGGGGAGAAGTTCCATCCGGCCGCGATCCCGTCGAGGAGATGCGCTCGTGAGGTGGCCTCACTCTATCGATTGGGGCCGTCTCGGTTCGTGTTGTGGGTCGTGAAACGGGGCCGATCAGCGAGGGCCAGTCAGCGAGGGCCGGTCAGGCTGCGCGCTTCGTGGCGCCGAGCGAGAAGACCTTCGCGAGGAGGCTTGCGCCCCTCTTGCCCGCGGCCTTCTGCGAAATCTCGCCATTGGCCTCGCGGATCTCTCCGCGGCGAGCCGAAAGGGCGACGTCGAACGCACCCACATAACTCGTGGCATAAGTGGCAAGGATGTTCATTTTATTCACCTTCAGACACGGCCAGCGGGGAACCACTCCCATCGGACCCGGCCGCGTATCCTTTTCATAGCTTTTGTTATTCCGGGGTTTACGCTGGTGATATGAAGGGTCCGGGCCTATATATCAAACGATCTTTTTGCACCGCAGTTGTGAGAAAAACTAACATATGGCTCCCCGCCGCCTGCCATCGCTGAAAGCGCTCCGGGCCTTCGAGGCCGCGGCCCGGCATGGCAGTTTCTCGGCCGCGGCGGGCGAACTGAACGTCACCCATGCCGCGATAAGCCACCAGATCAGGGCGCTGGAAGAGGAGCTCGGAGCGCAGCTTTTTCACAGGACGGGCCGCCAGGTCGAGCTCACCGAGCGGGGGCAGAAGCTCTTCCCCGTGCTTGCGGCCGCCTTCGAACAGATGGGTGAGGCCTGGGCGCAGGCGGGCGCGAAGGATACGGCGACGCTGACCGTCTCGGTCGAGCCATCCTTTGCCGCGCGCTGGCTCGTGCTCAGGCTCGGCAAGTTCAACCGCGCCCATCCCGAAATCGAGCTTCGCCTTTTGCCATCCTCCGACCTGGTCGATTTCGCGCGCGAGGATGTCGATATCGGCATCCGCTACGGGCTAGGCGAATGGCCGGATGTCGTTTCCGAAAAGCTTTTCGAGGCAACGGTCTATCCCGTCTGCTCGCCGGCGCTGCTCGACCCCAAGCGCCCGATCCGAAAGCCCGAAGACCTCAAGGCCTATCCGCTTCTCCATGAGGAGACGATGCAGCACTGGGTGAACTGGCTGGAGGAGGCGGGCGTCCGGCATCCGCGTTGGGCGATGCGCGGTCCTCTCTTCATCGAGGCCTCGCTCGCGCTTCAGGCCGCCGCGAGCGGGCAGGGCGTCGCGCTCGCGAACGATACGCTCGCCATGGCCGATCTCGCGGAAGGCCGTCTCGTCCGCCTCTTCGATATCGAGATGCCGGACGAGGAGGGCTATTGGCTCGTCTATCCGGAGGGGATGCTGAAAAAGGCCAAGGTCGATGCCTTCCGCCGCTGGATTCGCGAGGAGGCGGGGCTTGGGCCCCCGGAAGCGCCGAAGCCGCCGGAGCCGCTGGCGTCCGCAAGAAAGGCGAGCCGGTGAGTTAAGCGGGGTTCGCCCGCGCCCGCTTCAGCTCTTCCACCAATGCCTCCGTATCCGTCACCGGCAGCGAGCAGGTCTCGCCGGCGCAGACGTAAGCCGTCGGTTTGCCGTCCTGTTTCTCCTTGCCATGCGCGGGGTGGCCTTCGGGAAGTACCTTGCCGTCCTTCACCCGCATGAGAATCCGGGCAGGGCAGGATACACCGAAAGCCGCCTTCGCGAGTTCCGCCGTTTCCTCCGGGCCCCCGATCAGCACCACCTGGACGGGGCGGAGCCTTGTGTCGAGGCTCGCGATATAGCTCCCCAGCGGAAAGATGTTCTGCTGCAATTCCCCTGCGAAGGCGCGGATCAGCTCGTCGGCGCGGGAGAAATATTCGCCCTTGCCGGTGAGGAGCGCGAGCTTCGTCAGTATGCCCGGCAGGGTTCCGTTCGCGGCGGGGGTGGCGTCGTCCGCAACAGTCCGCCTACGGACGATAAGCGCGGGCGCGTCGTCGGCGGTGAAGAAATAGCCGCCATTGGCCGCATCCCGGTAATGGGCGTCGAGCTCCGCGATGAGGCTTTCGGCTTCGGCCACATAGCCCTCGTCGCCCGTCGCTTCGGCGAGCGCGATCGCGGCATCCGCCATGTTGGCGAGGTCGTCTGCCATGGCGATGTGCTGGAGCTTGCCGTCCCGCCAGGCATGGTGGAGGCGGCCCTCCACACGCATCGTCTCCACGACGAAGCGGAAGGCGTCCGCCGCCATCTCGACCCATTGAGCCTCACCGAAGGTTGCACCCGCGCGGGCGAGCGCGCCGATCATCAGGCCGTTCCAGTCGGCGAGCACCTTGTCGTCGAAGCCCGGATGCACGCGCATGTCGCGCTCCGCGAAGAGCCGCGCGCGCAGGGGCTCGAGCGCCGCTTCCTCTTCCGCCGTCACCGGCTCGTCGGCGCGGGGCAGGCGGTTCAGAATATTGGTGTGCTCCCAGTTCCCTTCGGCCGTCACGCCGTAGAAGCGCTTGAAGAGCGTCGCCTCGCCGGGGTTCAGCGTCTGGTCGATCTCCGCTTCCGACCAGACATAGAACTTTCCTTCCTCGCCCTCGCTATCGGCATCGAGCGAAGCGGCAAATCCGCCCCCGTCCGTGAGCATCTCGCGGGCGACCCATTCCACCGTCTCGCGCACGCGGCGCTCGTAAAGCGGTTTCCTCGTCTCCGCCCATGTGAGCGTCAGCAGGTCGATCAGCAGCGCATTGTCGTAGAGCATCTTCTCGAAATGCGGCGCGAGCCAGAACTCGTCCACCGAGTAGCGCGCATAGCCGCCGCCCAGATGATCGTAGATGCCGCCTTCCGACATATGGTCGAGTGCCCGCGTGACCGGCGCTGCGAAGTCCTCGCGGCCGGTTCTCAGATGCGCGTGCCACATCAGCGAGAGCAGGGGGACTTGCGGAAATTTCGGCGCGCCGCGAATGCCGCCATTTTCCGGGTCCATGATCTCGACGAGCTTCTCCGCCACCACGACCGGCACCTGCGGCGTCGGCTCGCCGGGACGCGCGGTCGCGGACTGCTTCTGCAGCGCCTCCACCAGCGCCTGCCGGTTCTTGTAGACCTTGGCCGGTTCCTCGCGGAAGATCCGCGCGACCTCGGTCAGCACATCGGTGAAGCCCGGCCGGCCATAGGCCGCTTCCTTCGGAAAATAAGTGCCGCCCCAGAAGGGCTCGCCTTCGGGCGTGAGAAACATGGTCAGCGGCCAGCCGCCCTGCTGTCCGAGCAGATGCAGCGCCGACATGTAGATCGCGTCGATGTCGGGGCGCTCCTCGCGATCGACCTTGATGTTGATGAAATGCTCGTTCATCACCGCGGCCACGCCCTCATCCTCGAAGCTTTCATGCGCCATCACATGGCACCAGTGGCAGGCGGCATAGCCGACCGAAAGCAGGATCGGTTTCTTCTCGCGCTTCGCGGCGGCGAGCGCCTCCTCTCCCCAGGGCCGCCAGTGCACGGGATTATCCGCGTGCTGCAGCAGATAGGGGCTCGTTTCCTCGCGCAGGAAATTGCGTGACATAAGGCCTTCCGGGGGTTTCACTCGTTTCGAACAATGTGGGGCGGTATGCCCGTCCCGTCGATGGCTAACGCCAACAAAGGCGCAATGAAAGAGCCCGTTCCATGAAAGTCAAAATCGACCTCGACATGACCGCTGAAGAAGCGCGCACGCTGATGGGCCTGCCGGACCTCGAACCGATGCAGCAGCGGCTTCTCGAACAGCTCGAAAAGCAGGTCTCGAACAACATGTCCTACATGGACCCGGAAGCGATGATCCGCGCCGTGCTGCCTGCGGGCGCGCAGGGGCTCGAGAAGTTCCAGGATTTGATGTGGGGCATGGCGCGTTCGGCCATGGGTGGCGGCTCCGGTAGCGGTTCCGCCAAGTCCGGCTCCACCAAAAAGGGCGAATGACGCGCTTGTCGCGTTTCTGCGGACCGAATTGACTTGAACACGATCTATGCGCTTTCGACCGCGCCCGGCAGGGCGGGGGTCGCCGTCATCCGCATTTCCGGCGAGGGCGCGCGCGAAGCCGTGACGGCGCTGACCGGCGAGGCGCCGGGCCGTCCCCGCGAGGCCAAGCTCCGCCGCTTCCGCGATCCTGAAAGCGGCGCGCCGCTCGACCTTGGACTCCTTCTGTTCTTCGAGGCGCCCGCAAGCTTCACCGGCGAAGACGTCGCCGAACTCCATATTCATGGCGGCCGCGCCGTCGTCGCGGCGATGCTCCGTGCCCTGGGGCACATGCACTTCTTGCGCGCGGCAGCGCCGGGCGAGTTCACGCGGCGCGCCTTCGAGCATGGCAAGCTCGACCTCACCGCCGTCGAGGGCCTCGCCGATCTCATCGATGCGGAGACGGAGGCGCAGCGCGTCCAGGCGCTTCGCCAGATGGAAGGCGCGCTCGGAAAGCTCTATGAATGCTGGCGCGCCCGGCTCGTGAAGGCGCTCGCCTATGCCGAGGCCGAGATCGACTTTCCGGACGAGGAAGTGCCCGGCGACCTGCTCGCGAAGCTCGGGCCGGAGATCCATGCGCTTGCGTCCGAAATCGCCGCCCATCTCGATGACGGGCGTAAGGGCGAGCGGCTCCGCGACGGCGTCGAGGTCGCGATTGTCGGGCCGCCCAATGCGGGCAAGTCGAGCCTGCTCAACCGGCTTGCGGGGCGCGAGGCCGCCATCGTCTCCGAAGAGGCGGGGACGACGCGCGACGTTCTGGAAGTCAGGCTCGATATTGCAGGCGTGCCTGTGACGCTGGCCGATACGGCGGGCTTGCGCGAGGCGGCGAACGCCATCGAGCGGGAAGGGGTACGCCGCGCGCTCGCCCGGGCCGAGGCGGCCGATCTTCGTCTCGTCCTTGTCGCGCCGGGTGCGGGCGGAGACTTCTCGCTCGCCCGCGAGGGGGACATTCGCGTCGTCAACAAGCTCGACCTCGACGCGGAGGTGCCCAAGGGCGCCATCGGCATTTCCGCGCTGACGGGGCAGGGGCTCGACGCGCTCGAAGCCGCCCTCCGGGAAAAGATCGGCGCGGCCTATGAGGCGCAGGAGCATCCGCTCATCACCCGCGCCCGTCACCGCGAGGGGCTGTCCGATTGCGCCGCCTCGCTCGCCCGTGCGGGAGAGGCGCTCGAAGCGGGGCGCGATGCCGAGCTCGTCGCCGAGGACCTCCGGCTAGCCGCCCGCGCGCTTGGCCGGATCACGGGACGGGTCGATGTCGAAGACCTGCTCGACGTCATTTTCCGCGATTTCTGCATCGGGAAGTAGACCCCTCACCCGCTCAGGCTGTGCCTTCGCATCCTCTCCCCGGAGGGGAGGGAAGGGGCCCGGCGATGCGGCGAAGCCATGTCGCCGGGAAGGGTGAGGGGGTGTTCCGGACTCTCACTTAGCGGCCCTGTTTCACGTGAAACAGGAAGAAGGCTCGAATCCGATTCCCCTTCAAGGGCTTGCGCGAGAATCCTCAACTCGGTGGAATCCTGATTCGACTCTGTGGAAAAGTTTGACGGGGTAAGCGCCAGCGACTATTGCTCTCGCGTGTTTGCCGAATGTGTCGTGATCGAATCCGTTCCTACGGGCACAGGCACTTTTCCTTCACCGGGTTTTTTCGATGACGCGCGAATTCGATGTGATCGTGATTGGCGGCGGCCATGCGGGCTGCGAGGCGGCATCCGCTGCCGCGCGCGCCGGTGCGCGCACCGCGCTGGTCACGCACAAGATCGCGACCATCGGCGAGATGTCCTGCAACCCCGCCATTGGCGGCCTCGGCAAGGGGCATCTCGTTCGCGAGGTCGATGCGCTGGACGGGCTGATGGGCCGCGTCGCGGACGCGGCGGGCATCCAGTTCCGCCTCCTCAACCGGCGCAAGGGTCCGGCCGTTCGCGGTCCCCGCGCCCAGGCTGACCGCAAGCTCTATCGCGAGGCCATGCAGGCCGCGATCCTCAACCACCGCAATCTCGAGGTGATCGAGGCCGCCGTGTCCGATCTCGTGGTGGAGAAGGGTGAGGTCGCGGGCGTCCTGGCCGAAGACGGGCGGCAGTGGAAGGCGCGCCGCGTGGTCCTCACCACGGGCACCTTCCTGCGCGGCATGATCCATCTGGGCACGAAGCGCATCCCGGCTGGCCGGGTAGGGGAAGCGCCCGCGCTCGGGCTCTCCGAGCGGCTTTACGGGCTCGGCTTCAAGCTTGGCCGGCTGAAGACCGGCACGCCCGCGCGGCTTGCGGCGGACTCGATCGACTGGTCCGTGCTGGAGGTTCAGCCGGGCGACAATCCGCCCGTGCCCTTCTCCTTCCTGACGAAGGAGATCACGACGCCGCAGGTCCCCTGTCACATCACCCGGACCACGGAAGCAGGGCACCGGATCATCGAGGAGAACCTCAAGCTCTCGCCCGTCTATTCCGGCCAGATCGAGGGCGTCGGCCCGCGCTATTGCCCCTCCATCGAGGACAAGGTCGTGCGCTTCCGGGAGAAGGACAGCCACCAGATCTTCCTGGAGCCGGAAGGCCTCGACGACGACACGATCTATCCGAACGGCATTTCCACGGCCCTGCCGGAGGATGTGCAGCTCGCTTTCCTCAAGACCATCCCGGGCCTCGCCAATGTTGTGATGAAGCGGGCGGGCTATGCCATCGAGTACGATTACATCGATCCGCGCGAGCTCACCGCGACGCTGGAGACGCGCAAGCTCCCCGGTCTCTATCTGGCGGGGCAGATCAACGGCACCACGGGCTATGAGGAAGCCGCCGCGCAGGGTCTCATGGCGGGCCTGAACGCGGCGCTGGCGGCGGGCGGGGCCGATCCGCTGATCCTCGATCGGGCGCAGGCTTATACGGGCGTGATGATCGACGACCTCATCACGCGGGGCGTCACCGAGCCCTACCGCATGTTCACCTCGCGCGCCGAATACCGGCTGACGCTCCGGGCGGACAATGCGGATCAGCGCCTGACGGCTCTGGGCATCGGCGCTGGCGTCGTGGGCGAGGCGAGGGCGGAAGCCTTCTCGGCCAGGATGCAGGCGCTGGAAGCCGCCCGTGCGCTTTGCGAGGGGCTCAAGGCGAGCCCCAGCGAGCTCAACCGGCAAGGCCTCAAGGTCAATCAGGACGGCGTTCCCCGGACGGCTGTGGACCTTCTGGCCTATCCGGACGTGGATATGGCCCGGCTGGCCCATATCTGGCCCCAGATAGGCGATCTCGAAGCCGGTATCGGAGAGCAGGTCGAGATCGAAGCCCAATATGCGGGCTATCTGGACCGTCAGGAGGCCGATATCAGGGCATTCCGGAAGGACGAGGGTATGAAGCTTCCCTCAACGCTCGATTACGGCCTCATTGGCGGGCTGTCCTTCGAGGTCCGGCAGAAGCTCTCAGCCGCCCGTCCGGCCACGCTCGGGCAGGCGGCGCGAGTGGATGGCGTGACCCCGGCGGCGCTCACGGCCCTGATGATTCACGTGAAACAAAAGCGCATAGCTTGAGGCCTACATATAGTATGGCCCAACATATAGTGTCCGAAGGCAGCCAAGTCGTTGATGCGGAATCCTTTTCCGCCTTTCTTGATGTTTCACGTGAAACAATGGACCGGCTCGCGCAATACGAGTCCCTGCTCCTGAAGTGGCAGAAGTCCATAAATCTTGTCTCCGCAGGCACTTTGGCGGAACTCTGGCGCCGCCACATGCTCGATTCCGCCCAGCTCGCGATGCTCGCGCCCGAAGGCGCCCGGCGCTGGGCCGATCTCGGCAGTGGGGGAGGGTTCCCCGGCCTGGTCATCTCCATTCTGCTGGCCGGGCAGCCCGGCTTCGAGATGCATCTGGTCGAAAGCGATCAGCGGAAATGCATCTTCATGCGGGAGGTGGCCCGGGCCACCGGCGCGCCCGCCACCATACATAGCAAGAGGATCGAGGCATTCGCCGAGGGGGCGGGGGCTTTCGATGTCGTCTCCGCCCGGGCGCTTGCCCCGCTGGACCGGCTTCTGGGCTGGGCCGCGCCACTCTTCGGGCCCGGCACGACGGGCCTCTTTTTGAAGGGGAAGGGGGTCGAGGACGAATTGACCTTGGCCCGAAAAAGCTGGATATTTGACGTCGACCTTCACCCTTCTCAGTCGGATCCGGCGGGTTCCGTACTGGTGCTGCGAGGCCTTCATGGAAGAGATCGAAAAGACGCTCGAGACTGAAGCGGCCCGGAAAGCGGATGGTATGATCCCCGTCGAGCAAAGCACTACCGGCATGGATCCGATGATTGCTCCGTCCACGGACCGTCCGCGCATCCTTGTCGTGGCGAACCAGAAGGGCGGCGTCGGCAAGACAACCACGGCGATCAATCTCGGTACAGCGCTTGCCGCTGTCGGCGAGCGCGTGCTGATCGTCGATCTCGATCCGCAGGGCAATGCGAGCACGGGCCTCGGCATCGGCCGCAACGAGCGCAAGGTTTCCGCCTATGACGTGCTGATCGGTGCCGCGCTGATCGAGGATGCGATTGTTCCTACCAAAGTGCCGGGCCTCGATATCGTTCCATCCACGATGGATCTGCTGGGTGCGGAGCTTGAGCTTGCCAGCGTGCAGCGCCGCTCGCATCGTCTTCGCGACGCGCTGACGCGCATGCCGCGCAATGGCAAGCCGCGCGAAACGAGCGAAGCCGAAAAGAAGATGTCGGAGCGCGCCTACTCCTATCTCCTGATCGATTGCCCGCCTTCGCTGAACCTTCTCACCATCAATGCCATGACGGCGGCGGATGCGATCCTCGTGCCGCTGCAATGCGAGTTCTTTGCGCTGGAAGGTCTGAGCCAGCTGCTCCGCACGGTGGAGCGTGTGAAGACCAGCCTCAATCCGCGCCTCGACATCCAGGGCATCGTGCTCACCATGTTCGATCAGCGCAACAAGCTGTCGGACCAGGTTGCCTCCGATGTGCGTTCCTATCTTGGCGACAAGGTTTATCGCACGGTCATTCCGCGCAATGTGCGAATTTCCGAAGCGCCGTCCTATGGCAAGCCGGCGCTGGTCTATGACCACAGATGCGCTGGCAGCAAGGCCTATATGAAACTCGCCGCGGAGATGATCCAGCGCGAGAGGCGTCTGCGCCAGACGGCGGCCTGACCTGTCTTAACAACGCCGCGTAACGAATTGAATCTGTTTGAATTTGAGTCATACAAGGTAGTGCTTGCGTAAACCGGTTTGGCGAAATATCTCGCCATTCCGCGATTTCGGTAAAATCGGGCAGGGTGCTACCGGTCATACCCCGCCGCGTTCCGGGTTCGGACGGCCGAAGGACCGATGAAAGCGATTGGAAGGGAAGCGATGGCAATGGCAGAGGAAACCCCGAGCCGTCTTGGACGTGGTCTTGCGGCGCTGATCGGCGAGGACACCGCCTTCGCGCTTGGCGACAAGGAAGCGCCGCCGCCCAAGGGCGTGCGCGAAGTCCCCATCGAGTTCCTGCGCGCCAATCCGTTCCAGCCGCGTCATAACTTCCGGCCGGAGGATCTCGAAGACCTGGCGAACTCGATCCGCGAGAAGGGCGTTCTGCAGCCGATCGTCGTGCGCCCGGTTCCCGGCGAGGAGAACCGCTACGAGATCGTCGCCGGCGAGCGGCGCTGGCGGGCGTCGCAGGCGGCGCAGCTTCACAAGGTGCCGGTCATCGTCAAGGAGCTGACCGATGCCGAGTCGCTCGAAATCGCGATCATCGAAAATGTGCAGCGCGCGGACCTCAACGCCGTGGAAGAGGCGGCGGGCTATGAGCGTCTCATGCAGCAATTCTCCTACACGCAGGATCAGCTCTCGAAGCTCATCGGCAAGAGCCGCTCCCATGTCGCGAATACGCTTCGCCTGCTCGCCTTGCCTGACAGCGTGCGCGGCCTCATCGAGGAGGGCAAGCTCTCCGCCGGTCAGGCCCGTCCGCTGATCGGCCATGCCGAGGCGGAAAAGTTCGCGCGCGAGATCGTGGCCAAGGGGCTTTCGGCCCGCGAGGCCGAGGCGCTTACCCGCAAGCCCGATCCGGCCGCGGCCAGCACCAAGCCGAAGTCGCTCCCCAGGGCCGAGAAGGATGCGGACACGCTCGCGCTCGAAAAGAACATCTCCGATCAGCTCGGGCTCAAGGTCGAGATTTCCTATTCGGGCGACAAGGGCGGGGAGGTGAAAATCGCCTACAAGACGCTTGAGCAGCTCGACGAGATCTGCCGCCGCCTTGCCGGCCGCACCGCCCAGAAGATGCAGTAGGAAGATTTCCTCCGGGTACGGAGGAAGTCGGCATTTGCCTTCTGGATCACCCTCCCCCTGTGGGAGGGTGGGCCTCGACCGGAAACTGAAGCGATCGGGAAGGGCGCGGAACCTATCCCCCCTGTCCCCTTCTGCCGATGCAATCCTGCAAGCCCGTTGCGCTTCTGGCACAGCGGGGACAAGTCTCTCCAGCGTGACGTTTTAATGACGTTCGTGTGACGGTGGCTCGTGTTTATCCCCGTCTGCGGGGATAAATCATGCAGCTAATGGCGCGCGGAACGCGCGTCCTCCCTTGCGCTAACGGCGTGCCGACCTTGCACCCTGGGCGATCCTGAAGAGCGTCTGTCCGCAGATCGAGACATCGGGTTGGCCGGTCGATTTGCATTGCCCTTCGGCTTCGAGCGCCAGCGCCAGAGCGCGGTCGAGCCGCCTCCGGTTCCACAGCCGCATTTGTCTTTGTACGGAGGGTTTCCGGCTGAAATGGAGCGGCGGCCGGAAGCCCCTCAGCGCGCCTTCCATGTCGCTGCCGCTTTCGACGCGGGCGGCGGCGAGATGCATCTGCATGATATGGCGCGACAGCGCATTCAGGATCGCGATGGCGTTTGTGTCCGCCGCCTTGGCGCGGGCAAAGGCGGTATCGAGCGCATCGAGATCGCCGCTCATCGCCGCGTCGATCACCTCATCGAGGCTCGAGCCCGCATTGTCGCCCACGCTCGCGCGCGCATCGGCAAGCGTCACCTCGCGCTTCTCGCCTGGCTTTCCGGGTCCCGCATAGAGGATGAGTTTTTCGAGTTCGTTCTGCGTCACGCCGCGGTCGGAGCCGAGATTGTGAAGAAGGTAGTCGAGCGCGGCCGCTTCCGGCACGAGCCCTTCTGCGGCAAGCCGCGAGCGGATCACATTCTCGAGCTGGTTCTGGTCGTCCGCATAGCAGGCAATCGCGGCCGCATTCGCCGCGCTCTCGAAAAGCGTGCGCAGCGTCGAGCGCGGTCCGAGTTCGCCTGCTTCCACCAGCACCAGCGCGTCGCCCGCGGGATCGGAAAGGAATCTCTCGAAAATCTTCGTCGTGCCGTCGGCCGCGCCGCGCACGCGCACGACGCGCCGCCCGCCAAGCATGGCGATGGAAGCCGCTTCGTCGGCAAGCCTCGCCGGATCGCCTTTCAGGTCGCCGTCGGTGAGGTCCGTAATGCGGAAGGGGTCGGACGCATCGTCCACGACCGTCTTCGTCATCGTCGCGATGCGCTCGCGCACGAGCCCGGCATCCGGTCCATAGACGAGGATCGCAACAGCCTTCGGATCGGGCTTCTGGACGAAACGGTCTGCCTCGCGCGGCGCGATCTTCAAGGCGCGCGCCCCTAACTTCCGCTCTGCGCGGCGCGGTCGAAATAGATGGAGAGCTGCAGCTTGATGTCGTTCGCCGCCGCCTTGGCGATACGCTCGCGCGTGTCCTTCTCGGCGACGATGTTCGCATATTCCGACTGCACGCGATTGTAGGAGGAGCGCGAACGCGAGGTCGAGCGCAGCAGCGTTTCCTTCGTATCGGTCTTCACCAGACGGAAGGGAACGAGAAGCGCCAGATTCTTTCGCGTCACATCGGCGTCCCGCTCGATGGCCACGTCTTCGCTATAGAGAACAGGCGCGACTTCGACCCGATAGGGTGCGTTCACCGGCGGATTGCCTGTCGAGGAGAGAATGTCGAGCAGGCTGTACTTGATCTCGCGGCCAAGCTCATTGTCGGGCGCGCTCACATCGAGCTGGGAAAGCTCGTCGGTCACGCTCTGGCCGCCGCGTTCGGCATAGAGCGGCGAGAAGCCGCAGGCGCCAAGCGGCGCCATCAATGCGAGCGCGATGAGCGGTGCGGCGAGACGTTTCATCTCACGCCACGATGTTGACGATCTTGCCGGGGACGACGATGACCTTGCGGACGGGTTTTCCATCGATCGCCTTCTCCACCTTTTCAAGCGCCAATGCCGCGCGTTCCACCGTTTCCTTGTCCGCGTCGCGCGCAATGGTCAGCTCGTCGCGGCGCTTTCCATTCACCTGCACGGCAATGGTGATGGAGTCTTCCACGAGGAGGGCCTTGTCGGCAACAGGCCATTCGGTGGCCGTCAGCGGTGTTTCATGGCCGAGCGCTTCCCAGCATTCCTCGGCGAGATGCGGCATCATCGGGCCGACGATCTGGACAAGCAGCTCCAGTGCCTCGCGCATCGCCCATTTCGAGGCATCGCCCGCAGGCGCGAAACCCGTGACCGCGTTCGCAAGTTCGTAGACGCGGGCGACCGCGCGATTGAAGCGCAGATTGTCGAAGTCTTCGGTCGCCGCGGCAAGCGTCTGATGCGCCATGCGGCGAAGCGCCAGCGCCTCCTCGCCGAAATCGGCGGGCATGGGCGCACCCTTCGGCGCCATCGTTTCGCTTGCGGCCGAAACCATGCGCCAGAGCCGCTGCGTGAAACGCCAGGCGCCTTCCGCGCCCTGGTCGGACCATTGCACGTCGCGCTCGGGCGGACTGTCGGACAGCATGAACCAGCGCGCGGTATCGGCGCCGTATTTCGCGATGATGTCTTCCGGGTCGACGGTGTTCTTCTTCGACTTCGACATCTTCTCGACGGAGCCGATGCGGATCGGCGCGCCGGTCTCGATATGCTTCGCGATGCGCTTGCCGTCCACGGTCTCGATGACGACTTCGGCGGGCGGCACCCAGCGGCCTTCTGCGTCGCGATAGGTTTCGTGGTTCACCATGCCTTGCGTGAAGAGCCCTGTGAATGGCTCGTCGAGCGAGAGATGCCCGGTCCTGTGCATCGCGCGCGTGAAGAAGCGCGAATAGAGGAGATGCAGGATCGCGTGTTCGATGCCGCCGATATACTGGTCGACGGGCAGCCAGTGATCGGCAACCGCCTTGTCGGTCGGCGTCGCGGCATTCGGCGCGGTGAAGCGTGCGAAATACCAGGAGCTGTCGACGAAGGTGTCGAACGTATCCGTCTCGCGGCGCGCGGGCTTTCCGCATTTCGGGCAGTCGACATGTTTCCATGTCGGGTGCCGGTCGAGCGGATTGCCCGGCTGGTCGAATGTCACATCGTCGGGCAGCACGACCGGCAACTGGTCGCGCGGCACGGGCAGGGTGCCGCAGGCCTCGCAATGGATCACCGGAATGGGGCAGCCCCAATAGCGCTGGCGCGAGATGCCCCAGTCGCGCAGGCGATAGTTAACCGTGCCTTCGCCGAGGCCCATCGCTTCGAGCTTTTCGATGGCCGCGCGTTTCGCCGCCGTCACGTCGAGCCCGTTGAGGAATTCGGAATTCACGGCCACGCCATCGCCCGTGAAAGCATCGTCGCCCGCGACGAGCGCATCCATCCAGGCGGCGTCATCCGCATGGTCCTTCGGCGTCACGACCGGAATGATCGGCAGGCCGTATTTCTTCGCGAAGTCGAAGTCGCGCTGGTCATGGGCGGGGCAGGCGAAGATCGCGCCGGTGCCATATTCCATCAGCACGAAATTCGCGACATAGACGGGCAGCGTCTTTCCCTCGATGAAAGGATGGCGCGCCTTCAGCCCCGTGTCGAAGCCCATCTTCTCCGCCGTCTCGATCGCCTCTTCCGAGGTGCCGATCTGGTCGCATTTGCGGATGAAGTCCTGCAGCGCCGGATTGTCCTTCGCGAGTTCCGCCGTCAACGGATGATGCGGCGACAGCGCGCAGAAGCTCGCGCCGAACAGCGTGTCCGGCCTTGTCGTAAACACTTCAAGTTGCGCGTCGCTACGGGACTGCGCTCCTTGCTCCGCGCTGTTTGGAATCTTGCCTTCGAGCGGGAAGAAGACGCGCGCGCCTTCCGAGCGGCCAATCCAGTTCTTCTGCATCAGCCGGACCTTCTCCGGCCAGCGCTCCAGCGTTTCGAGACCTGCCAGCAGGTCGTCGGCGAAATCGGAGATCTTCAGGAACCACTGCGTGAGTTCGCGCCGCTCGACGAGCGCGCCGGAACGCCAGCCGCGGCCGTCGATCACCTGCTCGTTCGCGAGCACCGTGTTGTCGACCGGGTCCCAGTTCACCATGCTCTTCTTGCGGGTCACGATGCCCGCTTCGAGCATGTCGAGGAATAGCGCCTGTTCCTGTCCGTAATATTCGGGATCGCAGGTCGCGAATTCGCGGCTCCAGTCGATGGCGAGGCCGATCGCCTTCAACTGCGAGCGCATCGCGGCGATGTTGTCGTAGGTCCAGCCCTTCGGGTGGACGTTCTTCTCCATCGCGGCGTTCTCGGCCGGCATGCCGAAGGCGTCCCAGCCCATCGGATGAAGAACATTGAAGCCGCGCGCGCGCCTGTAGCGCGCGATCACGTCGCCCATCGTGTAGTTGCGGACATGGCCCATATGGATGCGCCCCGAGGGATAGGGGAACATCTCAAGAACATAATATTTGGGCTTCCCGCCGGCGTCGTCGCGGGTGAGGAAGTCGCCGCGCTCCTCCCAGATCTTCTGCCATTTCGGCTCGACGGTGCGGGCGTTGTATCTCGTGGACATGGTCTTGGAGGTCTTTCGGACGGGGGCAGGGCGGGCTTGAGCGGGTGCTCTTGCCCTTACCCGGCGCGTGCCCCGCTGTCCGCCCGGCCCGGGCTTAGTTCTGTTCCTGGGCCTCGATCGTATTGATGCGAAGCTGGCGGGCGCGGACGAGAATGGCATTCTCGATCTGCACGGCCGTGCCGTCGTTCACCGCGGCATCCACCCATTCGCCCGCTTCGGAGCGGTTCTGGCGGAAGACGGCGACTTTCACGCCATCGGCGCGCAGGCGCTTGTCGAGAATATAGACCGTCACCTTGAAGCGTTCGCCCTGCGCCTTGGGATCCTGATACCAGTCGGTGATGATGACCCCGCCGAACGGGTCGGCCGAGGCGAGCGGCATGAAGGAAATCGTGTCGAGCGAGGCGCGCCACAGGAAGCTGTTCACGCCGATCCCGCTGCCGGCAGCGCTTTCTTCGTCCGCGGAGCCGCCGAAAAGCTTCAGGCCGTCTTCGCCGAAGACCGACTCACGCTGGCGCTCGCCGGTCGGGTTGTTCGGGCCACCCTGGCCGGTCGGCTGACCGGGGAAGTTCGATTCCGAGGGGCCGCAGGCCGCAAGGCCCAGAAAGGCCGCGCAAAGGAGCGCCGCGGCGGTCGATTTCGCGCGTGTCAGTCCGTGGTAGGTCATCAATTTACGGCAAGCCTCTCGCGTTGCGCCCCTCTGTCCGCCGTCTTCTTGCTTTACCGGCTTGCACAGAGCAAGTGAATTAGCATCCGGGCCGCAGCGGCGGCCGGCGGGTCTTTATAGCTAGATAAGGCCTTGTCCCGCAATCGCGCATATCCCCTTGGATAGCAGGGACCTCTCTTCCTTGCCTCCACGCTTCGCTCCGCTTGTCCCCGCCGTCATGCCCGCCGGCGTGGAGTGTGTCCCGCAAAGCACAATGCGGGCGCGGCCCAAGAGGTTCGTGTATTGGGGCCGGGCGCCCGGCCCGATCAAAGAGTCCGCTTCATTGCTGCATAACTCGATGCACAGGCATCCCTTCCGGGCTTCGCGAGGGGAATGGTTAACGGGGCCTGTGCCGATTTGTGCCCTTTCCGCAACATCGACTGACATTCCTTCGTCATGAGGAGAGGTTTGCTTGACCCGACGCGGTTATCAACGGATTAATCGGTGTACGCGCTCGGGGGGCAGTTTCGGTCGGCCCGGCGATGCACGAGCCACGGGGGATTTTCCACTGGCTCGTACAAATGGAACAGCGTTTAGCTGATACTGCGAGGAACACATGAAAAAGACTCTCCTTGGGACGACTGCTCTCGTCTCGGCTGGCCTGGTGGCCGGTCCGGCGCTTGCCAGCGATCCGCTGACCGTTACCGTCGGCGGTACGGTCACGGCCGGCATGTACTACATCGACGCCGATAACATCGGTCCGGTCAGCTTCAATGACTCGGCCGTCAAGGTTGTCGCGCGCAACATCGACATCAACGCCGAAGGTACGCTCGACAACGGCATGGTCGCCGGTGTCCTCGCGACGCTCTCGCTCGGCGACGACTGGAACACGCACTTCGCGAACAATGACGCGACCTTCCGCGAACTCTTCGCCTATCTCGAGGGTGGTTTCGGCCGCTTCGAAATCGGCGGCACGGACGGCTCGGCCTTCAAGATGCACTACACGTCGCCCTGGTTCGTACCGGGCAATGGTGTTGACAGCCCGAACATCCTGAATGCGACGACCGTTGGTCTGGCGGGTGCTCCTGTCGTGACCCCTGCGGGTACTGCCCCCACTACGATCGGTTTCCGTCACTCGACGTTCTCGCTGATGGCCGCTGACGCGAACAAGGTGACCTACTTCACCCCGCGTTTCGCCGGCTTCCAGCTCGGCCTTTCCTACACGCCAGACGTGACCTTCAATGGTCCGAACACGAATCGTCTGGGTCTGGTTCCGAGCGGTGTGGCGGTCGAAGACGTGGCTGAAATCGCCCTCAACTATGCCGGTACCTTCGGCAGCGTCGACCTCGGTGTTGACGGCTTCTATGTGCAGGGTGAGAGCCCGGCGGGTGCCGCCAGTGATCCGGAAGAATGGGGCGTTGGTCTGAATCTCGGCTTCGGCGGCTTCACGCTTGGTGGCGCCTGGTACCAGTCGGAAGATCTGGCTGTTACCACGCTTCCGATCGCTTCGGGCGCGGGTCTTGAAGAAGAAGTCTGGACGGCTGGTCTTTCCTATGCCACGGGCCCCTGGACCGTTGGCGTGTCCTACCTGACCGACGAGCTTTCTGGTGTTGGCGGTTCGGTCGAACTTGAGACCTGGCAGACCGGTGGTGGATACAACCTCGGCTCGGGTGTCGACATCGGCCTCGACCTTCAGATGACCAACCAGGACCTCGGTGCGGCTGGCGATCTGGACTCGCAGTCGGCTGGTCTGGTTCTGTCGGTTTCCTTCTGATCGCATTCGCGTTCAGAGGTTTCAGGACTATGGAAGAGCGGGCAAAAGCCCGCTCTTCTTTTTTTGTGGTGAGTTGATAGAGATGCCAGACGGCAATTGCGCGGATCGAAAGGCTTGAGACATGGGTGCGCTTATCTGGCTTGCTTCCTATCCGAAATCGGGCAACACATGGATGAGGAGCTTTCTACACAATCTGTTTCGGAATACGCCGGAGCCTGTCGACATCAACGAGATCACTGATTTCTGTCTCGGCGAGTCCGCTGCGCGATGGTATGAGCGGCATGCATCGGGACCGTTGAATGGGCTCAAAGCAGAAGAAATTGCCAGGCTGAGACCTCTTGTCCATCGCGACTTCACGACCGTGTTTCCGGATTCTGTTTTTGTGAAGACGCATAATTATCTCGGCGAATGGCAAGGTGTGCCGCTTCACACCATGGAAGTGACTGCCGGCGGTATCTACATTCTTCGCAATCCGCTCGACGTCGTGATCTCGGTCAGCCACCATTTCGGTGAGACGATCGACGAGGCAATCGAGCATCTAGCGGACGATGCCTATATTACCGGCGACCTTGAGACGCACGTCATCGAGGTTCATCGTTCGTGGTCCACACATGTCCGGAGCTGGACAGAAAATCCCTCTCCGCAACTCTTGGTCCTGCGTTACGAAGACCTGCTTCACAAGCCCAGGAAATATTTTAAACAGGTAGCGAATTTTCTCGGCCTCAAACCTCCCCCCGCTCGACTCGAACGAGCGATAAAGAACTCCTCCTTCAAGGCTTTGAAGGCGATCGAGGAGAAAAAGGGATTTCGGGAACGCTCCAAGAAGGCCGAAGCCTTCTTCCGCGAAGGCCGCTCCGATCAATGGCGCGAGGTTCTGACCCCGGAGCAGGTACGGCGGATCATTCGCGATCATCACGTCCAGATGGAACGCTTCGGCTATATTCCGGAAGACTATCGCGATGCCGTTCCCGTGAAGGCCGAGCCGTCCAACGCGACAGGTTGATGGTCTTCGAGAGAATATGAGGTTGCCAATATGGGTGCGCTGATCTGGCTCGCCTCCTATCCAAAATCCGGAAATACCTGGGTCCGCAGCTTTCTGCACAATCTGCTTCGAAACACCGAGCAGCCCGCGGACATCAATAGCCTCAATCAGTTCTGCCTCGGAAGTTCATCCCGGCGCTGGTTCGAGCAAGTAAGCCCTGTTCCTCTCGAGCAACTCAAACCGGAAGCGCTTGCCAGATTGCGTCCTGCCGCACAGGCGAAAATGACGACGGTCTCGCCGGATTCGATCTTCGTGAAGAGCCACAATCATCTTGGCGCCTGGTTCGGCGTGCCGCTGCACAACATGCAGGTCACGGCGGGCGCGATCTACATATTGAGAAATCCGCTTGACGTCGTTCCTTCGTTTGCCGGTCATCTCGGAATGTCGATCGACGATACGATCGGGTTCATGTCGACAGACGGGGCCGGCACAAAGCTCACGGCAAAGCATGTCCCCGAGGTCTATGACAGTTGGTCGGCTCACGTCGCGAGTTGGACAGGGGCGAAAAGCGGGCAGCTTTTTGTCGTGCGATACGAGGATCTGGTTGAACGTCCGGAAGAATCCTTCGGAGCCATGGCGCGGTTTCTAGGTCTCAATCCAGACAATGAGCGGCTTGAGCGTGCGATCCGTAATTCATCTTTCGATGTGCTCAGATCGCAGGAAAGAGAGCACGGCTTCAAGGAGAAGCCCGCTCACGCCGAATCCTTCTTTCGCGAAGGACGAGCGGGGCAGTGGCGTGAAAGATTGAGCGAGGAACAGATTATCCGGATCTTGTCCGATCACAGAGAGCAGATGGCGCGTTTTGGCTATGTGCCGGAGGGATATTAGCTTCCTCTCTCAAGAAGGAACCCTATGCCCGCGACGCCTGCGGCGCCGGTTCCTCTCAGTCTCGCAACGCTTGCCGGCGTCGAAATACCGCCCAGCGCGTAAACAGAAAGACCCTGCTCATTGGCAAGGCGAACGAGCCGGGCGAAGCGCGTGATACCGAGAGTCTTTCCGCCGGGATGGCTCTCGGTCGGCATGACCGGGGAAAGCAGAATGGCATCAACCCCGGCTCGTGCGGCGGCAATAATCGCCCGCTCGCTGTGGCAAGAAGCCGTAACGACCTTCTGACCGAAGGCGAAACCTCGATAGTGCGCCAGGTCGCGTTCGGGCAGATGGATACCCGGCACGCCGAGGCGTCTTGCGAGCTTCGGTGAGCCTGCGATCAGAAGAATGCAGCTTTTTGCTCTTGCCGCAGCGTCGAGCGAGCGGACGCGCTTGGCAGAGGGTGCGTTTTCATAGGCGCGCCATATCAGAGCACTACCCCGCGGCAAGGACGAGAGGGCGTCGCTCGGATCGGGCATGCGCTGCGGATCCGTCACCGCCACAATAGAAACGGAAAATGGATCCGGATTGAGATAGCGCGTTTTGCGCGCGAAACGGCTCGACACCCTTCCCATCTTGTCTCCCGGCCGTCATGGCACTAGTTTCCGCCGAGACTATGCCAATGACCGCCGAAGACGCCAATCAGAACGAAACGCCCGAAGCCCGGCTCGCCGCCATTCGCGGCCGCATTGCGTCGGCTGCTATGGAAGCGGGAAGAGCGCCGGAAGATGTCGTGCTCGTCGCGGTCTCAAAGACATTCGACGCAGAACAGATTCGGCCCCTTCTCGAGGCGGGACATCGCGTTTTCGGCGAAAACCGCGTTCAGGAAGCAGCAGGCAAATGGCCAGAGCTGCGCGAGCAATATCCGGACGTCGAACTTCACCTGATCGGGCCCTTGCAGACAAACAAGCTCGAAGACGCGCTCGAGCTCTTCGATGTGTTCCACACTCTCGACCGGCCGAAGCTTGCCGAAGCGCTTGTGAAGGCGCGAAGCAAGGGAAGAAAGCTGCCCCGACTTTTCGTCCAGGTGAACACGGGGGAGGAACCCCAGAAAGCGGGACTTGCTCCCGGAGATGTCGATGCGTTTCTCGCGCGCTGCCGCCGTGAGTGGCAGCTCGAGATCGAGGGCCTGATGTGCATTCCACCTCTCGGAGAAGAGCCTGCGCTTCACTTTGCGCTGCTTGAGAAGGTCGCGCGGCGAAACGGTCTTTCAGGTCTTTCGATGGGAATGAGCGGCGACTTCGAAATCGCGATCAAGCTTGGCGCCAGCCATGTCCGAATCGGCAGCGCGTTGTTCGGCTCCCGCGCTTAGGGCTTTTCTTCGATTTGCATCACCGCCTGCTCGCCTGCGAGTGCAAGCACTTCCAGCATGTCTTCAAGGCGGAGTGCAACGCAGCCTTCCGTCGGACCCAGTCCGCCCTCGACCTCACGGGCAAGATGGAAGAAGACGGCGCTGCCCATGTGAGCCACCACAGGCGAATCATTGTGCCCCAGAACGACGACCAGATCGTAGAGATGGTCGTCCCGCCACATGGTTTCGGCGCTGGCCTTGTAGGGCAGGCGGACCGGACGGTTATAGGCCGGATCCTCCGGCGCATCGCACCAGCCATCCGCAGGCGAGATGGGGATCAGAGGCAATCCCGTCTCCGGCACGGACAGGCGATCCTGCCTGTATCTCAGTTCGCGCAAGGGAAAACGGCCCAGAGGCGTCGCGCCGTCTCCCTCACGCTTTTCAGAACTGACGCCACTTCGTCCCAGAGCGCAAGGAAAGCGCCTTCCGCCAACACGAAGCTCTCCCCGGTGATGGCCGGGAGACCCGGTGACGACGATTTCGACGGTTTCGGGCGTGGTGAGCGAAGAAGAGGTCATAACCAGCCTAGACTAAGCAGGCGTGGGCATGCCGGCAATGCGCCGCTATTTCTCCGGCCGGACAGCCTTCATGGCTTCGTATTTTTCGAGTCCCTCCAGCATTGCGCTGGCGAGGTCGGGTCGCTGGCGGGGTTCGCGGCCGGGCTGCGCGCCATCGGGTGAACCCTCAATGGCCGGGTCCGCGAATGAACCGATCAGGGCCTGAAACGCCTCCGGGCTCATGCGGGGCAGGGGTTTAGCGCCATCGGCGGTTGAAGCGGCAGCCCGGGGTGCCGTTTCAGAAGTGACTATGGAGGCTGTGGTCAGCTCTGCCTTGCCGGCCTCAAGGGGGGCGTCCTCCTTTTCGACCTGAGCGAACGCAATCGCATCGCTGTCCTGATTGCCTTCCCCCAAAAGCGAGGCATAGAGCCGGTCGCCGATGCTCTCGTCCCCACCACCTGCGATTGCGATACCTGCAATCGAGGTGACAAGGCCCACGGGGCCGCCCCACAGGGCGCCTCCTGCAATTCGCGCCTGTGGGCTGATACTGTCACCGGTCATGCCGCGATAGGCTTCGGCGACAACGGGTATGTGCTGGAGAGGGTTCAGCGTGTCGATGAGGTCGCCGAAACTTACCTGACCGCCTTCGGGCGCGCGGCCTTCCCGCCGGGCGGTTTGGAGGTCCGCGAAGGCGGCCGAAGCCAGATTGTGCTTGCCAGGCCGGTACTGAATGCCGATATGGGCTGCGGAGAAGTCTGTCATACCCTTCCGATCAGCAAGCATTGGGCCAGTGACCAATGCGCGGAATTCCGGCCTTTCCGTATTGGCAAACCCGATACGCCCGGCAAAATTTTCCCGCCGGGGCTTCTGGCCCGGTAAACGGCGCCAGCGGGCAGGCCTTCGTTGGTTGACTGGCAGGAGCTGTGGCAGACTCCGCTGGAATGTCATGCGGCCGTGACGGCCTAAAGCGAAAGTCGGATATGGCGAAAAACCCTCCTTCCAAAGGAACAACTCCAAGGGGGCCGGCGATCCCGCTCAAATCCGGGCTTTCCCCGCAGGGATCTTTCCGGCCGACGGTAGGTCTTCCGGCGAGTGCGGGCGGAGGGAGGCCTATGGCCGCAATACCGGGCGGCGCTAAGGGCGCCGGGGCGGCGAATGGTCCGGGAGCGGTCAACCCCGATGACCTCGTGCGGATACTCAAGCTGGGGGGCGCGCATCTGGCCGCGGGGAGGCTCGATCATGCGGGAGCTGCTGCCGGAACAGTGCTCAAGAGCCAGCCCGAAAATCCGGATGCGCTTCATCTGCTGGGGCTCGTGGCTCTAGGCAAGGGACATCCGGACAAGGCGGAACAGCTGATTGCCGCAGCCGCTGCGCGGATGCCGCACCATGTGAATGTCTGGGTCAATCTCGGCAACGCGCAGCGGGACCAGGGCAAGGTCGACGAAGCCCTTCTTTCCTACCAGCGCGCCGAGGCGATGAATCCGGCCTATTCGGATGTCTATCTCGAGCGGGGACAGCTTCATCAGCAGGCCGCTCAGTATCCCGAGGCTCTCGAAAATTTCAGGCGGCTGATCGAGCTTCTCCCGAATGAAGGCACTTCCTACATGCGTGCGGCTTCCGCCGCCACGGATGCAGGCCTTTTCCGTGAAGCGCTGGAGTTTTGCCAGCAGGCCATGGCGCGGCTGAAGCCGGTGCCGGTTCAGATCAAGGCGATACTCGCGACAACCTACGAACGGCTGGGCGATCTGACCGAGGCCGTCGAGTGGGCCGAGGCAGCGCTTGCCGACAATCCGAAAAGCGCCAGCGCGCTCAGAACCTGGTCGAAAGCGCAGAGGCGACTCCGGAAAAAGGACGAAGCGCTTCTTTCCGCGCTGCGGGAGCGGCTCGAAGCCGTCGATTTCGATCGGCTCTCGGCGCCCGAAGCGCGGCTGCTCTTTTCCGAACTTGCCCAGATCTGCGACGAACAGAACGAGGTAGCGCCAGCCTTCGATTACTTCACTCGCATGAACGAGCGTACGCTGGAGTTGCCGGAGCTGAAGTTTGTCGACAAGCGCAAGTTCCTCAATGAGGTCGAGAGTCTATCGGAGCTTCTGGAGGGGGATTTCGTTTCGACCTGGTCGCCTCTACCCGATATCGAAATCGAACCGGGACATGCCGCGCCGCCGGTTTTTCTTGTCGGCTTTCCCAGATCGGGGACGACGCTTCTCGATCAGATTCTCGATGCCCATCCCAATGTCCAGGTTTTCGAGGAATATCCCTTCGTTGGCCGGCTGAAAAAATCGCTTGCCGGCTATCCTGAAATGCTGGCGACCCTGACGGAGGAGGCCAGACAAGAGGCGCGTCAATTCTACTGGTCCGAACTTCGCCGCGAAGGCGCGCGTTTCGAGGATCGCATGATCGTCGACAAGATGCCGCTCAGCCTCGTGCATTCGGGCCTCATTCATCGCATATTTCCAGAGGCGAAGTTCATCTTCGCAATCAGACATCCAGCAGACTGCGTGCTTTCCTGCTTCATGCAGGACTTCGTTCCGAATGGGGCGATGGTCAATTTTCTGACGCTGGAAGGATCTGCGAGATTCTATGACCGCATAATCACTCTTTGGCAGCAATATCGGGAAACCCTGCCGCTGAGGGTTCACGAGGTGCGTTATGAAAATCTCGTCACGGATCTTCGCGCCGAAGTTGAGCCGGTTCTCGACTTCCTTGGTCTGGAGTGGAACGAGGCTGTAAGCGACCCTGCAGCTCATGCCCTGCAGCGCGGTACGATCCGCACACCCTCCTATTCACAGGTAACGCAACCGATTTACTCGAGCTCCAACGAACGCTGGAGGCGTTACGAAGAACAGATCAAGCCTGTTCTCCCTATTCTCGCACCTCATGCCGAACGGCTTGGATACAGGCTCTGAACAGATGAATGGAACAAAGAAAATACTTGTTGTCGACGACGATGACGCTTTGCGCGGTTCGCTCGCGGAGCAGCTTCAGCTGCATGAGGAATTCTCCTGCGCTTCGGTGGCAAGCGGCACGGCCGGGCTCGATTTCGCCCGCGCGCATCATGTCGATCTCGTTCTGCTGGATGTAGGTCTGCCGGATATGGACGGCCGTGAAGTCTGCCGTCTGATGCGTAAGGCGGGGATCAAGGTGCCGATCGTCATGCTTACCGGCGCTGATACGGATTCCGACACGATCCTCGGTCTCGATGCGGGCGCAAACGATTATGTCGCCAAGCCGTTTCGCTTCGGTGTGCTTCTCGCCCGTATCCGTGCGCATCTGCGCAGCCATGAACAGAGCGAAGATGCCATCTTCAAGATCGGCCCTTACTCCTTCCGGCCCAGCGCCAAAATTCTCGTCGATGGTCAGGAAAAGAAGATCCGTCTGACGGAAAAGGAAACCTCGATCCTGAAATATCTCTATCGCGCAGGGTCTAAGGTAGTCGGCCGGGACACGCTGCTTGCCGAGGTCTGGGGATATAACTCGGGCGTCACGACACATACGCTCGAGACACATATCTACCGGCTGAGGCAGAAGATCGAGCAGGATCCGTCCAATGCGGAAATCTTGGTAACGGAGGCGGGGGGCTACCGGCTGGTTCCCTGAAGGGTCAGGCTTTCGCCGTCAACGACAGGCCGACGACCGCGCCGAGCGCCAGCGGCGTACCGATGAGCGCCGCAATGAGAAGGGCACCCGCTCCCCATGTGATTACGGCGATCGCGAGCAGGAGAAGGATATTTATGAGGAACAGGGTGGGGCCGTCGACGCGGTCCATGAGAAGCCTCTCGTTACGCTTTGAAACCGTTCCTCATTTGCCCCGTCGGATGCCTCGATCCAACTGGACCATTCGCCGCAGGGCGTTTCTCAGGCGTCTTCCGGCACCTGTGCGGTCAGGGCATAGGTGGAAACAAACTCCGGCGGCATGCGCGTCGCCCGGCCCGTTTCGATATTGATGCACACAAAGTCGGTGAGGCCGCGTAGAAGCGTCTCTCCCGTCGCCTTGTTCACCATCTGGAAACGCCGGCGAAGCCGGATACGGCCATCGTTCGCCGTGATCCAGGTGCCCACAAGTACGGTTTCGCCCTCGCGGCTCGCTGCGAGGTATTCAAGTTCATGCCGCCGGACGACCATGCCGCGATTGAGGCGCGCATAGCTCTGGAAGTCGAGACCGAGCGCTTTCGAGTGCTCCCACGCGGCCTTCGCCATCCAGGTGAGATAGACCACATTGTTCGTGTGCTGAAAGTCATCGATATGCTGGGGTTCCACCTTCGTCTCGTAGACGAATGGGGAGGGCCAGTCCCAGGCGATTTCGGCTCTCGTCTTGTCCATCTGCGTTCCTTTCCTGCGCCCGTTCTTAGCCTTCCACGCCGAGCCGCGCAAACACGGTACCGGCGACAGGGGCCCAAGGCTCGGCTATCCTAGCCTTCATGAGCCTTGAACCTGTTGTCGCCCTTCTGCAGCGCGTGGACCTTTTTTCAGGTCTCGATCCGGTCCGCCTCGAGGTCGTCGCCTTTACCTGCGAAAGGCGGGAGTACGCGCCGGGAGATACCTTGTTCGAGCCCGGTGAGGAAGCGGACTGCGCCTGGCTGATCCTTCACGGCGAAGCGGCCATGCTTGCCGATCGGGATAACGGTCAGCCTCGCGCGTTGCGGCTTGACACAGGGGACCTCATCGGCGAAACGGCGCTGTTCAATCGCGAAAGGCGACGGACGAGGGTCAGGGCGGTCACGAGGCTTGAGACGCTTCGTATCGGCCGGGATATGTTTCAGCGCCTGCTTGGCGAGTTTCCGGAAATGGCGGGAGCTGTTGCCGCGCGTATCGCCGAACGGCTGGACGATGCGGGAACGGAGCTGCGGGCGCTGCAGTCAAGGCTTGCCCGCAGCGGGAAAATTGGCGGAGAAGAGCCAGAGGGCGGAAAAGATGAGTGATGCGAATCCGGCGGGAGACTGGCCGCCGAATATTCAGGCGGTTTTCAAGCGCATGGCGCCGGCGAGCCGCTATCTCGGGCTCGAAATTCTGGAAGCCGACAAGGAAAACCGTACCGTGAAAGTCGCTTTCAATGCGACTGCGGATCTCTGCAATATGTGGGGCGGTATCCAGGGCGGCATGGTGGCGGCCATGCTCGATGATGTGATGAGCCTTGCCGTCGGCCTCGACCTTGAATGGGGTCAGATTTCGCCGACGCTCGAACTCAAGGTTTCAATGCTGAATGCGGCCCGTCCGGGCCGCATCATCGGAACGGGGCGCGTCATCAAGCGGGGAAAATCCGTAGGTTTCATCGAGGGCGAACTCACCGACGAAGCCAGCGGAAAGCTCCTTGCAACGGGAAGTTCCACCGCGACATTCGTTACGCTTAAAAAGAAGGCCCCAGAAGGAGAGGGCGCTCAGGCGTAAGCATTCTTGTCGAAATAACCTCGAGCTTCCCTGGTCAGATGCGTTTCGAATAGTGCGAAGTGATGACGGATGCCGGCGTTGAGAGCGGCCTTGTCGAGCTTCACAACGCGGCGCGTCTCTCGCAGAAAGCTCGGCCAGTAGCGGATGACCATCCAGATATTGTCGGCAAGCGGCGCCAGTTCGTCTTCAGGCAGATCGAGATGCCCTGCTTCGATCATGTGACGGAAGAAGCGGATGACCATATTGGTCGTCATCTCGTAAATCTGATGGACCCGGTCCTCAAGTTCCGGTGAAGCGCGGCCATATTCGGCCTGGTCCCGATAGAGATACTGATAATTCCACACCTCCTCGAAGACCATGCGATTGAAGAGCGCATAGTTTTCAAGAACCGTCTCCGGAGAAGAGGGAATCGCAAGCCGCTTGTCGATAAGAACGAACAGCGAAAGTTGATGCGCGCTCACCAGGTCGCGTTTGGTGCGGAAGTGGTACCAGAGATTGCCCTCCGATATGCCTACTTCTTCGGAAATCTTCGCAGTGGTCACAGCGTCGTAACCGTTCTCGTTGAAGAGCCGGAGGCTCGTCGCAAGAATCCTGTCCTTGGTCTTGGGTGCCATGCCTTGTCTTTATTCTCGTTTCGGCCCTGCCGCCGCAGGACTGCGCGCCCTTATGCGGGTTTCTTTGTAACTGCCGGGGCGCCGCTTCACAAAGCTGTGATTTTCGTGCTTCGCCAGGGGGCTGTGGATGATCGGGAGCCGAGAGGCTCTCCCCTTGCACGAATAGGGTCGATACCCTAATATAGGGCGACTACCCTAACAAGAACTGCCCCGGATGTCCCCCAATTGTCCGGACGGCGGCGATACCGGTAGGAACCCCAGGAGCGGGCGGCGGGAGGCCCTTCACCCCCGAAAGCTGGCCCCCCAGCTAAAGCCTCAGCGTCGCGATTACCGGCGCGTGATCCGACGCCCGCTCCCACCCCCTCGCATCCTTGCGGACCTTCATATCGACCGGCGCTTCCGAAAGAGCGGGTGTGACCCAGATGTGGTCGAGGCGGCGTCCCCGATCCGCAGCTTCCCAATCCTTCGCCCGGTAGCTCCACCAGGAATAGAGTTTCTCCGTTTCCGGTACGAAGCGTCGCATGACATCGACCCAATCGTGTGAGGCATAGAGCTCGTTCATGAGGTCGACTTCAACGGGTGTGTGACTCACGACCTTCAGAAGCTGTTTGTGCGACCAGACGTCATGCTCCAGCGGAGCGATGTTGAGGTCGCCCACAAGCACCATCCGGTTCTTCGATTTGGTGCGGTGCTTTTCATAGAGGCGAGTCATCTCGCGTATGAAGGCCAGCTTGTGAGCGAACTTCTCATTGATATCCGGATCGGGCTCGTCGCCGCCGGCGGGTACGTAGAAATTGTGGATACGCAAGCCGCCCGGCAGATCGAGATCGGTCGAGATGTGCCGGCAATCACCCTTGCCGCAAAAATCCAGACTTTCCGTCTTCTTGAAGGGAATGCGGCTCAAGGTGGCAACGCCGTGGTAGCCCTTCTGGCCGTGCACGGCGATATGTTCGTAACCTGCCTTGCGAACGTCCTTCCAGGGAAAGGCATCGTTGATGCACTTGATCTCCTGAAGGCAGAGCACGTCCGGCTTTTCCTCCGCAAGCAGCCGCTCGACGAGGTTGATCCGCAGACGAACGGAATTGATGTTCCAGGTTGCGATTTTCAGATCCACGTCTTGTCCGTTTCCTGTCTTGCCGGCCGCAGGGGCTCAGAGGATATTGAAGGTGAGGCCTGCGATGCCGATAGGCCAGCGCCCCCGCGTAAAGAGAGAGAACTTGCGCCGGAACGGATGGTCGTCTCCGGAGCCGGCGATGAGGGAGAGGGCGGCGCCATGCGATGCATGGAGAGCGGCACCTGCGGCGGCATTCAGAAGCTCCTCGTCCTCCACTTCCCAGAAATCGGCTGCTTCGTGAACGGCCGCACGCACGCGCTCGCCGAGCAATGCCGAGACATGGGTCATGGCGATGTTGAGCGCGTCTTCGCTCAAATGGTCGAGTGCTTCGGCAACAAGCGCGGCGCGCAACCCTTCTTCCGCTTCCCAATGGGCAGGATCGATGTCGAGTGTAAGCGCGGCATCGGCGGCCTCTGTCCAGTCGCGCAGACGGGCCGGCTCCGCGTCCGGAAAGCCCAGACCATCGAGATAGGAGCGGGCCAGAGCCTTCTCCTCCCGGTCAAGCGGCCGCCCGAGCCGCGAGAACCACGGCATGTTGATGGCTTCCTCGGCGAAGCGGCGAAGCCCCGCGAGGATCGGAATTTCACTCTCCAGTGCGTCGAGTTCCGCATCGGAGATCAGCAATTGCGGTTCGTGATTGTCGTCAAAGGGCCGGGGCATGTTTCGCACGGTCGGTTGGCGGGAGCCGGGAGCTTAGTCGCTCGGCATGGGCGGGCGAAAGTCCGAAGGGCAAATGCGCGCCACAAAAAAGTTGCGCCCCGCCGGGGGGAGGCGAGGCGCAACCGCGCGTCTTGCGCGTGGCGCCGGGAGGGGAAGACCGGCGCCGTAAGGGGGCTCGAAGCACCGTCGCGGGTGAGCGGGGGGCAGGTCACCCGGGCGGCTTTATTGCTCGGCCCTCATGACCAAGTAGATAGGTCTGGTATGCCGCCGCTTCAATACGGTCTGTTTACAAGTGTTGACTGTAGATAAAGCCCCGTTCTGGGCAGCAAAAATCATTCCAAATCAGTGTGTTAGCTTCGGGGCTGAAGAGCCGGGCACCTGCTGCGTCAAACCGCCGCAAGGTGCCCGGCCGCTTTTCAGGCGACGCCCAGATCCTTCGCCGTCAGGTCGATGCACTTCCGCGCGAGGGCAAAAAGTTCGTCCATCTCTCCTTCGGTGATGGTGAGGGGCGGGCTCAGGACCATCGTGTCGCCGATCGCCCGCATGATGAGGCCGTTCGAGAAACAGTGATTGCGGCAGCGTGTGCCGGCGTCGAGATCGCTCTCGAACTTCGTCCTGTTCTTCTTGTCCTTCACGAGTTCGATGGCGCCGAGAAGGCCGACCCCGCGCGTCTGACCGACAAGCGGGTGATCCGCGAGCTCGGAAAGCTTCTTCTGAAAATAGCTCCCGGTAGCGCCGCCAGCCTTTTCGACGAGCTTCTCCTTCTGCATCAGCTCAAGATTGGCGAGCGCCACGGCGGCGGCCACGGGGTGCCCGGAATAGGTGAAGCCGTGCGACCATTCGTTGTCCGAGTTGAATACGGCGTCGCCGACACGCTTTCCAAGGCCGACAGCGGCGATCGGCTGATAGCCGGATGAAAGACCTTTCGCCATGTTGATCATGTCGGGCTCGATGCCGAACGTGTCCGAGCCGAACCACTTGCCTGTGCGCCCGAAGCCGCAGATCACCTCGTCGACATGGAGCAGAACGTCGTATTTGCGACAGATGCGCTGGATCTCTTCCCAGTAGCCCTTGGGCGGTATGATGAGGCCGCCGGCGCCCTGGATCGGCTCGGCGACGAAAGCCGCGACATTCTCCGCTCCGAGTTCCAGAATTTTTTCCTCGAGGCTGCGCGCGGTCTTGAGACCATATTCCTCGGGCGTCATGTCGCCGCCTTCGGCAAACCAGTCCGGACAGTCGACATGATGGAAACCGGGCAGCGGCAGATCGGCCTGCGGGTGCATGTGAGTGAGGCCGGAAAGAGAAGCCGCGACCATGGTCACGCCGTGATAGGCCTTCTTGCGTGCAATGAAGAGCTTCTTGTTCGGCTTGCCCTGCAGGTTCCAGAAATAGCGGATGATCTTGACCGCGCTGTCATTTCCCTCGGAACCGGAATTGGCGAAGAAGAAGCGGTCGATGCCGGCCGGGCAGACCTCCGCGAGTTTCTCCGAGAGTTCGGCGACATAGGGGTTCGTCGTCTGGAAGAAGTTGTTGTAGTAGGAAAGCTCCTTCAGCGCCTTGTAGCCGGCCTGTGCCAGTTCCTCGCGGCCATAGCCCACCTGCACGCACCAGAGCCCGGCCATGCCGTCGATCAGGCGGTTTCCTTCCGAGTCGTAGAGATAGACGCCCTCGGCATGAGTGATGACGCGCGCGCCTTTGGCGGCGAGGTCCTTGTGCGTGGTGAAAGGGTGGAGGTGATGGGCGGCGTCCATCTCCTGCCAGCGCTTGGTCTGATTTGAAATAGGTGCGGTCTGCGACATTGGTGTTTGCTCCGTGTTCCGAAGGAAAGAGAGATGCGGAATGGCGCGGTTTTTCCATCGAGCATGATCTTGTCCGAAGATCGCCCCTTTCTTTTCACAGGGGACACTTTTCGGGGTCATGCTCTAGCCGCGCCGGAGCGGACTTAAGGGTTGTAGCCGATGCGGGCGCAGAGGATCAGCAGCTCGCGCTTTGCGAGCCGCATCCTTGCGGCAGGTGTGAAGGCATCGCCGGTCATGGGGCGATTATAGGCAAAACCTCGCGGTTTGCCACTATCCGCGCTTCACACATTCAGCAGCAGATGTTCGCGTTCCCAGGCGGAGATAACCTGCTGATAGGCTTCATGCTCGGTCAGCTTCACGTCCATGTAGAGCGTCACGAAATCCTGCCCCAGCACTTCCTTGAGTTCGCTCGCGGTTCTGAGATTGTCCAGTGCGTCGAGGAGATGGCGGGGCAGCGCGTAACGCTTGCTGTCATAGGCGTTGCCCGTCATTTCCTTGGTCGGCTTCAGGTCGTTCACCATGCCGATATAGCCGCAGGCAAGCGAGGTTGCGATGGCCAGGTAGGGGTTCGCGTCGGCGCCCGGCACGCGGTTTTCGACGCGGCGGCCCTGACGCTTTGCCTCCGGCACACGCAGGCCCACGGTGCGGTTCTCATGGCCCCAATGCGTATTGATGGGGGCGGCGTGGTCGCGCACGATCCGGCGGTAGGAATTCACGTTGGGTGCAATAAGCGCCATCGCGTCGGGCAGGAACTTCTGCAGGCCCGCGATGTAGCCAAGGAAGAGTTTCGTGTCCTTGCCCTGCTTGGTCGCGAAGAGATTGTCGCCCGTCTCCGCGCTTACGATCGACTGGTGAATGTGCATCGCGCTGCCGGGCTCGCCTTCATAGGGTTTGGCCATGAAGGTCGCATAGATGCCGTGGCGAAGCGCGGCCTGACGCATGGTGCGCTTGAAGAGGAAGGCCTGATCGGCAATCTCGAGCGGATCGCCGTGATCGAAGTTGATCTCCACCTGCGCTGCGCCCGACTCGTGAATGAGCGTGTCGATATCGAGGTTCTGCGCTTCGCAGAAATCATACATGTCCTCGAAGATCGGATCGAACTCATTGACCGCGTCGATACCGTAGGACTGACGCGCCGTTTCCTGACGGCCATTCGCGCCGACAGGCGGCTCCAGCGGATAGTCCGGGTCGATGTTTTTTGCGGCGAGATAGAATTCGATCTCCGGCGCGACGACGGGCACCCAGCCTTTCTCCTCGAAAAAGCCGATAACGCGCTTCAGGACGTTTCGCGGTGCGATCGGCACGGGCTGTCCGTCGCGGTAGTTCGCATCGCAGATGATCTGCGCCGTCGGCTCGTCATACCAGGGCACGACGCGCACGGTGGCAGGATCGGGGTCCAGAATGATGTCGGGCTCGATGTCGCCGAGGAAATCGCTGTCCACATAGTCGCCGGTCACGGTCTGACCGAAAATCGACTCCGGGAGTTTCAGGGAGCGGTCATTGAGGCCGGAAATGAACTTCCGGGTCGGAATGATCTTGCCGCGCGCGATGCCGGCCATATCCGACACCATGCATTCGACCTCGGTGATGCGGCGGTCTTTAAGCCACTTGATCAGGTCGTCCGCGTTCTCGACCTTGTCTTCCTTCTCGCTGCCCATTGCCATGGGACACCACTCTTTCCTTTTCAGCGTTCGCGGCCGCTGCCTCGCGTACCGCGTCTCCAAAGGCCCGGAAAAGCTTCTGCGATACCGGGTTCTCCCAATATTTCCATTCGGGATGCCACTGCACGCCAAGGGCAAAGCCCTTTGCATCGCGCACCCGTACCGCCTCATATGTACCGTCCGCGGCGCGACCCTCGGCGACAAGACCGTCCGCCAGGCGAGCAATGCCCTGACCGTGCAGGGAGTTTACCTCAATCGTCCGTGTGCCAAGCAGATTTTCGAAAATGCCGCCACCTTCAAGCATGACTTCGTGAGCCGGGCCGTACTGGATGTCCAGCGGATCGTCCTTGTTCTCGCGATGATCCATGCGGGGCTCGAAGCCCGGATCGGAGGGTTCCTCGTGGATGTGCTGGTGCAGCGTGCCGCCATAGGCGACGTTGAGTTCCTGGAAGCCGCGGCAAACGGCAAAGAGAGGCAGGGCGCGGTCCACGCAGGCGCGGATGAGCTTCAGCGTCAGCGCATCGCGCTGGCGGTCGAGCAATACGCCTTCGCGCGGCGGCATGCCGCCATAGAGTTCGGGGTGAACATTCGAATGCGAGCCGGTCAGAAAAATGCCGTCGCAGAGATCGAAGAGTTCGGCGAGATGATCCCTTGCTTCGTCGAAAGGCTCGCGCGGTACCGGCAAGAGAATGGGCTGGCAATCGGCACAGCCGTCGATTGCCGCAATATATTTCTCGCCGACCGCATGAAAGGGATGCGGTCCCAACATCTTCACGTCGCAGGGAATGCCGACGATGGGCCGCCGGCCTGATTTTCGGGTCATGCTGTTTCACAAGTACCACGCCGCCCCTGTCAGCGGTCAAGACAGGCAGCAGCGCTACGGAACGGATGTGTTGAGGATAATAGACGCCCGACGCCCGCGCCAGCGGGGATCAGCGCGAACCGATATCGGGGCGCTGATCGTCGCGCAGGACGAAGAGCGAATTGTCCGCCCGGATTCCGGTTTCGACATTGCGCAGCGCCACCGTCGTCTGCAGGCCCTGAACGTCGGTAACGACCCATTGCCGGAGCTGCATTTTGGGCCGGTCGAAGATCAGCGTGATCTGGCCCGGCGCTTCGCCCGAGCGGTCGGCCAGCGTGACCAGAAGCGAACCCGGCTGTTCCTCCACGTTCAGGACGCGCGCTTCCTCCGCGAGGTCCACATTCTTGCCGAGAATGAGGCTCAGAGGTGTCGATGCGATCGGATAGCGCTGGGCGGCGGCGGAACTGTCCTTTACGGCGACCCATGTTCCATCGGCGACGACGAGCAGGTTCTCGGGCGGTTCATATTCGAAGCGGAGCTTTCCGGGGCGGCGCAGGTAGAACCGGCCTTCGGCGACCGATCCGTCCGGCCCGACCTGCAGGAAATCGCCCTGCATGCTCTCGAGCGATGTGAGATAGGCGCTCGCCTCCGACAGGGCCAGGCGATCTTCCTCGCCGAGGGCGCGCTCTTGCCCGTCAGCCGCCATTTCCGCCGCGGGCTGGGCTTTCGCCGTCGCGCCGCCTGCCGTCAGGAAGGCCACGAAAAGCAGGCCCAATCCGACGAGTGCGGCCGCGAAGAGCATGCGCTGCCGGTAACGGTGATTTTGATCGAGATTACTCATGAAATACATCATGGCCGGCCTTTGTGGCGAAATATGGAGCCCCAGGGGGCCATTTGGCGGCGCGTGGTTAGCAAAGTGTGAAGGCGCGCACGCGCAGGGTTCAGTGGTCGCCGACGAGAACCTCGCGTTTTCCCTGATGGTTCGGCGGGCTGACGACGCCCTGTTCCTCCATCAGTTCAATAAGGCGGGCGGCGCGGTTGTAGCCGATCTGCAGGCGGCGTTGGATGTAGCTCGTGGAGGCGCGCTTGTCGCGCGCGACGATCGCAACGGCCTTGTCGTAAAGGTCGTCGCCGGTTCCGCCACCGCCGTCGAGCGAGAAAGGATCGTCGCCCTGCTCTTCCTCGGCGGTGATCGCTTCAAGATATTCCGGAACGCCCTGCTTCTTCAGGAAGGTCACGACCTTCTCCACCTCGTCGTCCGAGACGAAGGGCCCGTGCACACGGCGGATGCGGCCGCCGCCTGCCATGTAGAGCATGTCGCCCTGCCCGAGAAGCTGCTCGGCGCCCTGCTCTCCGAGAATGGTGCGGCTGTCGATCTTCGACGTTACCTGGAAGGAAATGCGGGTCGGGAAGTTTGCCTTGATGGTGCCGGTGATGACGTCGACGGAGGGGCGCTGCGTCGCCGTGATGATATGGATGCCGGCGGCGCGCGCCATCTGCGCGAGACGCTGCACGGCGGCCTCGATTTCCTTGCCCGCGACCATCATCAGGTCCGCCATTTCATCGACGATGACGACGATGAAGGGCATGGGCGAGAGATCCATCTCCTCTTCCTCGTAGATCGCCTCCCCCGTTTCCTTGTCGAAGCCCGTCTGCACCGTGCGGACAAGAACTTCGCCACGTTCGTTCGCCTCGGTCACACGCGTATTGTATCCGTCGATGTTCCGTACACCGACTTTCGACATCTTGCGGTAGCGGTCCTCCATCTCCTTCACGACCCATTTGAGCGCGACAACAGCCTTCTTCGGTTCCGTCACCACGGGGGCGAGAAGATGGGGGATACCGTCATAGACGCTGAGTTCCAGCATCTTCGGGTCGATCATGATGAGCTTGCACTGCTCGGGAGAGAGCCGGTAGAGGATCGACAAGATCATCGTGTTGATGCCGACCGACTTGCCAGAACCCGTCGTGCCCGCGATCAAGAGGTGCGGCATGCGGGCGAGATCGGAGAGCACGGGCTCGCCGCCGATATTCTTGCCGAGCGCGAGCGAAAGCTTGGAATTCGAGTTCTCGTATTCCTGCGTTTCGAGAAGTTCGCGCAGATAGACCATTTCGCGGCGCGCGTTCGGCAGTTCGATGCCGATGGCGTTGCGGCCCGGTACGACCGCGACGCGCGCCGAGACGGCGCTCATCGATCGGGCAATGTCGTCGGCGAGCGAGATCACACGGGACGATTTGATGCCGGGCGCAGGTTCGAGCTCGTACAGCGTGACGACCGGGCCAGGCCGCACCGAAATGATTTCACCCCTGATGCCGAAATCGTCCAGCACGGATTCGAGGAGCCTTGCATTCTGTTGCAGCGCCTCGTCGGTCAACTGGGCGGAAACCCCCGTCCCCTTCGGCTTTGTGAGCAGGCTGAGCGGCGGAAGCTGGTAATCGCCCGCCGGTTCGAGCGGCAGTTTCGGCTGCGCCTCGCGGGCGGCGCGTGCCGAGGGTTTCGAAGGTTTCGTCAGGCTCCGGTTCACGCGCGGCGCGGGCTTTTCCGCCAGTGTCGGCTCGACGCGTTCCTGCCGTTCCTGGCGTGCTTCGCGGCGGCGGGTGCGCCGTTCGCTCACGCTCTCTTCATCGCTACGGCGTCCAAATTCGCCAAGCCGTCCCTGACGTGCCGCTTCGATTTCCTCTGCAGATAGCGGCGCATAGTCGCCCCGCCGCAACAGGCGGTCGGCGGCGTCGCTCAGCCGGTCGCTTACCGCCCAGGCGAGGATGCGAAGCCGGCTCGGTTCGACATCGGGACGGCGTGGGCGCGACGTCGTTTCTTCCGGGCTTTCCCGGCGGCGCGCACGGGCGCCGCCCGTATAGCGCTGCTCCTCAATCTCTTCCTCTTCCCCTCCCCTGAAGTTGCGGAGCCGGTCTGCGGCGGCGCGCAGATCGGCAAGCGAAGTGTCGGTAGCAAAGAGCGTGAGGAAGAAGGCGAACGGCAGGATGATCAGCGCCGTCAGCGTATAGGCCGCGGCCTCGCCGGTCAGTGGCGCGAAGAGGCTGAGGCCGAGTGCGGCAAGCGCCTCGCCGAGAACGCCGCCGAGGCCGAGCGCAAGCGGCCAGAATGTGAAGCGAGGCAATGCACCCAGAAAGGCGGCGGCGGCGAGTGTCGCCGCAAGCCATGCCGCGACCCTGAAGACGATGTGAGAGGAGATCCTGTGCGAGAAGGCGCGAATGCCCCAGACGAGCGGCGGCAGGAGCAGGAGGATGGATGCAAGGCCCAGCGTCTGCAGGAGCACATCCGCGACATAGGCGCCCGGCAGTCCCATCCAGTTCTCGGGCGCGCGTGTCGTTGCGTTGTTGAGGCTCGGATCGTCGGCCGACCAGCTCATGACGGCAAGCAGGCCGAAGCCCGAGACGAGCATCAGCAGGACACCCGCCGCCTCCACGACACGGCGCAGGAGGAAGTCGTTTACTGCCGGCGGCAGATAGCTCAGTGGATTGACGAGCCATCGTCTCACGCGCTGCACCCTCCGATCGCCCCTCGGGGCCTGCCGCTTCCGCGAAGCGGTTCCGGATTTCGTTGCCGTCTTCTTGCGCGCCGTTTTGGCCTTGCCCGACCGGCTTTCCTTTGCGGAGGAACCGATCACAGAACCTCCGCGATGCGCGCAAGCGCTTCTTCGGTTTCGGCCTGCCCGTCCACAAGCGCAACCCGGATATAGGCCTTGCCGGGATTGCCGCCCGGACCGTAAGGCGAATCTTCGCGCGAGAGATAGGCGCCCGGCAACACTTTCACGCCGCCCTTCGCCCACAGATCGCGCGCTGCCCGTTCGCCATCGCCCACATCGAGCCAGAGAAAGAAGCCGCCGGGAGGCCGGTAGAAGCCGAAGCGGTTGCCGAGAACGCGCTCGGCGGCGTCGATTTTCGCGCGGTAGAGATCCCGGTTCGCGGCCGCGTGTGCGTCATCGTTCCAGCAGGCGGCCGAGGCGGCCATGAGCGGCAGCGGCACCTGCGGAGAGGCGATATTGCGGAAGTTCCGGAAGCGCTGCATCAGCCGGGCCTCGCCCGCACAGAAGCCGGAGCGCAGTCCCGGCAGGCTCGAACGCTTGGACAGCGAATGGAAGACGATGATGTTCGCGAAGGGGTCGCCCTCCCCGGCCTCCATCGCGAGTGCTGCTTCAAGCGCGCCTGCGGGCGGTTCGCGGTCATAGATGTCGGCATAGCATTCGTCGATCGCGAGCGTGATGGAGTGGCGCCGGGCGAGCGCGATCAGGCGCTTCAGATAGTCGAGGCTCGCGACCGCCCCTTGCGGGTTTGCCGGGCTGCAGAAATAGATCATGGCCGTGCGTGCGAGCAGTTCTTCCGGCAGGGCCTCGAAATCGGGCATGAAGCCGGTTTCGCGGGTTGCCGCGATGTAGACGGGTTCCGCCCCCGCCGCCAGCGCCGCCGCCGCGTAGCATTGGTAGAAGGGGTTCGGCATGAGGATCGCCGGGCGCCTCCCGGCCTTTTCCGGCGGCGTCGCGACCTGGGCAATGTTGAAAAGCGCCTCGCGTGTGCCGTTCACCGGCAGGATCTGTGTTTCCGGGTCGAGAGCACGGCCCGTGCCAATGGCGTCGGCAATGCCGAAACGCCGGCCAAGCCAGCTTGCCGCGGCATTCCGAAAGTCGGGCGTGCCAATGATCGGTGGATATTTGCCGAAAAGCGCGGCATTCCGGGAAATTTCTTCCATAACGAAGCCCGGAAATGGGTGTTGCGGCTCGCCCAGCGACATGATGAGCGGCGGCTTGCCCGGCTCGATGCCCTCGATCAGCGCATTGAGACGCGGAAAGGGACTGTCCGGCAGGCTGTCGAAGCGGGAGGAGGGGCTCGCCGTCATGGGATTCGCGCAAGGTCCTGTGGCGCACCGGAACCGCCAAACAAGATATGCGGGACCGGGATAAGCGGAACGGCGCGATCTTAGCTTCCGGGGACGGACCGGTCCAGTCACGTTAACCGATCCGTCCGGTGGAAAAAGCTGTGGAATTCCCGCGCCTTATCCACAGAATCGCAAGCAGCCATTTAACGAAACCTTAAAAGTGGCCGGACGGGCGGCCCCTCTTTCGGTTCGAAGCGCCTCAGCGCGGCGGAATATCGGCTTCCGGATTGGCCCCGATCCTGTGAATCGAAAGGTCGGCGCCCCGATGCTCTTCCTCCTGGCCGAGCCGGAGGCCGACCGAGACCTTCAGGAGCCCGTAAACGGCAAAGCCGGCAAAGCCAGCGTAGAGGGCGCCGGCCAGCGAGCCGATGAGCTGGCTCATGAACGAAACGCCGCCGAGGCCGCCGAGTTCGGCAAGGCCGAAAATACCCGCGGCAATGCCGCCCCACAGCCCGCAAAGGCCGTGGAGCGGCCAGACGCCCAATACGTCATCGATCTTGAAGCGGCGCTGAGAGGCCTCGAACATCACGACGAAGAGAACGCCCGCGACGGCGCCAACGACGAAGGAACCGGCGGGATGCATGACGTTCGAGCCCGCACAGACGGCAACGAGACCGGCGAGGGCACCGTTATGGATGAAGCCCGGATCGTTCCGTCCGGCCACAAGCGAGGCGAGAATCCCGCCCACCATGGCAAGAAGCGAATTGATGGCGACAAGACCGGACACGCCTTCGAGCGACTGGGCGGACATGACGTTGAAGCCGAACCAGCCGACGCAAAGGAGCCAGGAACCGAGTGCCAGCCAGGGGATCGACGAGGGCGGGAAGCCGACGAGCTTTCCTTCCTTCGTGTAGCGGCCGTTGCGGCGTCCGAGCAGGATCACCGCGCCGAAGGCGAGCCAGCCGCCGACTGCGTGGACGACGATCGAGCCCGCGAAATCGTTGAAGGGCGCGCCGAAGCTTTCTTCAAGCCAGGCCTGAAAGCCGAAGTTCCCGTTCCATACCAGGCCTTCGAAGAAAGGATAGACGAGGCCGACGATGATCGCCGTCGCCATGGCCTGCGGCCAGAAACGGGCGCGTTCGGCGATGCCGCCCGAGATGATGGCGGGGATCGCGGCTGCGAAGGTGAGCAGGAAGAAGAATTTCACGAGCGTGAGGCCCTGTGGGGCGAAATCCGCTCCTTCCATCGCTTCCGCGCCGCTCAGTACGGCGGCGTTGACGAAGAAGTTCACGCCATAGGCGACCATGTAGCCGACGAGAAAATAGGCGACGGTCGATACGGCGAAATCGGCCAGGATCTTGACCAGCGCATTGACCTGGTTCTTGTGACGCACCGTGCCGACCTCGAGAAAGGCGAAGCCGGAGTGCATTGCGAAGACGAGAATCGCGCCCATCAGGATGAAAAACACGTCGGCGCCCGCGCCTGACGAGGCGCTGGCGGTTTCAATCGCGTCCATGAAGAGGTCTCCCTTTCCTTGCCACCACGCATCCGGCGGCTGCTTCGCCTTTTCCGGATGCTTCCCCCGCTTTGCCTATTCGGACATGCGGCCTGATTATTCAGCGGTCTGCACAATCAATATGCATGCCAGCATGGAGCCATTCGAGCGGTGACGGCGGATCAAGGACTTAGCGGCGCGCGATACGTGCAATGGCGACGAAGGTTCATCCTTCTGCCTATCAATTGGTCCCTGTTTTGAGGCAACAGGTCTAATTGTTGTGCAGAATTGTCTTTGTCAGCCATGCGCCATTTCATCGGGCGAGGCAAAAGCCGGAGGAATAAAAAAGAGCCCGCAGAGGGGATCTGCGGGCTCCAGTGACGCCGTGAACACCTGGAAGTGGTGGCAATGGGTTCACGGCCGTGGGAGAGAAGCGGGGCCCGAGGGAGGCCCCGCTCCGAGAGATGCTTGTCAGCTCGCGGTGAACTCCGGATAGGCTTCGACGCCGATCTCGGCCTTGTCGAGACCCATCATCTCTTCCTCTTCCGAGCAGCGGATGCCGATCGTGAAGCGGAGCGCCAGCCAGAGCACGAGGCTCGTCACGGCGACGAAGATGCCGATGGAGATCACGCCCGTCGCCTGGACGGCGAAGGAGGTGTCGCCATTGGTCAGCGGAACCGCCATGGTGCCCCAGATGCCGCAGAAGAGATGGACCGGGATCGCACCGACGACGTCGTCGATGTGGAGCTTGTCGAGAAGCGGAACCGTGAGGACCACGATCACGCCGCCGATGGCGCCGATGCCGAGTGCCCAGCCAAGCGTCGGCGCGAGCGGTTCGGCAGTGATGGAGACGAGACCCGCCAGAGCGCCATTTAGCGCCATGGTGATGTCGACCTTCTTGTAGAGAAGCTGCGTGAGAAGCATCGCCGCAACCACGCCGCCTGCGGCAGCCATGTTGGTGTTGATGAAGATCGTCGAGACGGCATTCGCATCCGCAACCGTGCCCAAAGCGAGCTGGGAAGCGCCGTTGAAGCCGAACCAGCCGAGCCAGAGGATGAAGGTGCCGAGCGTAGCGAGCGGCATGGAAGAGCCCGGCAAAGCGTTGACGCCGCCGCCCTTCACGTACTTGCCGATGCGCGGTCCGAGGATGAGTGCGCCCATCAGCGCGGCCCAGCCACCCGTCGAATGCACGATTGTCGAACCGGCGAAGTCGGAAAAGCCCATTTCGCTGAGCCAGCCGCCGCCCCACTGCCAGGCGCCCTGGATCGGGTAGATGATGCCGGTCAGAACGACAGTGAAGAGGAGGAACGGCCAGAGCTTGATGCGCTCGGCGAGCGTGCCCGACACGATCGATGCGGCGGTGGCCACGAAGACGACCTGGAAGAACCAGTCCGACGCGGAGGCATAGCCCGTGCCGTCGGCTGCGGCGCCGGCGGAATCGTCCACGCCCCAGAGCGAGATCGAGCCGAAATAGCCGCCGTCCACGCCCGAATACATCAGGTTGTAGCCGACGAGGTAGTACATGATGGTCGCGATCGCGAAGAGCGAGATGTTCTTCGTGCACTGCATCGCGACGTTCTTGGAGCGGACGAGGCCCGCTTCAAGCATGGCGAAGCCGGCTGCCATCCACATGACGAGGAACCCGCCAATCAGGAAGAGCAGCGTATTGAAAATATAGGCCGTTTCCGGCGCAGTCAGCGTGAACGCTTCTTCGGCTTCCTGCGCGAAAGCAGGCGCCGACATGGCCAGCACGGCGAGCCCCGCCATCCCCGCCAAGCGTGTATATCGTCCAGTCTTGGTCATCGTTCCTCTCTCGTTAGAGGGTTGCCTTCCCCAGTCAACGAAAGCCTTTAGTCCGTACAGGGACTAAAGTGCTTCCGCATCCGTTTCGCCGGTGCGGATGCGCAGCACCTGCTCGACGGAAATCACGAAAATCTTGCCGTCGCCGATCTGGCCGGTCTTGGCGGCACCGCTGATAGCGGAGACGACGCTGTCGGCCTGATCGGTCGAAACGACCACTTCAATCTTGAGCTTGGGCAGGAAGTTCACCGCGTACTCCGCGCCGCGATAGATTTCGGTCTGACCCTTCTGACGGCCGTAGCCTTTCACTTCTGTCACGGTCAGGCCCTGGACGCCGATCGCCGTAAGAGCTTCTCGGACTTCGTCCAGCTTGAATGGCTTTATGATCGCCATAACGAGCTTCATTTGAGTTTCCTCTTTTTCTGCCGTCGGAATGGCCTCTTGCCGCCGACGTTCTGTCCGCCCGGTCCCAGCGCCGCCTCGAGGCGTGAAGCGGGCGTCCGGGCTCAAGCGCTCTCCTACAATCAAGAACCGTGCCGCGACCGCGAAGCGGAGAAATGTCCGGGAATCGCTGCGAAACGGGCGGTCCTGCGGCAGATGTTGTGGCGCCGCGTCATGCTCCGCGGAGCATCTGCACAGATGACTGCACCTCGATGCACAAAATCTGTGCAACCGCTTTCTGAACAGTCAGCCCACGGATGTATGTGCGGCAGAGAAGATGTTTCGCGAATCGCCCGTCCGCCGAGCGGATAGCGGTTGACGGAAGACAATAAAAAAGGGCGCCCGCAGGCGCCCTTTTCGTGAGTGTGTAACTCGCTCAGTGGATCACTTCACCATGCTGGCTGATGTCGAGACCTTCGACTTCTTCCTGCGGCGTGACACGCAAGCCAAGGAAGATCTTCGTCACCATGAGCAGGACGAAAGTGGCGATGCCGCTATAGATGATGGTAGCGACAATGCCCTTGATCTGCACGCCGACCTGACCCCAGTTTCCGTCGATCGCACCGAGAGGTGCATCGGCGCCCGTAATAGCGGCTGTCGCAAAGACGCCGGTGAGCACAGCGCCGACAATGCCGCCAACCGCATGAACACCGAAGACGTCGAGTGCATCGTCATAGCCGAGCGCCCGCTTGAGGCTCGTGGAGGCGAAGTAGCAGATCACGCCCGATCCGAGGCCGATCCACAGGGCGCCCATCGGATCGACGAAGCCCGCGGCCGGCGTGATCGCAACGAGGCCGGCGACGGCGCCGGTCGCAAGGCCGAGCAGCGTCGGCTTGCGGTGCATGATCCATTCCACGGCCATCCAGGAAACCGCGGCGACCGCAGCGGCGATCTGGGTGACGGCCATTGCCATGCCCGCGCGCCCGTCGGCCGCAAGCTGCGATCCTGCGTTGAAGCCGAACCAGCCGACCCAGAGGAAGGCGGCGCCGATCATGGTCAGGACGACATTGTGCGGCGCCAGGTTCTCCGTGCCAAAGCCCTTGCGGGGGCCGAGCACGAGACAGGCGATCAGACCGGCGATACCCGCATTGATGTGCACCACCGTGCCGCCCGCGAAGTCGAGAACGCCGTCCTGTCCGAGGAAACCGCCGCCCCAAACCCAGTGACAGACCGGTGCGTAGACGAAGATCGACCACAGGACCATGAAGAAGATCATGCTGGAGAACTTCATGCGATCCGCATAGGCGCCGGTGATGAGCGCCGGTGTGATGATTGCGAAGGTCATCTGGAACATCATGAAGACGCTTTCCGGAATGGTGCCGGAAACGGCGTCGACGCCAAGGCCAGAGAGGAAGAGATTGTCGAGGCCGCCGATATAGGCGTTCATCGCGCCGCCATCACCGAAGGCGAGCGAGTAGCCGATCACCATCCAGACGACCGTCATGATCGCTGCGAGGGCGAAATTCTGCGCCGTCATTGCGACCACGTTCTTCTTCCGGACCATGCCGCCGTAGAAGAGCGCGAGGCCGGGGATCGTCATCAAGAGAACGAGCGCCGTCGAGGTGAGCATCCAGGCGGTATCGCCGCTGCTGATCGCGGGCGCTTCTTCCTGTGCGAAGGCGGTTCCCGCCGTCGCCAGAAGGCCGAGGGAAGCCGCCGCCATGCCGAGCGCACCGCTCCGGGCGAACCCCCATGCTTTATTGCTGGTCATAGGTCTCTCCAAATTATGCGCCGGGATCGAGCTTCCGGCTTTTTCCGCGCGGCCTGTCCGTCTCCCGGCGGACATGGGGTCCTGCGCTTGGTAAATGCTTCTCAAGAAGCGTGCCGGAGCTGGCGATTTTCGCTATCCCCATGAAATATCGATGAATTTCTGCTCTCAATCTGCCGCCCACGGCGGCATTGGCAATAATAAGCGCACAAATTATGTGCAAGAAATAATATTTGACCAATTTTTATGCGATCTGCTTTCGCAGAGTCAGCCATGTTGGGCAGGAAGATCGAAAACAGGGCAGTATCGTTCGGGTTTCCCGCCCGCAGCGCTTCGGATAGTCTTGACGGTAAAAAGGCGGAGCAGCGCTCCGCAAAATGACGGCGCGTTGTGCGCACTTCAGAGGGACGGGGAGGTCCATGGCGGAAATGGCAAAGAAGTGGCCTGTTGCGGTTAATGCCGTGGCGGGTCTGGCGCTGGCCGGATTCATCGGCTGGCAGTTCATCGGCAGCGGTTCGGGCAGCATGGAAGAGACTGCGCCCCTGGCCGAGGCTCCCGCGGCCGAAAGCGAAGCGGCTCCGGATGTTCCCGTTCCCGCGACGAAAGCCGAAGGCGCGGTTGGCGTCGATGGCGAGCGCATCGCCAATGCGGACAGCGAGCCCGGTAACTGGCTCGCTCACGGCCGAACCTATAACGAGCAGCGCTTCTCGCCGCTCGACCAGATCAATGACGGGAATATCGGGGAGCTTTCGCTTGCCTGGTCGCTCGACACCGACACGACGCGCGGTCTCGAGGCGACGCCGATCGTTGTCGACGGCACGATGTATCTCTCGCTCAACTGGGGCATCACCATCGCGGTCGATGCGAAGACGGGCGAGGAGCTCTGGCGCTTCGATCCGGAAGTGCCGGGCGAATGGGGCCGCTATGGCTGTTGCGACGTCGTCAATCGCGGCGTCGCGGTCTGGAAAGGCCGCGTCTATACGGCGAGCTTCGACGGCCGCTTGTTCGCGCTCGACGCGAAAGACGGATCGGTCGTCTGGGAGGTGAACACCGTTCCCGGACCGCCCTATACCATCACCGGCGCGCCGCGTGTGTTCAACGACAAGGTCGTGATCGGCAATGGCGGCGGCGAATATGGCGTGCGCGGCTACATAACCGCCTACGACACCGAGACCGGCGAGCAGGCCTGGCGCTTCTACACGGTTCCGGGCGATCCCTCCCTGCCGGTCGAGAATCCCGAACTCGAAGCCGCGATCCCGACCTGGAAGGGCGGCGAGTGGTGGAAAGTCGGCGGCGGTGGAACGGCCTGGGACTCGATGGTCTTCGAACCAGAGACGAACACGCTTTATGTCGGTACCGGCAACGGTTCTCCCTGGACGCGCGAAATCCGCTCGCCCGGTGGCGGCGACAATCTCTATCTCTCGTCGATCCTTGCGCTCGACGCGGATACGGGCCGCATGAAGTGGCATTACCAGACGACGCCCGGCGACAACTGGGACTACACCGCGACGCAGCCGCTGATGCTCGCCGATATCGAGATCGAGGGCGAGACGCGCAAGGTCATCATGCAGGCGCCGAAGAACGGCTTCTTCTACGTGCTCGACCGCACGAATGGCGAGCTCATCTCGGCGGAACCATTCTCGACGGTTACATGGGCAAGCCATGTCGATCTCGAGACCGGGCGGCCTGTGGAGACGGGAGAAGGCGAGTATGGCGACCGCACGGCCTTCGTGCTGCCTTCGGCAAACGGCGCGCATAACTGGCACCCGATGGCGTTCAGCCCGGAAACGGGGCTCGTCTATATTCCGACGCAAGACATCGCCGGCATCTATTCGCTGTCCGAACAGTGGAAGGAGAAGGGCGAATTCACGCCGAAGAAGAACTGGTGGAACACCGGCATCGACTGGACGGACTATATCGACGCGATCAACGCCTTGCCGGAAATCCCGATGGAGAAGGGCTATCTCAAGGCCTGGGATCCGGCGACCGGCGAAGTGAAATGGCAGGCGGAATATCCCGCGCCGCTCAATGGCGGTGTGCTCGCCACGGCGGGGAACCTCGTCTTCCAGGGAACGGCCGACGGCTATTTCCATGCCTTCAAGGCCGATACGGGCGAACGCGTCTGGTCGCAGCGTATCCAGACCGGCATCGTTGCGGCGCCCGTCACCTATATGGTCGATGGCGAGCAATATGTATCCGTGCTGGCAGGCTGGGGCGGCGTCAACATCGTCTCGGGCGATGCGCGGACGTCGGCCGCCGCGAAATTCGGCAATGACGGGCGGCTGCTGACCTTCAAGATCGGTGGAGGCGAGGAACTGCCGGAGCTTGCGATGCTCGACCAGTCGATCCCGGAATGGCCGGCGCTTACGGCTTCCGAGGAGACTGTCCGCAAGGGCGAGATCGGGTATGCGACCTATTGCATGCTCTGCCATGGTGCGCTGGCGATCTCTCCGGGCGTGACGCCAGACCTGAGGCGCATGGGCGAAACCACGCGCGAGCATTTCCAGGACATCGTTCGCGGCGGCATTCTTTCCGACAATGGCATGGCGAGTTTTGCCGACCATCTCTCGGAAGAAGACGTCGAGGCGATCAAGGCCTATATCCAGAAGCGGGCGCTGGAAGACCGCGCCAGGCAGCAGCCGGTGAACTGACCGGTCCGCAACGGCTGGAACAAAAGCCCCGGAGGAAACTCCGGGGCTTTTTCTTTCAGTGCAGGACGAGCTCCACGGCGTGCGCAAGCGAAAGAAGCTTTTCCTCCGTATGCGGAGGAGACTGCAGCATGAGCCCGATGGGAAGTCCGTTGTCGTCCCGGCCACAAGGAAGCGTGATCGCGCAGAGGCCGAGCTGGTTGCCGATGGTCGTATTGCGCAGCGCCATCCGGTTGGCGCGGCCGTAAGGCTCGCCGCCGGGCTCGAGTTCTGCTATGGGCGGCGGCGCAATGGCGACCGTCGGCATGATGACGGCGTCGACGCCAGCCGTTGCGGCGAGATAGCGCGCTGCGATTTCCTTCCGCTTCAGGTCCGTGCGGATGATGTCTCCGGCGGAAAGCTTTTCGCCCGCCATCACACGCTCGAATACGGGGCGGTAGATCATCGCTTCGTTCTCAGCGAGCATGCCGCCCCATTGCGCATAGGCCTCGGCGACGAGACGGCTTCCTTTCGGGTCCCAGGCGAGCGCATGGATCTCGTCGAGTTCGGGCAGGGGATGTTCGACGATCCTCACGCCCGCCTTCACGAGGCGGCGGATCGCGGCTTCAAGCGCATTTGCGATCTGCGGTTCCACGCCTTCCCAAGCGATGCCTCCCGGCAGCCAGAGCGATGCACGGCCCAGCATTGAAGGTTCGACGGGCCTTGCCTCACGCCCCTCCAGAAGGGCGAACAGGGCGGCTGCATCCGCGACATCTCTGGCAAGCGGTCCGACCGTATCGAATGTCGGCGAAAGCGGGACGGTGCCCCCAAGCGGCAGGCGGCCCGCCGTGGTCTTGAGCCCGACAAGTCCGTTCCAGGCGGCGGGGATGCGGACCGAGCCACCGGTGTCCGTGCCGATAGCGCCCGCCGCGAGCCCTGCGGCGACCGAGACACCCGCTCCGGCAGAGGAGCCGCCCGGCACACGCTCGATCTTGCCGTCATGCGGATTGGCCGGTGTGCCGAATTTCGGATTGATGCCGAGGCCGGAAAAGGCGAGCTCGGTCATGGTCGTCTTGCCAAGGCAGACCGCTCCCATTCGCGTCGCCCGGGCGAGCGCCTCCGCGTCGTTCTCAGGCACACGGGTTTTCAGCGGGAGCGATCCTCCCGCCGTTGCCTCGCCCGCCACATCGAAGAGGTCCTTCCACGAAAGCGGCACACCGTCGAGCGCATGGCGGCGCAGCCCCCGTGACGCGCGCTCCGCCGCGGCCTCGGCTTCCGCTCTCGCGCGCCTTTCAAGCAACGTCACATAGATGCGGCGGTCGGGATCGTGCAGCGCCGCCCGCTCCAGGAAATCCTCCGTCACCTCGCGCGGGTCCGCCTTGCCCTCCTCGAAGGCGCGGCCAAGCGCGAGCGCGGTCATGTCGGCAAAGCTCATCTCTCTATCTCCCTATTCCGGGGCGGAGACTAGGCGGGCATGGGCCCTGCGTCCATCCGGCGCTTGCCTTCAGGCCCCTTCCGGCCGATCTTCCTTCTCATGACTGAAAGACCGGATAGCGACATTCTCATCGTCGGCGGCGGGCTTGCGGGGCTTCCCCTCGCACTTGCCTGCGCGCAAGGCGGGCTCACCGTGACCGTGGTCGATGCGCTCGACCCGGCGACCGCGACGGACGCGAAATTCGACGGGCGCGTCTCCGCCATCGCCTTTGCCTCCTGCCGCATGTTCGACCGGCTCGGCGTCACGCAGCATCTCAAGGGCCAGATGCAGCCCATCAACGACATCATGGTGTCGGACGGGCGCGTGCGAGAGGGGGCCTCTCCCTTCTTCCTGCATTTCGATCACAAGGAGATCGGCGACGAGCCCCTCGGTAATCTGATCGAGAACCGGCACATACGCATCGCCCTGCAAAAGACGGTGGAAGCCGAGCCGCGCATCCGCCTCATCGCGCCGCAAAGCGTGAAGCATGTCGATTACGGTTCGCAGGTCACGGCGACGCTTGCCAATGGCGACAAGGTGACCGCGCGTCTTTGCTTCGCGGCGGACGGGCGCTCATCGCCGACGCGCGAGGCGGCGGGCATCAAGACCATCGGCTGGGACTATGGCCAGACCGGCATCGTCTGCACCGTGGAGCACGAGCTTCCGCATGAAGGCGTCGCGCAGGAATATTTCCTCCCCGGCGGGCCCTTCGCCATTCTACCGATGGTCGGCAATCGCTCCTCGCTCGTCTGGACCGAGAAGACGGCGGACGCGAGAGCGATACTCGCACTCGACGACGCTGCCTTCGCCGAGGAGATGCAGGCGCGCTTCGGCGACTATCTCGGGGCTTGTACGCCGGTCGGCCCGCGCTGGTCCTACCCGCTCACGCTCCAGCTCGCGCGCGACTATGTGCGGCCGCGCCTTGCCCTTGTTGGCGACGCGGCGCATGGCATTCATCCGATTGCGGGGCAGGGGCTCAATCTCGGGCTTCGCGATGTCGCGGCGGCGGCGGAAGTGATCGTCGATGCCGCGCGCCTCGGCCTCGATATCGGTTCGCTCGATGTGCTGGAGCGCTATCAGCGCTGGCGCCGCTTCGACAATGTGGCGCTGTCGCTGCTGATGGACGGGCTCAACCGTCTCTTCTCGAACGACATTGGCCCCGTGCGCCTTGCGCGCGATCTCGGTCTCGGTATCGTGCAGCAGATCGGGCCGGCGCGGCGTTTCTTCATGCGCCATGCGGGCGGCGTCGTCGGCGACCTGCCGCGATTGCTCAAGGGCGAGGCGGTGTGAGCCTCACTCGCGGGAGAGCCCTTCGCGGGCGAGTGCCGTGAGATAGTCCGTCCAGATCTTCTCGCTGTCGCGACCGAGGCGGTAGAGCGTCTCCCAGGTATAGAGCCCTGTGTCGTGGCCATCGTCGAAGACGATGCGCAGCGCATAATTGCCGACGGGTTCGAGTGCCGTGATGGCGACATTGGCCTTGCCCGGCACGGTCTTCTTCTGTCCCGCGCCGTGGCCCTGAACCTCGGCCGAAGGGCTTTCCACGCGCAACAGCTCCGCGGGCAGGCGAAAGCGTGCACCGTCGTCGAACTCCACTTCGACAACGCGCTCCTTGCGCTTCAGGCGGATGTCCGTCGGCCAGGGACTCGCGTCAGTCATCGTCGAGGGAACGCGCTTCGTCCGTCAGCATGATCGGAATGCCGTCCCGGATCGGAAAGGCGAGGCGGGCCTTGTCGGAGATGAGCTCCTGCCGCTCGCGGTCGAAACGCAATGTCGTTTTCGTCACGGGGCAGACGAGAATTTCAAGAAGCTTCGGGTCCACTTCCACTTTCGGCGCTCGCGCGCCTTCCTGCATTTCCGTCATCTCGTTCTCTCGTCTTGCCGCCGTGCTACTGCACGGTCGTATCGTTGGGGGAAAGTTCCTGCAGCGCCTTTTCGGTGAGCGCGATCAGCATCTGGTTGCGGTCTTCCAGCGTCTTCGCCTCCAGCAGCGCCTGCTTCTCGCGCGGTCCGTAGGGGCTGATCGTGCAGAGCGAGTTCACCAGCGTCTCGTTCGACGAAAGCCTTATCGCGCGCCAGTCGGCCTGCAGCTCGTGCGTTTCCAGATACTCCTTCAGGATCTCGAGCAGCCGTTCGCGGCTCACCTCGTCCTGGCCGTATCCCGCGACGAGGTCGTCGGCGAATTCGCTCCAGTTCACCTCGCATTGCCGGTAGGGCGTTACGGCAGCAAGTTCGCGTTCGATACGGAAGCGCGAAATGCCCGTCAGCGTTATCACGATGCGCCCGTCGCCCGTCTCCGCGAAGGAGGTGATGCGTCCCGCGCAGCCGATCGCGCAGAGAGGCGGCGTCTTGCCCGCTATCTGCGAAGCGAGAATCGCCTCGTCGCCGTCGGGTTGCACCATGCCGATGATGCGCTCGCCGCGCAGCGCATCGTCCACCATCTTCAGATAGCGCGGCTCGAAGATGTTGAGCGGCAATTGCCCGCGGGGCAGCAATATCGCGCCGGCGAGCGGAAAGACGGGGATCGTCCCCGGCAGGTCCTCCACGCTGCGATATTGATCCGTGAGCCCCATATCCCTTGTCCTAGCTGAAAAGGATCGACGATAGGCGGCGGCGCCCCGAGAGCGTCGCCTCGTGCTTCGGGCCATAGGCGTCGAAAAGTTCGACAAGCTGCTTGCGGGCCGCCTGATCGTTCCAGTTGCGGTCGTATTCGACGATGATGAGAAGTTCGTCCACCGCGCCTTCCTTGTCGCCGCGCGCATTGAGGGCCATGGCGAGGTCGAAGCGCGCCTGATGATCCTTCGGATTGGCGTCGAGCTTTGCCCTCAACTCCTCGATGTCGCCAAGGTCGCCCGCCTTTTCGGCCAGCGAGAGGGCGGCTTCGGCGGCGGCGAAGTCGGGATCGTTGCGCCCGTCGGGCCGGACCAGCGAAAGCGTCTGGCGCGCGCGGTCTAGATCGCCCGCATCGATATAGCAGCGCGCAAGCCCGGCGACGGCGGCCGGGTTGCCCGGCTCTTCCTGCACGGCCTGAGCAAAGGCCTGCGCGGCGCGTGACAAGTCACCCGCCTCATAGGCTTCGCGGCCCATCGCCACCAACTCTTCGGCCGGTGAGGGTCCAGTGTCGCCGGCGAGGCTCGCGATGAAGGCCTTCACCTGGCTTTCGGGCAGTGCGCCCATGAAGCCGTCCACCGGCTGGCCGTTCTTGAAAGCATAGACCGCCGGGATCGACTGGATACGAAGCTGCTGCGCCACCGCCGGGTGCTCGTCGATATTCATCTTCACGAGCTTCACGGCGCCCCGCGCCGCCTTCACCGCGTTTTCGAGCACGGGCGTCAGCTGCTTGCAGGGGCCGCACCAGGGTGCCCAGAAATCGACGATGACCGGCACCTCGCGCGATGCCTCGATCACGTCGCGGGCAAAGGTCTGTGTCGTCGTGTCCACAATGAGGCCGGCCGCGGCTTCCGCGCCGGCCGGATTTCCGATGATCGGTTCCATGAGTCTCGTCTCGGCTTTCTTTCTGGGCTTCCGGGGCTATGCGCCGCCGGTTCCCGCTCCATAAGATGGAGCGGCATCTTTGAGAAACAATGGTTTAGCGGTCCTTCGCCGCGCCGCGCAAGCGCCGCTATCCGCCTGCCGCCGCAACAAGGTCGAGGATCAGCGGTTCGTGCCCGGTTTCCCTCAGGAATTGCATGAATCCGGCGCGCGAGACGGCCGTCGTCGCCCGGTTGTCCAGCGGGTGAAAATTCAGCCTCTCATGTTCGAGCAGGGGAGCGTCGAGAACGGGCGTGACGAGGCGCTGACGGTCGTTCACGAGCGCGAAAGGCGTTACGGAGCCCGGCCGCACGCCGAGAATATCCCACATGAGCTCCGCATTGCCGAAGGAGAGCCGCGCCGAGCCGATCGGTTTCGAAAGGCTGTTGAGTTTCAGCTCGCGGTCCTCTTCCGTGACGATCAGGAAGAGCTGTCCCTTCTTGTCCTTGAGGAAGAGGTTCTTGCAGAAGGCGCCCTCGCGTTCATGGGCGGGCCAGCCCGCGCGATGCGCCTGCGCTTCCTCCACCGTGTGAAGGGCAGGGTGGTCCCGCGTTTCGTGAGCAATGCCCTTTTCGGCAAGCCAGGCGAGAAATTCGGCTTTGGTCGTGATCTTCCCTGTCTCCATGCCCCTTGATTGGCATGGGGCGGCGCGCCTCGCAAGCCGCCGTTAACCGGCGCTCATTCTTCGAAATTCGGCTCTTGCAATGCCTCAAACGATAGGCCATAAAACCGCCCTCACAGGCGGGTGCGGCCCTTTCGGCGGCCCGGCTGACCCGGATGCGGGCGTAGCTCAGGGGTAGAGCACAACCTTGCCAAGGTTGGGGTCGTGAGTTCGAATCTCATCGCCCGCTCCAGTTTGCGAAGCCGCCTTAAGGGCGGCTTTTTCTTTTCGAGGTGATGAGATGGTTTCCGGTTCCGCCGCCTGTCCCTGCCGTTCCGGCCTCGAATTCGGCCAATGCTGCGAGCCTTACCTCAAGGGCGACAAGCTGCCGCCGACGCCGGAAGCGCTGATGCGCTCGCGCTACTCGGCCTTTGCGACCGGCAATATTCCCTATCTCGAAGAAACGCTGCTGCCCGGCACGCGGGACGATTTCGACCGCCAGGGCGCGGCCGACTGGGCGGCGGCGAGCGAATGGACCGGTCTTGAAATCCGGCACACGGAAGGCGGTGCGCAAGGAGACAATGAAGGCGTCGTCGAATTCGTTGCTCATTACCGGCAGGCGGGCGACGAGCGCGTTCATCACGAGACCTCGACCTTCAAACGGCAGGACGGGCGCTGGTGGTATGTCGACGGCATCATGGGCGTGCGGCCGCGGCGCGCGGAAAAGATCGGCCGCAACGATCCCTGCTCCTGCGGCTCGGGCAAGAAATACAAGAAGTGCTGCGGCGTGGCCGCGTAAAGCGTCTCAGAACCAGTCGTAGCCGAAATCGTAGCGCAGGTGCCGCCTCAGAATGCGGCGGAGAATTTCCTCTTCCCTCTCGCTGAAGCGCACGCTTGCGCGTGCTTCCTCGTCGGAGACGATTTGCTGGCGGTCGCGCGGGTCGGCGCTTTCGCGCATCGCCTCGCGCGTCGAGACGGCGAGGGCTGCGGCGATCGCCTCGGGCGTCAGCTCGATGCCGAAATGGCGAGCGACCGCGGCCACGGCATCGCCCGGCGACTTCGCCATATCTTCATAACGCAGAATGAAGGTGCGTTCGGGAAGGGCGGCCGCGACATCGCCCCAGTGATTGAGGAACTGCACATACCACTAGGTCGAGGCGGGCGGATGGCGCTGCCACGGATCGCCCGCGACATAGGTCGCGAAATCGGGGCGCTTCGCTGCGGGCTCGTCGAGCAGCCATTTCACATAGACCGACTCGAGCGACTTGCGCACATCGCGGATCAGCACGACGGCAGGCGGAAAGCCGAACAGGCCCTGCGCCCAGCGCCACGAAAAGACGCGCGAGGGAATCGTGTGCGAGAGCGCGAGATGCGGGATCTGCGGATAGCGAGGCTTCTGCTTTGCCGGGCCGATGAGGTGATCGGCATGCGGGCCGGTGCTGTGGCGCGGCGGCTCCACGCCATATTGCGTCGCAAGCGCGTGGCTCAGCATGTAGTGCAGCCAATGGGTGCCGGAGTTCTTTGCCGAAACCAGAAAGCCGTCGACATGCCGGTAATGCAGCATGTGGAAATTCGACGTGTCTGCGATGAAGTTCGTCCAGGCGGCGGCGATGTCTTCGCCTGCGAGGCCGGTATAGCCTGTGCGCCTGCGCCGCACGGGCCTCAAGCCCGCGGCATTTCCGTCATCCGTCTTCGTCATGTTTTCCCCCGGCATGCCGTCCGGCTATAGCATTTTCAGCCGCTTTCCTGCCAGCTTCCATGTCTTCTGCTTTCATGCTCCACTGCGCGGGCTCGCGCGGTTCGCGGGAAAAGGGGAGGGCAAGACGAGTGGATGCGGTCGATAAAGGGGGGGCCGATGAGCCCGTGCGCGTTCAGGTGCCGGGACAGGCAAGTGCGCAGCTGGTATCCGCTTCGGGCGGCGAGGCGGCGGATGCGAAAGGCCAGATCAGCTGGGCGCTCTTCGAATGGGCGCGCAATCCCTATGTCATCCTCATCACCATCTATATCTTCTCACCCTATTTCTCGAGCACGGTCGTGGGCGATCCCGTTCGCGGCCAGGCGATCTGGGGCAATATCAACGGCATTGCCGGTTTCTTCATCGCCTGTCTCGGGCCGGTGCTCGGCGCCATCGCCGACACGGGCGGCAAGCGCAAACCATGGATCGGCTTCTTCATCGCGATCATGGTGCCCGCCATGTTCGCCCTCTGGTGGGCGGTGCCGGGCGAAGGCGGACTTTCCATTCTCGCCATCGCCGCGCTCATCGTGCTGATCGCCGTCGCGTTCGAATTCTCCGCCGTCTTCCACAATTCGATGCTGCCCGCCGTCGCCCCGCATGAGCGGATCGGATTTCTCTCCGGTCTCGGTCTCGCGCTCGGCAATGCGGGCGCGCTCATCATTCTCTGCTTCATGCTCTGGGCCTTCATGCTGCCGGGCAATGTCGATTGGGGCTTCGTGCCTGCCGAGCCCTTGTTCGGCATCGACGCATCGGCGCATGAGAACAGCCGCATATCGGGGCCCATCGTCGCGGTCTGGCTTCTCGTCTTTTCCCTGCCGCTGCTCTTCTGGACGCCGGATGTCGAAGGGTCGCGTGTGCCTGTGCGTCAGGCCATCGCGCGCGGCATCGGCAATGTCGTCGGCACGGTCCGGAAACTTCGCCACTACCGGAACATCGCGATCTATCTTGCGGCGCGCATGTTCTACAATGACGGCAAGACGGCGGTGCTCGTCTTCGGCGGCGTCTATGCGGTGGGCGTGTTCGGCTGGGGGCCGCTGACGCTCACGATCTACGGCATCGTGCTGTCGGTCTTTGCCGTGGCGGGCGGTTTCCTGGGCGGCTGGCTCGACGACACGCTGGGCTCGAAGCGCGCAATCCTCGTCTCCATCGGCGGCACCTGCGTCGGCCTCATCCTCGCCATTTCGATGACACCAAACGAACTCTTCTTCCTGCCCTATGACGCCGCTTCGTCGGGCCCGATCTGGGATCTGCCTTTCTTCGCGACGCTGCCGGAACTGATGTATCTCATCGTCGTTCTCATCGTCGCGATCTGCATCACGGCGGCCTATGCCAACAGCCGCACGATGCTCGCGCGCATTGCGCCCGTCTCGAAGATGTCCGAGTTCTTCGGCATCTATGCGCTGTCGGGCACGGCGACGGCCTTTCTCGGGCCGCTGCTTGTCGGCTTCGCAACCCACATGTTCCAGAGTCAGCGCATCGGTTTCGCCTCGATCCTGCTGCTTCTCGGGATCGGACTTGCGGGTATGCTGTTCGTGAAGGAAGAACGCGCGGAGGCTGTCGATTGAACGCGGTGATCGAAGGGGCGGTGCCGGAGCTGCAGCCGCCGCATGAGACGGGCGGGAAGGAACCCGCTTCCAATATCGCCCAGGGCGCCTGGGTGCTCTATGAATGGGCGAACCAGACCTATTTCTCGCTCATCACCATCTTTCTCTTTCCGCCCTTCTTCACGCAGGTGCTGGCGGCAAATCCCATCGAGGGTCAGGCCCAGTGGGGCTATGTGCAGGCGGTGGCCGGCATTTCGATTGCACTCCTGAGCCCGCTGCTCGGCGCAATGGCGGATGCGGCGGGGCCGCGCAAGCCCTGGATCGTCGTCACGACGCTCATCTGCGCGGCGGGCTGTTTCGCGCTCTGGTTCGCGGTGCCGGGATCGCCGCTTCTCCCGGTCATGGTCGCGCTGGTCGTCGCCGCTATCGGCATGGAATTCACGATCATCTTCGCCAACGCCATGCTGCCCACCATCGCATCCGACAGGCGCATCGGCCTTCTCTCGGGCATCGGCATCGGTGTCGGGCAGCTTGCCGCCATTGTCGCGCTCGTTCTGGTGCTGATCCTGCTGCAGCTGCCGGGCGAGGTGGAGGCATCCTTCATTCCCGCAGAACCGATTTTCGGTCTGTCGAAGGAAGCGCATGAGACGGACCGCATCATCGGGCCGATCTCGGGCCTCTGGTTCCTCGTCTTCATGCTGCCGCTGCTCATTCTCGTACCGGACCAGAAGAGCCGCGGCATCAGCCGCTCGGAAGCGGCGCGCGAGGGACTGCACCGCCTCGTTGCGACGCTGCGCTCGGTGCGCCATTTCCGCAATGTGGCGCTCTATCTCTTCTCGCGCATGCTTTTCTACGATGGCATGACGGCGATCTTCGTTTTCGGCGGCATTCTCGCGGCGGGCATTTTCGGCTGGGGCGCGATGGAGATGGCCGTCTACGGTATCTGGGTGACGCTGTTCGCGGCGTTCGGCGCATTTGTGGGCGGCTGGGTCGATCTCAGGATCGGCTCGAAGCGGACGCTCGTCTGGTCGCTTCTCGGCGTGATCGCCACCTTCCTGCTGCTCCTCTCCTTCGACCGCGACAGGATTTTCTATGTCGTCACTGTGCCGGTGGCGGCGGATGCCGGTGCCTTCACCACATTGCCGCAGCAGCTCTTCCTGCTGACGGTCGGTCTCTTCGGGCTTGCGGTGGGGCCTGTCATTGCCTCGAGCCGCACCATGATGGCGCGGATCAGCCCGCGCGAAATGATGACGGAGTTCTTCGGTCTCTTCGCGCTTGTCGGGAAGGCGACGGCCTGGATCGCGCCGCTTCTCATCGGCATCGTGACAGAGGCAACGCAGAACCAGCGCTTCGGCCTGATGGTGGTCGTACCGCTGATCCTCGCGGGCCTGATCGGCCTTTTCTTCGTGAAGGAAGAGCGCGCCAGCGCCGTGGTTCACTGACAGGGTGGTTACACGGATGGCGCGGTCACTTCCGCCTCAGTGCCGGAAGTGGCGCATGCCCGTCATCACCATGGCGAGGCCCTTTTCGTCAGCCGCCGCGATCACTTCATCGTCGCGCACCGAACCGCCCGGCTGGATCACGGCCGTCGCGCCCGCTTCCGCCGCCGACAGAAGCCCGTCGGCGAAGGGGAAGAAGGCATCCGAGGCGACGACGGAGCCAATGGTGGCAGGCGTCTTTTCGCCGACCGCCTCCGCCGCGTCCTGCGCCTTTCGCGCAGCGATCCGCGCCGAGTCGACGCGGCTCATCTGGCCCGCGCCGATGCCCACCGTCGCGCCGTTCCGCACATAGACGATGGCATTCGACTTCACATGCTTGCAGACGCGGAAGGCGAATTTCAGGTCTTCCATTTCCTGCTGGGAAGGTGCGCGCTTCGTCACGACCTTGAGGTCGAGCGCATCGACGCGGCCATTGTCGCGCGACTGGACAAGCATGCCGCCAGCGACCGACTTGTAGTAGAGGCCGGGCGAGCCCGCATCGGGAAGGCCATGCGTGATGAGAAGGCGAAGGTTCTTCTTCGCGCCGATGATGCGGCGCGCATCCTCGTCCGCGTCCGGCGCGATAATCACTTCCGTGAAGATGCGCGCGATCTCTTCCGCCGTCTCGCCGTCGAGCGGGCGGTTCGACGCGATGATGCCGCCAAAGGCCGAGACGGGGTCGCAGGCAAGCGCCTTCTTGTAGGCATCCGCGAGCGTCTCGCCCGTCGCGACACCGCAGGGGTTCGCATGCTTGATGATGGCGATGGCGGGCGCGAGCTTCGGGTCGAACTCGGCGACAAGCTCGAAGGCCGCGTCCGTGTCGTTGATGTTGTTGTAGGAAAGCTCCTTGCCCTGCAGCTGCTCGGCATTCGACACGCCGGGGCGCTTCTCGCCGGTCACATAGAAGCTTGCGACCTGATGCGGGTTTTCGCCATAGCGCAGCGTCTGCTTGAGGCTGCCGCCAAAGGCGCGGTAGTCCGGCGCCGTCTCGCCCAGGGCATCCGCCATCCAGTTCGAGATCGCGGCGTCATAGGCGGCCGTCCGTGCATAGGCCTTCTGCGCAAGCTTCGTGCGCAGCGCGAGCGAGGTGCCGTTCTTCGTCTTCACTTCGTCGAGCACGGCGGCATAGTCTGCTGCGTCCACAACTACTGCCACATAGGCGTGGTTCTTCGCCGCCGCGCGGATCATGGCCGGTCCGCCAATGTCGATATTCTCGACGCATTCGTCGTAGGCAGCGCCCTTCGCCACCGTCGCCTCGAAGGGGTAGAGATTGACGACCAGAAGGTCGATGCCGCCGATCCCGTGTTCCTTCATTGCCGCCGCATGTTCCGCGTCGTCGCGGATCGCGAGCAGGCCGCCATGAACCGTCGGATGCAGCGTCTTCACGCGCCCGTCCATCATCTCGGGAAAGCCCGTGAGATCCGCCACGTCCTTCACAGGCAGGGCCGCATCCTTGATCGCCTTCGCGGTGCCGCCGGTCGACACGAGTTCGACGCCTGCGTCATGAAGCGCCCGGGCGAATTCGATAAGGCCGGTCTTGTCGGAAACGGAAATCAGGGCGCGGCGGACGCGCTGGACGTCAGCGGCTTTCGGATGGGCTTTCAGCGATACCATGGGGCGGGCTCCGGTAGGGCGGGGGTTGGAGCGTTTTCAGGGAAAGTGGACCCGGTTTCCCGGCTCGAAAACGCGACACAACAGGAAATCCGGGCGATAGCATGAAACGGGCAAGGGGCCAAGGCGGCACGCCGTCCTTACGCCCGAGGTAATCGAAACGCGGCCTGGAAGGCGCTAGGCTCGCCGCCGCAACTCAGGAAAACCCGCAGGAATCCGCCAGATGAGCCAACCTCTCGACATCTCCTATCTCCCCTTCGCCAATCTTCTCGGCATCGAGCTCGTGGAGGCCTCGCCCGACCGCGTGGTGGCGAAGCTTGAGGTCCGCAAGGAGCTCTGCACCGTGCCGGACATCCTGCATGGCGGCGCGATCATGTCGTTTGCGGATACGGTGGGCGCGGTCGCGACGGTGCTGAACCTCAAGGGCGGCGCAACGACCACGACGGTCGAGAGCAAGACCAATTTCCTCGCCCCGATTCCCCTCGGCGACACGGCGGTTGCGACCTGCGAGCCCTTTCACAAGGGCGGGCGGCTCATGGTCTGGCAGACGAAGATCACGCGGGGCGATGGCCGGCTCTGTGCCGTCGTCACGCAGAGCCAGATGGTGCTTGAGCCGAAAAAGGCCTGACGGTCAGGCTTCCTCGCGCGGCGGCATCGTTCCGAAATCGAGGTCGAGATCGGGAAGCTCCGGCAGGTCCGCGTCCTCCCGCTTCGGGTGCCCGGCATTGCGCGTCGAAAGCCTGCGCCAGGCCCAGTTGACGCGCGCTTCGCCGCGGAAGACGCGGCCCGCCACCACGATCTGTTCGGCGCGGCGCGTCGTGTCGCCGGAACCCAGATAGACGCTTTCCTCGATGGCGATTTCGCATTCGCCGCCGCCGGCGCGCGCACGGAATTGCCAGCCATCTCCGTTCGGCAGCAGCACAAGCACATTGGTGCGGTCATGGGCGAGCGAAATCCGCGCATCGGGATGGATGTGAAAGCGGATCGTGAAGTCGGGGTCTTCCGGCACTCGGTGCCAGTAGAGCCGCTGCCATGGCTTGAAGCGCCGGGGGCTCACCGAGGTTTCCAGGCTGTCCTCGCCGCGCAGGTCCTCGCCCGTCGCCGAGAGGAAAAGGCGGCGGCGATGCACCAGCCCGAAAAGACCGGCATAGCCGTCATGCGCCATTTCGAGCCAGACGCCCGCTTCGTTCTCGTTGCGGCGGCTTTCGACTTCGGCCGGTCCTTCCATCACGCGAGGGCCGAGCAGGCGGCGCGAAATCTTTCCCTTCAACATGCGCGCCGAAGAGGTGTCGGCAAGCACCAGCGTCGAATGCGCGGCGGTGGCGCGGCTCGCCGCCTCCCAGTCGGGACCGAGCACCTTGGTCGCGCCGCAATTCACGATCATGCGTGCGCGGCCCGCGCTCATCTCGAAGGAGAGGCAGCCAGCATGCGCTTCATGGCTGAAGGCGCCGGGCGGCGGCGGGCCGGTGTCGACCACGATGCTTGCGGGTCCCGCCGCAAGGCGCTGATAGCCGGAATGCGGTGCGAAACCGAAAGGGCGTCCCTTCGCGTCGTCGCGCGTAAGGGCGGCGTCGATCGCGCCCTCCGGTCCCTCTGTCGAGCCGTTGAAAAGCGCGAGCTTTCCATCGCCATGCCGGAAGAAGCGCAGCATCGGTGTCATGCGGTCGATGGCGTCGCGCACCGGTTTCGGAACCTCGATGCGGCGCGCGGACAGTGCGTCGCGCAGCGACAGGAGGTCGAGCAGGATCGACAACTGCGCGGAAGGGTTGCGGCTCACATGGCCGCCATCGGGCAGGATCTGGCGGTCGAGTTCGCGGCAGAGCAGCTTCAGCCCCTTCGCCAGACGCTTGTGGCCCTCTGAAAGGCAGAGGCCCGAAAAGGCAAGGCCGATCGCCGCGGTGATGCGCGGCTCGCCCGCCGGCGCAATCGCGGCGACGCGTGCGAGGTGTCGTGCCTGACGCGCCATGTTGCGCAGAAGCGTCGAGCGGTAGACGAGTTCCGTGCCGTCGATGATGAGCGCGCCATTCGCGACCCAGGAGGTCAGGCGCCGTCCGATCACCTGCGGCCGCCAGGCGACGGAGTGCCAGTTGCCCTCGTTGGAAATCCAGTCGGCGACGAGCTTCTGCGCATAGCGTCTGGCCGTGTCGCCCGTATTCGTCTCATGCGCGGTGGTGAAGTGGCGCAGCCAGGAAAAGCCGTGCAGTTCCTCCGCCCATCTCTCGCTCGGCGGGTCGGCGGCGAAGGGCGAGGAGCCGCCCGGCGCGCGCAGCTGGCCGCCCGGCAGGAACCATCGGCCCTGGAAGAGCGCATCGGCGGCGGACGCCCGGCCGGGCCGGAGTTCCGGCGGATAGAGAACCATGTGGTCGGGCATGGGTCCGCGCAGCGTCTGGCCGTAGGCCCATGTGCCGAAGGCGCGGGCGAGAAGCGCGTCGCGCGTGCGGATGATCGCCGCGCCAGCGAGGTCTATCGTGCGATTACCCGCGGAGGCGGGTGTACGCCGGACAGGCGTCCGCCGTTCTTCCCGTCCCTTTGCCTCGCCCGGCCTCGCACGCGTCTCGACCATAGGAGACGGCCCTCCGTTCACGCGCCCCCGCTTGCCCGCCTGCGTTCTCGCGGTCAGGCGCCGCCGCGCAGTGTCTCGATGTTCTTCGCATAGGCGGAAGGACCGCCCTTGAATGTCGCCGTGCCCGCGACGAGCACCGTCGCACCCGCCGCGATCGCGCGGGGCGCCGTTTCGAAGTTGATCCCGCCATCGACTTCGAGTTCGACGTTCAAGCCTTGTTCATCGATCCGCTTACGGATGATCTCTATGCGCTTCAGCTGGCTTTCGATGAAGCTCTGCCCGCCGAAGCCGGGGTTCACCGACATGACGAGCACGAGATCGATATCGCCGAGAAGCGGCCAGAGAAGTTCGAGCGGCGTGCCCGGATTGAGCGAGAGGCCCGCCTTCGCGCCCGCCGCCTTGATCGCCTGGATCGTGCGATGGGGATGGGGGCCTGCTTCCGGGTGGAAGGTAATGATGTCGGCGCCCGCCTTCGCGAAAGCGTCGATATAGAGATCCACCGGCGAAATCATCAGGTGGACGTCGAACACCTTGTCCGACCAGGGCTTGATCGCCTTCAGCACGTCCGGCCCGATGGTGATGTTCGGCACGAAGTGGCCGTCCATCACGTCGACATGAATATAGTCCGCGCCTGCCTCCGTGATGGCGCGCACTTCCTCGCCGAGACGCGCGAAGTCCGAAGCCAGAATCGACGGGGCGATCTTGATGCCGCTCATGAGGTACCCGATGCCGGAAACAGGGAGGCGAAGCGGCGCACGCTCGCGCGCGCCCCGCAAATCAGCCATTCCTCAGTGCTTAACAGCAAGATTCACGGGGTGCAAGCAGGCCCGTCGCATGGGGCCCGCCGTCAGCAAAGCTCCGCATCGAGGGCCGCCACGACCTTTTCGAGGGGAATGCGTTCATGCTCCGGCCCGCCGAAATCCTGCGCCCAGAAGGTCGTGAGATGCGGGGTGCGGGGCGCGTATTTCGCGGGCGAATGCCGGCCATAGAGAAGGATCAGCGGCACCTCGGAGATCGCGAGCATGTGCCCCAGGCCGGAATCGTTCGCCACCGCCAGGTCGAGCCGCTGTCCGAGCGCGGCGACGAGAAGCGGGCCGCGGGGTGCGTCTTCGGGCGCTTCGTCCTCGGGAAACCTCGCACCGGGCACGCCCGCGCGGATATCGTCCAGCATGAAGCGTTCGCTGGGGCCGATGAAGAAGACGGGTTGCCGCCCCCGCGCGCTTGCCTCGCGCGCGAGCGCTATGAAGCGTGTCAGCGGCCAGCGTTTGGTCGGATCGCCCGAACCGGGCGCCAGCCCCACATAGCGCGGACCGGGCGGCAATAGTTCTGCCGCGAGGCTGCGGTATTTCTCCGGTATCGCGATTGCCGCAGGATCGGTCAGGCTGTGCCCGCGCGATGCGAGATCGACGAGGCGCATCAGTCCGTCGACGAAATGCGCGGGCTTCTTTCTCGTCCATTCGCGGTTCACTTCTTCCGGCTTCACGCCCGAAAAGAGATAGTCGGCGGAGCTCGCGATGAAGAGACGGGGCTTCAGCGCGCGCTTCACCGCGAGGGAGCGCCAGGTGACGGTCTGCGTGTCGATCGCAATGTCGACCGGCCCGGCGTCTGTCCGGCGCGGCAGCAGGATTTCGAGGGGCGAGCGTCCGATGCCGGTCTCCTCGATCACGCGGGAGAGATAGGGCGCGGCCAGATCCTTCAATATGCCCGCATAGGCGGTCTTTCCTGCGGTCAGCCAGACGATCTCGGCGCGCGGAAATGTGGCGCGAAGGCTGCGCAGGAAAGGCAGCTTGAAAAGCCCGTCGCCGAGGAGCTCGGCGCCGGAAAAGACGGCGACGCGGCGAATGTTTTCCGGCCTGTCGCTCATGCGGGCTTGCGATAGGCGACGAGCGTCGTTCCCTTCAGATGCGCGAGCGGCAGCTCCTTGCCGAGCTCGTTCAGCGCCTTGAAGACGCCGGGGCAGCGCGGCGAGTAGTCGTGCCAGAGAACGTAGCCGCCGGGCGCGACCATGCGAAGCGCCTTCGCGCTGTCGCTCTTCACGTAGGAATAGGAATGCGCGCCGTCGACGAAGATGAGGTCCATCTGCGCGGCATAGGGCGTCTCGTCGAACTTCGCGCTGTCGCCGAAGTGCTGCGTGACCTTCCCGGCGACGGGCGTGTCCTCGTAGTAGAACTTCTCGTAATGCGACTCGCCGATGGCGATCTTGCGCCATTTCTCCGCATCCGGATCGTCCGCGTTGAACTCGTAATCGTCGTCGCCGCCCGCGAGATAGGTCAGCGTGTCGACCTTCGCATCCTCTGGCGCGTTGCGCGCCATGACATAGGTCGTGCGTCCCGTCGCGGTGCCGAATTCGAAGATGCGCTTCGCCTTCTTCGACAGCGCGCCGAGAACCCAGGTCTCGGTGTCGTTGATGCTGGCGAGCGCGCCCGCCTGCCCGATGAAGGCGATTTCGGAATCGCGGTTCGGTCCGAGGCCGGTCGAGCGGAAGATTTCGCTCCAGACGTCGATCGCGACATGCGGCACGGGCGGCTTGCCGAAATTCGGCCGGAGCTTCATGCGCACGCGCTGGCGCAACGCATAGGAGAGCGCCGCCGCGAAAGCGCCCGCGAAGAAGACCGCAAGGAAGACGAGAAACCAGAAGAGAAATGGCGAAACAGACATTCTGCCCCCGAAAAGTTCAGGCGCCGCGTCCCGGCCCGCCGCGCCTTTCAATCACCGGCCAAGATACATTCGGCCCGGAAAAAGACCAGAAAAAGAGCGTCGCAGGGGGAAGACGGGAAAGGTCAGAGTTTGCGCGCCAGCACCTTGAGGCGCGATTTCGGGCTCCAGATGAAGCGGATCACCTCGAAGCCGTGATCGGTGAGAAAGCGCCGCATCGCTTTCCTGGTGAAATAGTGGAGATGCTGCGGCGGAAAGACTTCCTTCCAGGCCGTGAAATCCCGCGGCACGCGCCAGTGTCCCGCGTCCGGCGTGGTGAGATAGAGCAGCGCGCCCGGCTTCAGCCGGCCGCGCATCGCCTCGAAATAGGCGTGCGGATCGGGCAGGTGCTCGATGACCTCGATCATGAAGGCGAAGTCGAAATCCTTCCAGTCCTCCGGCAGGCTTTCCACCGGCCCGGCGTGATACCGTCCCGATGGATATTGTTTTCGCGCGATGCCGACGCTCTCCTCGTCGATATCCACGCCATAGGCCTCGAAGCCGAGGCGATGGGCCGCTTCGACGGCCGTACCGATGTTGCAGCCGAAATCGATGAAGCGGGGTCCCTTCGCCAGACGGCGATACCGCTTGATCTGCTTCATCGCGCGCTGAACCTTGCGGTCGGCCTTGGCGGAATAAAGCGTGTTCGAGGAATATTTTTCGTAGATCGCCGCGATCTCGTCGAGCGGCGGTGTCGGATGGACGAAATGGAAGCCGCAGCCCTCGCAATGGAAGATGCGATATCCATGCGATGTTCCGGCGAACCGGAAATTCGTGCCGCGGCAGATGATGCAGGTCGAAGGTTCCGCAGCGTCTCGGGCTGTCTTTGCTGGTTCTGTCTGCGTCACTGATCCCGTCCGGGTGATTGCGGCGAAAGACTGCCGCCCGCCCCTCGATCCGTCAACAAGGGAATGGGAAGGCGGGGTTCGCTTCGTGCCTCAGCGGCGTCTCAGCCGTGCGGCATAGAAACCGTCCATGCCGCCTTCGACGGAGAGATGGCAGGGAAGACTTCTCAAGTCACCTTCGCCTGTGACGATCTCACCTATGCCGCCTGCCTCCTCCACCGAGACGGGCACACGTTCGAACCCGCCATGCGCGGCAAGAAAGGCCTCGATCTGATCCTTGCCTTCCTCCGGTTCCAGCGAACAGGTGCAATAGACGAGCGTGCCGCCGGGCGCGAGAAGACCGGCCGCATGGGCGAGAAGGCGCGCCTGCAGTGCAGCGAGCTTGTCGCGGTCGGCGGGCGATTTCAGCCGCAGCACGTCGGGATGGCGGCGCGCGGTGCCGGTCGCCGTGCAGGGGGCGTCGAGCAGGATCGCCTCCCATTCCCGTCCCGGCGCGAAGGTGGCCGCATCCGCGGCCAGCGTTTCGGCGGCAAGGCCGAGGCGGCCGAGATTTTCCTTCAGCCTTTCAAGGCGCGGCTTCGAGCGGTCGAGCGCCGTCACATGCGCGCCCGCGGCGGCGAGTTCGGCGGTCTTGCCGCCCGGCGCCGCGCAGAGATCGAGCACGTCCTTGCCCCTCACATCGCCAAGCAGTCTCGCGGGAAGCGAGGCCGCCGCGTCCTGCACCCACCATGCGCCTTCCGCAAATCCCGGCAATTCCTCGACGCGTCCCGCATCCTCGATGCGCAGCGTCCCCATAGGCAGAATTTGAGCGCCAAGCTTCTCCGCCCATGTCTCCCGTTCCGCCTCGCTCTTCACGCTGAGGTCGAGCGGCGGATCGGCGTAATGCGCGCGGACGATCCGGCGCGCCGTCTCCTCGCCATAGGCCGCGCACCAGCTCTCCCAGAGCCAGTCCGGCGTGTCCAGACGTTCCGTATCCAGAGTATCGAGAAGCGCGTCGCCCTCGCGCGTCACGCGGCGCAGCACCGCGTTGACGAGCGCCTTGAAGTGGCGGCCCGCATCGTCGCGCGCGGCCGCCTCCACATTCATGCCGACGGCGGCATGGGCCGCGACGCGCAGGAACAGAAGTTCGGCGATGCCAGCGCGCAGGATATGTTCGGTAATGCCGGCGCGCTTCGGCAGCTCCTTGTCGAGGCAATGCGCGAGCACCGCGTCGATGGTGCCGAGACGGCGAAGCGCGGTTGCGGCAATGGCGCGGGCAAAGGCGCGGTCGCGCGGTTCGGCGCGCGCGAGACGGCCCCCGGCCGCCTCATTCGCGAAGGCGTCGTCGAAGGCCTGTCTTCCCTTGAGCACGGCTTCTAGGAGGGCCGCCGCCCCTTCACGGGCGGCAAGGCCCGGTTCATCTGTCCTGGTTTTCATTCGCGGCTTTAGAGCACAGGAAAAGCCGCCGCGCAAAGAGGGTGGGGCGCTGGCCGCTCAACCCCAGGGACGGCCCGCGGCCTGACCCATGGCCTGCGCGATCCGGCGCAGCGCCGAGACGCGGTTGCCGGTCGCGGGATGGGTGGAGAAGAGATTGTCGCGGCCCTGTCCGTTCAGCGGGTTGATGATGAACATATGCGCGGTCGCGGGGTTCTGCTCCGCCGCTTCGTTCGGCGCGCCGCGCCGCGCGGCCTCGTCGATGCGTTCGAGCGCGGAGGCAAGCCAGAGCGGGTTGCCGCAGATTTCCGCGCCGCCCGCATCCGCCGAATATTCGCGCGTGCGGCTGATCGCCATCTGCACCAGCGCGGCGGCGAGCGGCGCGAGGATCGCAAGCGCCAGCGTGCCGATAATGCCTGCGCCGTTCTCCCGGTTGCCGCCGAAGAAGAGCGCGAAATTCGCAAGCATCGAGATCGCGCCCGCGATCGTCGCCGTCACGGTCATGGTCAGCGTGTCGCGGTTCTTGATATGCGCGAGTTCATGCGCCATCACGCCCGCGAGTTCTTCGGGCGTCAGCATGCGGATGAGGCCCGTTGTCGCGGCCACCGCCGCATTCTCCGGGTTGCGGCCGGTCGCGAAGGCGTTGGGCTGCGGATTGTCGATGATGTAGATCGCGGGAACGGGCATGCCCGCATTCTGCGCAAGGCGCTTCACGATGCGCACATAGTTCGGCGCCGTGCTCTCGTCCACGCGCTGCGCCTTGTACATGCGCAGCACCATCTTGTCGGCGTTCCAGTAGGCAAAGAGGTTCATGGCGGCGGCCACGAGGAAAGCGATGGTCGCGCCGCCCGCGCCGCCGATCAGATAGCCAAGCCCCATGAAAAGCGCGGTCATCGCCGCGAGCAGCATGAAGGTCTTGATCGTGTTCATCGGTGCCGTTTTCAACCTCTCGTCATCCGCGCCGCTTCCGGGGTGGAAGCGCTGCGCTCGCCGATTTATATGTATCCTGATTGTGGCCGGTTCAAGAAAGGCGGATTCCTTGTCCGAAGGCGAAGACCAGCAGCAAGGCCCGGAACGGGAGCCGAAGAGAGATCTTTCGCCCGCCGCCAGGCGCGCGCTTGCGGAAGCCGAGGAGCGGCGGCGTCTTGCCGATGCCGCGCCTGCCCGCCCGCGCGAGATCAATGGGCGCGGCGGCGAGGAGCCCACGCGCTATGGCGACTGGGAAGTGAAGGGCATCGTCAGCGATTTCTGACGGTTCGGACAAAAGGGGCGGGGGCCCGGACAAGGAAAGGCCTTTGAGGGAAAGAGTTTCGCCCCGCCTGCGCCGCGCGCTCGTCATTGCCGGCGTCGTTTTCCGTTTTCTGCTTTTCTTCGGCGGCCTCGGCTTCGCGCTCTGGTTCGCCTTCATCCATTTTCCCGATGCCTGGAATCCCTTCGTGCCGCCGCGCATCGAGGACAAGCCCAACATGGTCACGGGGCTGAAGCTCAGGGGGCTCACGGGCGAATACGATATCTGCGTTTCGGTCGTGCGCGCTTCCGGCACGAAATACCGGCGCGACGCCATTCCCTCGAAAAGCGAAGGCTGCGGCATGCCGCAAGGTCTCACGCTGGAGCAATCGCGGATTTCCTATGGCGGCGGCATCCAGCTGACCTGCCCGGCGACCGCCGCGCTTCTCATGTGGGAGCGCCATGTCGTTGCGCCCGCGGCGGAAGAACATCTCGGCTCCGAGGTCGTGCGCATCCGCCATTACGGCACCTATGCCTGCCGGAACGTGAACCATTCGGAAAGCGGGCGGCGCAGCGGCCATGCGCGGGGCGATGCCATCGACATTGCGGGCTTCGATCTGGCGGACGGGCGCAAGGTCAGCGTGCTCAAGGACTGGGACAAGGAGACGCCCGAGGCCCGCTTCCTATCGGAAGTCCATGAGGGCGCTTGCGGCCTCTTCTCCACCGTGCTCGGTCCGGACTACAACGCGCTCCACGCCAATCACTTCCATTTCGAAATGGCGCAATGGGGCATCTGCCGGTGACGATCCGGATGTAAACGGGGTTGCGGGGTCGCGAGGAGAGGAATAAAACCCTCGGACAAAGAGGAATAAATTCCTTCATTCCGGACCTTTCATGCGCGCGATTGCCGCCATTCTCGCTGGTTTTCTCGTGACCTTCCCCGCCCGGGCAGCTGAGCGGCTTGCCGGGCCCGTGGAGGCGGAGGTCCTGCGTGTGGTCGATGGCGACACGCTGGTCGCCCGCGCGCGCATCTGGCTCGGCCAGACGGTCGAGACGCATGTCCGTCTGGCCGGCATCGATGCGCCGGAGCTCAGGGGAAAATGTGCCGCCGAAAGGGAGCGCGCCCGCGCCGCGCGCGAGGCGCTTGCGCATCTCGTCGGCGGCGGTCCCGTGACCTTGTCCGGCATAGAGAGCGACAAGTTCGGCGGCCGCGTCCTCGCCCGTGTTTCCACGGCGGACGCGCCCGATGTCGCCGCCGCGCTGGTCGCTGGCGGCCATGTCCGCGCCTATGGGGGCGGGCGCCGCGCGGAATGGTGCGGCGAGGGCTGAGCTCTCAGAACAGCAGGTAGATCAGGATGATGACGGGAATCGGAACGCCGATCGCCCAGAGCAGGATGCCGCGCATCTGTCTCTCCTTCCTTGCGCCCCGAAGCACTGGGGTAAAGAACGGGCGAGTATGCGCGACGGTTCCCGTCTCCGGGCCCGCGGGTCAGACTTCCAGCCGGTAGGCTTCGCCGTCCCGTTTCACGAGGCCTGCGGCGGGTGTCGCGAAATGCGTGCCGATGACAAGCGTGTTTCCCTCGGCCATTTCGGCGAGGAAGGCATGGCGCGTTTTCTCCGCCATGTCGCCATCCGTGTCGAAGCCGCTCCGCCAGTCCGTCCGCGCCATCTGGCAGGGGTGGTGCATCAGGTCGCCGGTGATGACGGCGTTCTCGCCCTTCGAGGAAATGACGATGCTGACATGGCCGGGCGTATGCCCCGGCGTCGGGCGGAGCCGCACTTCCTCGCAGACCGTGTGATCGTCGCCGACGAGATCGGCGAGGCCCGCATCGAATATGGGCTGCACGCTGTCGGCGAGCACCGGCGCATTGTCCTCGTCCTCCTCCTTCGACCAGAAGTCCCATTCGCGTTTGCCGATGAGGTAGCGCGCCTTCGGAAAGGTCGGCACCCATTTGCCGTCCTCGAGCATGGTGTTCCAGCCGACATGGTCGACATGAAGATGCGTACACAGAACGAAATCGACGCTGTCGCGCGTCCATCCTGCCTTCTCCATGTCCTTCAGGAAATCCGTCTGCAACTTGTTGAAAAAGGGATTGCCCCGTTCCTTGTCGTTGCCGACACAGGTATCGACGATGATGCGGCTCGTCGGGGTTTCGATCAGCAGCGCCTGGATCGCGACGCGGATATGGCCTTCATCGGTGGCGAAATGCGGCCGCAGCCAGCCGATCTCCTTCACCGCGTCCGGATAGGCCTTCTCCACCATCGAGCCTTCGCCGCCGCCCGGCAGCGCCGCCTCGAACTCCACCACGCGCGTGATCTTCACGTCGCCGATCTGCCAGTCCGCCATGCGATGTCCTCCCTGACCCAAATCGCGAAAACAGTCAGGTAGGAAGAGAGGCGCCGGCATACAAGTGAAAAAGGGCCGCTTCAATGAGCGGCCCTTGTTGCGTCGCGGCGTGGAAGATTTATCCCGCCTTGTTCTGCCGGTTGTGGACGAGATCGTCGACCACGCCGGGATCGGCGAGCGTCGAGGTGTCGCCGAGATTGGAGAAATCGTCCTCCGCGATCTTGCGGAGGATGCGCCGCATGATCTTGCCCGAGCGCGTCTTGGGCAGGCCCGGCGCGAACTGGATGAGGTCCGGCGAGGCGATGGGGCCGATCTCCTTGCGGACCCACGCCACCAGTTCCTTGCGCAGCTCTTCGGAGGGTTCCTCGCCCGCGATCAGCGTCACATAGGCATAGATGCCCTGACCCTTGATGTCATGCGGATAGCCGACCACGGCCGCTTCGGCGACCTTCGGATGCGCGACCAGCGCGCTTTCGACTTCCGCCGTGCCCATGCGGTGCCCCGACACGTTCAAGACGTCGTCCACGCGGCCCGTGATCCAGTAATAGCCGTCCTCGTCGCGGCGGCAGCCGTCGCCGGTGAAATAGCGGCCCGGATACTGGATGAAATAGGTTTCGACGAAGCGCTGGTGATCGCCATAGACGGTGCGCATCTGGCCCGGCCAGGAATCGTCGATGCAGAGATTGCCGGTCGTCGCGCCTTCGAGCACGTTTCCTTCCGTGTCCACCACAACGGGCTGCACGCCGAAGAAGGGCCTGGTCGCCGAGCCCGGCTTCAATGCCGTCGCGCCCGGCAGCGGCGAAATCAGGATACCGCCCGTTTCCGTCTGCCACCATGTATCGACGATCGGGCAGCGTCCGTCGCCCACCACGCGGTGATACCAGAGCCAGGCTTCGGGGTTGATCGGTTCGCCGACGGAGCCGAGCAGCCGCAGCGATTTCCGGCTCGTCTTCTTCACAGGCGCCTCGCCTTCGCGCATCAGAGCGCGCAGCGCCGTCGGCGCGGTATAGAAGATGTTGACGTCGTGCTTGTCGATCACCTGCCAGCAGCGGGAGGCATCGGGATAGTTCGGCACGCCCTCGAACATCAGCGTCGTCGCGCCGTTTGCGAGCGGCCCATAGACGATGTAGCTGTGTCCCGTCACCCAGCCCACATCGGCCGTGCACCAGTAGATGTCGCCATCCTGATAGTCGAAGACATATTTATGCGTCATCGACGCATAGACCATATAGCCGCCGGTCGTGTGCAGCACGCCCTTGGGCTTTCCCGTCGAACCCGACGTATACAGAATGAAAAGCGGGTCTTCCGCGCCCATCTCCTCCGGCGGGCATGTCGCGCCAACCTTCGCCGCTTCCTCGGCGTACCAGACGTCGCGTCCCTTCTCCATGTTGACGCTGCCGCCCGTGCGCTTCACCACGATGACGCTCTTCACGCCCGGGCATTTCTTCAGCGCTTCGTCGGTATTGGCCTTCAGCGGAATCTTCCGGCCGCCGCGCACGCCTTCATCCGCGGTGATGACGCAGTTCGAATCGCAGTCGACGATGCGGCCCGCAAGGCTGTCCGGCGAGAAGCCGCCGAAGACGACGGAATGGATTGCGCCGATGCGCGCACAGGCGAGCATCGCATAGGCCGCCTCCGGGATCATCGGCATGTAGATCGTCACGCGGTCGCCCTTCTTCACGCCCTGCGCTTTCAGCACATTCGCGAAGCGGCAGACTTCCCCGTGAAGTTCCCTGTAGGTGATCGACTTCTGGTCCGTCGGCTCGTCGCCTTCCCAGATGATCGCGACCTGGTCGCCGCGTTCCTCGAGGTGCCGGTCCACGCAGTTCACGCTGGCGTTCAGCGTCCCGTCCTCGAACCATTTGATCGAGACGTTATGCGGATCGAAGCTCGTGTTCTTCACCTTGGTGTAGGGCTTCATCCAGTCGATGCGGAGCCCCTCGCGCCGCCAGAAGCTCTCCGGGTCGTTCACGCTCGCCTCGTACATGTTGCGGTATTTCTCCGCATCGATGATGGCGCGCTTCTTCCATTCGTCGGGAACGGGAATGGCTTCGTCGGACATGAGTTTCTCCCTGGCAGGCACTTGTTCTGGGGGCGCGCTCCGGGCGCTTTCCGGGGACGCCTTTTCAGGCGTTCTTCTCGCTGGCGGCATTATGTCGGGCCGGTCTGTGCCCGGCAAGGCCGCTATATCTCGCCGCCACGTCTTGAAAGGGCAACCGCGTCATGCTGAATTCCTCCATCTCCGGCCCGCCCGGCTTCGCGACTTCAGTGAGTTCCATGTCCCGCTCGCTCGACGGCAAGATTTTCATGCTCGGTATCGGCGCACAGAAGGCCGGTACGTCATGGCTGCATGACTATTTCAAAAAGCGTCGCGATGTCTTCGTGCCGCCCGTCAAGGAACTGCACCATTTCGATGCCAGGTTCCGTTCCGATCTCTGCAGCGATTTCGACCGGCGCTTCCGCGAACGCTACGAAAAGTTCCGCGCCCGCGACGGAAAGAGCAGGGCGGCGCGCAAGCGGCTCGAAATCCTCGAGGCCCGCGTCCGGATGATCGGGGACGAAAGCGCCTATCGCACCTATTTCGAGAATGCCGTTCCGGAAAACTGCCGCGTCTTCGGCGAGATCACGCCGGCTTATTCGCTGCTGCCGGAAGAGGGCTTCCGCGCGATCGCATCGCAGTTTCCGCGCACCAGGCTCATCTTCCTCATGCGCGATCCGGTCGACCGGCTCTATTCGCATCTGCGCATGGCGGAGCGGCTGGACATGCTCACCGGTCCCGCCATCGAGCAATTCGCGGCGGCGCTGAGGAACCCGCAATATGTCGAGCGCTGCGAATATCACCGCACGCTCGCCAATGCCCGTAGCGTCTTCGCGCCGGAAGACATCTTCATCGGTTTCTACGAAACCTTCTTCTGCGATGCGGAGCTCGCGCGTCTTTGCGATTTTCTCGGCATACCCTTCAAGCCCGGCGATTACGGCATGCCGGTCAATGTCTCGCCGCATAAAACGCGGCTCGATGCGGAACGGGTCGCCATGGCGCGGAAGAAGCTCGCGCCCGTCTATGATTTCTGCCGGGCGGAGTTCGGCGGCAAGGTACCCGATAGCTGGCTCGCCTGAGCGGGGTCAGCCTTTCCCCTTCATGTTTCCGCCGCGCTTCGGCGCGGCGGCTTCCTCGGCGATGAGGCCCAGCTCCGCGCGCTTCTTCCTGCTCAGTCCCGCCGCGACCAGCGCATGCGAGGCCTTGAGGTATTCCTTCAGTTCCCGCTTGCCGAGGCCCGGTCCATAGCTCTGGATCCATTTCATGCCCCGCGAGGCGAGATAGGGCGCCGGGCGGCAGCCTTCCGCCTCGCGCAGCATTTCCCAGCCGATCTCGGAGACCTTGAAGGTGATGCCGGGATGGTGCCCGCGCTCCCAGCCGCCGATCGCGAAGACCTTGCCGCCCACCTTCCAGACATGCGCGCCGCCCCATTGCACGACATGGGTCGTTGCGGGAAGCGATCCGCAGAAGGCGTTGAATTCGCGATAGCTGAGCGGCATCTCTCCTCCTCGCGGCAGGTCACATGAGTTTGGAAATCAGTTCGCCTCTTTCCCCGGCATCAGCGCCGCGATCTCGTCGTCGCTCATGCCCGCCTCCCGGAGCACTTCTTCCGTCTGCTCGCCGAGGCGTGGCGGGTGGCGGCGAATGCTCGACGGGCTCTGCGCGAAGCGCACCGGTGGCTTCAGCGCGAAGTAGGGGCCGGCATGCGGATGGTCGAAGCGCATGAAGAAGTCGACGGCCTTCAGATGCGGGTCGTCCTGCAGATCGTCCAGCCGGTTCATCTTCACGGCGGGAATGGAAAGCGGCTTCAACAGCGCCAGCCATTCCTCCGTCGTCTTCGTTTCCGTCGTCTCCTCGATCATCGCATAGAGCTCGCGGATATGAACGGTGCGCGCCTTGTAATTGTTGAAGCGCGGATCGTTCTTGTAATCGTCGAGGCGGCCGGCGAGTTCGAAGAACTGTTCCCACTGCTTGTCGGAATAGGGAAGAAGGCCGATATGCCCGTCCTTCGTTCGATAGGGGCGGCGGTCGGGATTGGTGATGCGGCCATAGGTCCACTGGCCCGTCGGCGGATCGTAGACGTGATCGTAGAAATGTTCGGCGAGTACGAAGGAGGTCACGGCTTCGAGCATCGGCACTTCGACGAACTGTCCTTCGCCCGTCCGCTCCTTGTGGAAGAGCGCCGCCGTCACCGCCTGCACCATGAAGAGGCCCGACACCTTGTCCGCCATGATGGTGGGCAAGTAGCGGGGCTTCGGGTCGCCATCCATGCGGCCGAGCAGGTCCGCCGCGCCGGAACCCGCCTGAATGAGATCGTCATAGGCGGGAAGTCCGGCATAAGGCCCGTCCGAGCCATAGCCCGCCGCATGCACGAAAATGATGTCGGGCTTCACCGCCCTCACATCTTCATATGAGAGGCCGAGCTTCTTCATCGCCGCATAGCGGATGTTCGAGGTCAGCACGTCCGCTGTGGCGACGATCTTCAGCAGCGCATCGCGTCCTTGCGGGCTCCCGAGGTCGAGCAGCACGGAACGCTTGTTGCGGTTGATGGTGAGGAAGATCGGCCCCAGGTCCGGCGCCGCGCCTTCGGGCAGGTGCCCCGGCCAGCGCATGATGTCGCCGCCCGATCCGCCGCCGCCGGTCGGCGAGGGCGCTTCCACCTTGATCACGTCCGCGCCCATGTCGCCCAGGATCTGCGTCGCATAGGCGCCGAAGACGACGGCGGTGAGATCGACGATGCGCACGCCCTTGAGCGGGCCCTTGTTCTCGGTTTCGAGGGTCTTGTTCTTCTTCTCGTCGCTCAACGCACTTCCCCGCTCTTGTTCTCTCGCGCCTTTTGCTTCTTCGTTCTTATGGGCGCCATTCATACATTATGTCGGGCAGGTTTTCTTCGTTCCCGCCGTCCGTGCGGCGGATTTCCCTGCATCCGGGGCGCTCATGGAAGCGCCGCGTGCCGAGATTGGCCTGAAACGTCCAGAGGGAAAAGCCTTGCGGCATCTCTTCCTTCGCCTTTGCAAGGAGGAGCGTGCCTGCCCCTGCGTTATGCGAGGGTAAGGTGTGGTTCCGGTGGCGGCCGAAGATTGCAAAGATAGAAGTGTCATCCCGGCAACGAGTGCCGGGGTGACGTTTTTGGATTTGGTTTGCTCCGCGTCTCCGCGTCAAACCCCTGCCGTCACCCCAGCCCCTTCACCAGCAGCACGCATCCTTCCGTCGCCGCTTCGCGGTCCACCGAGATCGCGCGGTAGTCCGCGCTCTCCGACCAGTCGCGGAAGGCGGCTTCGTCGGGAAACTCGATCAGCACGATTTTCGTGCCCTCCCATCTCCCTTCCACGACTTCCGGATTTTCCTGTGCCGCCAGCAAGCGTCCCTTCCGGCCCTTCATCGTTTCGGCGAAGCGCGCGGCATAGGCTTCGTATCGCGCCCGGTCATGGATGGTGAATTGCGCCAGTGCATAGACGGTCATGGGGTGCTCCCTCGGTGTTTCGCTGTTCCATGCTGCTGGAGGCGAGATGCCTGATGAAGCCGCTTATTTCGCAGAAGCTTTTGCCTCTCCCTTCCCACCCTCCCCCTGTGGGAGGGTCAAACGGCTGGAAGCCGTTTGGGGAGGGGGACTCCGTTCCCGGCATATGGCGCGCTTCCTGTGTTTCCCGCTTACCCCTCCCCAAAATTTTCTTCGCTGCGCTCGCAAATCTTGACCCTCCCACAGGGGGAGGGTGGGAACACCCCCCGATTCCACATTCTCCGCCACCTCCTCTATGCTCCCCCCATGCTGCTGCATCATTCGAGCTGGCCGGAGATCGAGGCCTATCTCACGAAGTCGAAGGGGATCGTGATCCCCATCGGCTCGACGGAGCAGCACGGGCCGAACGGGCTCATCGGCACGGATGCGATCTGTCCCGAGGCGATCGCGCATCGCGCGGGCGAGCAGGCGGGCTTTCTCGTCGGCCCCACCTTCAATGTCGGCATCGCGCAGCATCATCTCGCCTTTCCCGGCACGATGACGCTCCGCCCCTCGACCATGATCGCCGCGATCCATGACTGGGTCTCCTCGCTCGCGCGGCACGGCTTCGAGCGCATCTATTTCTTCAACGGGCATGGCGGCAATGTCGCGACCATCGAGGCAGCCTTCGCCGAGATCTATGCCGATCAGTCGCTTGCCCGCGGCGCCTCCAATCGCGGGCCGGTGAAGTGCCGCCGCGCCAACTGGTGGGACTTCAAGCCCGTCATGGATTTCTGTCAGAAGCGATACGGCTCGGCGCATGGCGTCCATGCGACGCCTTCGGAGGTCGCCGTCACCTATTTCCTCCATCCCAATGCGGTGAAGGATGTCGAGATGGCGCCGAAGGTCGCGCCCTGGGGCCGCTACACCGATGCGGAAAGCTACCGCGCCGCTTTCCCGGACGGACGTATCGGCTCCGATCCCTCGCTCGCCGACCCCGCCGATGGCGAGAAGCTCATCGCCCTTTCCGCCGAAGGGCTCATCGAGGACTTCCGGAAATTCGAGGCGGCCTGATCGCGGTTGCCGCTTTCTCATCACAGCGGGGATAAGCGCGTCTCTCTTCCGCCACAGCGGGGACAAGTCGCCCTGCGGAGATTTTCCCACCCGGGGACAAGCTGCATTCCGCAAGCGCAAGAGACCGTGGGAGAGACGAGTGGCGAGACCGCGCCGTCTCCCGTTCCGTCTCCTTCAAACGCACAGATTCCGTTTGTGACGTTCTCGTGACGTTTCGATGACGGTGACCCCCTGTTTATCCCCGCCTCCGGGGATTAACCGGCGATCCGCACCACCCCGTCCTTGACCTCGACGGGCACGGCCTCAAGGTGCTTTCCCGCGCATGGCCCGCTTGTGCAGAGCCCGTCCTCGATCCGGAAAAGTGCTGCGTGATTGCCGCAGAGGATCCGGCTTTCATCCTGCGTGAGAAAGCGGTCCGGCCAGTTGTCGAGCCTTGTCGCGGCGTGCGGGCAGAGATTGAGATAGGCGTAGACGGCGCCATCCTTCCGTACAAGGAAGATATTTGTTCGCGCCTTTCCCTCGCCAAGCGTGATCCCCTTCGCACCCGGATCGTCGAGATCGCCGAAACGGCAGATCGCGGTGCCGGGTGCCGGCAGTTCGATCTTTGTCACGGCGCCTTCTTCAGGCCGCCCATCCTGCAGATGAGCTTCCATTCATCCGCGCGGACGGGCTGCACGGAAAGACGCGACTGCTTGAGCAGCGCCATTTCGTGAAGTGCGGGCTCGTTCTTCACGTCTTCGAGCGTAACGGGCTTCGGCATGTCCTCGACGGCTTCGATATCGACAAGGCCGAACTTTCCCTTTTCGTCCGTCGGGTCGGGCCGGTGTTCGCCGATCACGCGCACGATGCCGACGATCCGCTTCTCGTCCACCGAATGATAGAAGAAGCCGTAGTCGCCCTTCTTCATCGCTTTCATGTTGTTGTTCGCCTGGTAGTTGCGAACGCCGTTCCAGGGCTCGCCCTTCTTGCCCTTCTTCTTCTGGTCCTCCCACGACCATGTCGAGGGTTCGGATTTGAAAAGCCAGTACGCCATCCCGCCTTACTCCTTCGGACCCAGCAGCCACTTCCAGGCGCGAATTTCCGTGCTCTGAAAAAGGCCTGCCTTGTTGTAGGGGTCGTTCTCCACCAGCGCTTCCGCCTTTGCGCGATTGTCGACGTCGATCACGAGCATCGAGCCGTTCATCACGCTTTGATCGTCATTGGTGAAAGGCCCGCCGATCTTTACGCAACCCGCATCGCCCCAGTATTTCAGGTGCGCATCGCGATTGGCGAGGCGGAGTTCGAGCGCGTTCGGCTTGTCGGTGCAGATGAGGCAGAAGAGCATGTTCGTTCCGTTTCTTTCGTGGGTCAGCCTTCGCTGCGGAAGGGGCGGGCGAGAAGCGTGGCGATGGCTTCATCGACCTTCGCCTTTCCCGTGACGATGGCGGCAACCGCTTCGGCGATCGGCATTTCAATATCGTATTTGCGGGCAAGTGCAACGACGGCGGTCGCGGAGTGGACGCCTTCGCTCACTGAATTCCTCGCGCCCATCACTTCCTCGAGCGTCTTTCCCTCTCCAAGCGCCATGCCGAGCGACATGTTGCGCGATTTCGGCGAGTTGCAGGTGAGGATCAGATCGCCGAGGCCGGAGAGGCCCATCAGCGTTTCCGTGCGCGCGCCCATCGAAATGCCGAGCCGTGCGAGTTCGGCAAAGCCGCGCGTCGTCAGCGCCGCGCGTGCGCTGTCGCCGAATTTCTTTCCTTCGACGATGCCGCAGGCGATGGCGAGCACGTTCTTCACCGCGCCGCCGATCTCCGCGCCGATGAGGTCCGCCGAATAATAGGGACGGAATGTCGGCAGGCCGATCGCATGGGCGAGCGCCTCGGCCACGTCCTCGTCCTCGCAGGCAAGCGTCACCGCCGTCGGCAAGCCCTTCGCGACTTCAGCCGCGAAGCTCGGGCCCGAAAGAACGGCGGCGCGCGCCTGCGGCATCGCCTCCGCCAGAACCTCCGTGAGCAGATAATTGGTCGATTGCTCGACACCCTTCGCGCAGAGGACGACGGGTTTTTCCGCCGCGACTTCCGGCGCCAGCGTCTCGAGCACGCGGCGCATATGCTGTGCCGGGGTCACCATCAGGATCGCGTCGGCATCGGCCACCTCGGCGAGGTCGCCCGTCGCGCGCAGGGCGGGGTCGAGTGCGATGCCGGGCAGGAAGAGGCTGTTCTCATGGACGGTGTTGACGCTTTCGACGACTTCCGCCTCGCGCGCCCACAGCGTCACCTCGCGGCCCGCCTTGGCGGCTACCTGCGCCAGCGCTGTGCCCCAGGCACCGGCACCGACAACCGCTATCTTGTTGTATTTATTACGCAAATGCCTTTCTCCGGGCGGTTCGTGTGCTGCGGGTGCTAACGATTGAACGATTCGTTGAATATTTACTCGGGCGCTTTACAATCATGTGTATGACCGCTCAAGACGATACGCACCAGAAAATCATTGCGGCTGCAAAGCGCCGCTTCACGCATTACGGCTATACCAAAACCACGATGGCCGAGCTTGCCGTCGATTGCGACATGTCGCCCGGCAATCTCTATCGCTATTTCGCGGGTAAGCTCGATATAGCCGAAGCGATCTGCCGTGAAGCCTCCATGCAGACGGCGGAGGATCTTTCCCGCATCCTGACGACGCCCGGCCGCAGCGCGTCCGAACGGCTCCACGACTTCCTGTTCATGGATCTGCGCGAGACCTTTCACAAGCTGGAGGAAGACCCGAAAATCGTGGAAATGGCGCAGATTGTGACCGCCGAGCGCCCGGAATTCCACAATGAGGGACTGAAGCGCGAGCGCGAGGTTCTCTGCCGGATTGTCGAGCTCGGCAACCTGTCGGGCGAGTTCAATGTGCCGGACCCGGATTTTGCGGCGGAAATGATCCAGGCCGCCACTCTCAAATTCAGCTACCCGCAGCTTTTCACGCGTCTGCCGCTCGACAAGCTCGAGCGTGAGCTCGAAGGCGTCTACCAGATCATCGTGGCGGGGCTCAGGGCCGGGTGCGCCTGTGTCGATCCGGAAAAGGAAGCCGTCGAGGCTTGAGCCGTTCCAGACTCCATCGCTAGTCGTTGTTTTTAATGCGCCGCGTCATACTCCTGGACGCGGCGCATTAACTTTTAACTGATTGATTTGTTTCATTAAATCGGTCCCATAACGGCGATATGTGTTGCGGCGCAGCAACATGAATTCTGATGATTGAATATTTTTGATTTTGTTCATTGTTTTTCGTTCAGAGCTCCCCTACATCCAGCCTGTCAGCGGGCAACCCCCGGAACAAACCCGCTCACAGGCATCAGGAGACGAGCCATGACCTATCTGAACAGCAAGCTCACGAACCGCGTCATCACCCTCGCGATCGCCGGTTATACGCTGGCCTTCGTTGCCCAGATCGCCGCTCAGTACGCGGCCTGATCCGGCAGGGTCTCAGGAATTCACGCCGGCGGTTTCGGCCGCATGGATGCGAGAAGGAAGATCGACATGACGCAGAATCCGAAAATCCGCCAGATCGCGGAGCGCGTCGCCGCCAAAACCGCCGCCGCGCTGCTCGTGGCCTACACGCTCGTACTGATCGTGCAGACCTCGGGCGTCGCCCGCATCGTCTGACGACACCCAGGTTTCACAAGAGGTTTCCTCGACCGGGCCTTCATCCCTCCCCTCAAGCAAGGCCCGGTGATCCCCGAGCCCTCTCTCGAAGAGGGCGCTTGACCCCGCCGCTTCCCCTCGCGGCGGGGTTCTTTTTTCAGGCGAGATGCTGTTTCGCGAAGCGAACGATATGGGCGATTGCCTCGCGCGCTTCCGGAAGCATGTCCGCATTGAGCTGCCAGACGTGCCAGACCTTCGGCCAGACTTCCAGCACAGTCTCCACGCCCGCCGATTTCAGGGCGGCGGCCATGCGTGTCGAGTCGTCGCGCAGCATTTCCCTCTCGCCGACCTGGAAGAGAGTGGGCGGGAAGCCTGAAAGGTCCCCGTAAAGCGGCGAGATGAAGGGATCCCTTTCGTCGGTACCGTCGAAATAGACGGGTTTCAGGCTGTCCATCATTTCAGGGACGAACATGGAATCGGCTTCGGCATTGCTGTGGCGCGAGTCGCCGCTTCCAGTCATGTCGGTGGCGGGTGAAAGGCAGATAAGGCCGCCCGGCAAGGCCAGCCCTTCGGCCTTGAGCCTAAGGGTCAGGGCGAGTGTCAGATTGCCGCCTGCGGAATCTCCGCCGACAAGGATCGACTTCGCGGAAATGCCCTTGTCGAGCAGGCCCTTGTAGGCGGCTACGCAATCGTCGAGTCCCGCCGGATAGGGATGTTCAGGCGCCAGCCGATAGTCGATTGCATATACCGGAACGCCGATTTCCTTCGTAAGCCGCCAGGTAAGCGGACGATGCGTGCGGGGCGAACCGGCAACAAAGCCGCCGCCATGGATATAGAGAAAGGCTGCATCCTCGCGCGTTCCCGGCGCCGAGAGCCTTTCCGCCGGAATGCCGCCAAGATCCGGTTCCTCGATCCTGATGTCCGCCGGCACCTTCATCATGCGCGGTTCCATCCGATCCATGATCGGACGAAGGAGCTGCACGTCAGGGTTCTTGCGGAAGCGGCGTTTGACCTGCCAGCGGATCAGCAGATTCAGCACGGATAGCTGGAAGCTCATGGGGAAAGTCCTTTCAGGCTTTCACGCCGGCACCCCGCGCGGGCGCTGCATCGGGATCGAGTGGCCAGCGTGCGCGCGGCCCGGCGTCGATAGGGTCCGTCAGTCCGAGCGCAAGCCTTTCAGCCCCAGCCCATGCGATCATCGCGCCGTTATCCGTGCAGAGTTTGAGCGGCGGCACAACAAATTCGTAGCCACAAGCGTGAGCCGACACCATCAAACGTTCGCGCAGCAGCATGTTCGCGGCGACGCCACCCGCGACGACGAGACGGCGATGGCCGGGCGGGATCACCTCGTCGGCAAGCGCCATCGCATTTTCCGTGCGTTCGGCAAGAACGTCGGCGACCGCATGCTGGAAGGAAGCGGCGATATCGGCCTTGTCTTGATCGGTAAGGGTTTCGAGGCCCTCCGCTGCCTGGCGAACCGCTGTTTTCAGGCCGGAAAAGGAGAAGTCGCAGCCCGGCCTTCCCATCATCGGGCGGGGCAGGGGAAAGCGCAGCGGGTTGCCTTCCCGTGCGGCGCGTTCGACCGCGGGACCACCCGGATAGCCGAGGTCCAGAAGCTTCGCCACCTTGTCGAAGGCTTCGCCCACCGCATCGTCGATGGTCGTGCCGAGACGGCGATAGCGCCCGACGCCTTCCACGACCAGAAGCTGGCTGTGGCCGCCCGATACGAGCAGCAGCAGATAGGGAAAAGGCAGCGCATCCGTCATCCGCGCGGTCAGTGCATGACCTTCGAGATGGTTCAGCCCGATGAAGGGCAGGCCCCGGGCGGCGGCGATGCCCTTGGCGGTCATCAGGCCGACGATCACGCCGCCGATGAGGCCCGGTCCCGCCGTTGCCGCGATGCCGTCCAGATCGTCCCAGCCGAGTTCCGCATCCCTCAATGCCCGCTCGATCAGCCCGTCCAGATGTTCGACATGAGCACGAGCAGCGATTTCAGGCACCACGCCGCCAAAGGGCGCATGCTCCTCGATCTGGGAAAAGACGACATTGGAGAGAATTTCGCCCCGCTGCCCGGCCCCGTTGCGGCGCACGACAGCGGCCGCGGTCTCGTCGCAGCTCGTTTCGATGCCGAGAATGGTCAGGGGTTCCGTCACTGGTATGCCTGAAAAAAGGTTCAGCCCCCTCTCATCATTGAGCTGAACCGGCTATAAGGACCCCGGCGGGTCGGCCCGCCTTGAGTTTCCGTTGGCATACAACCTTAGAGACCCCGCATGCAACGCCGCTACCGCATCGGCACCAGAGGTTCGAAGCTCGCACTCGTTCAGGCGAACGAGGTTGCGCGCCGCATCGCGCTGGCGCAGGGGGCGCCTGTCGAGGAGGTGACGGAAATCGTTGTCATCTCGACCGAGGGCGACCGGGTTCAGGACCGGGCCCTTTCTGAAATCGGCGGCAAGGGCCTGTTCACGCAGGAAATCGAGGAGCAACTCTCGGACGGGCGGATCGACGTGGCCGTCCATTCGATGAAGGATATGCCGACTGTCCTGCCCGATGGGCTCGTTATCGATTGCCTGCTGGAGCGGGCCGATCCTCGCGATGCCTTCATCTCGCTCAAGGCGGGGTCGCTCGCCGAGCTTCCTGCGGGTTCGCGCGTCGGTACGTCCTCGCTTCGCCGCGCGGCTCAGGTTAAGGCGCGCAGGCCCGATCTCGAAGTGGTTCCCTTTCGCGGCAATGTCGATACGCGCCTGAGGAAACTCGGCGAGGGCATCGCGGACGCGACCTTTCTTGCCGTGGCAGGTCTTACGCGCATGGATCTTGCCGACAAGATTACCGCGCCGCTTTCTCCGGAAGAAATGCTGCCTGCCGTGGCGCAGGGGGCCATCGGGGTCGAGAGACGTATGGCGGATGACGAAGCGGCACATCTTCTCAAGAAGCTCCATCACGTGGAAACGGGCCTCCGCGTGGCGGCGGAGCGTGCCTTTCTTGCTGTGCTCGACGGTTCCTGCCGCACGCCGATCGCCGCACTTGCCGAAATCGTCGGAAAGAGGATGCGGCTTCGCGCAATGATCCTGACGCCCGATGGAGCGGAGATTCACGAAACAGAGCGCGAGGGGCTTGCCGCCGAAGCGATTGCGCTCGGCGAGGATGCTGGCCAGGAGCTCAAAGGGCGCGCCGGGCCCAATTTCTTCGCTGCGGTCTGAGCGATGCGATTCCTCGTCACGCGGCCCGAGGAAGACAGCGCGCCGCTCGCCGATGCGCTTTCCGCGCTTGGCCATGAGGCGGTATTGGCGCCGCTCCTCGACATTCGCTTTCTCGAAGATGCTGAGTTGCCCGAGGCCGCTTGGCAGGCTCTCCTTGTCACGAGCGCCAATGGAGTTCGCGCGCTGGCGCGTCACGACCATGCGGCCTCGCTTCTTTCTTTGCCCATCCTTGCTGTCGGCCCTGCGAGTGCGGATGCTGCGCGGGCGGCAGGTTTTGCGAAGGTCGAGGCGGCAGGCGGCGATGTAAACTCCCTTGCTGAACATGTTGCAAAGTCGCTCGACCCAAAGGCGGGGCCGCTTCTTCATGTCGCGGGAAGCGCCCTCGCGGGAGATCTCGCCGGAATGCTCGAAGAGCGAGGCTTCAGCGTGACCCGCGCCGTCCTCTATGAAGCCCGACTTGCATCCGAGTTACCCGAGGCAGCGCGCGCGGCGCTTGAAGCGGGGACCCTTGATGGGGTTCTTCTCTATTCGCCCCGAACGGCGCGAGCCTTCGCCTCGCTCGTCCGCAAGGCGGGGCTTGAAGCGCGTGTGAAGGGACTTGCCGCCTATTGTCTTTCTGCCGCGGTCGCCGATGCATTGGACGACCTCCCCGGACTTACGGTGAAAATTGCGCGCGCGCCGGATCAGGCTGCGCTTATTGCCCTGCTGCCGGCCTGATTTTCCCGGAACTTCGCCCTGACCCAGCCGCTTTGAGCCTCTATAGTGGCCCGCAAAGGCGGATTCTCCCTCAGAAGGCTTGCGATGAGCGACCCAAACGGCAGCGACAAGAACGAAAAGGCGGGAACGGGCCCCGATGAGGGCGCGAAGGAAACCCAGGCCGAGTACCTGAAGCCCGAGGGTGGAAAGCGGCAAGGTTCCACGAAGCGCGAGAAGGAGCCTCGTGTCCTCGAAGGCACCGCAGAGCATGTGGGCGAAGAGAGTGCCGGCTCAACCCAGTCCACGAACGAAAGCGAGCCAAAGGAAGGGCCGACACGCTCCCCGTTGCCGCTTGTTGCGGCTGCAGGTGTGGCCGGGCTCGGCGGCGCGGCGGTTGCGCTCGCCGCCGTATGGTTCGCGGGGATGCCGCAGTCTGCCGGAGACCGAGATGCGCTGGCCGGATTCGAACAGCGCATCGGCGCGCTTGAAAGCGGCAGCAGTGAAAACGCGAGTGAGACCGGTGCTGCGATTGCCTCATTGAGCGGCCGCATCGACAAACTCGAAAAGGATCTCGCCGCCGCGAGCGAAACGCCCGACAGCGCGGCGGCGCTTCGTGAGCAGATCGAAACGCTTGGCACGGAAACGCAACAGCTCGCATCGGCTCTCGACGACACGCGAAGTTCCTTGCGTGACCTCGAACAGAAGGTCAGCGGGATTTCCGAAAGCCTTCCGCCGGCGGGCATTGCGGATCAGGTCGGAAGCATCGAAACCCTGGTAAAGGCGCTCGATCTGCGGCTCGCCTCTCTTGCTCCCGAAGTCCAGAAGATGGAGGAGCGCGTTGCCGCGCTCGAGGAAGAGAAGGAAGATCCCGATGCAGCCGCACGCGCGGCGCTCGGCCTTGCTCTCGCCAACCTCGCACGCGCCGCGGAAGGGTCCGGCTCCTTCGAGACGGAGCTCGGCGCCGTCCGCACATTTCTTCCGAACCAGCCTGTGCTTGAGAACCTGTCGGAAGCGGCGGCTCAGGGCGTGCCGACACGCGCGGCCCTGGAAGCACGTTTTACTTCCGTTGCGCAGGATATCTTCAGCGCTGAGCGTCATGCGGGCGAAGACGGCTGGTGGTCGCGTTTCGTCGCCAATGCGAAGTCCCTCATCACCGTTCGCAAGACGGGCGAGATTTCCGGCGACACGACGGAAGCGAAAGTTGCCCGCATGGAAGAGCGGCTGAAGGTTCACGATCTTGAAGGCGCCGTCGCGCAGGCCGAAACGCTCGAAGGGCCTGCCGCGGAAGCTGTCGCGCCTTGGCTTTCCGACGCGCGAGATCGTCTGGAGACGGACCGGCTGGTGCGTGAGTTGAGTGCGAATGTCGCCAAGCAGCTCGCCAAGGCGAGGGGCTGACGCCCATGCTGCGCGCGCTCTACACATTCCTCATCATCGCCGTGCTGAGCGGCATCGCGATCTGGCTCGCCGACAATCCGGGCGAACTCGTCATGCATTGGCGAGGCTATGAAATCCGCACGAGCTTCGTCGTCGGCGTCGGTGTGATGGCGCTTGCGGCTTTTCTCGTTCTGCTTGCCTACCGGATCGTGGTGAGTTTCATCGAGACGCCAGCTAGCGTCTCGACCTATCTAGAGAAGCGCCGGCAGCAGAAGGGTTTCCTTGCCTTGTCGCGAGGCATGGTCGCTGTGGCCGCGGGCGATGCGGGCGATGCGAAGCGCTATGCCGCGCAGGCGCACAAGCTGCTCGATGTGCCGCCGCTCACGCTTCTCCTCGCTGCGCAGGCAGCCCAGCTCGAAGGCGATGAGGCCGGTGCGACCCGGCATTTCGAAAAGATGCTCGCTGCACCGGAGACAGAGTTTCTCGGCCTTCGTGGTCTTTTCATCCAGGCCCGTCGCGCGGGCGATCGCGACGGGGCGCTTGCCCATGCGCGGCGTGCTTTTGAACTTCGTCCGCAGACGCTATGGGCCGCGCAGGCCGTGTTTGAGATCGAGGCGGCTGAAGAAGATTGGGACGGTGCGCTCAAGACCCTCGATCGCGTGGTCAAGGCGAAGCTCATCCCGCGTGACGATGCCCGCCGCCGCCGCGCGGTGCTTCTGACGGCCCAGGCGATGACGGCGGCCGAGGCTGCGCGAGGGCAGGTGGGCGACGCACGCACGCATGCACTTGAAGAAGCATCGAAACTCGCCTCCGAAGCAGTGTCGCTCGAGCCGCGTTTCGTGCCCGCCGTGGCGCTTGCCGCCGAACTGTCGGCGAGCACCGGGCGCAGCCGCAAGGGGATCAAGCTCATCGAGGATGCATGGGGCGTCGCCCCTCACCCCGCGCTTGCCGATGCCTGGCTCGATCTCTTTGAGGACGAGAGCGGCTATGCACGAGCGGAACGAGCGAAGGCGCTTGCCGCGCGTAATCCCGATCATGTCGAAAGCCGCATTCTTGTCGCCCGTGGCGCCATCGGAGCGCGCGACTGGAAGCAGGCGCGAGAGGCACTCGCACCCTATGCCGGATCGACGGCGGAGGAGCAGCCCACGCAACGCATCTGCGAACTCATGGCCGAGATCGAGGAAGGCGAATTTGGCGACCGTGGCGCGGCGCGCAGCTGGCTCACCCGCGCGCTTCATGCGCCGGAGGATCCGCAATGGACGGGCAATGGCTATCGCTCGCCGCGCTGGTCGCCGATCAATCCGGTGACGGGTGAGTTCGACGCGCTGGAATGGACGGCGCCGGTCATGGCGCTTGCTGCCGAGGACAGAACCGGCCCGGCGGCAATTTCCCGGGAGAGCTCCGTTGTGGCCGACGAGGCTCCCGAAGCCGCGGCCGACGCGGCCCGTCTGACCTCGCCCCCCGCCGGTGCGAGCGAAGTTCTTGCCTTTCAACCGCCCCTGCCCGACGATCCCGGTCCCGATGGCGATGCGGGTGACAAGCGGGAGGGGGAGAATAAATGGTGAAGCGGATACTGGCCGGCACGGCGACGCTCATTCTGCTGGCGCTGGCGGTCATCGTCATTTCAGTGGTGCAGTTCGACGTGCCGCGCGAGCAGCTTGTTGGGAAGTATGCGACTGGTGCTTCCCAATTCGTCACGCTGCCAAGCGGGGCAAGCGCGCATGTGCGCGACGAGGGGAACCCGCAAGGACCCGTTCTTGTCCTCATTCATGGCTCCAATGCCTCACTTCATACATGGGAGCCCTGGGTTGCAGAGCTCGACACCACCTATCGCATCATCAGCATGGATTTGCCGGGGCATGGGCTCACGGGCCGTGTACCGGGGGACGACTATTCTCGCGAGGGCATGGCCACTTTTCTTGACGAGTTGATGAGCACGCTCAAAGTCGAGCGCTTCTCCGTTGCCGGCAATTCGATGGGGGGTGGCGTTGCTGCTCTCTATACGCTTGAGCATCCGGATCGCGTCTCATCGCTCATACTTGTCGATGCAGCCGGTATTCCGGTCGAAAGGGATGAGGATGACGTTCCGCTTGCTTTCCGTGTGGCGAGCATGCCCGTCGTCAGCAGCGTCATGCGATATGTTCTGCCTCGTTCGATGGTCGAAGAGGGGCTGCGCAAGGTCTTTGTGGACCAGTCCAAGGTGACCGAAGAAATGGTGTCGCGCTATTTCGACCTGGCCTTGCATGAAGGCAACAGGGAGGCGACGCGGATCCGCTTCTCCGCTTATGCAGCGCGCAACGAAGAAGCCTTTGCGGCACGGCTCGGCGACATCGAGGTGCCAACCCTTGTGATGTGGGGCGACAAGGACGGGCTTATCCCGGTTTCCGCCGCTTACGAGTTCAAGAAGAGGATTCCTCAGGCCGAACTCGTGATCTTTGAGAATGTGGGCCATGTTCCGATGGAAGAAGTGCCGGAGGAAAGTGCTGCCTCCGTCCGGGCCTTCCTTGCCGGGGTCGAGGCTGAAGGGACTACCCCTCCGGAGACGGCTCCTGCGGAATGAGCCAAATTGTGGGAGACGCCCTTTCTCCCTGTTGCCAAAGCTTCGATGGCGGGGTATCTGAGGGCCCTCGCGGACAGGCAGGTTTGCTGCCCGTCCCGGCGCCGCTTTAGCTCAGTTGGTAGAGCACCTCATTCGTAATGAGGGGGTCGGGTGTTCGAGTCACCCAAGCGGCACCACTTCTCCCCTTTCCACGCTGGTTTCCAGGCGCCACGCCCCGTAGATTTCTGCGCATGTCCCCCGTGGCGGCGGGGATCTTCGCGTGCAGATGAGGTTTCCCATGAGCGATGTCCCCAAGGATGAGATTGCCCGCTTCGGCGGCCGCATGGTGATGGTCGGCTTCGGCAGTATTGGGCAGGGGGTGCTGCCGCTGCTGTTGCGCCACTTGGACATCACGCCGGACCGGATCACGATCGTCACCGCCGAGGAGCGCGGCAAGGCCGAAGCCGAGGAGTTCGGCGTAAAGTTCGTGGTAAGCCCGCTCAGACAGGGAAACTATCTCTCCATCCTCGAGCCGCTTCTCTCGGAAGGGGACTTCCTCGTCAACCTCTCGGTCGACGTGTCGAGCCTTGCGCTTGTCGAGTTCTGCCGCTCGAAGGGGGCGCTTTACCTCGACACCTGCATCGAGCCCTGGAGCGGCCAGTATACAGATGCCAAGCGTTCTCCTTCGCAGCGTTCGAATTATGCGCTGCGTGAAAGCGCACTTGCGCTGCGTCAGAAGTATGAAGGCGGGCCGACGGCGATCCTCACACATGGCGCGAACCCGGGCCTCGTTTCTCATTTCGTGAAGCAGGCCCTGCTCGACATTGCGCACGAGACGGGCGTCGAGACGGAGGTGCCCGCTACCCGCGAGGAATGGGCGCGCCTTTCGTCACGCCTCGGCATCAAGGCGATCCATATTGCAGAGCGCGACACGCAGGTATCGCCAATACCCAAGGCCATCGGCGAGTTTGTGAATACATGGTCGGTGGACGGCTTCGTGGGAGAAGGCTGTCAGCCTGCGGAACTTGGATGGGGCACGCATGAACGGCACTTTCCGGCGGATGGAAACCGGCATTCGAGCGGTTCCGGCTGTGCGATCTATCTTTCGCGCCCCGGTGCCTCGACGCGCGTCAGAAGCTGGACGCCCAATGAGGGGCCCTATCACGGCTGGCTCATTACGCATGGCGAATCCATTTCGCTCGCGGATTATCTCACCCTTCGCGATGGCGGCGAGGTGAAGTACCGGCCGACCGTTCACTACGCCTATCATCCCTGCCACGTTGCGGTGCTGTCGCTGCATGAGCTTGCGGGCAAGAACTGGAAGGTTCAGAAGCACAAGCGGCTGATGATGGAGGAAATCTCCGAGGGGGCGGACGAGCTGGGTGTGCTGTTGATGGGACACGCGAAGGGCGCCTACTGGTACGGCTCCAATCTTTCCATCGAAGAGGCGCGGCGGCTGGTGCCGCACAACAATGCGACGAGCCTGCAGGTGACGGTCGCGGTGCTCGCCGGTGTCATCTGGGCGATCGAGAATCCGCAGCGCTGGATTACGGAGCCCGAAGAAATGGACTTCTCTCGCATTCTTGAGATCGCGCGTCCCTATCTCGGAGAGATGATCGGCGCATATAGCGACTGGACGCCGCTTCTGGATCGTGGGCTTCTTTTCCCCGAGGATATCGACGAAGACGACCCCTGGCAGTTCAAGAACTTCCGCGTCGTCTGATCTGCCCTTCCGGTGTCCATGCAAACAGAAAGGCCGTTCCTTCGCGAGAAGGAAACGGCCTTTCGTCTATCGGAGGCTGCACGCCATCTTGTACGCGCTGGGGAAGGCAACCCTCAGACGAGTGGCTTGCGCGCAGTCTCCTCAGCCGCGTTGCGGTGCGCCGCGATAGCGAAGGCCCGCACGGTTTGCCTGAGGCTTCCCCTTGTGGGCATCGGCGGAGTGATAGCTCGCGCCGCGATAATTCAGAACTGCGTCCCTGGACTGATTGGCATTGTGGTCGCCGGGGTGGTTCACACCCCTGTAGGTCAGATCGCTCATGGATGCCTCCTTGGCTCTGCGTCTCATGTCTTGAAGCTCAATATGAGTAAGATGTGTAAGTTTGTCAATAAGCTTAAAAGAAGTAATTACACATTCTTTGGACAAGGTTGTTCCCGGCTGCTAGAAGGAAGCTAATTCCCTGAGTTTCCGGCGTTTTCCGGCTCATCCAAGGCCGTTTGCGCTGCCCCAGTTTGAGCAAGCGAGTCTGAATATGGAAAAACTCGATCAAAGAATTCAGCTCGTCGCTTCGGTCGAGTTCAACAATGTGGTCGACCGCTGGCGTCGCGAGCAGGCCGATCTGCCTTCCCGCTCGGAAGCAATCCGGCGTCTCGTTCTTCACGGCCTTGAATATGAGAAGAGCTTCCCCATGCGCATGATCACCGCCATCATCCGGCCTCACAAATACGAAGAGTTGCGCGATGCGCTGGTCGCTATTGGCATCGAGGGCATCACTGTGACGCAGGTCCAGGGTTTCGGCCGACAGCGCGGCCATTCAGAAATCTATCGCGGCGCCGAATACCAGGTGATGGAGGTGCCGAAGGTCCGCATCGACGTGGCGGTGAGCGCCGAACTCGTCGAGAAGGCGGTGCGCGAGATCGAACGTGCCGCGAGCACCGGCAAGACCGGCGACGGCAAGATTTTCGTGCAACCTCTCGAGCAGGTCGTTCGCATCCGCACCGGCGAGACCAATGACACGGCACTGAGCTAGCCTCAGCCTCGCGCCCTGGCGAGCAAAATACACCGCTGAAACGGCAAATTTTCCTAACGGCACGTTTACTCCGCCGAAACGAACGGCCCCTATCTTCGCCTCATCGACAGGCAGGCGGGACGTTCACCTTCAATGTTCAGTCAGAGAGGCATTTCGCGCGGCCGCCGGAAATCGCTTCTGGCGGATTATTCGACCAATCTGGGCGAGCTCATTTCGCGCCAGAAGTCGGAAGCAGCCTTGCGCTCGGCAAAGGCCGAGTCGGACATGGCCAGCCGTACGAAATCCGAATTTCTCGCGAATATGAGCCATGAGCTCAGGACGCCGCTCAATGCCATCATCGGCTTTTCCGAGTTCATCCAACACATAGCGGCAAGCGGCCAGCCGTCCGAAAAAACGGCCGAATACGCCTCGCACATCGCGGGCGCCGGACGCCATCTCCTCAACATCATTTCCGACATTCTCGACATCTCGAAGATCGAGAGCGGCACATTCGCCCTGACGAAGGAGCAATACGATCTTCGCGAGTTGATCGATGCCTGTGTCGTTCTCATCGAGCCGCGCATCCGCGAGAAAAAGCAGGTGCTGGAGGTGAAAGCCGATCCGGTTCTGCCGCTTGTGCCGATCGATGTGCGCCGTATCAAGCAGGTGCTCATCAATCTTCTGTCCAATGCACACAAGTTCACAGCGGAGGGCGGCCGCGTCGTGCTCGTGGCGACGCGAACGCCGGATGGTGGTGCGACCATTGCCGTCGCAGACACGGGTATCGGCATGACGAGGGAACAGATCGACTACGCCATGACGCCTTTCGGTCAGGTGCAGTCGAGCTATTCGCGCGGACACGAGGGGACCGGTCTTGGCCTGCCGATCGCAGCAGCGCTTACCAAACTGCATGGCGGCGAGTTCCGGATCCACAGCGAACCGGGAAAGGGGACGACCGTTTTCTTCACCCTGCCGCCTTCGCGCGACGAACGAAAATTCACGTATGACCAGGACAAGTTCTCATGAGCAGCATGCCCAAGACTCAGAATGGCGTGGCCAGCGAGCCTGAAGCCCCGCCGTTGGTCGAGCGGCGCGGGATGCCGGCTGCACCGCCGAAGCGGATCGCCCATATCGTTTCCGTGTCCGGCTCCCAGGCGATCGCCGTCCTGGAGCGCGACCCCGCGACGTCAAAGGATGAAACGCGGGTGGAGATCGGCCAGCTCGTAAAGATTCCGACGCCACTCTCGACCGTCATAGGGCTCGTCTCCGCCGTCAGCGCGCCTTTGCCGACGAGCGGAGGCAGCGCCGAAGATATCCGGCTGATCGAACTCAATCTTGCCGGTGAGGTGGTCGACGATCCGAATGACGGGCGGCTCTCCTTCCGGCGCGGCGTTTCCCATCTTCCGACGATCGGCGATGCGGTGCTCCTCGCCGACCGCTACGATCTCACGCGCGTCTATACGCAACCGAACGTGGCGACGATCGAAGTAGGGACACTGTTCCAGGATTCGGCAGTGCCGGCTCGTTTCATCATCGACGATCTTCTTTCCAAGCATTTTATCGTCGTCGGTACGACGGGGTGCGGAAAATCCTGCGCGCTGACAGCCATTCTGCAGCGTGTCCTCGAAGATCATAATCATGCGCATATCGTCATGCTCGATGTGCATAACGAGTACCCAACGGCCTTTGGCGAGCGCGCGGAACTCATCAACCCGAGTAATCTGCATCTGCCGTTCTGGCTCCTGAACTTTCAGGAGCTTTCCGCTGCGCTAACGAGCGGCGATGCCTATCACGACGCGGAAGTCGAGATTCTGAGCGATGCGGTGATCGCGGCCAAGAGGCGATACTCCGACGCCTCGTCCAACCGGCAGATTTCGCGCCGTCCGGGCGACAATGGCGGCATGACGGTAGATGCGCCGACGCCGTTCCGGTTGTCGGATGTCCTGTCCTATATCGACGAGCAACTGGGCAAGCTCGACCGGGCGCAGAAGACGCTTCCCTTCCGCCGCCTCAAGAACCGCATCGAAACCCTGGCCAGCGACCAGCGATACAGCTTCATGTTCGGCAGTCTTCAGGTTCAGGACACGATGGCCGATATCCTTGGCCGTTTGTTCCGTGTGCCGAACGATGGACGGCCAATCACCGTTATCGACCTGTCGACGGTGCCGCCGGAAATTCTCGATGTCGTCATCTCGGTTATCTCGCGTCTTGCCTTCGATCTCGCGGTCTGGAGCAAGGGCGGATTGCCGATGCTTCTTGTCTGCGAAGAGGCTCATCGCTATGCACCTGCGACAGGCGGCGAAGGTTTCGCGCCGACGCGTCATGCACTCTCGAGAATCGCGAAGGAAGGACGTAAATACGGTCTTTCGCTGGCTCTCGTTACGCAGCGCCCGTCGGAACTCGACACTACCATTCTCTCCCAGTGCAGCACTGTCGTTGCCATGCGTCTCTCCACGGAGCGTGACCAGCAGGTGATGCGTGCCAATACGCATGATGGTGCGCTCGATCTTCTCGACTTCCTGCCGCTGCTCGGCGACCGCGAAGCCATCGTGCTGGGGCAGGGCGTCGGCATGCCCATGCGCATCAAATTCGCGGATATCGGAGAAAAGGGCGTGCCGCGAAACCACAATGGCGGGTTCTCCCATTCGTGGAGCCGCCCCAATCTCGATCGTGCGGGGCTTGAAGCCATTGTCTCGCGCTGGCGCCAGGCAGGACGCGAGCGCGGCGGCGCCTGACGCGGCGCGCGCAAGTGCCTCCGCGGCAGGAAGCCAGCGGATCGAGATGAAAACGGAGGGGACGCGGAGCAGGTCCGGTTGCGATCCTTGGTTGTTTATATGAGCCGCCGAAAGCTGCTCCGCGCGCAGCGTTTTTACCCCGATGCCCTCTGCCACCCAACGGCTTCAGGCGTCTTTCACGTAAACGCGAAGGAGGCCGTCTTGCCGAGCGGATCCTAGTGTCCGCGCCCTTCACGCATCGGGAGCCCCGGGGCGCCGGGATGCGTTACCTTCCCGGCGGCGCAGGCGCCGCCCGGTCCTCCCGCACCGGACGCTCCGGATGCGCCCCTCGCCCGAGAACCGGTCACACCAAAATGGGGGCCCCGGAAGAGAGGGGGAGAAGTTTTTTTATTGCGCAAGCTCAGCGCGACAAAGCCATGAGGGGCGGTGCGGATGTTTGTCTCTGCCGTTCTGCTATGCTCCGGCCTTGTTCTTCCCCAGACCAGAGAGGCCGACATGTCCAGCTTTCTTCCCAGCCGTGTGCATTTCCTCGCGCTGCTTTTCCCGCTTTTCATTGCTGCGTGCAGTGAAGGGGGGACGAGCGAGATTTCCGTGAGCGATGCCTGGGCGCGGGAAAGCGCGACCAGAACAAGCGCCGCCTATGTGAAGATCGAGAACAAAGGCGGTGCCGACGACATGCTTACAGGCGCGATGTCGCCCGT